>Ga0265297_10012232_pt1 | contig 10339 bp, 17 predicted proteins | sample Munlanlwell13791_FD_192502 | JGI IMG/M metagenome (GOLD analysis project Ga0265297, IMG submission 192502) | Leachate microbial communities from a municipal landfill in Southern Ontario, Canada - Leachate well 137-91 | ecosystem: Engineered > Solid waste > Landfill > Unclassified | place...
CCAAACCTTTGGGTATCCATTTCCACTAAATCCTGCAAAATACCTTTTGAATTTTTTATTTGGTTCTTCATTATTCCAAACCAAAACCTTATCATCTATATTAAAGTCTGCGTAGGGTGATATTTCGATTATGTCGCTTACATGTTCTTCTTTATCATTTTTATAGAAACCTTCAGTATCCCAAGAAGAACAGATCCATGTTTCTCCTAGTAAATACGCAGCGTGTACTTTATCTTCGTAAACTTCATAAATTTTTACATCAAACCCATTTCTTGTTTTATACTTTTTATCTTTGCTTATTTTCATTTTCCTCTCCGTTGTGTTGTTTAGATGATGTTAAGTATTATAAGCATAAAAATATAAATGTAAAGTTATTTATTGGTTAAATTTTCAATGTCAACCTCATTACCAAACTTTGACTCAACATAGCACCGCATAGCAGATTCAAGTGATGTTTTTCCATGACTAAATATAAATCTATGACTTTGTCTTGAAACCCATTCATCAAGATTTGCTGAGGGCAAAACTGCAATCCTTTCCCTCTCAATAATATACCACGCCTGTGATGGGTTAGTGGTTGGTGAGTAAATGCATACATGGCTAAATGGATCATAAATTAAACACGCTTTGTTTTGTATTTTTGGCTCTAATCCCTCAGCCTTAGCCACAAGGAAATCTAGTTCATGTAGAGATAAATTTTTAATTTGTTTTTTCATTTTAACCTATAGTTTCATAAAATGCTCTGCTACTAAATACCATGAATACATAGGAACCATTATTGAAAATAATGTACTCCATAATCCTTTAGCAATTACAATTCCCATGATCCATGGGATAACAACGACAATAAATAAAAATAAATTATTTGTTTCTTTCATTATATCACCCTATCTCTCTTATAAAATTCCCACAACTTACTTGGCGGATAAAAGCTGTTGTTTGCTTTTAGGCCAGAGTAGAAGGCGTGTTCCATATCACTAACTCTAAATGACTCTAAACAATCAACACAGTATAAAGCCCATCCATCCTCGCTTTTTCTTCCACATTCTGAACAAGAACTTTTTTCTTCTAGTTCTCTCGCTTCATCCTCAAGATCTTTTATATATTCCCTAGCATGTTTTAATGCTAATGAAGGGTTACAAATATCGCATCCGTCACCTAATACTTTTATAGCCATACTGCATTGGCATTGCTGTTCTTTTTCTTTCTTATACGGCATAAAATGCCCTTTGCTGTTGCGCTCCTGGCGGAGCCAGTTGGTGCGTTGTTTTGATGCTTGTTTCATTATTTTATTCCATGTTTATTTAAAAACTTAACCGCATCGGCTCTAATATCATCTTTTTTTGTTTGTTCAGGGCAGTCGATAATTATTCCAATATCATTAAAAAAATCATCAGCATCAAATCTCATTTCTATGTTTCCGCTACCATCAGGCTTTATTGAAAGGATTCCAATCTGAACACTACCTTTTTTCTTTGCATCTTCGACAGCTTTTCTCATGTATGGAAGTGCTATCAATAATCTATTTTTTGCTTCTTCTTTCATTTTTATTTCCTTCTCGCTTTGTTAGTGTACTTATTTAATCATTGAAAATAATCTATCTACCATTAAAGCGTTTTCCATTGTGTTACTAGCAACTCCAAATGCATTAAGCTTGTTTATAGCCCATGATATTGCTTCTAAATCCATTTCATCAGCTCCATGCTTTAACCCTGCTTCTCTTCCATTAAGATAAATTTCAAATTCTTGTTCTGTTAAAGAGTTCATGTAATTTGATTCTTCTTCGTTCATTTTGGCTGTGCCTATGTTGTTAGTGTGCTTGCTATTATCTAGTAAATGTGTAAAATGTCAATAGTTTTTTAAATCAATCAAAAAGGTGAGTAAATGCTACATCCAGAACAGATAAAAAAGATTTTACAAGACAGGAACTTAAGTACAGTTTCTGACAAAAGCGGAGTAAACTACAGGGTTCTTTATAATTTTGCTAAAGGTAAAACGGCACAACCTTCTTACTATTTGATTGAAAAATTAAGCAACTATTTGGAGGATAATAAATGAAAAATAACAAAGACAAGCTTAAACCATGCTCCCGTTGCGGCAATCATAACTATGAGGTGAAGTGGGCTATAAACAAAGATGGACGGGATTGTTACCCCTACTTTTGTGTTGTATGCAATAACAGAAGCCCTATCGTAGAAAGTAAGGCTTCTGCGGAGTCTGAATTGGGGTTTAAGGCATGATAGAAGATTATGAAAATATACCCTATGAAATGCGAAATGCTAAACGATGGTTATTATGGAAGTCAATTCAAAACCAAGATCCAACAAAGAAACCAAGAAAGGTACCGTTTTATACTGATGGCTCGATGCGGTCAGGTGAATTGGACGGTTCAAATGACATGGGTATGCTTTCGACGCTCGATGACGCTTGTAATATATTACAATCTGGACAATATACTGGATTAGGATTTGCCCTAGGTAGTGATGGGACTGGTAATTATTGGCAGGGAGTTGATCTTGATGAAATGTCAAAAAATCCAGAGCTAGGATATATACAAGAAGAATTACCAGGATATACAGAACTTAGCCCAAGCGGTGATGGGTGGCACTCTATTGGATATGGGCGCAAGTTTGATTCATTGGGAAGCAATAAAACAGGAATTGAAGCCTACAGCTCAGGCCGTTATTTTACCGTAACAGGTGAATGTTCTGGTATATCACCGCCCTGTTGCATTGCTGATTTTGTAGAGCAGCGTTTAAAGCCTATTCATTCAAAAGTAAATGGTAGTGAGTCACATTCTATAGAACAGGATATAGAAATAGTTTCACCTAAAACAATCGCCTGTTTGCGTAGCGCGCTTTTATTTATGAGGGCTGATGATAGAGAGCTTTGGCAAAAGAACGGACACAGGCTTAAGGGATTAGGCGATATTGGCCGTGGTTTATGGATGGATTGGTCTAGTACCAGCGATAAGTTTGATCCTTCGGCTGATTCTAAGTCTTGGGAATCGTTCAAGCCAACCCATACTGGATATAAAGCCATATTTTCAGAAGCGCAACGGATGGGTTGGATTAATCCAGCGAGAAAGATTGAAATAGATGAAGTAAAAAATCCTATAGAATTCGAACTGGTACAGATAAAAGAAATTATAGCCAACCCGGTTAATATAGTTTGGATGATAAAAGGAGTTTTAGAGTCCGGTGGGGTAAGTTTAATTAGTGGAGCTTATGGATCTGGAAAGTCGTTTGTTGCGTTTGATATGGCGTTTTGCATTGCTACTGGTTTAGAGTGGCATGGCTCAAAGGTAATGCAATCTCCTGTTGTTGTCCTGGCTGGTGAGGGACATAGTGGTATAGGCGATAGGTTTGAAGCTCTTACGCTGCATTATGAAACTGAATGCCCTGATAATCTTTATCTTTCTAGGCATCCTGCAAGATTAACAGACCGAACCAATGCAGCGTGGGTAAAGCAGGCGGTTGATGCTATATGTCCTTCAGCTGGCCTTGTTATTATAGATACATTGAATAGAAACTTTGGTGAAGGTGATGAAAACAGCTCACGAGACATGTCGGCCTTTATTAATAGTGTAGACGATCATTTTAGAGAAAGCGGTAAGACCGTATTAATTGTGCACCATACAGGCCATGCTGAAGGAGGTAGGGCGCGTGGAAGTTCTGTTTTACCTGCCTCTTGTGAAGGCGAGTTTTTAATTAGTAAGGATAAGAATGATAACGGTTTAACGCTTGAGTGCAAAAAGCAAAAGAATGCTAAAAAGCCTGATGATATGTTATTTAATTTTAAAGAGGTTAATTTAGGGCGTATTGATGAAGATGGTGATTCGATTGTTAGCTTGGTTTTAGAATGTAAAGGTGAATTATCTATGAAAGCGAAGTATAAAAAGCTGGGTAAAAATGATGCTTTGGCATTGCAATGTTTGACTGATTCATTAAAAACTTATGGTGATGAACCGTTTGAGTACTTCAAAAAGACAATTTTACCTGAAAATATGCCGTTACAAGTGGTGCATTGTGACCATTGGCGAGATTTGTTTTATAAGCGGTTAAATGCAGGTGAAAATACAAATAGAACAACTTTTTACAGATCCCGTGATAAGTTAAAAAGCTTAGGAATATCAAATGATTATGACGGTTTTTATTGGATTGTATAGCGTTACAAACAGATACAAATAGGTACTTTGTAACGCTTTGTAACGAGTAATACAAATAGATACACACACTTATAGTGTGTATCTGTTTGTAACGGTAAAGGATGGATTTATAAAAGAGAGTTAAAACAATTATATTTTTTTATTGACAAATGTTTTATACAAGGTACAATGAACCAACTTTTTAAGAAACGACAACCGGAGAGATGAGATGAAACACTACACAATAAAAAAAGATGGACAACTAATAAACCCCTTCGCAAGCGCAAAGGCAATCCTAGAGCGCACATGCTGTGAAGATATTAAAGAAGCCATCAAGGCTTTGAGAGAAGATGGGTACACGGTTAGTTTAGTTAAAAGATGAGTGGTTGTATTGGTTTATTATTTTTGTGTCGTGGAGAGGGTTTATGAAAGACGAAATAGAAGTAATTATGTGGTGTTTAGGTGGAATGATTGTTTGCGCAGTACTTGCAATTGTTTTTAATATGTGTTTTAATACATCAAACCCTCACTCTCTCCCAGTGTTATGATGCGTTTTAGGCCGCTTAGACGTAAAAAATCGAAGGTGGCCTTTTTTTTGAGAAAAATATGAAAAGTGTTGAAGTGAAATTAGATAACGGTAAAAAAGTACTATTGACTTTTAGCGAGGAAGTTGGTTATTCTGATACAATAGCTCGATGCTTTAGAGCTGAACAAATGAATAAACGACAGCATTTACTTGATATTATTGAAGGATGCCAGAAGGAATTGGAGGTGATGTTTGAACATGATGAAAAGTAAACCAAACATTAGAAAAGAGCACGGCTATTGGTTTTGCTTTGGTCGGGGGATTGTAGGCGCTGGCTTTCATCCATCAATTGCTTACAATAATTGGCGAAATCAGTTACACCTATGTTAGAAAACGCTAATATAAACAAATACTAATATGGCAGCAAGAATTAGCAAGACATTGACAGAGGAATGGAAGCAGAAAATACAAGCTTCTAACCTAATTACGCACCTAGGAAAGTGCGCTATTGGTGAGATTGAAATGACAAGCCAACAAATTAAAGCCGCTGAGATCCTACTCAAGAAGGTTATGCCAGACCTTAAAAGTGTTGATATGTCGGGTGAGTTAAACGGTAAATTGGAAGTGAGCACAATAACACGCAAGATTGTAAAATGAATCTCACCATCGAAACCCCTGAAACCTTTGAGCCATTACTTGAAGCAAGTAGGTATAAAGGTTGCTGGGGTGGTCGTGGTTCTGGCAAGTCTCATTTCTTCGCTGAACTTGCTATTGAGCGATGCATCATGGAAAAGACCGCTATCTGTTGCGCTCGTGAAATACAAAAATCACTTAAGCATTCAGTAAAGAAGCTGTTAGAAATAAAGATTGAGCAACTTGGTGTTGGATCGCTGTTTGAGGTACAAGAATCAACCATAAAAGGATTGAATGGCAGCGAGATTATATTCACCGGCCTACAGTCACACACTTCAGACTCTATCAAATCACTTGAATCATTCGACATTCTTTGGATAGAGGAAGCTCAAAACGTCAGCCAAAAATCACTCGACATAGTTCGCCCCACATTTCGTAAGCCTGGCAGTGAACTGTGGTTTTCTTGGAACCCAAACGACCCAACAGACCCAATAGACGCATTTCTTCGGTGCGACAATCCACCTCCTGATTCTGTCATAGTCCAAGCCAATTACATGGACAACCCTTGGTTTCCAGACGTACTTAAGGATGAAATGGAATATGATCGCAAGAGAGATTATGATAAGTATTGCCATGTTTGGCTCGGTGAATATAGAAAGAATAGCGAAGCGCGTATATTCAAGAACTTTATTGTTGAAGAGTTCGAACGTCCAGATGGGACTATTCATCGTCTTGGTGCTGATTGGGGATTTAGTGTTGATCCTAGTACGCTAATAAGATGCAGTTTAGAAGGTAATCGTCTTTATGTCGATTATGAAGCGTATATGATAGGCTGCGAGATTGTTAATTTACCTGACCTATTCGATCGTGTACCTGAGTCGCGAAAGTGGTTCATTAGAGCAGACAGCGCACGGCCTGAAACAATAGATTATATGCGCAAACATGGCTATCCTAAGATACAAGCGGCAGCAAAAGGAGCTGGCAGTATCGTTGAAGGAATATCGTTCTTGCAATCATTTGATATTGTTGTTCATCCTAGGTGCAAGCACTTGATTGATGAGTTGAATAGCTACAGCTACAAGCGAGACAAACTAACAGATGAAATATTGCCTATCATTGAAGATAAAAATAACCATGTTATTGATGCTCTAAGATACGCTTGCGAAGGCATAAGGAAAGCGAGTACAATGAAGCGAAAAGTAGACATAACAAACTATAGATCGGCTTCTGGCCTTTCATCTTGGATGGGTAATTGATGGGCGATAACGAAAAAGACCTTATTATGTCGCTCACTTTAGCGCATAGTGTTTTAGCTTGGTGGGAAGAGAATAAAGACGAAATGTATATCGATTCGCTTGACAGGGATTGCGATTATAAGCTTTATCCTAAAGAGCCTGAATTTGTTAAACTGGCAAAAGAGTTAATTAATGGAAAGAACTAAAAAACTAATAAAAGAATTTATAGATATGGAAGCCAAAGAATGCGAAAGGCATGGAGTTGCATCAGGAACTATATTTAGAGACATTATTAGAGCCATTGATGATAGAACAAAAGAATTGTGTTTAAGTATTGATGATTTTAATGCAAATAAATCATTGGATAAAAAATAATGGCTGAATACGACGAACAAAGCGAAGACAAGGACAAAGACACCCTGTCAATCATGCGCAAGCGCTTGCAAAGCGCTATTGCAGCCTATAGCGATTCAAGAGAGGATGAATTAGATGACCTTAAATTTAAAGCAGGATCCCCAGACAATAACTGGCAATGGCCGGCTGACGTCCTTGCAACTAGAGGCTCTGTGCAAGGTCAAACCATTAATGCGAGACCTTGTCTTACTATCAACAAGCTCCCCCAGCATGTATTACAGGTCACAAACGACCAACGCCAAAACAGACCTGCCGGAAAAGTAATACCAGTCGATGATAAGGCCGATATTGAAGTCGCTAAAATTTTTGATGGTATCGTTCGACATATTGAGTACATCAGTGATGCTGATGTGGCGTATGATACAGCTTGCGATAATCAAGTAACCTATGGAGAGGGATATTTTAGAATACTGACTGATTATGTAGACGAAAAGTCTTTCGATCAGGATATTCGCATAGCCCGCATTCGCAACTCGTTCAGTGTCTACATGGATCCACTCATGCAAGACCCATGTGGGGCGGATGCTGAATGGTGCATTATCGAGACCGAGCTATCGAAAGAAGAATATGAAAATACCTATCCCCATGCCTCCCCCATTTCAACTATCCAAGCGCAAGGCGTGGGTGATGAAAGTTTGGCGGCTTGGATTAATGCAGAAACCGTCAGAATTGCGGAGTACTTTTATATAGAGCACGAATCCAAGACATTAAACTCATATCCTGATGGAACAGTGGCACTGTCTGGCTCACCAGAAGCAAAGCAATATAAGAAATATGGCCTTAAACCAAATAAAACAAGGCGAGTAGACGTTAAGAAGGTTTGTTGGGTAAAGACCAACGGTTATGAGGTATTAGAAAAGAGTGATTGGGCTGGTAAATGGATTCCCGTCATTCGTGTTGTTGGTAATGAGTTTGAGGTAGAAGGTAGACTGTATCTATCCGGCCTTGTTCGAAATGCCAAAGACGCGCAGCGCATGTATAATTATTGGGTGTCGCAAGAGGCGGAAATGTTGGCTCTTGCACCCAAAGCACCTTTTGTTGGATATTCCGGTCAGTTCGAAGGCTATGAACAGCAATGGAAGCGCGCAAACGTAGATAATTACCCATATCTTGAAGTAAACGCAGACGCAACCGACGGCATGGGCTCACCATTGCCACTCCCTCAACGCGCAATGCCACCACAAGCGTCATCAGGTGTATTACAAGCCAAGGCAGGCGCAGCAGACGATATAAAATCAGCGACAGGACAGTATGATGCTTCACTTGGAATGGCTGGTAACGAAAAAAGCGGCAAAGCTATCCTTGCTAGAGAACGCCAATCAGACATTGGAACTTACCATTATGTCGATAACCTTGCTCGTGCTGTACGCCATTGCACGAGGCAAATAGTAGATCTTATCCCTAAGATATACGATACGCAGCGCGTAGCGCGTATCATTGGTATGGATGGCGAGACAGATAATGCCGAGGTAAATCCTAATCAAGAGCAGCCAGTCAATACCATTAAGGACGAGAATGGTGCTGTTGTTAAGAAGATTTATAATCTAGGTATTGGTACCTATGACGTTTGTGTAACCACAGGCCCTTCATACATGACCAAACGCCAAGAATCCCTAGAAGCTATGGCTCAGCTATTACAAGGCAATCAACAGTTATGGGCTGTTGCTGGCGATTTATTTATTAAAAACATGGATTGGCCTGGGGCTGATGAAATGGCTGAACGGTTTAGAAAGACCATTGATCCTAAGCTATTGAGCGATGATGACGCAGCACCTGAAGTTGTGGCATTGCAGCAGCAGCTTGAGCAAATGAGCCAAGAGCTTGACCAAACGCACGAGATGCTAAAACAGGCTGACCAGTCTATTGAGGCCAAAGAAATGCAGAATAAACATTATGAGACCGATATTAAGGCATATCAGGCCGAAACCCAGCGATTGAGTATGTTAGCAAGCTTCCAAGCTGATCAAGCGCCTAACATCAAGCAAGAGGTATTAGCGGCTATGCAGGAATTGCTCGCTGGTAGTGCTACAATGGAGCAGGAAGAGCCTGTACAATTAGAACAAGGTGAGCAAGAACAAATTCAACAGCCAGTACAACAAGCGCCAATGGTAGAAGGTATGGCACAACAATGACTATAAAAGCGGGAGACTTTGAAATATCAGTAGGTGATCCTTACCCTATAAGTTGTAATTTATATTATAATGGAGAAGAGATAGCTTTTATAACTCATAAAGATTTGAGTGATTTAGAGTATATTATTCAAAAAGCCAAAAAAGAGTGCATTATGAAATTACCAGTCAATAGGAGCATGGAAGTATGAAAGCATCAGAATTTATAGGTTTACTATTCCTAGCAAGAGACTATGCCCACGGCGCTCATTTAAGCACTAAAAGCTTTTCAGCTCACATGGCATTGAATGGATTCTATAGTGATATTGTTGGGTTGGCTGATGGCTTTGCAGAAGCGTACCAAGGCCGTCATGGCTTGATTGGTGCAATACCATTGCAGTCAGTAAAGAAAACAGCTGATCCAGTTGAATTCCTGCAAAATCAGCTTGACGAGATAGAGAAATTCAGGTATTTAATAGTAAAGAAAGAAGATAGCGCTTTACAAAATCTAATTGATGGTATAATAGAGCTTTATTTATCGACCATCTACAAGCTTAGGTTTTTATCTTAATAACAATTGTTATGTTATAACATAACATTAGGACATAAATGCCATCTACATTCCTTAAATCAGAAGCATTACCTATCAGTAACGGAAGGCCAACCCAGTTCTTCCTTACTACTGTCGGCAATGGCACAAGCGTTTATAACCAGAATGTAGATTATTCAGCTGCCCCAACAGATATATTTTACACAGCCACAGCGGTTTATGATATTTACACGTTTCTTGTCGTTATATCGGATCATGCTACCTTCAATCAAACCGATTATGGCGCAATAGCTGGGGGCCTTACCAATGGAATTAAAGTATTTATTCAGCCAGCAGGCCAATCGGAAATACCTCTACTTTCTGGCGTAGCGTTTAAACAGAATTTTGAATGGCTTTCAATAACAGAGCATACGCAATTATCAAGCTTCGCAGGATTAGCGCAAACTTTAACAGTAGCATTTGATATTACTGTTGATTATGGAAAACCTATTAACATGGCTGTGGGCGACAAGTTTATAGTAAGGCTAAATGATGATTTTACCGGCTTGGTTTCTCATACATTTGGGCTTCGCGGCATAAAATACTAACAGGAATAACAATGGGCTTAAAACAAACTACCTCATGCCTTGGCTATCAGCAAATAACGGACGCTTCTACAGCCGTTGGCCTTACCATTCCAACAGGCGCAAACTTTGCCATGATTGTAGCTGAAGCGCAGGCGGTAAG
>Ga0265297_10012233_pt1 | contig 10339 bp, 6 predicted proteins | sample Munlanlwell13791_FD_192502 | JGI IMG/M metagenome (GOLD analysis project Ga0265297, IMG submission 192502) | Leachate microbial communities from a municipal landfill in Southern Ontario, Canada - Leachate well 137-91 | ecosystem: Engineered > Solid waste > Landfill > Unclassified | place...
AGTAGATGGCAAGACATATTCTAATGATTGTTATGCGAAGAAAGCAGGGGTGGGTATAGCTCATAAAGGTGCATGTGTTATAGCTGGTAAAACCGATTGTGGGTCAGCAAATGGGACTTCTAGCTCTGCTGCCCCAAAAGAAAATTTATGCATTAATGGAACAGATGCTTACGTGGGGGTAGATAGTTATGGTAATTGGGCTTGGAAGTGTGGGGACAGTTCCTGTCAAGCAACAGATCCAAACAGAGAATATAAAAAGATATTTGCAGCAGTTGAAATGTCAAAATATTCAGGAAATCCTTTTAGTCCAGATAGTGCAACCGTTGCTATTCAAAGTTGGCACTGTAATTGGTTACCCTCAAATGTAACATACAAGGATTATAAAAAACTTTCTTGTAAGTATGAGCCGTTAGGTAGTCATGGGGCGTGCGAGAGTTGTAGCGTAGTGTTATTTGAAATAGGGAAAAAATAAAAAAACAGGATACAATGCCAGACCCCTATCCTGTTTAATTAACAGGATATATTGGTCAATACGAAGAAAGCATTTACTCTATTAGAAATAATAATCATTATTTTTGTAATAGGCATCTTAGCTGCCTTCCTCGCCAACCTAGGAGGCTCCCGTAGGCTAGCTCAAGATGCAGTCAGGAAGAATGATGTTAGTAATCTATACAAGAGTATAGTAGGGAAGCAGGCAGTAGCAGGATTATCAGGATACTATGAAGGCTCTGCTGCTATCAAGCAAGGAGAGACTCCTTTATCTCTTGAAGAATACATTAGGCAGTTTCTTAAGACTACTCCCTATGACCCTGACCCTAATCGTGCCTATCTGTATAAAGGTAATGGAAATGACTTCTCAATAGCAGCCATCCTTGATGATGGTACTTGCTTTATTAAATCCACTGGACCTAATCTCTTTGGTAATGAGACTGTATGTCAGCAGTATCTTCTAGGAGGATTAGGGATGGTAGAGAACCTAATGATTATTAATGGTACTAGGGTAGATTTATCATGGATTATCCCTGATGATATTGAGAACCCTGAAACAGCTATCATCTGCATAGAATCAGATGACCCTATTTCTGACTTCTCTAATCCTCCTTCTGATTCAGAATTAATCAATAATGGAGTCTTAATAGATATCGTAGTAGGAGATGATAAGTATCGTTTTGATCCAGAGACAGGTAATTACTATTGCAAGGCTTTTGTCTATGATAGTAATGTTATCACTAACCCAGGCATTCCAGGTTCATCTCCTAATACAAGTACAGGAGGATTCTCTTCTCCTTCTTCCTATTCCTCTGCTTCTCCTTCTTCTTCTCTTGGAGGTAGTAGTGGAGGCTCAATCCCAGTAGCTTCTACTAGTACTCCTTATTCCATTTCAGGAAGTAGTTCTAGTGGAGGTACTACTTCTAATAACTTCACTATTGCCCCAGTCAGATTACCTGATGGAACTGGAAGCTTAACTGTAATCTGGAAACCTGGCTTTGGCTCTACTCATACTATTATTAGAAGACTAGATAATACTCCTCCTAGTACTGATACTCCTCAATCCTTAACAGATGGAGTAGAAGTACATAATGATAGAAACATAGTTGATGCCTTAACTACTCCTATCCCTTATTCTCATATTGACACTGGTTTATCTGAAAACCTTATCTATTGTTATTCTGCTTGGTCATATGATGAATCAACTAGTAGTTATTCTACTGGTTATGTTCTTGCTTGTGGAGCTATTCCAGCTGCTGACCCAGAGGACTTTACTTTAGTAGGGAATAACGCTTCTATAGACCTCTCTTGGACTAAAGGACATTCTAGCTATAGGACTATTATTAGAAGGACTGAAGGAAATGTTCCTCCTAGTACTATTGATCAAGGAATATTAATAGATAATACTACAGCTTCTTCTTACTCTGATACCACCGCTGAAGCAGGGAAGAGTTACTGTTATTCTATCTGGTCAGTCAATGCTTCTACTGGAGCAGTATCTAATGGATACTTATCTCAGTGTGGTACTCTCTATAGAGTCTCTCTTCCTACTAATTTCATTGCTTCTAATCCTACTGCTTCATCTATTCATCTCTCTTGGACTAAAGGAGCTGTAGGGGATAAGGTAGTAATCAGAAGAAGTGCTGGTACTGCTCCTCAATCCTTATCAGAAGGAACAGAGATATACAGGAATAGTGCTAATTCATATATTGATAACAATAGTCTTAACTTTAATACTTCATATTGTTATTCTATCTGGGGATATGATTCTATTAAAGACCAATACTCTGAATCCTTTGCTACTGCTTGCAATACTACTACTGATCCTTCTGGTTTAACCCTACTCAATGCAGTAGATGGAATGAAGGGTACTGGGAATGGAGATAAGACTGCTATTACTGGATTTGCTGAAATACCTGTTGAATACATTGAACACAATACCAGTGTTCACTACACTACTTCTACCAACCTTGGTAATGATACAGCTGATTCTAGTATGTTAGTTGTTAGATACAACGGTGATGTCTTAATTGACGCTGGAGCAACTATTACTCCTACAACTAGGAAGCGTGGTATGTTCATGTACGTCGATGGAGCCTTAACCGTCAATGGTACTATTTCTATGACAGCAAGAGGAGCTGCTAATGTTCCTGGTGATAGAATTATTATTCTTATTGATGCTGGTACTAGTTATGAGATACCAGCTGTAGGAGGAGCCGGAGGAACAACTACTTCATACGTAGGGGGGATGGGTATTGAAGGAGGTACGGGTGGTGGAGGTAGTGGCAGTTATTACAATGCCGGAGCAGCTGGTACCTCCTATTCTGGAGGTTCCGCGGGAGGTGGTCGTCTTGGTTCGGCAGGATCTCCTTATGGGGGTCCTGGAGGAAACGGTACTACGAGTTATGCAGCAGGTGGGGGCGGTGCAGGTAATCCCGGAGGTATTCCTAATGGAGGAACGGGTACGGGTGGATTACTAATTATTTATGCTAAATCGATTGTAGTTGGGTCTACTGGTACGATTCAATCAAATGGGTCAAATGGGGGAGGTAGTGGTGATAGATATGTTGGAGGAGGTTCTGGAGGGGGTTCGGTAAATATTTTCTATCAAAATGATTTTGTTAACAATGGTACAGTAACGGCTAGCGGAGGACTTGGCGGTAGTAGTCAGTCAGTTTATGCCGGAGGTGCAGGTACAGTCAGAATGATTAATAGTGCAAACTAGATAGAGTTATAATTGATTCTTATTATCATAAATAATCGAGTTGGTTCGTCTTTATTGACGAACCTTTTCTATTTACAAGTTAGTCATTCTTCTCTGATTACAGTAGGTAAATAACCATAAGTCAATCACAACAGATATATTAATAACTAATAGAGTTATTCATGTTCTAACTAATCATGAAGTTATATTTATTCCTAATAAATAAATAAATGATAATAATATGCTTTTTAAGTTATACACTTTTTATCAAAAATTATACTCTGTGTCTTAAGCATGCCATGATGATTTATTACGTATTGGATATGGCTCATTGATATCATATCATCACTATCTCTATTGATTTTTTGCGATATATTTGATATAAATAATCTGTCACCGAGGCCCTATCGTCTAACGGTTAGGACACCAGATTTTCAATCTGGTAATCAGGGTTCGATTCCCTGTAGGGTCACATAAGTATGCTCGTGTTTAGTGCAAGCATATCAAATAATGAAAATGGATGACAAATATTATCTAAAAATCGGAAGAGCCGCTGACTTGAAAGACGGGAAGGAGAGGATGATGTATAGGTTTTTCGAGATGGTCGTACCATTATTCAGTATTAGCATCTTGTTACTCGCCGTAGTCTTTTCTTTCAAACTGCCATTTGTTGTGGCTGTTTTGATTATTGCATACGATTTGATGTGGCTCTTTAGGACAGTCTATTTCTACTTTTTTCTTAGAAGCGGATATGCAAGGATGAAGAAGAACGAAAAGGAGGACTGGATTAAGAGATTGGATGAATTAGGTGCCCCCAAGAACGGACTTGCTGTTAAAAACTGGAGAAAAGATATTTATCATTTACTTATTCTACCTACCTACAAAGAACCAATTGAGTTAGTTGATCAAACTTTCAAACTCTTATCAGAAGTAGATTATCCTAAGGATAAGATGATTGTCGTTCTTGCTTGTGAAGAGTCTGATAAGGAGCATGCTACAGAAGTATCAAAGATTATTGGAGAGAGGTATGGTAAGCAGTTTTTTAAGTTCTTAGTTACTTGGCATCCAAAAGGAATACCAGGAGAAGTTCCTGGGCATGGAGCCAATGATGCTTGGGCTAGTAAGGAAGTTAAGAAACAAATCATCGATCCACTTAATATCCCTTATGAAAATATAATCGTTTCATCTTTTGATATTGATGCCTGTGTTTATCCAAAGTATTTTAGCTGCCTTACATATATCTATCTTACTGTTGATAGTCCCTGCAGAGCTAGCTATCAGCCAATACCTCTTTATCTCAACAATGTATGGCATTGTCCTGTTATCTCAAGAGTCTTTTCTTTTTCTGCTACTTTTTGGCATACAATGAATCAGGAACAACCAGAAAAACTTATTACTTTCTCTTCTCATTCTATGAGTTTTAAGGCCTTAAATGATGTCGGGTTCAAGCAGGTTAACGTTGTTTCTGATGATTCTAGAATCTTCTGGCAGTGCTTTTTTGAATATGATGGAGACTACCGAGTTGAACCTATGTTCTATCCAATTTCCATGGATGCTAATTGCGGACAAGGAACTATTGTTACTTTAAAGAATATTTACAAGCAGCAGAAGAGGTGGGCTTATGGTGTAGGGGAGGTTCCTTATTACATTTTTGCTGCTATTAAGAATAAGCGAATATCTTTTAAGAAAAAAGTATTAATGGGGTGGGATCTTGTTGAAGGGCATATTTCCTGGGCTGTGTCATCCATCCTTATTTTTGCTTTAGGATGGCTTCCAATCTTTGTAGGTGGGGCAGAATTTTCCAAACAACTCATATCTTATAACCTTCCTAAAGCAACCAGCACCATTCTTACGATTAACATGCTCGGACTAATCGGTTCAATCTATTTGAGTATGATGATTCTTCCAAAAAGACCTAAAGAAGTCGGCATTCTCAAGTATGTTGTCATGGTCCTTGAATGGGCCTTAATTCCTTTTGTTACTATCTTCCTTAGCTCTCTTCCAGCTCTTCACGCTCAATTACATTGGCTTACTGGAAAGTATATGGGGTTCTGGGTTACCCCAAAAGTTCGCAGGAAATAATCTCCCCTTTGTCTTTTCTGATAAAGATGATATAATTATCCCAATGAAGTCAGGAAAATCAGAAAAAGACTTTATAGTCACAGATGAGGATGAAGCTATGGTAACAGCTAAGTTACAGGATTTTGTTTTGCCAAATAGGGAAGAGCCAAGGGTTTATCAACCTATCATCTTCGGTCAGGATAAGCCAAATGTAGTAGAAAATCTTACTCCACCTAATCCTACCTACGTCGTAGAAGAAAGTCGTCCTTTAACAGAGAAAGACTATTTCGTTATTGAAATATCTAGCAAATATTATGACAAAGGAATAAAGAAGGTTGTCGATTTTATTCTCGGATTCTTTGCAGTTCTCGTCATGTTCTATTTCCTTGAATATCAACCCTTATTGATATTTCTCATATATATCATCGGCATGATTATGGCTATCTGGGCTTTTAAATCCAAGAGGTTATTCATTGTCTGGGGATTTATTGTCGGAGCACTATTTTCTATGTTTATTGCTTTAATGGTACTTGCTGTGACCACTAAGTAACCTTACTCAAGGTGTATTTTTTCTGCGAATACCTCTAATCTTTTTTTTAGGTTGGGGTATTTTTTTAATGAAGGATCATCTTCTATAATTTCATCAGCTGTCTCTTTTATTTCCTCTATTTTTTTTGCGTCTTTTAAAGCATTCATAGCAAAGTCAGGGATACCCCATTGCTTTACTCCAAAGAAATCACCTGGTCCTCTTATCTTTAAATCCATTTCTGATAATTTAAACCCACTATCATATTTCTTCATAGCTTGTAGTCTTTGACCAGTTTTTTTACTGTTAGAGTCTGTAAAGAGGAAACAGTAGGATTGGTGTTCTCCTCTCCCAACCCTTCCTCTGAATTGATGTAATTGAGCTAATCCAAACCGATCTGCCCCTTCAATCATGATGACTGATGCATTCGGTATATCAATTCCTACTTCAATCACTGAAGTCGATACTAGGATGTTAAACTTCTTTAGTTTGAAGTCCTTCATTATTTTCTCCTTTTCTTTCGGAGTCATCTTTCCGTGTAGCATCTCTATTTTCAGGTCTGGGAATATTCTTTCTGAAAGACGTTCATATTCATCTTTGACATTTTTCATCTCTGCAGCCAAGTTCTCTTTTTCATTAGCTTCTATTCTAGGGCATATGACGAATATTTGCCTACCTTTTTCTATTTCTTTTCTAATAAAATTATATGTTTTTTGCCTCTCCAGTTCAGTTACTATTTCTGTGATAATAGTTTTTCTTCCTTTTGGCATTTCTAAGATAGTAGATAAATCAAGGTCTCCCCAAATAGTCAGAGCTAAGCTTCGAGGGATTGGAGTTGCTGTCATTGATAAAAGGTGAGGTATTTTATCCTTCTGCTTCTTACACAATGAAGCTCTTTGCTTTACTCCGAATCTATGCTGTTCGTCTACTACCACCAGTCCAAGATTGTTGAATAATATTCTAGCCCCTTTTGATTTCTTCGTTCCGGGAGCTATTAGGGCATGGGTACCGATTAAGATATCAATCTCTCCGTTCTCGGTTTTTTCCATCATTTTTGCCCTAGATATTTCTATGGTGTCTGATTTTAGTTTTTTGGAATAATATTTATCTTCCTTTCCGGTCAGTAATCCAATATTAATATTATACTCTTTAAGTAATTCAAAGAATGTTTTGAAATGTTGTTTTGCCAGTATTTCTGTTGGAGCCATTAGTACTTGGCTTTTATTCTTGATTGTGTTGATGGCTGCCATTACTGATACCACAGTTTTTCCTGACCCAACATCTCCTTGAAGAAGTCTGTTCATAGGATAGGATTTAGTCATATCTTTTAGAACTTGCCATCCCGACTTTTCTTGGTCCTTAGTCATGTCGAAAGGTAGATTATCTAAAAATCTCTTGACCGCCACTTCGTTGATTGGTATTGCTGGAGCAGTTTCTTGTTCATTCTCTATTTTCTTCTTAGCGCTAAAGAGGGTTATCATGAAGATATTCTCAAAACAGAATCTCATTTGTGCCTTTTCAGCCATTTCTAATGAGGAAGGGAAGTGTATCTGATGTACAGCTTCTCTTAAGGGAAGGAGGTCATGTTTTTTAATGATTTCGTCAGGTAGAGTTTCCGGGAGTCTACTAGTTATTTGATTAATTGTCGATGATAGAATATACCTAATCCATCTGGAGGTTACCCCCCTAGTCTCTCCATATACTGCAGAGACTTTACCGAGATGTAGCCCTTCTCCTTCATTCACTTTCTCGAATGAGGTCGAGCTCATATAGAGATAGTTCTTACTGATGACCATTTTCCCAACGGCTATTATCTCATCTCCCTTTTTCAAGTTCTTGGCGATATATGGCTGATTGAACCAGACAATTTGGACAGCAGCTGTTTCGTCCTGGATTACAGCCTTGGTGATAGTCATCTTCTTTTTCCAGCTTTTCTCTTCCTCAATGTCGATGACTTTTCCTTTAACACATATCTCTTCATTTATCTTTACGTCTGCAATTTTTCGTATATTAGAGTAGTCCTGATAGTATTTAGGGAAATAGAAAATCAATTCACCTAAAGTATTAATCTTCAGATTTTTGAACCTTTTTGCATGGATTGGTCCAATCCTCGGCACTTCTGCTATCGGTGTTGAAAAAGTGAGCATTTTTGTCTATTTACATTAATGATTTCTTTTATTATAATATAAATATTAAAATAAATACAACAATATGATTGAAGCATTTTTTACTTTAGCTACGATATTTCTTCCAATATTATTTTTCATTCTTATTCCAGGTATTCGCATAGTTGATCAGTTTGAGAGAGGACTGGTACTTACTCTAGGTAAATATTCAGGAACTAGGAATCCTGGATTTAATTGGATTTTCCCAGGCATCCAGAGAATGATTAAGATAGATATGCGTATTACCACTGTCGATATTCCTCAACAGGAAGTTATTACTAAGGATAATGTACCAGTAGGTATTAATGCTGTAGTATACTTTCAAGTAGAGTCAGCAGAGAAGGCTATTCTTAACATCCAGGATTATAGTCTGGCTGTTGCCCAGTATGCTCAAGCTGCCTTAAGGGATGTTATTGGAGGAATTGAGTTAGATTCTTTATTATCTGAAAGGGAACAGGTAGCTGAACAGATTCAGTCGATTGTTGAAGCTGCTACCAAACAGTGGGGATTATTAGTTATTGATATTAAAATCCAGGACATTGAATTGCCAGCTGACATGAAAAGGATTATGGCTAAGCAGGCAGAATCAGAAAGAGAGAGGAGGGCTATTATTATTAGAGCAGAGGGAGAATATACTGCTTCTGAAAAACTTGCTAAGGCAGCCAATATTTTAAGTTCTACTCCTGGAGGTATTTCTATGAGGACCTTACAAACTATTGAGAAAATAAATCCTGACCCAAGTAAAACAGTTATCTTCGCTCTTCCGATTGAATTTATGGAAGGAATCAAGACAATTTCCGAGTTGAAGAAAAAATAGAATAAGCTACTCTTCTAGAGTAGCTTTTCATCATAGTATACTTGATAATATATTTATATGAAAAGAACGATTAAGACAAAATTAAATGAGAGGAATAATCATTTGCAAATAGCTTTCAATTCAAGTCTTGATGACGCCAGGCACATCATCTTTTCTTTGCCAGTCAGCGATAGGATTATTTTGGAGGCAGGTACTCCTTTGATAAAGAGGTATGGAATTTCTGCGGTTGGAATGATTAGGGATTGGTATACCCAGAGAGCCAGATCTCAAGGCATACTTGATGAGCCTTATATAGTGGCTGATCTTAAGACCATGGATAGGGGAGAGACAGAGGTGTCTATGGCTCATCAGTATGGAGCCAGTGCTGTTATCGCTCTTGGCAGTGCTCCAGTGGAGACCCTGGATTCTTTTGTCGATGCCTGTGAGGCTTATGGACTTGATCCAATGATAGACATGATGAACGTTGAGAATCCTCTAGCTGTTCTGCATAAGCTAAAAAGGGTTCCACCTATCGTTATTCTTCATCGAGGTGTTGATGAAGAGAAATTTAATAGAGAGAAGCAGATTCCTTTGCATGATATTAGGAGAATAAAAGGTGCTTATGACGTAATGATATCTATTGCCGGAGGAGATACAATTAGAGAGGTTCAAAGGTCTGTTTTTAACGATGCAGATATTGTAGTCATCTGGAAGTCGGTTTATCAGAATAGCTCAGAGACTATTGATCTGGTTAATGGATTCCTTAGTCAGATAAAGTAATCTCGTGTTTTAAAAAGGAGAAGCATTCAAGCTTCTCCTTATATTTTATTAGGATTGGAAAAATTTCCCATGAACAGAATATTTCCAGTTTCTTTGTGTTTTATTAGGAAGATAAAAGGGTGGTCTGCACGGAAGATAGGTATAGGTTTTTCAACACCTAATGCGGATCCCCACATCATTAAGACAGTTGTTGTTGCAGCAGCCTCAGTACCTGTTTCATCAAGATCAATAACTGCCTTATGTATGACTTGATCAATCTTAAGCTTTTCACTATTTATAACGGTCATTTTAGAAAAGTCTGCTTGATTAGAGAAAGCAAGCGGCATTCCCATTGATTCTAAATCATTAATCATTAAGTATTCTGTTTCAATCTTGAACTTTGGGATCAGTATATGTACTTCTTGTTCTGTTAATTGACTGCTCCATTCTGATATATTTTTAGTACTAAGAATACTATCTAATTTTTGCAGACTTTTTTCCTTTGGGAGTAGAAGCATAATAGATACTTCTTCACCAACATATGGCATCTCAAGTACCTGGAGGTCATTATTCTCCATATAGTTGAATCTTGCCGTCTGTTGCATCATCTGCACCTTGGTTTTTGTTTTATTATCTAAAGTAAAATCACTTTCTTCAGTCGATGCTTTATCAAACTTTTCTACCCATTCTCCCTTGAAGTGGATGGCATTTGTCAGAATAAGCTTTACTTCTGGCTTTAATTCTGATAACACGCTTTTTATCATGCCATTAGTCTGTTCACTTACCCAACTGTTTATTTCTTTGAGCGACCCTTCGGCATCGTCTCTGAAGTCAAGGTT
>Ga0265297_10012234_pt1 | contig 10339 bp, 8 predicted proteins | sample Munlanlwell13791_FD_192502 | JGI IMG/M metagenome (GOLD analysis project Ga0265297, IMG submission 192502) | Leachate microbial communities from a municipal landfill in Southern Ontario, Canada - Leachate well 137-91 | ecosystem: Engineered > Solid waste > Landfill > Unclassified | place...
CCACATCTTCGCTCAAGCAATAATCCAAAGCGTCGGTTAATGTATTAACATCAACGCCTATCTGCCGCTGCATAACCAAGCTGGTCTTACTGACAAATAAATACTCAATCGGGTCTTCAATTGTCACAATATTTAAGGCTTTGGTTTTATTAAACTCCTCAATTAAAGAAGCCGCAGTAGTGGTTTTACCGGAATTATAAGCACCGGCTATAATTAAAAGACCGGAAGTAGCACGCAAAAAATTACGGCAAATCTCAGCTAAACCCAAATCATTAAAACTCTTTATCACACTCGGAATATGATGGAAAGATAAAGCTAAAAGACCTTTTTGATAAAAAACATTTATCCGAAAACGAAAATTGGAAATATTTTTTACTAAAACTACGCCCTTGGTTTCTTTCAGCTGAGCAATTTCATCCGTCCCTAAAAATGTTTCCGTAATTTTATTTATAATTTCGCTGGTGGCCATCTCTTGGCCGGGTAAAGCAATAAATTGGCCGTTTATTCTTACCATCGGCGGGCTACCAACGGCCAAATGCAAATCAGAACCGCTTTTTTGAACCATTTCTGATAATATTCTATTTAAAAAAATTGATGGCACTTCCATATTATTATTTATTCAATACTTTTTTTATTTTATCAACCACTTCTGACGGCATAAAATGCGCCTTAATTAAATAATCTTCCGCGCCCATTTTTAAACCTTGCTCAATTTCATCTTTCTGGCTTAAGTTAGTTAAAAGGATTACCGGGATAGCGGCGGTCATGCGATTATCTTTAATCTGGCGTAAAACTTCAAATCCATTTACTTTTGGTAAAATAATATCCAAAAGAATTATATCAGGCATTTCTTTAGCAGCTAAACGAACGGCCTTTTCTCCATCTTCGGCCATAACCACTTTAAAATCTTCCATCTCAAACTTAGTGGCATACATGCCCAATAAAAAAGAATCGTCTTCAACTAAAAGAATTTTTATTTTATCTTTCGGCATATAATTTATTAATTAATTTATTATTTAAAAATAATTATTTATACCACTTTAGCGGGGAAAAAGTTTTTAAAGAATTATACGTGAATTGTTCTTAATACTTCTTCCATAGTGGTTAAACCCATCAAAACTTTTATTATGCCATCCTGCTTCATAGTAATAAAATTTTGATTTTTTACCAAATCATCAAGCGTCAAATTGTCTTTATTATTCATAATAATTTCTTTTATTTTATCATTAACATCAAGCACTTCAGCTAAAGCGATTCTGCCGGTATAACCGGTCGCTCCACAGCGAGCACAGCCTTTGCCTTTATAAAATTTTATCTTTTTTATATCAAAATCCGGTATCAATTCCTTAATCGCCGCCGGTGGCGTGATGGCTAACTCCTTTTTAATATCAGCCATAATATCATCTGGCAACTTACATTCCGCCTTACAATGTTCACAAATTTTTCTGCCTAATCTTTGGGCTAAAACGATATTTAAAGTTGAACCCAAAAGAAAAGGTTCTACCGCCATATCTAAGAGCCTCGGAATAGCGCCTAAAGCGTCGTTGGTATGTAAAGTTGAAAGCACAAAATGGCCGGTCAAGCTTGCATGAATGCCTAGTTCGGCAGTTTCATTATCTCTTATTTCTCCTACCATGACAACGTCGGGGTCTTGGCGCAGTAGCGAGCGCAGACCTGAAGCGAAAGTAAAACCTATTTCCGGCCTGACTTGCGACTGATTAACCCCTTTTACAAAATATTCGACCGGATCTTCTAGTGTAGAAATATTTATATCTTCTTTATTAAGATCGGTTAAAATAGAAAAAAGCGTAGTTGATTTGCCTGAACCGGTCGGACCGGTTACTAAGAACATACCATCAGTCTTTTCTAAGCTTTTTTTAATTATCTTAAGGCCGGCACCCATAAAACCAAGTTCTTCTAAAGTCGGCGCTCCCCTGGTTACATCTAAAATTCTCATCACTACTTTTTCTTCGTTTAAGAGCGGTAAAATGGAAATTCTCAAATCAATATCTTTATTATTAATATTTACTCTGATTCTGCCGTCCTGCGGCATTCTGGTTTCATCAAGCTTTAAATTAGCTAGAACCTTAATCCTGCCAACAATGGCTCCATGAACGCTTTTTGGTAAAATTAAAGAGTTATGCAAAATACCGTCTATCCTATATCTGACACGGCTTTCGGCCTGCATCGGCTCAATATGTATATCCGAAGCTCGGCCTTCAACCGCATGCCTGATGATTACGGAAACTATTTTTGATACCGGAGCTGATTTGGTAATTTCTTCAACCTCTTCTTGATTATCTTTCTTATTAGCGCGCTCTAAGCTTTCTTCATCTTCTTTGGTTTTTAAAGCTCGGGAGACTTCTTTGCCTAGAGTTTTATAATGTTTTAAAGCGGTATCAAAACTTAAAGCAGAAATTAAAAAATATTCCGGCTGTAAATTTTCTTCCTTGGCTAAAAAATCTATGGCTTCAATCGCTTTAAAATTTTCCGGATCAACCATACCTACATTCATCTTACCTTTAACAACTTCAAAACAAATAATTTTATAATTTTCCGCTACTTCCGCCGGAATTAAATTTAAAACTTGATCGGGAATTTTCGCTCCAATCAAACTATAATAATTTAAATTATAAGTTTTAGCTTTAAATTTTGTTAACTCCTCAATATCAACTAAACCGCTCTTAGTAAGCGCCTCTTCAATATTAACGCTATACTCTGGCAGTTTTTTGATTTCAATTAACTGTTCGGCGGTAATTAATTTATTCTGGACTAATAAATTTATTAATTCCCCTGATTTATTCATGATTGTAATAATTAATTAGGCTTAAAAGGATCTCTCTTCCCCACCTCTGGCTGATCTTTAATAATAAACGCGTTTTCTTGCAAACTTTTAAATTTATCGTTAGAAAAAATATTTAAATCGAATCCGCCGCCTTGGTTAATATTTTTTATATTTAAAGGTTGGGCCGGATCGACAGCTGGCTGATTATTAGCTTGATTAATATCGCCAATATTATTAATCTTAACGACATTCTCCTGGGTAGTCGTGGCAACAGCTAAAGGAATGGGATTATCAAGAATAATAGGCAGATTAATATTCGTTGGATTATGAGTAGTCAATTTTTTATTTTGATACAACATTAAGCCTGTGCCGCAAAGCATAAAAAAAATAATGGAGACATAAATCGCTAATTTTTTAGTTGATATCTTTTTCTGCACTAACATATATTTTATTGCAAATAATAACTATAAATATTTAAAACCGCCTGGCTATCATTAACGTTAAAATTTATTTTAGCTATATCAAAAAGCCTTAAATTATTTTCAAAAACTTTAATGATATTTTTTAAAATCGGATAATTAACCGAACTTAAATTAACCTCTATTTTAATCAAACCGACTCCCTGGGGAGGCTGGCTGAAGATCCCGGCTGGCGGCTCCTTACTTTCTTTTGCCTCAACCTTAAGGCTGGCTCTGTCAGTGCCCTTTTCCGGTTCGATTTTTATTGAGGTTAAAATAGCGCTATTTTTTACAGCAATAGATTCAATCTCTTTAATTATTACACTCGTGTCTCTCTTATCGGGTATCATACCGGCAATCTTTAATTTTTCCTCCTCGCTAACAGATTTATATGATTTTCTTAAATTACGTATAGAATTTAAATAATTAGACTTAGCTTCATATTCAATTTGTATATTATTTTTATCTTCTTCGTTGGCTTTAGAAATTTGCTGATATTTTGGGTAAGCTAATATAAACAGGCCGACGGCTAAAATAATGATGCTTAAAGATAAAATTAAATAATTAAAATAATTTATTAAAAATCCATTTATTTTAATTTTTAACAATTCTGCCTGTTTTTTAATTTCTTCTCCGCCGACCGGCGGATGTTTCTTAATCTCCATAATTATTAACCTTGTTACTTAATAATAAATTATTTGGCAACCGGCCTATTCAGTAAAAATATTTTTAACAACTGAAAAATTAAAAACAAACTTCACCAGAGATTCATTAATATCATCCCCATTCACTAACTCGCCGCCTTCGGCCTCAACGGCGGTTATTTTTTTATTATTTTTAAACACATTAACTTGCTCGGAAATACCGCTATAATTAGCGGCCAAAGCGTCCATAACATAGTTGCCGCTAGTGTCGCCGTCAAAATTTATAAAATAAACATCTTTTATTGTATTATCTTCCAAAAACTTAAAAAAATTAGTCCAATAAAGATGCTGAGAGAAGACTTGGGAAACCGTTTTTAATTTAGCCTGGAAACCGGCTATCTCCTTAGCATCAGCTTCTTCTTTTGCTATGTTTTGCTCAAGCTCCGCAAACTTTTGAGCTTGGGCTAAATTTTTAGCTTGATTGCTTTTTTGATAAAACACTAAGCCATAATAAACCGCTCCGACCATAAAAATTGGAATTAAAATCCCGCTTAATAAAATAATAATTTTAGAGCGCCAATCAAAAAAAGTTATAAGTTCCCCTTGGATTAAATTAGTTTCTAGAACACGCTGCCTAATTTCATTATGTTTAATCGGCTCTTTTTCTTTTATATTTATTTCTTTAGCTTCTGCCGGCTTTTCTTCTTCCCGTAAAATCGGCTGAATCGGCGCCGCCGGTTTAACTTCTGCCGGCTTTATTTTTTCTGCTTCCGGCGATTTAATTATCTGAATCGTCTCATTTCTATGAGCACTTAGAGAAATTATTTTATTTTTAAACGACTCTATCAATCCATTAAGCCAATTTCTTTTAGGTTCTCCGATTGCTGGCGATAAAAAATTACTTTCCACGGCTGGTTTAATATTAAAAATCGGCTGAGCCGGAGTCGGCCGATTAATCGCCGCCGGTTTAACTTCTTCAGTTGGCAATTTAATTTTTTTAGCTATCTCATTTTTATGAGCGCTCCGGCCAACGCTTTTACTTTTAAATAAATCTTTAAACCAACTATGCTGAATTTCTTTCGATAGCGCCGGCGCCGGCTGGCTTTCAGCCGCCGGCTTAATATTAAAAATATCTCCAACTTTATTCTTGTGCTCTCTCTCTTGATTAAAAATCCGCTGATAATCAATTAAAATTTCTTTATGGCTTGGTTGTTTTTTTATTTTTTCCCCTAAAATTTTTATAAAATTTTTATTTTTTTCTGTTACCGGCGGTTTGGAAATTTCATGATGCTTTATTAAATTTAAAATTTCTTCGCGCGACTGTTTAATTTTGTTCTTATCAATAAGGGAATTTTTATCAGCCGGCTCTTTTTTATTTATAAACGATAAAAAGGAAAAGGGGGCTTTTTTAGAGTCCTTAATTTCTTTTTGGGGTTCAGACCAAGCCAACTTACCCTTTTTTTCGTCTTTATCTTTTGGCTTTTGATCGTCTTTTTTTTGGTTATCCAAAAAATTAATACCTGGCATATTAAATAATTTCTAATTTTTTAATTTCTAATTTCTAAACAATGCTTTAATGTTTCAATTTTTAATTAAATCTTCATTGAAAATTTAGTCATTGAAAATTGTTTGAAAATTAAAAAATTGGTAATTGAAAATTTTATTCCATTTCCCTAAGCGCCAAACCGATAGCTATAGCCATGCGCGGGGCAATTTCATCTAAAAGCGGTTTTAAATCCATAGGATAAGAAACCGTTGACCAGGGATTCCCGGCCACCACATTTATATTCAATATCTTTGATAAATAATCGGTAAAATTAATAAGCAGGGCCGAACCGCCGCTTAAAATAATTTTATCAACCTTCTTATTATTCTTGTTTTGAAATAAATTCAAGGCGTATTTTATCTCATTAACTATAGGTGAAATACTTTCAAGAATAGTTGTGGGGATGGCATTATTAGCCGAATCAAACGAACCCACGCCTAAATCATATTTAAATTGCTCAGCCCTTTCCAAGCCGATATTAAGGCTATGGCTAATCGCTTTAGTAATTGTCCAACCGCCAATATCTATGCTTCTATTTAAAGTTGGGATACTCTGATCAACAATTGTAAAACTTGTGGTTTTAGCTCCGATTTCCACTACCATAACCGTTGATTTATCATTGCCTAAAAGCGACCTGATAAGAGCAAAAGTTTCTGTTTCCAGGCTTAATAAATTTATCTTGGCGCTTTTAAAAATTTCAATATACCTTTTAACTAAAGTTCGCGGCGCGCCGGTTAATAAAACTTTAATATTATTCTTATCGGCGCCTGGGTCAAGATTCTCAATTTTTTTCCAATCTAAAATCATCTCCTCCGGCGGCAATGGAATAACTTTTTTCGCCTCCCAATTAATCGCCGAGGGTAAATCTTTTTTATTAACACCGGCTAAATTTATGATTGAAGAAAAAACCGAAAAAGTCGGCAAAGCGGAAACGGCTTTGCGGCTGGCTATGCCCGCTTCAGCACAAATTTTATTAATTATGCCGGCAATTTTATTCGGATCAGTCTGATCTAAATCGTCAAGATTCTCGCTAAAGCCATAAGTTAAAAGCATAACCTTTCCGCCCTGATTTTTTAATTCAACAATTTTAATGCTTGAACTGCCTATATCTATGCCTAGATAACTTTCATTGGGGAAAAATAAACTCATATAATAAAGATAAAATTATAAATTGCCATATTTTTGACACTAAGCCTATTATATTATACAATTATATAATAATAGCGCTAAAGAATCAAAGATTTAGCTAAATAAATTTACATTATTATTATACCATAAAATTCCGATTTAACAAAAATAACATCTTTAATATAAAGTTCATGGATTTCTTGAAAAAATACAAAATAATTTTTATCGCCATTGGCTTTATTTTAGTTGTTTTTATTTTGGGCTATTTGCTTTATAGCTTATTTTTTAAATCAAGCCCTGCTCCGGTTACTACGGTAGAACCAACCGCAACTAGCACCCAAGGCGGCCTGCCGGTAGCTAAACCCGGTACGGGCCAAGCAACGCCATCCGGGCAACCGATTGAAGGTCTGCCGACAGGAACCGAGCAACCTACGAGCCAAGGTAGCGCTACGGCCCTAGGCGGCCTAACTCAAACCACCGCATTAAATCAACTGCCAAGCTTAGCGGCAACCCTCTCTGATAATGGCAGTGATTTGCAATATTATAATAAACAAGACGGTAAATTTTATCGCATAACCAAGGATGGCCAAACTAGTTTACTATCAGACACAGTTTTTCATGAAGTGGAAAAAATTACCTGGTCGCCTAATAAAAATAAAGCTATTTTAGAATATCCTGACCAAGCAAAAATTATTTACGATTTTGAAAATAACAAACAAATTAGCCTGCCTAGCCATTGGAAAGATTTTGACTTTTCTCCGAACGGTTCAAAAATTGTTTTAAAAAGCATGGCTGACAGCGAAGATAACCGTTGGCTGGCTATTATAAACGAAGATGGCACCTCGGCGCAGAAGGTGGCCTCCCTAGGAGATAAGGATGATACAGTCTATCCTTCTTGGTCGCCCAATAATCAAACCGTAGCCATGTACACCGAAGGAGTTAACTATGATCAGCAAAAAGTATATTTTGTCGGCTTAAATCAAGAAAATTTTAAAGCTTTGACTATTGAGGGACGCGGTTTTGAACCTAGCTGGTCTCCTCAGGGCAATCTTTTACTTTATAGCGTTTATTCAAGCTCAAGCGATTTAAAACCCGAGCTTTGGTTAGCCAACGCCCAGGGCGAAAGCATCGGCACCGGCAGAAATAAGTTGGATATCCAGACTTGGGCGAATAAATGCGTTTTTTCAACCGCCACTGAAATTTATTGCGCCGTACCTGAAAGCCTTGAGGAAGGCGCCGGCTTATTCCCCGACTTAGCTAAAGGCACTAAAGATAATCTATATAAAATCGACGTTAAAACCGGCACAAAAAAATTAATAGCCATACCGGATGGTGATTTTACCATGTCTGATTTAATCGTCTCGGATAACGGTTATTATCTCTATTTCACCGATGCCAACACAGAAACGATTAATAAAATAAAATTGAAATAATTTTTCATAAATGTCGAATAAAGTCCAAACGGTTTATACTTGTTCCGCCTGCGACGCCCAATTCCCAAAATGGAGTGGGCGTTGTTTAGAATGCGGCGGTTGGGGAACTTTACAGATGCAAACGGTTGATCAAAAAACAGCGGATAAGATGGTCACTATTAGCCCAGCCGAAGTAATTGATTTGGAAAAATTGGACGGCCAAGAAAAAAATCAACGTCTGGCCACTAATATCCAAGAACTGGACAGAGTCTTAGGCGGCGGCATTATGTGCGGCTCCCTTATTTTGTTGGGCGGCGAACCGGGAATCGGCAAATCAACTCTGGTGGCTCAAACCGCTGATACTATCGGTAAAAACGGCCAAGTAATTTACGCTAGCGGCGAAGAGTCGGCCGGGCAAATAAAAACCAGATTTGACCGTCTAGGCGTTAAAGCCGGCAATATTAAATTTTTAAACGAAACCAACGCGGAAAAAATTATAGCAACTATCAAAAAACTTAAACCAACCTTGGTTATTATTGATTCAATCCAAACTATTTATTCATCGGCCATTGCCGGCGAGGCCGGAAATATAAATCAAATCCGGGGCTCGGCGGTAAATTTTTTAGAAGCGGCCAAAACTAATAACATCGCCATTATCTTAATCGGCCATATAACCAAGGATGGTTCCCTGGCCGGGCCAAAATCGCTTGAACATATAGTTGACACCGTACTTTATTTAGAAACCGAAACCAATCACGGCTATCGTATTTTACGCGCTACTAAAAATCGTTTCGGCTCAATCAATGAAATTGGAATTTTTGAAATGACCGGAGCGGGCTTTAAAGAGATAACCGACCCTTCCACGATTTTCATAGAGCCAAATCAAACTTTTACCGGTTCAGCCATAAGCTGCATTATGGAAGGCACGCGGCCATTCTTAATTGAAGTCCAAGCTTTAGTCTCTAAAACCGTCTTTGGCTATCCGCAGAGAAAAGCCTCGGGCTTTGATTTAAACCGTTTGCAGGTTTTAATCGCGGTTTTAACCAAACGAGCCGGTCTAAATTTAAATAACCAAGATGTGATATTAAACGTGACCGGCGGCTTAAAAATCTCCGAACCCGGGCTAGACTTGGCCGTTTGCGCAGCTATTGCCTCTTCCCTATTAAACCAACCGCTAAGCCGGCAAACTCTGATCTTAGGCGAAGTCGGCTTGGGCGGAGAAGTCAGAAACGTTGCCAAATTAGAAGCGCGCCTTAAAGAAGCGGAAAAATTAGGTTTTAAAAAAGCCGTTTTGCCGGCGGCGGAAATTCACCCCGTTAAATCCGGCTCTGCCGGTGCTCGCGACGAGCAATTTAACGGGGTGAAAACACAAAAAATAAAAATTTTCTCTATAAATAACGTAGCCGATTTAATAAAAATCTTAACGGCTTAGTTAAACTCATTATTCCAAATGGATTAATTTCTCCCATTCGCCCAACTTTTCTTTCAGAGCCGGCCAACGGGATAATTTTTCATCTTCTTGAATTAATTTAATCGCCTGGTCTCGCGCCTGCTTCATTAAAGCATAATCAAAGAGCGAGGCTATTTTAAGTTCGGGGAAACCTTTCTGCGCTATGCCGTAAAATTCTCCCGGCCCTCTAAACTTTAAATCCAATTTAGCCAGCTCAAAGCCATTGGCATAATCAACTAACGCCTGCAGCCGATTTAAAGTTTCCGGCGATTGGCTATCGGTAAAAAGAAAACAATAAGATTGATAAATACTGCGGCCAACCCGGCCCCTGAACTGATGGCTTTGCGCCAAACCAAAACGATCGGCGCCCTCAATCATCATCACGCTGGCGTTAGATACATCCACGCCGACTTCTACGACCGAGGTGGAAACTAAAATTTTTATTTTATTTTCTGAAAAATCACGCATAATTTTTTCTTTTTCCGCTGATTTCATCTTACCGTGCAGCTTACCTATGGTTAATTCTGGAAAAATTATTTTATCTAATTTTTTATATTCTTCTTCAACCGATTTTACGCCTAACTTATCGGAAATATCAATTAACGGACAAATAACAAAGACTTGCCTGCCCTCTCTGACTTGAGCTCGGATAAATTCATAAGCCGCAACTCGCTTACTTTCCGAAACTACTTTAGTAATAATTTTTTTTCTTTCTTTAGGCATCTGATTAATCACGGATAAATCCAGATCGCCATATAAAGCTAGAGCTAGGCTTCTCGGAATCGGCGTGGCGGTCATACTTAACAAATGAGGGGTTAGCCCATCAACATTCCCATCTACAAGCAATTTTCTCTGTTCTACGCCGAAACGGTGCTGCTCATCAATCACGGCCAAAGCCAAATTTTTAAATTTAATG
>Ga0265297_10012235_pt1 | contig 10338 bp, 11 predicted proteins | sample Munlanlwell13791_FD_192502 | JGI IMG/M metagenome (GOLD analysis project Ga0265297, IMG submission 192502) | Leachate microbial communities from a municipal landfill in Southern Ontario, Canada - Leachate well 137-91 | ecosystem: Engineered > Solid waste > Landfill > Unclassified | place...
CGCATATTCAAGGTCCTTTAATGAAGTCCAGGGTGGAGCTGCCAGTCTTTGATCGTTACTCATAAACTCACCGTCCTCAACTTCTTTAAATCGTAAACCACCCATACGATGACTGTCGTGTACACCCAATAAGAAATCAATTCCAACTAAAGAACGTGGTTCTGTTTTCTCTATTTTGGACAAAAGTATTTCCCTGCGTTTCATTAACAGTTGCCCCCATCTGTCCGGTGAGGAATCTTTGAAAATGCCGAAATTATCATTTGAAGACGCATAATGTAATCCGGAGAAAAGTGGCAATTCCGGATCAATAGAGATACCGGTTTTTATCCATTCATTGTCATATTCAAAAGAATATACAGCCTTACCCCGAAGAGAAGCAAAATACAGTCTTCCTATCAATTGAGGTGAATCGAACATATACCAATCCGCATACACAAGTATTTCTTTTTCCTTATTTTGTTTCATAACGAATTAATCAAATTTAGGTTCTTCAGAATTCCCCTTATCAATAACGTGGTTAATAACTGATTCAGTCATTTTCATTTTCGGGGCTCTTTTTTTTACTATCAGTCCGGCGTCCTGAATTTGTCTGCCTATCGGGTCTTTATCAGCTATCAATAATAAATCATCTTCAAGGCGTAAGACAGATAACACCTGCAAATAACTGCCCAGTGAAACCGATGAGGATCCATCTTCAATATTTCCTAATGTAGATGTGGCAATGCCGGCTCGCTCAGCCATAGAACGAATGGATAACTTCCGGCGCAAACGGGCTAACTTAATATTCTCACCTAGTGTGGCAAGGATATTCTTCTGTTTTTGAGTATAACTCGTTCCTTTTGATTTCATGTGATTATTGTTTGATTTTATAATAATATCACATGAAACTCGTCTCGCCTTTGGCGATACTCGTTTCATAACAACTGACATTTCAATACAAAAGTATATATATAATTTGATATATCATATGTTATGAATGATATTTTTCAGAAAAAGAGTTTATATTCGTGTAGACATAAATTCTATATAAAACAAAAAGCTCTCCCCGTTAAGGAAAAGCTTTGCACATTGAGAAGAAAACAGCAATTATTTCTTTGATGCTTCCAATGAAGCTTTTCTGAACTCTTTCAATAGTTTCTCCAAATCAAGAGAACTTTTACGGGCACGTGTACCGGCAGCTTTATTACCTTTCTCAATCTGCAAATTTGCATCTGTAGCAAAAGCTTCAAATTCGGTTTTAATCTTGGTTACTAATTTTTCCATTTTCGATTAATATTAAGTTTATAATTGGCTGTAGATATTACAGTCGGTATATTGGCTGCAAATATAATCATTTAAGGATAATTTCAAAATAATATATTTACATTTAAATATCAAATGTGAATAAGTTATGGAATTTTCTTATTATTTTTGCTCTGAATCCAGATCTAAGACCTTCTACTATATGGCTGCTCAAATTGGTGATAAAATATTATTTAATGGACAAATTCATTCATTAGCCTCAGAACCGTTATCACCTTATTTATACACCAATAACATTGAGAAACTATTTAGCGAAATTAATTCTGCTTGTTACCGGGGATATTACGCTACCTGGAAAATTGAGAACAAAAATATTTACCTCTTAGACATTGAATCACCCTGTTCTTTAAAGTGTGAAAATACGGATAGAATTGATGAACCTATTTCAGCAATGAATAAATTATTCCCGGGACAGACCGAGGTTTTTGCTTATTGGGTTAACGGAAAATTGAAGATTCAATCGGGTAAGGTATTAAAATCTGGAAATACGGGATATGAATCTGTTTATGAAAAAGACATATTTCTAAGGTTCGAAAATGGGATTCTGGTTGACGAGAAAATCGTCATTAACACACTAAAAGAATAACAAAGAATTATTGCTTTTCAACCAGCAAATATCAATATCTAGCTTTATGTTCACTCCCAAAACCATTAAATTGGTTACAATGCCCGACAAGTACCATGGTTGTCGGGCATTTTTTATTAAGAATCCAATACTCTAAAAGAATGGTTGCTTTATCTTTAGTCTGTTTTGAAATAATTTAGGTCTACAGTTATTCATTTCGCAAATTTCTACTACTTCTGTGAAATATACAGCTAAAAAATAGAACTAACTAACTAACTAACTGACTGACAATAAGCAAATAGCAAAGTAATAAATACGAGGTTCTTCAATTATCAATTAAGCGATGTCAGATTCATCACCTGGGTTATTCATATCTTCTTTATTCAAAAAAAAGCTATTTCTACACAGATAATCGAATTAAATTCGATTATCTGTGCAAAAATCACTATATTTGCGTCCTATATATTTAAAATCATCAAAAATGGCAAATACGGATATACTAAAGCAATTTGGAATTATTCCTTTTGACACAGCAACATTGACAGGAGTACTTAATGATTATAAGTCACCTAAGGATAAAAGAGCTTCGCTAAAGCAAGCAGATTTCCTGATTCGTTTAAAGCGGGGACTCTTTGTCGTTGCGCCGAAGTTGCAAAACCAACCGTTATCAAAAGAGTTGATTGCGAATCATCTTTACGGACCGTCTTATGTATCCCTTCAAACTGCACTTTCATTTTACGGACTAATACCCGAAAGGGTTCATACCGTCAGTTCCATGACCTTCAAGCGAAGCCGGAATTTCTCCACTCCGCTTGGGGACTTCGACTATACAGGCATATCCAAAGAGTATTTCACTATTGGAATACGGCAAGAAATAGTGAATAATGAATACGCTTATTTGATTGCCAGTCCTGAAAAAGCCATGTGTGACATGATTGTACAAACAGCCGGATTAAAATTGCAATCGGTTAAAGCAATGCAAGTATACCTTGAAGAGGATATGCGAATTGATTTATCGGCAATAGACCATTACGATGTGGAAATTATCAAAGAATGCATCGCTGTAAGCAAGAAAAAAAGAGAACTCACATTACTTTATAAATTACTGCAACAATGAACGTATTTGACACCATGATATCTCGCTACGAGATAAAAACGAATGATGATTACACCAACGCCTTGCATGAAGTCATGCAACAAATTGCACTGGCAGGACTTTATAGAGGTGGATTCTTTGAACATGCAGCATTTTATGGTGGTACCTGTCTTCGTATCTTTCATCAACTGCAACGATTCTCGGAAGATATGGACTTCTCGCTATTGAAACCAAACAAAGAATTCACATTGGAGGACTACTTTCAGCCGATAATAAACGAGTTTACAGCACTTGGAAGAGAGGTGATTATCAATAAAAAGGAGAAGAAGAGTCAATCAAACATTGAATCTGCTTTCCTTAAAGATGATACAGCTATATACAATTTGCAATTTAGAACGGAACGCAGTGTAAAAATAAAGATAGAATTGGATATAAATCCGCCATTAGGATTCTCAACGGAGTCAAAGTTACTCTTGCTGCCTTATTCATTTATGACCCGTTGTTACACCATGCCTAGTTTATATGCAGGTAAAATGCACGCTCTTCTTTTCCGAAAGTGGAACACAAGAGTAAAAGGACGTGACTGGTATGATTTTGAGTGGTACGTAAAAAACAATATTCGGTTGGATTTTACTCACTTCAGTGAACGAACCCGGCAGTTTGAATCTCAAGACCTGGAACAAATGTCGCCTGAATCATTCAAAAAGTTGCTAAAAGAAAAGATTTCCAACACAAACATGGATATGGTCAAAGCGGATGTGAAGCCATTTCTCAAAGACCCGGGACAACTAGATATTTGGTCATCAGATTATTTTTTACAATTGGTTGATATGATTGTCTTTGTTTAATTCCGATTGAAAAACAGTAGGAAATGCTGACTTCAAACTTATGTTTCATATCGCATTGGTCAGCTTTAAACTGACTGAGTCGATATGAAAAATACTTAACAAAGTTCTTATTTCTTCACCAAATGACTCAATTCCGGATTGTTTCTTATCCGTTCCATCTCGTCCACAATAATCTGAGCAACCCCAGTCTCCACAGTTTAAGGATTAGTGTAGTGTTTTAGACAATATTTTTAAATAGCTCATATTCTATATTTTAAGTCTAACAACTCATTAAGGTAACATGTAAACAACTAAGCTAAGGTAATAGAAAACATAGTGTCGAGGATGAAAGTAGTGGGAGATAAAAAGAAATATGTGCTAATATGAAAGGATTTTATGAGATTGGGTTAATTATCTAAAATAAATGTGTATGTTTGTGAGCCTAAAAAAATCATTTTGAAATTATTTGCTTAAGTAAATTGTTAAGTTTGAAAATAAAATATTAAGTAGTTTCCTATAGATAATTAATTAAATTTTTACATGAAAAAATACATTTTCCTATTTATTCTAATTGGCTTCTCAATTTTACTTTGTCATTCGCAATATAAGAAAAGCATAAAGATTGATTCTGTTAGAAAAGAACTACTTGATAGTTTAGTAAAACTTAAAATTCAAACAACCAAATTAGAACTGAAAATAGTTTTAATTGATTCAATTAATAATATCGAATTAAATGATATATCTAAAAATGCAGATTCCTTAAGCAAATCAATTTTGGGTAACCGCCTTAACGAAACCCTCAAAACTGCTGATAAAACTATTAGTTATCAAAGTTCTTTTATTCAAATATTTGGAGTTGTAATAGCAATTCTGGCACTTTTTGCAGGCTTTATCTATTTTTTTAGTATTAGACCGATAATTCAACAGGCAAATATTGCTTTAGAAAGAGCAAATCAAGCTACAGATAGAACAAACGTGGCTACAGATAAATTTGAATTAAAACTTGAAAAGTTCAATGAAGATGTGGATCAAAAAATTAATACTCGTTTTGATCATTATGAGGTAGAACGAAAAGAAGCAGTAATTACTGAGATATTTATTGATATAGAATCAAATTTGCCTAATCAAAGAAAATTACAAATTGAAAAACTTACAACTTTAAATTCAACATGTTTTAGTTCTGAGAGAATAGATAGGTTGTTTAAATTAATCGATTCTTTAAATTTAACTGAAAGTGAGAAGGCTACTATTATCGAAGTTTTAATTCAAATCGATAATTACCAAACAAACAAATATTTTGAGACATGGTATAATATTAGAAATGAAGAAGTAAACATAACAAATACACTTTATTTCTATTATATGTCTAAAGGATTTAAAAATTATCTATATCCAATCAGCAAAATTATATTATACAAAGTTGAACCTCATTTAGAATTTAATAGGATTTTAGATATGCTACCATCTCATCCTAAGGATTTTCTTTTACTTATTAATTGCGAACTACTTGTTAATTCATTAAATGATTATAGTAGAGAAAATGTGAAGGAATTTATAATGAAAAATTATTCTAACTCAAGTTTAATCAATAAAGATGAAATAATTCACTCTTATCTGTTTCACGATTAGTATAAGCCCATTTTAATTCGCCTCTTTTAATAAAAAAATGGCTATAGCAGCCATCCAATTTATTTATTGAAGGAGAAATTGTTGCTCTTCCGAATTTATCTTGTTTTACTGACCAAGATGGGAACTCCTGTTTATTAAGTGACAACATAATTGTATCGTTACAACCACATGGACATTTAAAATAAGCCCATTTGGTATATTTTTCCCCTCCAACAACATAAATAATATTTTTTTTTATATTATCTGGATTTGGGTTGTCTGGTATAATTTCAATCTTATATTGAAACTGTTTAGCGCTCCAAAGTAAATCTCTCATTGTTCTGTAAAAGAAATTCAGTTTTTTCATTTATAAAACCATATCTAAAAAGGGTTCCATATCACCTCTTCCCCAATAGTTATTTGACCCGCAAATACGACAATTATTATTTGAGATATTTTCTGGATGAATTTCCATACTTCTATGAAAGAAGAATATTTTATGGGGATATAAAATATCTGTGGAATTATAACCTGTAATTCTGTTTAAAAGTTCATTAACCGCAATAGTCGAAATTTGAGTTGTGAATGTAACAACTGCTGGCGCAGGATTGCCTTCTCCAATTACATATGCTTCCTCTTTTAGTTTTTTATAATTTTCAGGTTCATTCCTTTTCAAATTTTCAGAATATGCAATATCCATATTAATATTCCCTTTAGTAATTAAGCAATCACTCCCGGGATATAGATAGGATACACGTCCCTGAAGATTTTCAATTTCATTTGAATCTTTCTTTACAGAAATGACAAGTCCCATATCAATAACAGGTGTCAAATAAAAATAAGCAAATCGATTTAAGAGTATCCTTCCTGCATGATCATCAGTGCATCCAAAAATTAAATCACTTGTTTTTAAATGTTCGATGCAAGCTTTTTCTGATACCCATTTTTTTTCGACAGAAACTTTTGTTCCAATACCTATTTCTCCAATATAATCTTTTAGAACATCAACTTTAAATTTTCCAACATCTTTACGTTTCGCTCCATGCAACCTATTTAAATTTGATATTTCAATGGTATCTTTATCAATAAGGCACAACTCACCCACACCTAATCTAGTCAATAATAAAGCTGTAGCAGAACCTGTAGCACCTGCTCCAATAATAGATATTTTAAGTTTTGATAAATCCTGGATAAGTGAGTTACCAAAAGCCAGTTGTTGTCGGTTAAAGGCATCTGGTGAGATATAATTCTTTGTTCTTTCAGGATAGTTAAATTCAATAGTCTCACCAATAACTCTAATTAAATTAATAGGGTTATTAGATAAATCAGAATTCCATACTCTTCCTATTAAAGATCCATCAGACAACATGATAAGACTTGCATGCGGTTTATTTCCACCATTTCGATTGAATGCCAATTTAAAAAGTTCTGATTCTCCTTTATCGTCAATATCTGAAAATTTATCAAAACCTTTTGGGTGATTGTGAATTACAATTACAGCCAAATCTTTCAATGCAGCTTTTTTTAAAACCTTTATAAAATCATTATTATCCCAACTCACTTTATTTGACTCAGATGTAATTAAATTTTCATCAGATAAAATGCAAACCTCTCTAGTTAAGAATCTTTCTTCTTTATTCCCAACTATGGAACGCCCACAAATAATAAATGCAACCCGTTCATTATTATCAAGTTGTAAAAGGTGATTTTTAAGTTCAGTATAATGTCGTTTCTGAATTGTCAGAGTGTGTTTCATGTTGCTACTTCTAATGCTGCTTCTATTTTTTTAAGATAGGTATGTATACCATCAACGCTACTACGCCACTCACTGGCTGGAAAATGTCTCGACCATCGTTGCCATACTAACCCAACAAAGTTAATATTTATTTGAGTTTGTTTGGCTAGTTGATTAGTTGAAGCCAGAAAAATTCCAGGATTAAAATACCACATATCAGGTCTAATTTCAGGATAACCATTAGGAATTAATACCAATAAATCAACTGATTGATAATTAAATTTTCCAACAGGTAAGGTCCAATTTTTTATTATTAGACCTTTCTGACCCGTACTGGGATCAATTTGTTCTTCAAATTGATAACCTTTTTCTAATAAATAATCTGTATCAAATTCTGGTAAAAACATGTTATCCTTCTGTTGTTCCTTTAGCTCCAGTAAAAAAGTGTTCTCTTCCAGGTTGCCCAAGATCAACTTGTTCATTGTTGGCAATTTCCTTATCCGGATTTGGACCACTCATTTTTAACCACACACCATAATTTGCTGGTACACCAACCAAAGCTTTTATTTGAGCTCCCGTAATAAATTGTTCAACCACATCAAATGGTTTTTGATCAACTAAAATCTTAAATTTTTGTTCTGGCTTTGACATAATATTATTTTATTAATTAGAACTATTAAAATCTTTCTTACAAAAGTACAAATAATTTAAATAGAATAATTACTTTTATAAAAGATTCTGATTTATGATTCATTCCAGCCCTTAGTTGAGCATTTTGGCATATAAATGTTGGGCGAATTTTTCCATATATCGATTTAAAAAGTAAGTTTCCTAACTTGTATTTTGAAAGTTTCTCAGAACACTAATTATTAGAAATAGATAACTTATGACATCAGAAATCAATTATTTAGAAACCAAATATTCATTCCAATCAGTTATTGGTGAGAATGATGCAAGTAGATATATAAGTGAATATAGCATAGAAATTTATGGACATTGCTTTGATGAAGATATTGAAGAAATGGAACCGGTTCTGATTGGAAAAGCCAAGGTGTTGTTGTTATTACTCGGTTTAGCAGATAATAATCACTATAGTTATCGATATATTTTTGATAATTCAATGACAATGTCTGAATTGGGAGGCGTTATTTACGATTGGGAGAAAGATGAGTTAAAAAAGAAGTTTGAGGATTGGTTCATTGATTCTTATAATTCAAATATTTTATTTATTGACCGGATTGAGATTTTGCCCCCTTATAGAAGTCATGGTTTAGGTAAGAAAATAATCAAAGATGTACTTTGTAGATTTAGTGGTTGTTTTGGAGTTATGATACTTAAAGCTTTGCCTTTGCAACATGAAAACAAAAGCGCACCAATTAATAATGATTGGGATGTGCAAATGGAATACAATAAAATGGAACAGGATGAAAAAATGGCTACTAAAAAATTGAATACATTTTATAAGTCACTAGGTTTTACACAACTGTTTAAAGACGACTATTTTTTTTATAATTCTGCACTTAAAAATAGTAAGCTGGATAAGATCAATATTAACGAATAAATTTATTCGTTAGAATAGTTTCTAATTGCAATCTATCTTTATAAATGTTATAAATTATAATTAGTAACTTTTTAAAAATTACACTTTATTTTTTCACCAAATGGCTTAATTCCGGATTGTTTCTTATCCGTTCCATCTCGTCCACAATAATCTGGGCAACTTCTTGTTTGATTCGATTATAGTTTTTATCGATCTCTTGTTTTAGAATATCGTTACCATTGTTGTCAACAAAAGATGCTATTTCTGGAATCATCTTATAAGCTTTGGTTTCGGCAGCTACTTTGGCATTATCTACCACTATTTCTGCATGAAAGATCTTTTGTTCAATTCGTTCCTCAAAATTATCGGAAACAGCACCCACAAAAACACCTTGTGTCAGGTTACTTATTTTTGAAGCCGGAATAAGACTATCCAGTTGGGTACTTAATGAAGTGGATTTATCTTGCCGATTAATGGTCATGGATTGACGTAGTTGCAACACCTTACCGAAACGATCAGATAGGTTTTTAGCTGTTTCACCCACCACTTGTCCGCTAAATATATTTCCAACCGTATTCTGAATCACTTTCGCTTCCTTGTCGCCATAATCCCGATTTAATTGGCTGTAGTCCTGAAATCCCAAACATACAGCTACTTTATTACTACGGGCAGTGGCAATCAGGTTATCCAATCCACGAAAATAAATAGTCGGTAACTCATCAATGATAACCGAGCTTTTAAGTTGTCCTTTCTTGTTAATAAGCTTTACAATGCGGCTGTTGTACAATCCTAGTGCTGCCGAATAAATGCTTTGGCGGTCAGGATTATTACCCACACAAAGAATTTTGGGTGCTTCGGGATTATTGATATCGAGGGTAAAATCATCACCGGTCATTACCCAATAGAGTTGAGGCGAAATCATACGGGACAGTGGAATCTTGGCAGATGCAATTTGTCCTTGCAACTGATCCTGCGCTCCTCCCTCCCACGCATCCATAAACGGTGACAGGTAATTTTCAAGGTCAGTATACGAAGTCAGAATCGTAAAAGTATCCGAATACTTTTTATTCAAAAACTCAATGGCGTGAGGAAATGTGCAATACATTCCGTCCTTATAAATCTTCAAATACCAAATTATGGCAGCCAATAGAATAATCGGCGATTCTACAAAGAAGTCACCTTGCTTTTGTATCCAACTTCGGTTCAGGTTAAGCATAATGGTATAAGCACTTTCGTAAGCATCGCTAATATCTGTCATAAACGTTGGATTAATGGGGTTGCATCTGTGGCTTTTTCTGGGATTGTCGAAGTTGATTACATAAAACTTAGGAGCCACTTTGTATTTGTCACGGTGTTTGAGCAAATGATTGTACGCAATGGTCGATAAATCGTCGAACTTAAAATCATAGATATACATGGCAAAACCTTTTTCTATCTGCTGCTTGATAAAATTGTTGACTACCGCATACGATTTACCACTACCGGGTGTTCCCAACACAATGGTGGCCCGAAACGGATTGACGATGTTTATCCAACCATCCCACTGTTTCTTTTTGTACCAGAATTTAGTAGGCAGGTTAACGGAATACTCGTTCTCCATTAACCTTGTTTCCTGCATAAAGCTTTCATTCTCGTTGTTGAACACATCATCGATCAGACTATTCT
>Ga0265297_10012236_pt1 | contig 10336 bp, 18 predicted proteins | sample Munlanlwell13791_FD_192502 | JGI IMG/M metagenome (GOLD analysis project Ga0265297, IMG submission 192502) | Leachate microbial communities from a municipal landfill in Southern Ontario, Canada - Leachate well 137-91 | ecosystem: Engineered > Solid waste > Landfill > Unclassified | place...
GCGTCCCGCTCGCTCTCCAGCCGCACCGCTTCCACCACCGTGCGGCCCGGGTAGCGCCGCGCCATCACGCGCGCCTCCACCCCGGTCAACACGCAGACCGTGCGCCGCCGCCCCGCCGCGATCCGCCCCTCGATGATACGACCATCGCTCATGACTCCTCCTGCCCGATCCACCCCTCGTGGATCGCCATGGCCGACGCCCTCTCCTCCTCCGGCAGATCCCGCAGCGCCTCCAGCGCGGCCCGCGTGGCCGCCAGTTCGTCGGGGGAATCCTGCACCACCTCTCCCCACTTCTGCGGCTCGCCGCGCTCGGCCCGCCCCACCGCGTCCAGGCAGAACGCGACGTTGTAATCGTTCAGATTCCAGTCGTCCACCACGACGTGCGCGAGGCCGCCCGCGCAACTCCAGCTATAGATCTGGTCGATCAGCGCCGCCACCGCCCGTGTCCGCTCGTTCACGATCGCCGCGCGCCCGTACTTGTCCTCCCAGCAGCTCATGCACATGCTACCCCTCCCTCAGCTTCCACACGCGCACCGCGCGCTCCACCGTCTGCTTCGCCGCCCACCACTCCTTCACGATCAGGTTACCCTCGTCGCCCACTCGCCACGCCGGGCTGTCGTCGTGCACCACGCTGCTCGGCACCCACACCTCGCGCCCGTCCGATAGCCGCACGCAGATGGCCTTCGCCGAGCCACGCAGCACGCGCACGCCACGGTACGTCGTCGTCGCGTCACGCATCAGTTGCTCCCGTTCGGCATCGTTGCTGCCCAAATCGTAGCCATGATCGCGCAACTTCGAGATGCCTCCGCGTTTCTGGTAAAAAAGGCAACGATCGCCGCCACGAAGAACGACACCGCCATGAACAGGTGGATCTTGTCTCGCATCGTGCCCCCTACTCCGCCTTCAAGTTGAGGATCGGCCGGATCTCCTCGATCACCTCGACCGTCGGCCCGATGGCCGCCCGGATCCCCTCCGCGTCCTTGTAGGCTTGTGGCGCCTCGTCCAGCGGGATGCAGCTCGTGTAGATGCCCGCCATGCTGGCCGCCGCCGCCGCCGGATCCAGCTCCCGCTTTGCCTGGGACCGGCTCATGAGGCGCCCCGCCCCGTGCGGCGCCGACTCGTTCCAGTCCTTGTTGCCCCGCCCCCGACAGATCCAGCTGCCGTCCCGCATGTTGAACGGGATGACCAGTTGCTGATCGAGGCTGGCCCGCACCGCCCCCTTCCGAATCACCAGATCCGTCGGGTCGATGTAGTTGTGCACCGTGTCGATCTCCGCCATGCGATCGGTTCCCAGCGCGCCGAGCACCTCATCCAAAATTGCGCGACGGTTCTGTGCCGCGTACGCCTGCGCGAAGACCATGTCCTCCACGTAGGCAAACAGGTCCTCCCCCCGCAGCGCCTCCATTCCGCTGGGCACCGCCACCCGCGCCCGCTGCTGCTCCTTGTACGCCCGGATGCGCGCGTCGATCTCGTGGCGCGGCGCCGAGCGCCGGATCACCTCGATCTCGGCCTGGTACTCGCCGCTCCGGAAGTCGACCAGCTGCGCCGCCGCCAGCCGCTGGTGGTGCTTGCAGATCTTCTCGCCCAGCTGCCGCGACCCGCTGTGGACCAGCACCCACGCCGTCTCCGGATCGGACCCGCGCGCCACCTCGATGAAGTGGTTGCCGCCGCCCAGCGTGCCGATGGACCGCTGCGCGCGACCGTAATCCATGCGCACGCGCGTGCAGAGCGCGCGGAATCCGCCCTGCGACGCCCCCCAGTCCAGCGCCCGGAATCCGCCGCTCGCGAACCGCTCGTTCAGCTTACGGCGAGCCACGGTCAGCATGGCGCGCGTCTCGTCCCAGAACAGGTCGACCTCCGCCAGCTCGTGGTGGTTGTCGGTCCGCACCTGTTGCCCAAAGGGCACCCGCGCCCGGATCTCGCGGTCCAGATGCTCCAGGCTAATGTCCTCACGCCACGGCACCCGCGCGGCAAGGACACCGCAGTTGTGGACGAAAACACCAGCAGAGAGAGCAAAATTCCCCCACGATGGAACATTCAAGCAGAACACATCCTCAACCGCATCCAAACGAACAACAGAAACAACTTTATGGTTGTACGCATGCGTGAACTTCCGATGGTTTCCAAGTCCTCCCTTCTTCATCTCGCGACCACAGTCTGGGCACACAACCATACGCCCGTTGTTGGCAATATTCCATGCCCTAAGACCAGCTGCGCCGCGTTTCCCTGCCGCCTTGTAGTTTGCAGAAAAAACATCCGGGTGCGCAGCCTCCGCCACCTTTAGGTTATTGCATCCCACCGCAGCCTTTTTCTTGTAAAAATCACTATCTCGATCGGCTGCGCGAGACCGTAAAGATGCGATCCGCCGCTGCTCGAACTCTTCGGATTGCCAATAGGTATTCCGTTCCACAAGTTTTCGATGGTAAGACGAGTGATCGTGGTTTCCCATGAATTCCAAATTCTCAGCAAGATTGTTCGTACCTGTAAAATCGCGATGATGGATGATCACGCGCTGACCGGGGAACTTCCGGATCGGTCCGAGCAAACCGGACCGTGCCATCATCCAATGCGCACGCTGCCAATACCCAGTATCGTTCTGCTGAACTCGCGTGTACCCGTCCTTGTCCGTGGAGGTGTAGAGGGGCATCAGAGAATCTTCGGCGACAAGCGACTGCGCTTCTCTATAGGTTCCGTCGCGCAGCATGAACAATTGATCTGGCGTACAACGGACCACTTCTCCGTTATCCAGGGCAACCGACACCAGAGGAGAATTCCGACGAGTCAAACGCGCCGTAGCGTTCGCCGCGACGACGTGCCCATCTTCTCCGCATGAAAATACGGGAAAGGTCTTTCCCACCAGACTCCGAATCTCATGATCTTTTCCGTCGAGAAGGCGAATGGGTGTTTCTCCAGAAAAACAGCCAATGTCGACACCCACGATCGCCGGTATGATCTCATCCCCCATAGGCATCGTGAACCCGATCACCGACCCCGCGCCCGCGTGCGTGTCCGGCATGATGGCCACAGGCCCCATGAAGGCCGCGTTGTTGACCATGCTCGTGATCTGCGCGATGCAGCTGGCCTCCACCTGATCCGCGTAGACCACCGCCGTCGTGTACTTGCCCTCGATCGTGAACATCAGTTCTCCTACCGTGTCGACAGACGGAACACCTGCCCGCCCCGCCAGGCCACCACCTCGTCGCCGCGCGCCGCCAGCCGCAGGTCCGCCACGGCCGGGTCGCTAATCCGCTTGCCCTGCTGCGATCCGCGCGCCGGGAACAGCGCGAGGTCGCCCGCCTCGTCGATCATCGCCACCACGCCCTTGGGCAGCGCCACGAAGTTGAGATCGCCGTGCCCCACGTTGCGGTCCACCCAGCGCAGCTGGGCCGCGCCGCTGCCCACCTCGTACACGTAGCGATCCACGGTGCCCGCGCGCTCCGCAGCCACGATCAGCGCCAGGCCCTCGCAGCGCGCGCCGACCACACGAGCCCCGTCGAGGTCCGCCAGCCGCACCTGGTCGCTGCGTCCCGACGCCGGGAACAGGTTGGCGTACCAGGCCCCCAGGACGCTCTGCATGGCCACACCCTGGTACAGCTGCGTCGCCAGCGGGGCCACGTTGGCCACCACCCGCGGCGCGCCCAGCAGCTTGCCGCCCGCCTCGAAGAACTCGATTTCAACCACGCTCTCGCCGCTGTGCACGTACACGCGCCCGTCCGTGATCGCCAGGGCCCGCCCGCGCAGCGTCAGCGCCACCTCCGCGCCCCCCTGTCGCAGGTCGCGCACGTGCACGTCCCCACGATCCAACCAGGCGTACAGGGGCACCCCGGCCTCCGTATGGGCCAGGTGGCCGCCGTTGGCCACCGGCACCTCGCGGTTGCGGCCCCCGTCCAGCACCCAGGCCACGCGCCCGGTCGGATGGGCGACGATCGCGGCCTCCTCACCGCCCCATGCCACGTACTCCAGGACATCGCCGCCGAAGGATCGGATCAGCGTCAGCGTCACCTGCGTCGCGCTGGCCACCGGCCGCGCCGTGCCCAGCGTCGTGCTGATCTGCGCGTCCGCCGGGGGCACGCCCCGAAACCCGTCCTCGAACATGGCCCGGTACCAGGCCCGGTACGCGCCCGGGATCACGTCGAACGGCGGGACCATCTGCGGCACCGACACCGCGCGGTTGAACACCGACAGGTTGCCCCGCATCCGCTCCGGCAGGCCCCGCACGCTCGGGTGCTTCCCCTTGTAGGGGTGGATACCCACGAAGAGCTGGAAGGTCACGATGCCCCACGAGTACCAGTCCGATCCCACCGTCCAGTGCCCGCCCGCGCTCCAGTCCTTGACGCCCTCCATGAGCGCCGTGGCCGGGAAGTGCGGCGTCTGGTACGAGTCCACGTCGATGAAGAACACCTCGCCGAAGTCCGGCGCCACCAGGAAGTTCATCTCGTTGGCGTCGACCACCAGGACATTGGCCGCGTGCACCGCGCGCATGCTGCGCTGCATGCCCTGCACGAGCCGCAGCACCGTGGCGCCGTCCACGCCCTCGCGATCCTTGAACGCCTTCGTGAAGAGCTGGCAGAGCGGGTGCGCGTCCGCCACGCGCCGCATGCTGTAGCCCACCGCGTTCCCCTTGCCGTCGAGCAGGACCCGCCGGGGCCGCACGACGCTCTCGTCCGCGATGCCCGCCAGCTCCGCGATCTTGGCCTCCGGGATCATGCGCTCCGGCTTGAGGTACACCTTGAACGCCTCATCGCCGTGGGCATGAACGGCACCTTCCCCGCCCGCTGCGATAAAGTTCCCCTGCGTGAGGTTCACCTCGCCGCCACCCCGAATCCGGTACTTCGTCATGCATCGTCCTTCCCGTCCTGCAAATTGCCCAGATCGATCTCGCAGTGTTCGCGCATCGTGTTACCATCCGAATCGTAGATCGCCGGGATATCCACCGTCATGCGGACATCCTCCCCGCATTCCGCGTATCCTCTGTAGTGGTCCTCCGCCGACAGATCAGCCCCATATTGAAGCAGCAACGCACGCAGTCCGTCCATGAATCGGACCCTGACATCCGCAGATCTTTCCGTCATGCCTCGCCCTCCGGCGCACACGTGTTCGCCTTCCGATCCGCGAGTTGTCTCTGCTCTCGCTCCTTCACCGAACGCATGAACGACTCCTCCTCCCGCCAGGCAGTCGCCCACGTCAACCGGCTGTCGCTCGCCCGAAGCGGGCAGTCGTCCACCGACACGCCTGCGTAGAACGCCAGTCGTCCCTTCCTGCGCGCGCTATCTTCCCTCTCGCGTTCGCTCATGACTCCACCGCCATGTCGATCGCCGCCATGGCCAGGTCGTCCTCGTGGCGCCAGCCGCGCTTCACCGCTGCCTTCAGGAAGGCGTGCAGGCGCCGCTGCACGAACGCGCCCTGGTAGCCCTTGAAGGCCATCAGCTCCGCCACGATCTCCGCCGACGGGATCGGATTCCGCTCCGCGTCCGTGAAGCTCCGCACCCCGTCGCTGAAGATCGCGACCACCGCTGCTCCCTCCACCGGCTGCTCGAAGGATCTCACCTTGCTCGTGCGGCACTCCCCACCTCCGGGTGAGCGCGCGATCCACGGCTCCCCAGCCTCCACCGATCTCTGACGCAGGTCGTTGTTGACGTAGTTGGGGTAGCGCGGGTACCCGTCCGGCGCCTCCACGTCCCAGATCCGCAGCGCGCCGTCCCAGTCCTTGGCCGCGATCACACCGTCGCCCATGCAGGCGAAGCGCGCGCGATCGGGGCGATCGGCCGCCACGAGCAGCAGCGTCGCATCGAGCGCCTCGTTGGGGAGATCGACCAACATCCCATCCTTCGCCGACTTCGTCCGTGTCGCCACCAAGGAGGCCTCGTTGAAGACACGATTCGCCCACGCCTTCTGGTGGCTGCCCCGCAGCAGGTGCTCCGCCGTAAGCGCCAGCAGACGAGCCCCTACGTCGGTGTCGGGACTGCTCGAACAGCCATCCGAGACGATGCCGTAGACCAACGGGTGCTCCTGGGGCGTCCGCCCGGCCCGCGCATAGTCCTGACACACTCGGTGACCCATCCCCATGACGTAGGAGCTGTCTGCGTGCACGTGCTACCCCCTTTCAGATGTTGAGGTCCGCCGGGGGCGTGAGCAGCTGCGAAGCCGCCCACACCAGAAAATCGTTTGCAAGCCCCGAGTCCCCCTTGTCCAGCTCGATGCCGCGCCGCACGCAGGAGGTCATCGTATCCCAACTGGCGAACATGACGCTCAGACCGGCCGGAAGATCGGATCGCTTCTCCACGCGCCCCGTTCCCTCCCACCTGTACACGTCCAAGCGAACGTCCGTTCTCCACGATCCCTGCGCGGCGCGCAACTCGATGTCGTTAAACCCCTGCGCTTCGAGCAACCGGACCAGACGTTCCTGAATCTTCCCCATCTTGACGCCACGCACCTATTTGCCCAACCCGGAGACGATTTCCTCCGTAGTCGGCGTGCCGTCGAAGTAACACAGGTGGCGCTGCGCCTCCTCCAACGTGAAGAAGTCATCCCGGCAGCACGCTCCCGCCGGATCGTTGATCCACGCGTCCACCCACCACCAGCGGAACAGGAAGTGCCTCTGCTGGATCACGTACCGGACTTCCCCCGCCGTGTCGGTCCGCTTGACGATGCGCGCCTTCATCGATCACCATCTTCCTGCGAACATGTGTTCGCTTCCAGTGTCCATTCACTGCCAACTTTCCGTCTAGTACGGCCAGTCGCGGATGCACACCTCGAAGCCGTCCTCGTACTCCTCGCACGCGACGTGGAGCGGTCCACGCACGATGATCGGCGTGGCGCCCTCCTTCCCCGCCGCCTTATGCTCGGAGATCGAGATCGTCACCGGCATGTCCCCGTGCTCCGCGATGTACCCCTGGAGCGTCGCGATCAGCCTGCTCGCGGGCAGGTCCAACCTGTCCATCGTCCTCGTCTTCTCGTCCATTTCACACCTCCTCATGTTCTCAGAAGCGCCACAGCGTCCGCTGACGACGCCTCGTACCCTGCCTTGTACCCCGCCGCGTACCCCGCATCGGCCGCGGCATCCTCCTTCTCGTCTCCGCTGGCCGTGTCGAGGGCCCACAGCCTCGCCCGGTTCCGCGTCTCCAGCGCGAACTCCTGCGACTGAATCCGCTGGCGCAGGTGCGCCTTCACCGCCTCGTCGCGCTTGGATTGGGCCTTCGCCTCGTCGAGCTGCATCGCGTATTCTCCGGCCCGGCGCTCCAAGCTGTCAGCGCGCCCACGTTCATCAAACAAAAGTCTCTCGTGTATCTCTACAAGCTCCCGCGCCGCCATGATTTCAACTTCGAGTCGCTTGTTCTCTGCTATAAGTCTTGACCGATCAGCGTTTGCCTTCGTCGTCGCTTCTGCGGCTTCGGCTACGCAAACCGAGAACAGCGGCTGTCCGACATTGGCTATCTCGTCGCGGATCGCTGCTCGCCATGACTCCTTCGAGACGTCATCAAGAACGTCCCAGTGCATCCTCGGATCGGACGCGGCCACGAACAGCGCGGATGCCGCCTGTTCCACTCGTTTCGCGTAGTCGGCAAGCTGTTTCTGAATCACCGCGTCCGTGTGCTCCCCCAACCGTTCCACCGCTGCGGCCATGGCCTCTGGTTTATCGAGTCCGTAGAACGCCAGGGCAGTAGCCTGGTCGGCATCGTCGTTCGGCTCGTTGCACTCGCATACGGCATGGTTATGACCGTGCTCATGATCTACCGGAAGAGTACATCTGTCGCCATGCGGGCAGGTGGATTTGCAACGTCCTTTGAATGGATCTTCCCAGCCACGTCGAATAGCATATTGCGATGGGTCGAATGAAATGTCTTGCATATCGTTTACTTGTGCCAGCACGCGCGCCAGATCGCACGCCATCGTCCATCCATCATCGGTGGGCGCGAACCGCGCGAACGGGCTCACGCAGGAATCGTTGTCGCAGAAGTGCGGGTCCAGCTCGGGCTGCACGCGCACGAAGTCCAGGTTGTGGCGGTACACCAGGACCTTCACGCCCTCGAAGTTCTTGGCGTCGGGATACCGCACCTTGAGCACGCTGACGCGCCCGACTCCGAACACCTCCAGGATCTCGAACCGCCGCGGGTCCGGGTTCCCGTACGGCGACGCGGGGGCCGAGACGGGCACCGGCGCCGATCGGCCGCAGCCGCAGGACGAGTGGAAGAAGTTGAAGCCCATCAGTCGACCTGCATGGCGGATTCCAACTCGCGCCGCTCCCGCGCCTCGTCGTCGCGCTCGTAGTCCCGTTCCTCCGGCTCGTCGAAGTAGTGGCGCATCTCTCCGCCGCACTGCGGGCAGCACCCGGGCGAGCGCGTCTTGTTATTGAAGTCCTCGTACCCGCAACTCCGGCAAGTGTGTGTCATGCACGCCATTTCAGCACCTCCCGTCCGTCTGCCCCAGCGCCACCTCCCACGTGTCGCGCCAGGTCATGTTCTTGATGTTCTCCTTGCAACTCTCGCAGTCCGACTCCTCGACGTGACGACGAAACACCGCTCCACACGCGTCGAAGATTTGATCCGTTCCATCCACCAGATCGCCACAGCGAGCACATGTCACGCGCCACCCCGGTCCGTCACCCGCGTCGTCCACGATCCTGCTGTGCCCGATCAGCCCGCAGATCACCCTGCGCCGCGTCGCATCGTCGCTCAGCGCCAACGCCGCCACCTTGTTACGCATCTCCTTCTCGTTGTCCGTGTCCATGCCGATCATCTCCCCTCCAGACACAGCCGCTCCTGCGCTACCCGCGCGGCCACGACGTCGACCAGATCTGCCATGAACCGCTCAGCCAGTTTCGCCACGTCCGCAGCGATGCGCCCTTGAATCTCCTCCGCCTGCTCCGAACTCAACTCGCCTCCGGGCGGCAGTAGCAGCACCCGCAGGTACGGTCCATCACAGGCGCCCCCGCCGACCTCCACGATGATCCCCAGCTCCTTGCCCGCGCGGATGTCGAAGTCGCGCCGAATGCTGATCGGCGCGTGCCAGCGCCCGAACCGCACCGCTCTACCATCATCGTCGATCTCCACCGTCGGTAATTCGTCCCGCATCGTCATCACCCATTCCTCGTGGCCGCACGCGCCGCATTCGCGCCACGCAGGGCCGTTCGCTTGCCCGACCGCGGCTGGTACACGCGGCTCACCGGCCCTCCAGATCCCAGTCGACGCCCATGGCCTCGGCCTCTTCCGCTTCCATCGCGCACATCTCGTCTTGGCACTCGTCGCAGTACGCCTGCTCGCGCGCGTTCGTCCGGAACGCCGCCCGGCACCGCGCGCAGCACCGCACCCACACCGGCTGGTCCTCGCGCAGCACGCCGCAGGTCCGCACGCCGTCCTCGTCACGCGCCCGCATAATCCCCCTCCACCAGCTGGCCGAGGTACTGGAGGTGCGGCAGCGCCGCACAGCACGCCATGCGCCCACCGCCCAACACGCCCTCCGTGTAGAACGCCGCGCACAGCGTGGCGCAGGTTCGGTCTTCGTTACGCCAACAGTCCACGGCCATGCCCACCTTCCCGTCGGCCCGCACCGCGTGCAGCACCGCCAGATCCGGCGCGCTCTCGCACAACATCAACCGCTTCGCTTCCTCCGCCATAATCCCCTCCTCGGCAATCACGCCTCCACGGGACCACGCTGACCCGCCGCCCTGATCGCCGCCGCCAGCGTCCCCACGTTGGCGTCGAACGACCGCGGCAGCGCGACCTCGCCCTCCTTGTCCTCGTACTGCGCCACGACCTCGCCGAGGATCTTGTGCAGCGCCTTGGCGAGCGGCCACGCCAGCGTCACGCGGCCGACGATCCGCTCCACCGTGCGCTCCCCCGTGACCACCCCGTTCTCCGCGAACTCGACGTGCTCCGCAATCGGCACCGAAAGGACGAGCTGCACACACCACCGCGACGGCGACACCAGCACCCCGTGCGGAACGATCAACGATCCGTTGTTCTCCACCGTTCCACCCTCCCTACTGCGGCTGCGCCAGCCCCGTGCTCAGCAGCTGCCGCAGCCGCGCGATGACCTCCACCGCCTGCTTCGGCGCGCCACGGTCCCGCCGGTCCCACGCCCAGATCAGCTCCAGCGCCGCCCGCTCGGCCTCCACCCGCGCCGCCTCGCCCTCCCGAACCCCCGCAATCTGCGCCGCCGCCGTCGCCTCGTTCGCCACCACGGCCGCCACCCGCGCGTCCGCATCCGCCGTGCCCGCCGCGATCCGCGCCGCGACCTCCCGCTCCTTGGCCGCCAGCCGCTCCGCGAAGCGCTCGTCGGCCCGCGCGTCCACCGTCGTCAGGTTCTTCTTCATCTCGGCGACCTTGTGCCGCAGAGCC
>Ga0265297_10012238_pt1 | contig 10336 bp, 8 predicted proteins | sample Munlanlwell13791_FD_192502 | JGI IMG/M metagenome (GOLD analysis project Ga0265297, IMG submission 192502) | Leachate microbial communities from a municipal landfill in Southern Ontario, Canada - Leachate well 137-91 | ecosystem: Engineered > Solid waste > Landfill > Unclassified | place...
GCCGAGTAGACCGGGATCCCGGCTAACAAGATCAGCACCGATGAAAGCCAGAAGCTTTTAGAATTAGAGAAGGGTCTGCATCAACGGATGATCGGCCAGGAAGAAGCCGTGGCCGCGGTGGCCAATGCCTTGCGCCGCGCCCGAGCAGAACTACGCGAAAGTAAGCGGCCGATCGCTAGCTTCTTATTCCTGGGTCCGACGGGCGTCGGTAAGACCGAATTAGCCAAGACGGTTTCTGAAGTCTATTTTGGCAGCGAAAATTATATGATCCGCTTGGATATGAGCGAATACCAGTATGCTGATAGCGTTCGCAAGATGATCGGCGACGTGAACGGTATCAATGGTTATCTGACTGAAGCCGTCCGCAAGAAACCCTTTGCGTTGATCCTATTGGATGAAATAGAAAAAGCCCATCCGGATATCTTAAATCTGTTCCTGCAGATGCTCGATGACGGCCGCCTGACTGATGGCCAGGGCCGGACAATCAGCTTTTCCGAGGCCATCATCATCGCCACTTCCAATATCGGCGCTTTATATATCCAGGAAGCGATCCGTAACCACGTCGATACAGCGATCATCAAACAGAATTTGATCGATAACGAGCTTAATAAAGTGATGCGGCCCGAACTTATCAACCGTTTTGACGGCCTGATCGTCTTCAAGCCTTTGAGTGAAGACAATGTTTTTGCCATCACCAAATTAATGCTTAAGAAATTCAAGAAGAATCTCGAAGCTCAAGGCATCGAGCTCAAAGCCGATCGGGAGGGGGTTTTACTTTTATCAAAATTAGGCTATGATCCTAAATTCGGCGCCCGGCCTTTGCGCCGCCTGCTCCAGGAACGGATCGAGGATAGCGTCGCCGTCAAGATCATCAATGGCGAACTGAAACGCCGTGATGCGGTCGTCATCAACGGACGGGCCGAGATCGAGATCGAGAAGGCGCCCGCGCTTTAAATCGATTTTCCAAAGAAAAAAGGCACAAATATGAAATCAATTCTTTGATTCTATATTCATGCCTTTCTTTTTAATCGCAGGTCAGAGAAGAGGAGAGAATCTTAACCAGCCACGGATACGGCTGAGCCAGAGAGGGAATCGGAGTGGATCGCGGCGGAGATATACGACCTTAGTTCTTGGCCGTAAATTTTCCGCTTGAGGCCGCGCCGGCAGCATTTTAACTGATAAGCCAGTTTTTTGATCAGACTGGAATCGGGTTGGGTTTTCCGGTTTTCCCGGTCCAGTTTGTCCTGAAGGGCGGCCAGATTATTGCTGATTTTCATCACCACTTCGCTCGTTCTTACTTCGGATTCATCATTAGTGTCCATGATTAATTTTTTTTGAGATTAAAAATTTATTTTTTTGGCGATTAATAGTTTAAGTTTATAATACTATTTTTTTCAAGTCAAATTTTTTTATGAATTATTTCGGTCCGGCGGCCATCGCTCTAGCCTTGTCCCTGGTTCTGACCGGGCTAGTCCGGCGGCTGGCTCTAAAACTAAAGATTGTCGATCAAGCTGATTCGGAGCGTAAGATCCATCAAGGAGCCATGCCGCTTTTGGGCGGTTTGGCGATTTTCTTCGCCTATTTCGTCGTCTTGTTCTTGGTCCGCCGCCATCTGATCAGTTCCAGCTTGCCTATAGAGACCTGGCTGGGATTTTTCAGTGGCGCCTTGATCTTGGTGATCGGCGGCATCCTGGATGATAAATATAATTTAAGACCGACCCGACAAATAATTTTTCCGATCCTGGCGATTGTCGCCATTATCTTAGGCGGAGTCAGCATTGCCAAAATCAGCAATCCTTTCGGCGGTTTGATTATCTTATCCCATTGGCCGCTTCTCAGTCCGCTTCTCGTGGCAGTTTGGCTTTTGGGCATGATGTATACGACCAAGCTTCTGGATGGCGTCGATGGCCTAGTGGGCGGCTTATCCGGTATCGGTGGCTTGGTTATCTTTTTATTTACGATCACTACCCGTTATTACCAGCCCGATATCGCTTTGGCTTCAATTATTCTGACCGCCGTTTGTCTGGGCTTCCTTTATTTTAATTTTAATCCGGCTAGAATTTTTTTGGGCGAAGCCGGGTCATTGCTCCTGGGCTATATCTTAGGCGTCTTAGCGATCATTTCTGGGGGCAAGATCGCTATTGCCCTTTTAGTGATGGGAATCCCCATCTTAGACGTCGCCTGGACGATCGTCCGCCGTTTGGCGAGCGGTCGCAATCCTTTCCGAAGCGCTGACCGTCAGCATCTCCATCATCGCTTGTTGGATCTGGGCCTTAGCCAAAAGCAAACTGTCCTGATTTTTTATCTCATGTCCCTGGTCTTCGGTTTGAGCGGTCTGTTCTTGCAGAGCCAAGGAAAATTCTGGGCGCTCATGGTTTTATTGCTAATCATGCTCGGAATCATTATCTTTTTTTCTTATTGGCGGCGACCGCGATCAACTTCTAAATCCAAACTCTTGCTTCATATTTGCTGTGCCCCTTGCGGCGCTTATTGGAGCCAAGAAATTTTAAGCCGGCAATATGACCTGACCTTTTATTTCTATAACTCCAATCTTAATTCTAAAGAGGAATATGATAAGCGTTTGGCCTGCGTCCGCGATCTGACCAAGCGCAATCACTGGCCGCTCATCATTGAACCTTATGATCATGAGTCTTGGCAGAAAAAGATCTGCGGTCTCGAATACCAGCCGGAGCGAGGCGAGCGTTGCCAAATCTGTATCGACGACCGCTTACTCAAGACCGCTCTTCTGGCTAAGAAAAAAGGGTTTAAATTTTTTGCCACCACTCTGTCTGTCAGTCCTTATAAAGATCAAGAATTTATCCGCCGGAGCGGTCGCCGTCTGGCGGCTGCTTATGGCTTGGATTACATCGAGCCAGCCGCTGATCCTGATTTTTATCGTAAATCCCAGGCTCTAGCCAAGGAGCTAGGGATTTATCGCCAGAAGTTTTGTGGCTGCGGGAATTCTTTAAAGGTGAAAAAATAAGGAGGAAAAAATAATGAAAGCTTATCTGCTTTTAATCTGTTTGGTTCTCGGACTCCTGACTGGTCCGCTTTTAGCCGTCCACGCGGCCACGATCGATACGGATAAGGATGGTCTAAGCGATGATTTGGAAACTAAATTTAAGACCGATCCGAATAATCCGGATACGGACGGTGATAGTTTTAAGGATGGGCAGGAGGTGGATTGGGGCTATGATCCTTTGGCTCCCAATAAGGCAAAATTATCTCAGAAAATCGCGGTTAGTTTAAAAGGCCAAAAATTATATTATCTGGTCGGCGGCATCGAGCTAAAAGCCTGGCCGGTCTCGAGCGGCAAAGCGGCTATGCCGACGCCGAAAGGGGAATTCAAAGTCGTTAATAAGAGCAAGAAGGCTTGGTCCAAAAAATACGGGCTTTGGATGCCTTATTGGTTAGGCTTAGGGAATGGCGAATTCGGAATCCATGAACTCCCGATCTGGCCGAACGGCTATCGCGAAGGCAGTAATCACTTAGGCAAAGCGGTTTCCCATGGCTGTATCCGTCTTGGTATCGGCCCGGCGCAATATTTGTTCGATCGGGTCGCGACTGGGACCAAAGTGCAGATTTATTAAGTCTCCTGCGAGAGACTTTTTATTTGTGATTTGCGGTTTTAAATGGTATAATCCAAGTGAATAAAAACCTTAGCGGCCTCGCCGTTATTTTTAGCTATTAAACCAAGTTTATGTCTAAAAAACCCTGGCTTTTAGCCTTATTAATCTTAAGTTTAGTTCTAGTCCTGAGCGCCTGTTCCTGGAATCCTTTTAAGAAAAAAGCGGCGCCGGCGCCGATTGAGTCCAATCAGCCGACCATTCCGGGAAATAACACCGCTTCTTCGACCGAAGAGAATGCGGTCGCCAAGAAATTCGCCAACCTGGATGAGCTCCAGAAATTCTTAGCGGATAAGGCTAGCAGTTCCGGAATCTCTTATCGTGGCAGTCTGGAAATGACGGCGGGCGGAGCCGGGATAATGGCTTCTAAAGCCGTGGCTCCGGCTATGGCTCAAGATACGAATACTTCGATTTCGACCGCCCTGGTGGCTGGCCAGGATTATTCCACGACCAATATCCAAGTCGCCGGCGTAGATGAAGGCGATATCATCAAGAGCGATGGTAATTATATTTATGCCTTGGTTTATAATGATCTCTATATTGTCAAAGCCCAGCCGGCAACCGATGCCCAGATCATCAGCAAGATCACTTTCCAATCCCGGCCGGCTGACCTGTATATTAGTGGCGACCGCTTGATAATCTTCGGAATGGACAACCAGATTTATACCACCAAATTATATGAAAGCTTCAAGCGCCGTGGTTCTTTCGCCTTCTTAAAAGTTTTTGATATTGCCGATCGTAAGAATCCCAAGGTCTTGCGTGACTTGGAATTCGAGGGCTCTTATATTGATTCGCGATTGATCGGCAATTATCTCTATTTCATCACCAATAATTATTCTTACTATGCGGTGGGCGAACCGCTCTTGCCGCGGGTTTTGAACAACGGCCAGCTTTTACCGGAAAAATGCGATATCAGCGGCAATAATTGCTACACCCCGGATGTCTATTATTTCAATCTGCCTTATGATTCCTATAATTTCACTTCTGTTACGGCTGTAAATATCAATGATAATAATGAGGCAATCGCCGGCCAGACCTATCTCTTGGACGGTACTCAGACTATTTATGCTTCGGCCAAGAATATTTATCTGACCTATACTAAATATCTGGATGAGTATGGCTTACAGCAGGATATGAAGCGGGCGCTAGCTTATGACCGTCTGAGTAACGAAGAAAAAGATAAGATCAATAAGATCGAGGCCACAGAAAATTTCATCCTCAGCCTGAATGAAAAGAAAGCCAAAGTCAGCCAGGTCATTGACGCCTTCTTAAATACCCTGAGTGATGCCGACCGCCAGGTTTTTGATGATAGCTTGCAAGCGCATTTGAAGGAAAAGTATGCGGTTTTAGCTGATCAATTAGAACAGACTTATATCCATAAGATCGCTTTGGATGGCCGGAAATTGGATTATAAAGGCTTTGGTCAAGTGAATGGCCAAGTCCTTAATCAGTTTTCTCTCGATGAGAATAATGGTTATTTGCGCGTGGCCACTACCAAGAACCGTTCCTGGACATCTTTCCGGAGTGAAGAAGAGCAGCAATCTTACAGCAATCTCTTTGTTTTAGATGAGAATTTGAAACTGGTCGGCGGCTTGGTGAATCTGGCAACGACCGAGCGGATCTATGCCGCCCGTTTTATGGGTAATCGGGCCTATGTTGTGACTTTTAAGCAGACCGATCCGATTTACGTCATCGATTTATCCGATCCCAAGAATCTGAAGATTTTAGCGACTCTGAAGATCCCAGGTTTTTCCAATTACATCCATCCTTATGATGAGAACGGAACCAAGCTCATCGGTTTGGGCCGGGACACGGAAGAAGACGCCGCCGGCAATGTCAAAATCAAAGGCATCAAGCTCTCTTTCTTCGACTTCAGCGATCTGAGCAAGCCCAAAGAAAGCAGTTCTTATGTCATTGGTAGCCGTTACAGCGATTCAGTCGCCCTGTATGACCATCACGCCTTCCTTTTTTCCCGGAATAAGAATATCTTATCTTTGCCGGTTTCCTTGGTCGAAGAAAAAGACGGTGTACCAGGGGCGACTACTTTTTCCGGTGCCCTGGTCTTCAATGTCAATAATGACAAGTTCGAATTAAAGGGCCGGATTGACCATTCTAGTGGCGGTAAGTATAATCAATCTGATAATTGGAACGGTTTTAATTATTATGACAATTCTGTCAAACGTAGCCTGTATATCAATGACGATCTCTATACTTTTTCTAATAAGTTCTTGATGGTAAATAGTCTCAAGACCGCTTCCGGTACTGACCCCTTGCCGCTCGAAAAGCAGATTGAATTCAATAGTACCCCGATTAATCAGTCGATCCCTATGCCCTTATCAGCCAGCACCGGGGTTTCTGGCGCTTCAGCCGGTTCGGCCGGGAGCGGATCTAGCGGCCAAGCCGCGATCAAATAACCGCTTTATCATTATCTTATGAAAACCGCTAAATTAATCTTAATAATTAGTCCATTCTGGCTCTTGCTTTGCTTGGAGTCCTGGCTGATCTGGCCACAGCTATTGTGGGGGTCTGAGCTCTTAGCGATCATTTGGCTCATCCTGGCGATCCGCTATTTAGCCAGGCGCAGTTCTTTGGGCAAGCACTGGTTCGTTCAAGCTTTGATGCCGGCCTTGTTGTTTCTCGTCTTGTCTTTCAGCGCCGCTATCTTAGTCAATCGCTGGTTAGTGCAAGCGGTTTTCATCTTCTTGATCTTCTTTTTGACCCGTTATCTCCAAGTCTTATATAAATTTTGGGTAGATAATGATCTGAAGCAATTGGATCGTCTGCCGAATTTTTCCTTAAGCGCCGGTTTGCTCACGGTTTTTTTCGGCGCTTTCGATGTCTATAGCCTCCAAGCCTTTGTCAGTTGGTCGTCTTGGAGTTTCTTCTTTTTGGCTCTAGCCATCTTGGCGGCCGTCGTTTATCATAATTGGCAGGTTTGCCGTTTGAATTGGCGGGATAATTGGCCTTTGTTTTTGGCGATTGTAGTTATTTTGGCGGAAACGCTCGCGGTCCTGTTTTTTTGGCCTTTTAATTATCAAGTTATCGCTCTTTCAGCTGTCTTAGTCTATTATGTCTTAATCAATAGCGCCCGTCTCTATTTGGGTGCCAAAGAGGAGAGACGCAAGATAAAATTTTATTTGCTCTTCAGCGCTTTGGTCTTCGTCATCTTAATTCTGACCGCTCGCTGGTTTTAAGGTTTTTTAAAGCTTATGAAAACGGAAAAAAATTCTTATTTTATTTTCGGGGCGGTTCTTATCATCGCTCTTTTGGCTGGCGGCGTCAGCGGTTTTTTTGCCGCTACCTATAATCGCGGTCAAGCGATTGGCGGTGAATTCGATCTTAATTCTTATAATAACCCTAATCTGGTGATCAGTGATGCCAAGAAGGTGATCGTCAATCAGGATCTCAAGGTCGGAGAGACCTATAATTCCGCCCAGGCCAGTTTGGTCCGGGTTTTTAAACCGCTTGTGAATAATCCTAAGAGCAAAAAATTGGCAGTTTATGATTTTAGTCAGAGCTTAGCCGCTGGCTTTATTTTGACGAGTGACGGCTGGGCGGCTCTAAATTTGACGTCAGCTGAAGCCAATGCCTTGGATATCAAGAAAGAGGATCTGAAGTCCTTAGTCGTGATTGCCGCTGATAAGAAGGAATATAAGATCGATCAGATCGCCTCTAGCAAGGCCGCGGACCAGGCTTGGGTCTTTATCCATCTTCAGAATGCCAATAATCTGCCGGTTAAGAAGATCGGTGATCCCCGGAGCTTGCAATTAGGCCAAAGCCTTTTGGTCATAAGCCCGCGAGTGGCCGTTTTACCGACTTTCCTAGTGGCGGAAACTTATCCGGAAGCAGTGCGAAACAGCGATCAGAATGACGGCCATCTGGTTTTGGCTAATGATCTAAGCAATGATTTCAAGAATTCTTTCATCTTTAATCTTAATGGCGATCTAGTCGCCTTAGTCGATAGCGCCAAGGCCATCTGGCCGGCTTCGAACCTGGATTTGAGCTGGCAGAGACTAGCTAAGGCCAAAACTCTGAATTCACCTTGGTTCGGTGCCTATTATTTAGATTTAGAACAAGCTCGTCTGGCCTCTTCGACTTTAGCTTACGGCGCCCTGGTCTATCCTAATGCCGCCGGGGTCGCGGTTGCTAGCGGTTCGCCGGCCGCCACGGCTGGCCTAAAGGCTGGCGACGTGATCTTGCGTCTTGAGGGCGAGGATTTGAAGAATGGCTTGAGCCTGAGTGTCGCCTTGGCCGGGCATCAGGCTGGAGAGACGATCACGCTGACTTATTGGCGTGACGGGCAAGAGCATGACCTGGATATTAAATTGGGCCAACTAAAATAAGCTTATGGCAATCAAGTTTTTATCTAAAGCTAAGACCCTAGCCAAGAAAACAGTATTTTTAAGAGTTGATTTCAATGTACCCCAGGCTAAAGGCCGGATTAAAGATGATTATAAGATTGCAGCCGGCTTGGAAACGATCGGATTCCTTTTGGCTAAAAAATGCCGTTTAGTCGTGGCCACTCATTGGGGCGAACCTCAAGGCAAATATCAAGCCGATTTATCGACCAAAGCTTTGGCCGCCCGTTTAGCTAAATTGTCTGGCCGGAATATCGCTTTTGTACCGGCGGTCAGCGGCCCCAAAGTGAGGGCCGCCCTGAAAAAGTTACTTCCGGGCGAGATTCTGTTCTTGGAAAATTTGCGTTTTGAAAAGGGCGAATTAAAAAACGATCCGAAATTTGCTAAGCAATTGACTCAAGGGATAGATATTTATGTCAATGATGCTTTTGCGGTTTCGCATCGCGCCCAGGCCTCGGTCGGAGCGATCAAGAAATATTTGCCTAGTTATGCCGGTTTCTTGTTGGAAAAAGAAGTGAGTAATTTAAATAGGATCCTCAAGCCCATAAAGCCCTTAGTAGTTGTTTTGGGCGGAGCTAAAATCAGTACTAAATTGCCGCTCATCAGTCATCTTTACAAAAAAGCTGATCATATTCTCTTGGGCGGTGGCTTAGCTAATAATTTTTTTCAGTTTCAAGGGATCCAGATCGGTCGCTCGATTTGCGAGCCCGGAATCGATAAAGAGGTCAAGAAATTTTTTAAGAACGGCCACTTGAATCCGAAAATCATCTTGCCGGTCGATATCGTAGTCGGTTTGAATGATAAACAGCCGCGCCTCCAGGCTGTCGGAAATGTCAAAGCCAAAGAGGCCATTTTAGATATCGGACCGGATAGCATCGCTTTGTTCGCTTCCTATATCAAGGCCGCTAAGACCATCGTTTGGAACGGACCGATGGGGAAATTTGAAAAGGATAGCTTTAAGCACGGCACCTTGCATCTGGCCCGAGCCATTGCCGCCAAAGCCAAAGGTCCGGCTTACGGCTTGGTCGGGGGCGGGGAAACAGTCGAGGCTCTCAAGCTGACTAAGATGCAAGATTATATCGATTGGGTTTCGACCGCCGGTGGAGCGATGCTCGCCTATCTCGGTGGCGATAAGATGCCCGGTTTAGAAAAAATAGTTTAAGAGTCCCAGGCCGAGTTTAGAAAAGTTCCGCCGCTAAGCGGGAAAATTCAAGATTGAAAATAATTTAATTATTTTTTTATGAGCGCTAAGATCAAAAGCCTTCAGGCTCGTGAAATCCTCAACTCTAAAGGCGACCCGACCGTCGAGGTCAAACTGGTTTTAAGCAACGGCTTGACCGCCAAAGCGGCGGTGCCTTGCGGCACTTCCACTTCCAGTTTCGAGGCCGTTGATTTGCGCGATCAGGACGCTAAGCGTTTTAATGGCCGCGGCGTTTTGAAAGCGGTCGCTAAAGTCAATGATATTATCGCCCCCAAATTGATCGGTTTCAAGATCGATGACCAGGCGGCGATCGATAAGGCTTTGATCGATCTGGACGCTAGCCCGACCAAGAAGAATCTGGGTGCTAATGCGATCTTAGCCGTTTCTCTAGCCACGGCTCGGGCGGCGGCGCTCGACGCCGGCGAAGAATTATTCGTTTATCTGGCTAAAGCCCATGGTTTTGGCAGCCCTAAAAAATTGCCGGCGCCTTTGTTTAATATCTTTAACGGCGGCGCTCATGCCGATACCGGCTTGGATTTCCAGGAGTTCATGATCATCCCCAATCCTCTGGGCGCTTTTTGCCAAGAGGAAAAAAGAGCTAAAGCGGGTCGGCCAACCCGGCGCCTGGTTCAGGCTGGAGCGGAGATCTTTCATACTCTGGGCCAGGTCTTGAAAGAGGCCGGCTATAGTACGACGGTCGGTTTGGAAGGCGGCTACGCCCCGGATGATATGGACTCCAGTCTCCAAGCTATGGAGCTGATCATCGCAGCGATTACGAGGGCCGGTTACGAACCAGGCCGGGATATCAATCTGGGTTTAGATATCGGCTCTTCAACCCTCTTCGATAAGGCTCAGAAAAAATATGTTTTCCGCTTAGATAATGCTTTGTTTTCTAATGACAATTTGACCGGCCTATATAATGAATGGTTGAAAAAATTTCCGATCATTTATTTGGAGGATGGCTTGGATGAAGATGAATGGCCGGCTTGGTCGGAACTCACGGCCGAATTAGGCAATCGTTTGATGATCGTCGGTGACGATCTCTTCGCTACTAATATCGACCGCCTACGTCACGGTTTGGAAGTTAAGGCCGCTAATGCCATCATTATCAAGCCCAACCAGATCGGCACCTTGAGCGAGACCATCGCTTG
>Ga0265297_10012239_pt1 | contig 10335 bp, 15 predicted proteins | sample Munlanlwell13791_FD_192502 | JGI IMG/M metagenome (GOLD analysis project Ga0265297, IMG submission 192502) | Leachate microbial communities from a municipal landfill in Southern Ontario, Canada - Leachate well 137-91 | ecosystem: Engineered > Solid waste > Landfill > Unclassified | place...
ACTATCTTATCTGGCAGATTATTAAGCTCAAACCATCTAAGGTCGTCGCATTTATCTAATTCCATAATCTTTGGTTCCCCCAGCCACTTTTTTGTTGTAAAAAAGAAATCAGCCCTTTCATTCCCCGGTATCTTCCGATTCATGGTATGAATTAATTCCAAGTCTTCACCAACTAAATCAATCCCGATTTCTTCCTTTGCTTCTCTGACCATAGCCTGCTTAAAGGTTTCTTCACCGTCAAGATGTCCGGCCGGAAAACTATAATAATTATCAAAATATCCTGTATTATATCTTCGGGAAAGAAGAATTTTACCGTCTTTCATTAAAACTAAATATACCGCAGGCACTATTTTGAATCTTTCTTTTGTCATTTATTATATATTAATTTTGCATAAAATCTTTTTAAATTGCTTCAGTTTATTTTTATTATTTGTCCCGGTTAAAATTCTCATACATTTTTTGTTTTTTCCAGTTTTGCCCCGGTTAAGTTTAATAATTTGAAGCCGGCATTATTTTTCTCGATTTCAGCAATCATACAATCGCCCAGATCCCCTTTAAATTCTCCAAATTTAAATATTTCTCTAAATAAACAACGAATTGGGCCTCCGTGAGTTATTACGACAATTCTTTCGTAACCGGAATTTATTATTTCATTCCAAGCTCCGCCAATACGTTTTTTAAAACCTTCGTATTCTTCGCCACCGTCTATCGTGAAATGATAACCTTTTAATTTGGAGCATGTTTCCGGATACTCTTTCTTCGCCCACTCTTTATTTTTCCCGCTTAAAAAACCATAACTATTTCTTTCTCTTATATCCTCCACCAGCTCAATATTACAACCCAAAGCATTCTTCAGAATTTCGGCTGTTTCTTTGGCCCTAAAATAGGGACTAGAAAATATGGCCTGTATATTCTTATTTTTTAGTTCTTCGGCCAAGCTCTCGGCTTCTTGCTTACCTTTTTCAGTCAAATGATCATCAAATGTCCCTCCGTATAGATTTTTCACATCCGAAATCGATTCCCCATGCCGAATTAAATAAATAATCATGCTTTATATTCTAATATCTTTTATGCTTTTAATTAAAATATCCAGCCCTTCGTCTAAAAGGTTTTGAGAGATTGTCAGAGGAGGCATTATTTGCATATTATCTTGCCCACCGATGACAACGTGCAAACCATTTTCAAATGATTTCTTGCGAACTTCTGAACAAGTTTCCGGATCCTTAAATATAATGCCGATTTCCATTCCTTTTCCGCGTAAACTAGTTATAGCATCGCCCACAAAAGGCTTTAATTTTTCCAAGATGTACTCCCCTTTTTGTCTTGCCATTTCCCATGCTTTATCCCGCTGATGGATCTGAAGAGTTTTCAAGGCTGCAGCGCAAGCAATCGGTGTCCAGCCAAAAGTTGAGACCAAGACGGCATCGGTAAAAGCTTTTTCAAAAACCGAAGATTGCCCAACCACGGTTCCGATAGCAGCGGCTCCGTTTGAAATACCTTTTGCCAATACGATCATGTCAGGGATAACATCTTCATACTCAATCCCAAAAAGTTTTCCGGTCCTGGAAAAACCGGTTCCAACTTCGTCGATAATGAGCAAGGTACTGTATTCTTGGGTAAGTCCCCTGACTTTCTTCAGAAATCCCGGATAAGCAATAAGAGTTGACCCCCAACCGGTAATAATGCCAGGCTCGGTGACAACTGCAGCGATATCTTCTCTTAACAAAAGATCCTCTAGTTCAGAGATAAATTTGTTAAATTCTTCTTCTCCAATATCTTGATGAGGAAAATTAATTTGAGTGATTTCGGGAACAAGCGGAGCAAGCTTTTCTACCGAGTTAGCAGAATAACCGAGTGCAATAGAAGCAAAAAGCTGGCCGTGATATGAATTTTTAAACCCGATGATCTTTTTCCTGCCAGTATAAGTACGGGCTATTTTAATGGCAGTTTCTACCGACTCCGTCCCGCCCGTTTCTTTTACGCAAGCATCAAGACTTTCTGGTAATGCGGAAGTTAGAGTTTTGGCATATTCTTCTTGAATAGGATCTGACCCCCATAAAAGCCCTTGAACATTCTTCTTTGCCTGTTGAATAACAGCTTCGTTAACTTCCGGATTATTCCACCCTAAATTTGTAACATTCCAGGCAGAGGTAAAATCAATATATCTCTTTCCGTTTTTATCCCAAATTTCAGCGCCTTCGGCTTTTGAAATAGAAAAATATTCATATTTACCCCTAAAATCTCTGTATACGATACTATTTTCAATCATAGTTAAATTATAAATACTCTTTTATATTTTCTAATTTACCATTTAAAATAATTGGATCAAACCCAAGCATTTCATATTTGTGATTATTCTGATTTTCATCATAAGGACAAAGAAAGAATAATTTCTTTTTTAACCACCAGCCCACGCTTATATCCCTATAAGCTCCTGGCCCGATATAACCCCTAACTCCATGTTTTTCATAATTCAAAACCAAAAGAGCATCGCTTTCCGCCACCAATTCGGCATCTTTTCTGCCAACCCCTAATTCTTTTAAGAATTCAACATCTGTCTTTTTGTTTAGATCCTCAATAACATACTCTGTATCCACCGGGACAAAAACCTCATAACCCATATCTTCTAATAATCTCTTAGTCTCATTCATTTCCTTGGCGAAAGACATGCTCCCGCCAATCATTATTTTAGATTTCTTTTCCATAATGATTTTCTAGGAAATCTCGAACTCGCTTAAAAGCTTTCCCTCGATGGGAAATTTTGTTCTCCTCTTCCACTGACATTTCAGCCCAAACCTTATTGAACCCATCTGGCATAAAAATGGGACTATAAGGCATTTTGGGCTGAGGCTGACACCTTGGGGCTTCCAAAATCTTACCCTTAACCTTCCCTGAAAAGAAAAACTGTTCTCCTTTCGGAGAAATAAGGGCGACTGCTGTTTCAAAAGTCGCCGATCTGTCTTTAGCGTCCTTCAACTTATTTAAAGTATGTTTGGTAATTTCTTCTGTTCCGGCATTCTCGCCTGCCCACCTAGAGGATCTAATACCCGGCAGTCCATTCAAAGCCTCAATGAAGATTCCCGTATCATCTGCCATGGTCCAAACTTTAGGATTCGAGGCTTCATAAACAAACAAAGCTTTTTTAAAAGCATTCTCCTGGAGAGTATTTCCATCTTCTATGCCCTCTCCTTCAATTTCAGCCTCAGTCAATGAAAGAATAGAAAAAGGAGAGCCTTTAAACACAGCTTTTATCTGTTCTACTTTTGCCGGATTTCTTGTCGAAAGAATAATTTCTTTGCTCATGGTTCTACTTTAACACAAAACTGCCCAAATGGGCAGGTTTATGTGGTTTTGGCCCCTTTCGACTGGCTTAGGAGCGTTCAAAGTTGCTGGAGACTGCTAAACGATATTAAAATCTTATTTCTCTAACTTTACTGAATCTTCCTTTGGTAGACTAGGAGCTTTTATAGTTAATCCCTCTGCTGGACTATCTAAAACTTCAACGATAGTATTACTTTTTATTTTTGCAGGAATAACCACATAATCTCCTTCTTGAAATATAATCTCCTTATCGTCAACAACTCCTTTTACACTACCCTTAAGGAAAAGGGTACATTCTACTGCTTCTTTTTCGTACTTTAAACTATGATTTTTTTCTTGTCCTTTTTCAAATCGCCAAAATTTTATACTAACTTTTTCTGTATGACGATAGCCGTTCATAAAACGGCCTACTATCCATCCATTTTTTTCTTTTAATTCATTATCTCTATCCTGATAGAAATTCCCTTTATAATAATTCATTGTTTCATTAAAATTATTAAATAATATTACCAAAACTTATTCCCTTTTCTAATAAAATTTATTGGCTGAAAACCTTGGAAATGTTAACCATTATTTCTCAAGGATCTTTTTAAGTCGATTAATAACTGCTTTTTCCCAGTACTTCATCGAATACCAGCGTAGTATAGGTATAGCGATTATACGTAGCCATTTTTTATGAATGGTGACTTGATAGGTATAGTCAATCAAAGTTCCTTTTCCGTGTTCAGAAAGCAACACCTCTTCATGTCCAGAAGTCCCAAACTGATAACTGTTATTATCCGAAATAAAGCCCTTCCTTGGGAGAATTTGAGTCTTCATCTTCACCTGAAACCTTTTGCCGAATGACCTTACGATTGCGTCCATTTCTAAATAATTTCCTTCCCATTTATTAATCTGTATTGATTCAGCAACCCTTGGAAAATGCTCCGGAAATTTTTCAAAGTCGGTCATTATTTTAAATACATCATTAATGGGAGCTTTAACGACCCACTGATTGTGAAGTATTATTTTATCCATGTATAGTATTTTACAATAATTTGCTGCGTGCTTCGGCCTTGAATCGAGATTTTAAGAGGTAATTTAGGGCTTTTTGGGCTATCTCACCGACCCGCCTCGGTCGGGGCTATTTTTGAAATTTTTTCTGACTGCCAAGCGCTATTTCAATACATTCTTCGGGATTATAACCTAAATCATCGCACCATCGAACGGTCGAGGCTATAATATTTCCCAACTCCTTTTTTAATTCGTCGTCGGTATGGATTACCTTATCTTTTTCTGCGCTTCTCTCCCAGCGACAGATATCGCCAAAAACCTTACCCATAGCTGGTATTATTTGAGAAAGGGTCATTTTCGTGTTTCCCCAAACCTCTCTCTCAGCTTTTAATATTTCTTTTATTCCCATATTTTAAACTTTGATTATAATAGACCTTTTATTTTAGCATAAAAAAGGTGTCTTATATCTCGTTTTTTTTGATGCTTCTCGGTTTCTCGAACCGCGCTCAAGGTAGCTGGGCTTGCTAAACGATATTAGAACTTGTTTAATAACTACTTATATCTTATGATTTTTTTAGAAAATTTACAACAAAAAACACCCGCCAGCTGGAACGGGTGTTTTGTTGCCTATCTTTTTTCGATAAGCCCATCTGCCATCCATCTTGTTAGTTCACTAACAAAGATTTCCGCCGTGTTTTTCGTTGACTGAACGGCTCTTTTGGCAGAATTTAATACCTCTGAACAACTTTTAATTGTCGAGATAATATATCCGCCTCGTGGCAAATGGTAAACTTTGCCATTGTCTGCTCTAATAACCTTGTCGAATCCTTCTCTCACCATTGCATTGTGCAAAATTGTAAAATCAGGATTATACTGATTACTATGAAGCTCGACTCTAATAGTATATGTCGTCATCTTATTATCTTTACTGACTTAAACCTTTTTGGTATACTTAAAAAAGCCAAAAGGGCTTTGTGGATTAAGTCGGCACGACCTTTAGCCAAAAGTTTGCCGACCCCACAACTTATATTTCCCAGAAGTCCCCATTTTATGGGGATTTTTGGTTATAATCCAATATCTTTCAATGCATCCAAATGTTTTTCTAAAAAATTTACCTTATCTAACTCCGTCATTTTTCTCATTTTTCTTGTTGGAATATTTAATTTCTTCATCCAGTTATTTATCGTATTTATGCTTGCTCCAAATTCCTTAGCAACTTTTTCCGTTGTTTGATGTTTTTGATATGAAAGCATCAGCTCCTCTCTCATTGGCATTGGAACTCTTCTATACTCTCTTTTTTTAAAATTAACATTCCAATTCTTTAGGAGAATTTTTAATTGATATTCGGAAATAAATAATTTTTCCGCAATTTGCTTTAAGGGAATTTGACCCTCTTGCACCAGCTTAATTATTTTTTGCTTTAATTCCTCGTTCATAGTTTTATATGTTTTTTTATTGAAGACCTTGATGTGTTTATATTAGCAAAATGATAACCGTATGTCAAGTCAATTCATACTCACATTGTCTTTTATACATAATCCTATTGAATAATCATAGTCCTTGAAACCAGTATAACACAAAACAAAACCCCACTCAAGGGGTTATTTACAATTTTAAATATTGAATACTCAATTTAATTTTAATTCCTTTTGATGTCTATTTAATCTTTCCGAAGCAATTTTGCAGTATTCCCCACTAATATCAATCCCGACATAATCCCTACCAAGACTTCTTGCTATTTTACAAACTGTTCCGCTACCGCACATAGGGTCTAAAACTAAATCCCCCTCATTAGACCAAGATAAAATATGGTCTTCTGCTAATCGGCAAGGAAAGGGGGCTGGATGAGCTTTCGCTTCTTGGTCTTCTTTGCTTTTACCAACAACATACTCCCAGATATTCCCTTTTATTTTCTGTCCTTTTACAGGACTTGCCATTTTATTTCTTTCCTGATTATTTTTTGAATAATTTTTATATGTCGTTCCGTTCAATTTTAATCCAGCGTGCAAACAATCAACCATAATCGGATTATGAGTTTTTACTTCCCCTTTGCTCAAAATAAACATATATTCAAATCCATTATTGTATCTTTTTCTATAAATTTGTGGTATAGGATTTCTCTTTAAAAAAATCATTGTATCGTGCAAATTAAATCCAATATCCTTAAAATAAAGTGCCTGTTTAAAACTTGTTCCTGTTTCGCTTCCGTTTATCGTTGCGTCTCCCACCACCCAAACAAGAACTCCGCCTTTTTTTATCACCCTAAATAATCCCTTTGCAATTCCCTCAAAGTCAAAAGAATACCCATTATAATTTCTTAGATTATCATAGGGGGGCGAGGTTATTGCCAAATCTATACTTTCATCCTTAAAACTTTTCATTACATCAACGCAATCTCCTTGAATTATTTTATTTTTGTAATCTTCCGTATTCATAACTAAATCGCAGATACTTTTTCAATAGCATCTTTGATTGTTTTAATTTTCTGCTCAATCTTTTGTGCTTTTATTAACAATTTAACAGCTTGCTCTTTTGTAAGTGAATTAAACTCTTTTATTTTGGCGTTCCAATAATTAATACCCTCTTGCCCAACCTCTTTTGTTTTGTTTACCTCTTGTTGTTTATAATGTTCTAAACATTCACTCGATTGTCCTGTAATTTCGCAAACCAAAGTATCAACAGCGTGCCAATATGTTATGCCTCTGGTTCGCTCTTTCAGTTTATAATTTTTGGAAATATATAAAGGCATCTTCCATAATTTTTCCAAATTTTCGTTTACCTCATTTTCAACCAAAAATTGAAGATGAAAGTAGGACAATAAGCTGACATTTTGAGATATAGCTTGCGTATATATTTGGCTTCTATCAATTGGATATTGAGAAAGAGGAGAAACAAGAAGTGCGTAAGTATCTTGTCTTCGCCAATCATTAAGAGCTTTTACCTTAAAATCTTTTTGGTTTTTTGCTGTCCTGCTTAAACGAAAACATTTTGCATCGCTGACTATTGTATAATTTTTTGCTTTCGAATAAACATCCGCAGAGTTTCCTCTTGTTCTTAATACTTCTGATTTTAATCCCAAAAAATCTAAAGAACGCGATAAAATAACATCTGAAAATTTAGACCACAATTTTTCTTCAGAGCTATCGTGTTCAAAAACCTCTGGCATTATACCGACTTGTATAAGCTCTTTTACTAAAGTTTTTTTATCTATTGATTTATATTTATTTTCAATCAATTCAAAAGAATTTCCCTCATTGGAAAATTTAAAAATATTATCAATTACTTCTTCTCTAAATGTTTTTTCCATAATTATTTTTTAACTCTATTCTTCTCTTTAAAATAACATTTTATTGAAATTGCGACAAGGTTGGCGAAAAAGTAAAATAATACTATTCCGAAAATAATGAATAAAAATTATAAACAAAAAGCTGAAGATTCATTCAGGCAAACTTAAGGATAAAAACTTTATTACTGCCTCCTAAAAATGAAATTTTTGAGCCAATGGGCATTTTTCACATTAAGCCATAAAAATTGCTCTGGCTTATTGCTACTATTTCCCCTTTCTATGTGTATTTGAGAGGGAGAGGCAGTCCAGATATTGAGCTTGGAAAGATTAAACATCTTGCTCAAAATCCCCTCCGAAGCATTGCAATTTTGAATCTTATCAAAAGATATTGTTTTAGAATTTTTAAAAAAAATACCAGAATTGATTGTTATGGTATTTTCGGTAATCACAAAAGAAGTAAATTTAAGAGTGAATATTAAATATATCCAAAGAGGCAAACCCAAAAAGATGAAAAGAAAGAAAAAAGCATAAAGCCATATGCTTTTTCCGAAAACTATGAAAATAAGCGAGAATATAAAAAATAAGAGTGCTATTTTTACCAAAGCATACCACTTTAAAGATAATGGTAATTTGTTTTCTATGTTGGTTTCAAACATAAGATTTTTAATTTTTAAATAATAAATATTTCATTAACACAAAACCCGCCACTGGGGTGAGTCTTGCGACTCATATGCAAGTTTCCCTGCATAGCGTTGAACACAACCCCCGAATGACGGGTTTAATGTGTTCAACGACTTTCTGCCATACCTAAAATTTTAATTTTAGGGTTAGGCAATCATATTAAATTGTCGTTTTAATAATACCCTAAATTCAAAAAAAGATAAAGTTTTATAGCTTGAAAAAGGTTATAAATAGTGTTAATCCTAAATATTATTACAAAAACAGCAAAATATGGAAAAAGACGATTTAGACAAAAAAGCGAATGAAATATTAAGAAAAAATGTAAGCCCGAAGATAAAGCAAAAAATGGAGCTTTTGGAGTTGAATCAAAATTTTCTAAAAGATATTTCTGTTTTAAGGAGGAAACATAGCAAATTAGTTAAAGAATATAATTTTAATTTTAAGAAAATTGCTCCCAAATTTTTAAAAATAACAATTAATGCTCTCTTATGGAATAAAATAAAAACAGAAGATTCTGAAACTTCTGATTCATCTGCTCCATTATTCACGCCAAAAGATAAAAATAGATTTAAATCTTTATCAAAAAAAGCATATAAACCGCTTGAAGATAAAAATCTGAATAAAGATATTATAGACTTATGCGGAAAGTATAAAATATATCCTGCCAATCTTTGGAAGCACACATTGGGAGTTTTTATAGCGACCAAATGCTTTGCTCCGCCAACTCACTGGTTTAGAGTTGGATTAGGGAATTATGAAACTAAAGAAGAAAGAAAAGATATTTTCAAACTACCGCCTAATTTAAATTTTGCAGTAAAAATTGAGGACAATAAAGAAACAAATGAGCCAGAGCTGTTTATTCAAATTTTTGAAAACACCTCTTTGCGAGATTTGGAGAAAAACTGGCAAACTGTTTTTGAACAGCAGAAAAAACTAAAAGAAATCAAAGATACGAAAAAGAGATTTTATCCGCTTTTTAATTTGGAAAAGGCAAAGAAAATCCAAGAACTGCGAAAAAAAGGAAAATCGGACTGGGAAATCCAAGAGGAAATTTTTGGCGAAAATAGCAATTTAAATTTTGGAAAAATTGAAAATAAAAGAAAGAATATAGTTAAACAAATAAGGCATCAATACAAGAAAAAATGATTTGACAGCACATCTCATAACCTGCCGAAATTTGCCTTTTGATACCATAAGCCATAAATAATCTTTATGGTTTTTTTATGGAAATTTCGGAAGAATCGCTAAAACAATTTAAAGAGATTTATAAGAAAGAATTTAAAGAAGAAATTGACGACAAAAAAGCCCGTCTTATGGCGATGCGATTATTGAATTTATACAAAGCAGTTTATAGACCTAACGAAAACAGCAGAGAAAAATATGAGCAAGGATGAAGAAAAATTTGAAGTTCGAGATTTGAGAAAGAAAGAAAAGTTTTTCGTTGATGATTTATATCTTAATGGCTACGCCAAAAAATGCGGAATTTATGGCACTGGAGTTTATCTTTCTCTTTGCCGACACGCCAATAAAGAGCAGTTATGCTACCCCTCGCTTAAAAGAATCTCGGAAGAATTAAAAATTTCAAGAAGCCAAGTAATTAGGGCAATTAAAATTCTTAAAGAAAATAAGATTATCAGAGTTGTTAGAGTTGGTAAAAAATTAAACAATAGGTATTTTTTGCTTGATAAAAATGAGTGGTCTGGTAGAAACTTCACTGGTATTCCACAAGAACTTCAACCAGTAGCTGATAGAAACTTCCACAGTAAGGATACACAATTTAAGGATACAAATAAAAAGGAGTTTGATTTTAAGGATTTAATAAAAAATTACAAAAACGGAGAAAGAAGATATAAACCCTATTATTGGGGAAAACCGATGATTTGGGATAAATTAAAGCAAAAATGGTTTGTGATAATAGATAACGAATGGCTTAATTTTAACGATAAAGAATCCGAAATCCAATGGAAAATTTGACAATTAAAGTAATTTGACAGACAATTGAATAATTGATTTTCCCCTATCGCCCCGAAAAGAAAAACTTTTGCAAAATCGGG
>Ga0265297_10012240_pt1 | contig 10335 bp, 6 predicted proteins | sample Munlanlwell13791_FD_192502 | JGI IMG/M metagenome (GOLD analysis project Ga0265297, IMG submission 192502) | Leachate microbial communities from a municipal landfill in Southern Ontario, Canada - Leachate well 137-91 | ecosystem: Engineered > Solid waste > Landfill > Unclassified | place...
AATATCACTCTGGGGGGCAGCGGCAAGACCCCCTTGGCCGAATATGCGGCGGCCAAGCTGTTTGAGGCCGGTTGTCCTGTTGCCGTGCTTATGCGCGGATACGGCCGACCATCGGTCAAAAAAGGCGTCGATGCCGGCAGCTTTGAGGCATTGGGCGACGAGGGGAGCATGATCGAAGAGAATGCAGGCGGCAGGTGGCGCGTTCTGGCCGGCCGGGATCGCGCGTTTCTCGTCAGAGAGCTTGAAGCCGGGGGTTTCCGCGGTGCGATCATCCTGGACGACGGGTTTCAGCACTGGCGTGTCAAGCGGGATTGCGATATCGTTGCGGTGGATGCAACCCGCCCTTTCGGCAACGGCTTATTGTTGCCTGCCGGCCATCTGCGCGAACCCAGGAGCGCCCTGAGGCGCGCTTCTGTTCTTTGCATGACGCGTTGCGATCAGGCCGCTCCGGAGGCCGTCGAGGCCCTGAAACGGACGCTCCTGCGGTTGAACCCAACGGCCCTGGTCGTTGAGACGGTCCACGAGCCGGCCGGCCTTTATGACTTGAAGATCAAAACTAAATTCGATACAGACGTCCTGCGGGGTGTCCCCGTCGGGCTTGTCTGCGGCATTGCCCAGCCGGGATCGTTTGAAAAGACGGTTGTGGCCATGGGCGGACAGGTCGTTTCCAGGGCATTCTTCAGGGACCATCATGTTTACAGTGCCGGGGACCTGTCGCGGTGTTGCCGCCGGGCCGTAGCCGCAGGCGCGCGCCTGATCGTGACGACACAGAAAGACGCCCAGCGCCTGGAGCGGCTTGCGCGCGCCACAAACCTGGGCATGGATATCCTGGTATTAAAAATAGGCGTACGTATCAGAAAGAACGAGGCAGAATTCAATGCTCGACTCCGTTCTCTATGTCCTTTTTAGATCCTGGGTGGGAGTGATGCGGTTTTTGCCGCTGGAGGCGTGGCTGGCGACGGCCAGGTTTGCGGCAGATATTTATCGCATGCTGGATGGCCGAAGGCGCAGGCGCGCCGCCGTCCACATCAAGATGGCCTTCCCGCACAAGACCCCTTTGGAGCGCAAGCGCATCCTGGTCGCCATGTACAGGAATTTCGCGCAGAGCATCGTCGAGACGCTTTATCTGCCCTATATGGACGCATCTTTTGTGAGACAGCATGTCGAGATCTCCGGGTGGGATATTTTCCAGGAGGCTGAGGCCAAAGGTAAGGGCGTTGTCTTTCTGGGGTGTCATGCGGGCAGCTGGGAATTGTCCAATATCGCCTGCGCATTTTTGATCGGCGGCGGGCGCTACGCCATGCTGGCGCGGCCCCAGGGAAAGACAAAGAAGATCGACGCATTCCTGAACAGCCTGCGCACGTCCAAGGGGTGCGGCGTGATCCGTGTCAATGAACTCAAAAAAATGGTCGAGCATCTTTCGCAGAACAAAGTCCTGGGGTCGGTCGCGGATCACGGCGGCCGGGAGGGGGTTTTGGTTCCGTTTTTCGGCAAGACAGCCAAGACGCCGACGGGAACGGTCAAGCTCGCCAAGAAACTCGGGGCGCCGATCATCCTCGCTTTCATGCATCGCAAGCATGGCGCCCATCACCAGATGTTTTTGGAAGCGTTCCATTCTTTCGGCGATGGGAGCGACGAAAAAAGCCTCGCCATCGACCTGACGGCCATCAATGCTGTCTTTGAAAAATGGATCCGCCTCTATCCCGAAGAATACCTCTGGTTTTTTAAAAGATGGAAATATTCTTCCCAGCGCCGCGTCCTTATTTTGAGCGACGGCAAGGCCGGGCACGTCAAGCAATCCCAGGCGCTGGCCAATATGGTTCATGATCTGGGTTTCGAGACGGAGATCCGCATCGCCGAGGTGCGGTTCAGGACGCGGGCATCGGCTGCGGGGCTCACCGTCATCGCCCGCTTTCTTGGCGCCGGCGCGGCGAGGGCCTGCCTGCGCTTTTTTCTGGATAAACGGACATATGACGAGGTCATGCGGGACGTTTTTGACGTGGTGATCTCCGCCGGTTCTTCGTTGGGCGCCGTCAATATCGCCGTGGCGCATGAAAACGATGCCGCCTCGATCGCGATCATGAAACCGGGCCTGCTGAGTTATGGACAATTAGATCTTGTGGTGATGCCCGAACATGACCGGCCGCCAAAAAAAGAGAACGTCATCATCATCACGGGTTCCCTGAATGACGTTTCGGCGGCATCCATGAATCGGGATTATGAGATGCTTTTGACCCGGCGGCCGCAGGCGGCGCAGCGCTCCGGCGGCCCGAAGATCGGTCTCTTGGTCGGCGGCAACTCCAGGTATTACGCCATAGGCGAGCCCCTCGCAGAAGTTCTTGTTTCGGAGTTGCGGCGGCTCCAGCAGGAGACGGCCGCCAGTCTTCTTGTCACGACCTCGCGCAGAACGCCTGAGCCTGTGGTGCGTATGTTGCGCGAGGCCTTTGCTTCCCGGGAGGACTGCAAGCTATTCGTCGATGCGGCCCGGGACAATCCGCCAGGGACGGTCGGCGGCATTCTCTATACCAGCGATATCCTTATCGTTTCCGGCGAGAGCATTTCCATGGTTTCGGAGGCCGTGGCCAGCGCCAAGCCTGTTGTCGTCTTTGAGCCGGAACGCCTGGCAGGACACAATAAGGTCCGCAGATTCCTTGAAAAAATGCAGGCGGACGGGCGTATTTATTTGGTTAAAACCTCCGGGATTTATGATAAGCTATCTTGGATTATCAGGACAAAACCCCTTGCCGTCAAGATGGATACGCGCGCAGGCGTTGTTGAAGCCCTGAAGGGGATTATTTGATAAGTTCGTGGTACGTCCGGTGATATTTTAAGCCAATGAATATTCTGCAGATCTTGCCGCAATTAAATGTCGGGGGTGTGGAGACAGGTACGGTCGACCTGGCCAAATACCTGATAAGGCACGGCCATCGTTGTGTCGTCGTATCCGCCGGAGGTAATCTGGTCGATGAACTGCGGGGGGCGGGTATTTCTCATTACGAGCTTCCCGTAGAGAGCAAGGCATTTTGGGTCATGTTTAAGGCCGCGGCCGAGCTCGGCCGCATCATCGCCCGGGAAAAGATCGACGTCGTCCATGCCCGTTCGCGCGTTCCGGCGTGGGTCGGTTTCATGGCTTGCCGCAAGACGGGGACCGCGTTCGTGACGACGGCGCATGGGCATTACAGCCGGCATATTTTCAGCTATATGATGGGATGGGGCAAGTATACGATCGTGCCGAGTTCCGTGATCGGCAAACATATGATGGAAGATTTCGGCGTTCCCCTGGCCAACATCCGCCTTATCCCCCGCAGTGTGGACTTGGAGAGGTTTGCGTTCCGCGGCCCGCGGGCCCGCAAGAACAAGGAATTCGTGATCGGCGTTATCGGCCGCATCACGCCGATCAAAGGACAGATCTATTTCCTGAAAGCGATGGCACGCATCCTGCGTTCTGCGCCTTACGTCAGAGGATGGATTGTCGGCAGTGTTTCCCAGGGAAAAGACAATTATATGGAAGAGCTTGAGGTCTGGACGCGCCGTCTGGGGCTTTCGGAAGCGGTGAGTTTCCTGGGAAACAGGCGCGATATCCCAGAGGTTTTGAAGGGGCTGGACGCCCTGGTTATGCCTTCCATCGCCGAAGAGTCTTTCGGCCGCGTGGTCGTCGAGGCGCAGGCCGTCGGCGTCCCGGTGATCGCCTCCCGCGTCGGCGGTGTCGTCGAGATCATCGAGGACGGCCGAGACGGGCTTTTGGTTTTTCCCAAAGATGATGAGGCGATCTCGCAGGCCGCCCTCAGGCTGATCGGCGAGCCGGCCCTGGCCGGGCGCCTTATTGAGGCCGGCCGCAGGAAGGTCGAAGAAAAATATTCCTTAGAGAAGATGGCCTCTGACACTTTGGCCGTCTACGAGGAGGCCGTGAACGTCACGCGTATCCTTGTCATCAAATTCAGCGCCGTGGGCGACGCGATCCTGGCGATTCCGTCGTTGAAGGCGCTCAAGAAAAAATATCCTGCCTCACAACTGGTTTGTCTGGCCGGGGTGGGGGCTGCGGAAGTCCTGGAGAGGTGCCCTTTCATCGACGAACTTCTTGTCTGCGATTTTAAAGGCAAGGACAAGGGGTGGAGAGGGTTCGTGCGGCTGGCCCGCAAGCTTCTCGCCAGGAGGTTCGACTGCGTCGTCGATCTCCAGAATAATAAGAAAAGCCATCTTTTGAGTTATGCGACGATGAGTCCGCATCGTTACGGTTACGATAACGGGAAATTCAGTTTTCTTTTGAACCATCGCATCAAGGGCGCCAAGGATTTGCTGGCGCCTGTGGAGCACCAGTTCCGCGTCCTGGGGATGATGGATGTCGCCTACGACGCAGAGACGCTGGACCTCTGGCCGTCGGCCGAGGATGGGGCTTTCGCGGACCATTTCCTGAAAGGGCATGCGGCAGACGGCAAGCCCGTCATCGGCATCAATATCGGCGCAAGCCCTCGCTGGGAATCGAAACGCTGGATCGCTTCGCGTTTTGCCAGGCTCTGCGACGCCCTGGAAGAGAGAGGGTGCCGTGTGGTCCTGACGGGCGCTGCCAGCGATGCGGCCTTTGCCAAAAAGATCCTGGAGACGGCCAAGAGCCGTCCGGCCTGCGCCGTTGCGCAGACGACGATCATGCAGCTGGCGGCCCTCATCGGTCGTTGTCAGGTTTACGTGACGGGCGATTCCGCGCCCATGCACGTGGCGGCGGCCATGCACGTTCCTTTTGTGGCGCTCTTTGGGCCTACGGACCCCAGGAGGCATTTGCCGTCGGGTGCGCGCTGCGTCGCGCTCCAGAAGGGGTGCCGGCCGTGTTATCGGGACACATGCGCCAAAAAGACGCACCCCTGCATGAAGGGCATTCTTGTGGAAGACGTCCTGGCAGCCGTCGAACAATTTGCGGGGGATCCTGTATGAACATTCTGATCTTGACCAATCATCTGAATTACGGCGGCGTCAGCGTCTACGTGCATCAGCTGGCCGCTTTGCTTGTCCGTAAATACGGGGCGAAGGTCTTTATCGGGTCACGCGGAGGAGACCTGGAAGCGGAGCTCAAGCGGGACGGCATCGCGCATATTCGTTTGCCGTTGACGACCAAGTGCGAGGTGAGCCCGAAGGTCCTTGTGTCTGCACTGAAACTTAAAGGCCTGGTCCGCCGCGAGAAGATCGACGTGATCCATGCCAATACCCGCGTCACGCAGGTCTTGGGGTCCCTGGTGTCTCTGCTGACCCGCAGGCCCATGGTGACGACGTGCCATGGGTATTTCAAAAGGCGCCTGGGACGCGTATTCATGCCGTGCTGGGGCCGCAGGGTCATCGCCATCAGCGATCAGGTCCGGGACCATCTCGCCTATGATTTCGATGTGCCGACGGACAGGATCGACCTGGTCTATAATGGTATCGACCCGCAGCGGTTTGTCGCTCATGCCGCCGCGGAGCTCGCCAGCCAAAAACAGGCGTGGGGGATCGATGCAGGCAAGTTGGTGGTTGGCCATATCGGCCGGCTTTCTTCCGTCAAGGGGCAGAAATATATGCTGTTGGCGGCCGATATCCTTCGGGCGCGGCGGCCGGAACTCCGCTGGGTGATCGTCGGCGACGGCAACGAAGGCAAACATCTGCGGCAATTGATCGCCGAGAAAAAACTGCAAGACATTGTGCGTCTGTGTCCGTCGGCGGGCAATACCTCTCTGGCGCTTGCCGCCATGGATGTTTTTGTCATGCCTTCTCTGCAGGAGGGGCTGGGGATCTCGATTCTGGAGGCCCAGGCCCAGGGGGTGCCTGTCGTGGCGTCGCGCGTCGGGGGGATCCCGACGGTCATCGAGGACGGTGTCACGGGGCTTTTGGTTTCGCCGGGTGATCCGCCGGCTATCGCGGCCGCTGTCGAAAGACTGTTGGAGGACCGATCCCTGGCGCAGGCGACCGTATCGAGGGCCAAAAAGAGGGTCGCGGAAGCATTCTCGCTGGATTCCATGACGCAGAAGACACAGGCGGTTTATCAATCTGTCTTATGAAAAAAACTTTATCGAAAGCCGCAGTTTATCTGTTTACTTTTGTCCTGACAGGGTTCATCGTTTTGTGTGTGCATCTGTTTTACGACGGCCCAAGCGCTGCCATCCTTATGTATCACAGCGTCGGGGCTTCCAACGGCCGGATGACCTGTCTGGATGTGACAGAAGAGGCTTTTGCGCGACAGATGGCATTTTTGCACGCCCGCGGGTTTCACGTGATCCGTCTGGAGGAGCTGGCCGGCATCCTGAGGCGGGGAGAGAAGGTGGGGCCCAGGACGGTCGTGATCACTTTCGACGACGGTTATGACAATAATTACACCAAGGCTTTTCCGATCCTGAAAAAATACGGCTTGCCGGCAACAATATTTGTGATCGCCGGCCGCCTGGGAGAAAATTATGATGTTGCCAGGGGCATCTCGACCCGTATCATGACGCGGGAGATGATGCAGGAAATGGTCGCCTCGGGGCTTGTCGATATCGGTTCCCACACGACGCATCATTATTATCTGCCCGATGTCCAAAGCGAGTCTCTTCTGTGGGAGGAGATCCGGGGTTCCAAGACGTTCCTGGAATCGGTTGTCGGTGCGCCTGTCGTTTCTCTGGCGTATCCCCTGGGAGGTCATACGCGTTCCACCGAGGAGATGGCGCGCCGGGCGGGTTACGAGGTGGCTGTCGGGACCAACAGGAAGGACCCGCGCGCGGGCACGGACCTTTTTGCCCTCAAGCGTATCAGGATTTCGCAGTCTTCGAGCAATATGCTCATATTCTTTCTGGAAGCCAGCGGCTATTACCCGCGCCTTAAGAGACTTGCATCATGAATATATTTCGAAAAAAACAATTGCCGTTCTCGGCACAGGAACGCATCGTGATCGTCGAGGTCAATTGGCTGGGAGACGTTCTTTTTTCGACGCCAGCCATCCGCGCGATCCGCAAGAAACACCCTGGTGCTTATATCGCGGCCCTGGTTGTGCCTCGCTGCAAGGTCCTTCTGATGGGTAATAATTATCTTGACGAGGTGATCACGTTGGACGAAGGGGGGCGCTACAAGGGTTTCGCCGGCAAGCTGCGGCTTGTCCGAGACCTCAGGGTCAGGCGTTTCAACGTCGCTTATATCTTTCGTCCGTCCCTGACACGGACGCTGTGTCTTTTCTTGGCGCATGTCCGCAGGCGCATCGGCTTTGCCACCAAAAAGACGGCCTTCTTTTTGACGGACAGGGTTGTTTTTCCGAAAGAGAAGCTGCACCGCGCCGATATTTATTATTATCTCGTCACGGGCTCCAGGATCCCTGCCGGCGAGCGTTATTGCGATTATTTTGTCTCTCCCGACGACAGGGATTTTATCGAGAATTTCCTCAAGAAACACCATCTGGGCCAGGAGAAGAATCTTGTGACGCTTCATGTGGGCGGCAACTGGGATCTCAAGCGATGGCCGAAAGAACGCTTTGCGCAGTTGATAGACGTCCTTAAAGAAGAGTATCAGATGGACGTGGTGATCTCGGGGGCTTACAGCGAACATGACCTGGCCAAAGAGATCTCTTCTTTGACGCGCTCCAAGCCGTTTATCGCCTGCGGATTGACGACGCTCAAGCAGTTGGGGGTCCTTTTTCAGAAGAGTGCCATCGTGATCTCGGCCGATTCTGGGCCCTTGCACGTGGCCGCCGCCGTGGGCGCGCGCGTCCTGTCCCTCTACGGCCCGACATCGCCGGAATTAACAGGCCCCTTGAGCCGCGACGAACTCCCGGTCTTGTGCGGACAGCAGGCCCCCACATGTCAGGTCCCCTGTTATAACCTGGAATGCAGGGATAATGTGTGTATGAGTTCGATCACCGTCGAACAGGTGATCGGCGAACTGGAGAAACGCGGATGGCTGAAGGCCAGGCAGTGAACAAGATCCTTTACATCACCATGAGCAATCTCGGCGACGCCGTGATGGGGCTGCCGGCTTTTGATTTTTTGAGGCGGGAGTGTCCGACGGCGCGCATCACTGTCGTCGCCGCGCCGCGCACCAAGTGTCTTTTTGAACATCATCCCGACGTGGCGGAATTGATCGTTTTTGACAAGCATGCCCCTTTAAGGGAGAAGATTGCGCTTTATCGGAGGCTGAAAAAAGCACAATTCGACGTCATCATCGATCTCAAGAATACTTTTTACCGCTGGGCCCTGAGGTCCCGCCGCAAGAACCCTCTGCGCAACCGTTATCCTTCCTGGGCCGTGCATTTTTATCAAAAACATCTTTTTAAGGCGGTCAGCGCCTTGCGCGGCCCGGCGGTCACCGCCGATGAGTTTAGGGAATTGGACGGTCCCCGGAATCCGTCTTTCATCAGCCACAAGGACAGCGATGCGCTTTTAGAACTGTTGCGGCGCCATGGCGTGGAGGTCGGTGAAGAATTTGTCCTGATGGTGCCCGGTTCGCGCAGCAATTTGAAACGATGGTCGGTCCGCGGATATGCGCAGGTGATCGGGGAGTTCCAGAAGGAATACGGCAAGACGGTCGTTGTGGCCGGGGACCGTGACGACGAGGTTTTCGTCGGCCAGATCTGCACCGAGCTGGCGTCGCCTGTCGTCAACCTCTGTGGCTTGACGACCCTGGGAATGCTTTGCGCGCTTGTCATGCGCGCCGAAATGGTCGTCGGCAGCGATTCGGGGGCCCTCCAGATCGCAAGTTACCTGGACCGCCCGGTCATCGGCATTTACGGTCCGACGGACTGGCGCCATTACGGGCCGTGGTCTTCCCGGAGCATTGCCGTGCGCAAGAATGTCATCTGCGGGCCCTGTTCTCAGGCCCTGTGCGCCACAGGCGCCCATGCCTGCATCCAGACCATCACGCCTTTTGACGTGCTTCTCGCCGTGCGGCTGATGATGGAAGGTAAGGAGGAGAGGTTCCAGGAGGAGCGTTACAGGCGGATCCTCGTTGTGCGCACAGACAGGATCGGCGATGTGGTCCTTTCGACGCCCGTGATCAAGGTCCTGCGCGAGCATTTCCCCTCGAGCTTTATCGCGATGATGGTCGCGCCCGCCACCCGCGAGATCGTGGAAGGCAACCCTTATCTGGACCAGGTGATCGTGTTCGACAAAGACCGGGCGCACCGGGGTTTCTGGTCGACATTGACGTTCGGCCGTTATCTGGCGCGCCTTTCTTTTGATGTCGCCGTCGTCTTGCATCCGACACTGCGCGTTCACCTGGTGATGTTTCTGGCCGGGATTGCCGAGCGCATCGGTTACGACCGCAAAGGGGCTTATTTCCTGACGCGTGCCCTGCCGCACAAAAAGCAGGAAGGGGCCAAACATGAGGTCGAGTATAATTTCGATCTTCTCAAGGCGCTGGAGATCGACGACGTTTCACGCGAGCTTTATATGCCCCTGAAGCAGGAATCGGATGATTTTGTCGCCGATTTCCTGACGCACCTGGGCGTCGGCGAAAAGGAACGCCTGGTCGCGGTGAACCCGGCGGCGAGCTGTCCTTCTAAGCTCTGGCCGGCGCAGAAGTTTGCCGTTCTCATCGACAGGATCCAGAAGGAGCTCGGGGTCAGGGTCCTCGTGGTCGCCGACGCCGTCCATCGGTCCGTTTCCGAACAGATATTCAATCTGGTCAAGATCCGCCCCTTGGACGGGTCAGGCCGTTTTTCTCTTTCTCAACTGGCCAGTCTTTTTAAGCGGTGCGAACTTTTGATTTCCAATGATTCGGGACCTGTGCATATTGCCGTTGCCGTCGGGACGCCCGTCATATCCATCTTCGGCCGCAATCAGGCGGGATTGAGCCCGCGGCGGTGGGGCCCCATCGGCCCGCGCGATGTTGTGGTGCATAATCCTCAGCCGTGCTTTCCGTGCCTGGCTCACGATTGCCGCAAAGGTTTTGCGTGTCTCGATTCGATCGGTATCGAAGAGGTGATGGGCCATGCACGGAGGATTTTAAGGGAAGAGAAGGCGAATCCCGCCAGAGGCGGGGAAAGAATGACACAAAAAGACCCCTTGCCTAAACGCTTGTCAATTTAGCTCCTGAGCGCCCCGGCCTCGCCGGAGGCGGGCCAGGGCACTCGCTAAATTGACTAGCGCAGGCTGCGGGGTAATCCTGCCAGAGGCAGGATTAAGGAGGCCGTATGAAACAGATGAAAGTCAGCGCGGTGGTGGCATTGGCGGTGACGGTTCTGGCAGTCGTGACGGCGTTCGCGTTCAGTTTTGCCAACATGTCTTATCAGGCCGAGGTTGTCAGGCTCAAGAAGCTTAACGTCGAATATCAAAAGACCCTGGACAACTATAAGATCGTGCTGGAAAACATCCGTGTGCAGCTCGAACAGGCCAAACCTGTGGTGGTGAAGTA
>Ga0265297_10012241_pt1 | contig 10335 bp, 13 predicted proteins | sample Munlanlwell13791_FD_192502 | JGI IMG/M metagenome (GOLD analysis project Ga0265297, IMG submission 192502) | Leachate microbial communities from a municipal landfill in Southern Ontario, Canada - Leachate well 137-91 | ecosystem: Engineered > Solid waste > Landfill > Unclassified | place...
CCAATACTTCCTCTTTGACTTTTATATATATTTTTCATACTTCAAATTCTAACTGATATAATTACGAAAAGCCAGAATTTCTTGGTTGTTTAGCTCAGTTGGTTAGAGCGCTTCGTTCACATCGAAGAGGTCAGAGGTCCGAGTCCTCTAACAACCACTTATGAAAAAAACTAGAGTAGTTCAAGTTGGTAATGTAAAAATTGGCGGAGGTAATCCAATTCCAGTTCAATCAATGTGTAATACTGATACTCGCAATCCATCTACCACAGTTAAACAAATCCTTGATCTTGAAAAAGCCGGATGTGAAATAATTCGTGTTGCTGTACCTGATATGATCGCCGCCAAAGCCATCAAAGAAATCAAAAAAAATATTCATATACCTTTGGTTGCTGACATTCATTTCGATTATCAATTAGCCCTCGAATCAATCAAAAACGGAGTTGATAAAGTCCGCATAAATCCAGGAAATATCGGTAGTGATGAAAACGTTAAAAAAGTTGTTGATGCTTGTAAAGACAAAAAAATACCTATTCGCATCGGGATAAACACTGGCTCTCTCGAAAAAGAAGCCGAACAAAAATATGGCAGAACCGCCAAAGCTATGGTCGAAAGTGCCTTAAAGCATATTCAAATTTTAGAAAAATTAAATTTTCATGACATAGTTATTTCTCTCAAAGCTTCCGACATTGAAAGAACTGTTCAAGCCTATCGACTTCTTTCCCAAAAAGTCGATTATCCACTCCACTTAGGAATTACCGAAGCTGGTACTTTAAACACTGGTACCATCAAAAGTTCGGTTGGTTTAGGTATTATGCTTTTCGAAGGGTTAGGAGACACTATAAGAGTTTCTTTAACTGGCGATCCAATTGAAGAAGTTCGAGTTGGTTGGGAAATTTTAAAATCTTTAAAACTACGAAGTAGGGGAGTCAATTTTGTTTCTTGCCCTACTTGTGGCCGTACTGAAATTGATTTGATAGGTCTTGCTAATAAAGTTGAAAAAGCCTTATTAGGAGTCGATAAACCAATAACTGTTGCTGTTATGGGCTGTGTAGTCAATGGACCAGGAGAAGCCAAAGAAGCCGACATTGGTGTTGCTGGCGGCCATCACCAAGGCGTAATTTTCAAAAAAGGTGTAGTTTTAAAAACCGTTCCTGAAGAAAAAATTCTAGAAGAGTTACTGAGTGAGATAAAAAAAATATAAAAAATGAAATTTATTCCTTTAACAAATACATTTAAATTCGATGAAACAGTTTTGACAAAAGAATTTTTACCTTTTTCTGAAAAAATCATCAGAAATTGGATTTTAGAAATTTTAAATAATCACTATCTTCTAGAAAAAACTCATTATGTTAATAAACATAATCTAAAACCAAAAATAATAAAAGACATTCAGATTGCTTTTAGAGAAAATTTTCCAGAAGATTTCGATTTCTTTTTTTTGAACATTTTTGTAAATCCAGAGTTAATGGCAAATTTTTTATCATTATGCCTTCAAAATTATTGTAATAAAAGTGAAGCAACTGAATTAGAAAATATTTTATCGGGGATTGGATCAATGTATACAGTATCTCCAACAAAAAAAAGGATTGATAATTATGAATTAGGATGTTATATCTTGACAGAAAGACTCGATTCAACAACACAAAATTTAACTAATAAAGCTTTGAAGGAAGAGGATTTTATCAGAGAAGCAATGATCAATTGTTATTCAACACAACCAGACTATGGAAAATCAGTTGCCAATTGTCAAGATGAATTAGAAAAGTTGTTTAAGGAAAATTATGAACCTAATAACAAAACACCACAATTTGGAAAAATTTTAAAGGCACTCAAAGAAAAACCAGAAAAATTAAATTTTAAAGGTAGCGACACCTTAGACAATAAAGAAATTATCCTAGATTTAATTAAAAATATATCAAAATATAGAGGAATACATAAAGCTGGTACTGGTATAAACCCAACAAAAAAAGAAGCAGAGTATTTTATATATACAACAATATATCTTTGGACAATTCACCGTCAAAATATTTAACACCTAATGAAAATTGCTATATTTCATAACTTAGAAAAAGGTGGAGCATTAAATTCAATTGTTTTTCCTTTAAAATATTTGAAAGAGAATAATAAAATAGATATCTATTGTTTTCAAAAAAATATTCCACAAAATTTAGTTGATAATTTTTATGTTTATAAACTTAAAAAAACAAAAAATATTTTTAGGAACCTATTTCAAATTTTATTTGAACTAAAAGAAATAAATAAAAAAATAGCAGAAAATATTAATAAAAAAAATTATGATCTAATTCTAATTTTCCCTTGTCTACTAACTCAATCACCATATCTTTTAAGATTTTTAAAACACAAAGAAAAAGTAGTTTATTTTTTTACAGAATCAAAAAGAGAATTTTATGAAAATACATCTTTTGATTATTGGTCACCAAAAAAAATAATTACTAGGTTTATTAGATTGCCAATCAAATATATTGACAAACAAAATTGTCAATCAGCTAAAAATATTATCTCTAATTCAAAGTTCACTGCAAACAATCTTAAAAAAATATATAACAAAAAATCCACAATAATTTATCCAGGGTTAAAACCAATTAAACCAAAAAAAATTATAATTAAAAATAATAAGAAAATTTTATCTATTGGACAGTTATCTAAAATTAAAGGACATGATTTTTCAATTAAACAATTAAATGGAATTTCTAAAAACTTAACTATTCTCGGCAGAAATACTGAAGAAACTAAACAAATTCAAAAACTAGCTCAACAAAATAAAATATCTTTAAAATTATTAAAAACAGAAAATGATAGTGAAAAAGATCAAATATACAAAAAATATTCCATTTATCTTGCAAATAATCAAAATGAATCGTTTGGAATAACTACTTTAGAAGCAACATCAAATAATTGTTTTGTATTAGGTAAAAAAGAAGGTGGAACATCAGAAATAATTAAAAATGGGTTAAATGGATTTTTATATTCAAATCTTACTGAAGCAAGAGACACATTAAGAAAAATATTACTAAATGACAAATTAACTTTTTATCAGACAAATACAATCGATTGGAAGTATACTTCTGATAAAATATTAGAGTATTACAATAACAATATTAAGAATGAAATCAAATAAGCCTAATATCTCCCTCCTCCTCCTCACCCACAACGAATCCAAAAATCTGGAAAAGAATTTTGATTGGCTGGATTCCTGCAAAAAGATCAAAGAAATTATCGTAATTGACGACAATTCCACCGACAATACTGTTGAAATTGCCAAAAAATTAGCCTCAAAAACTCGTTTAGTCAAAGTTTTTAATAGGGGATTAGATGGCGATTTTTCCGCTCAACGCAACTTTGCTGTATCCAAAACCAAATACAATTGGATCTTTTGGTTAGATGCCGACGAACGTCCAAGTAAAAAATTAATCCTATTTCTGAATCATATCGACAAACGCCAATACAAAAATTATTCCTTCAAAAGACATGATACTTTCCTCAAACACGAACTAAAATACGGGGAAACCGCCTATCTCGACTTTCTTCGCCTTTTTAACAAAAAATATGGACATTTTGAAGGTAAAGTCCACGAAACCTGGCAAACCAAAAAATTTATCAAAGAAACTAAATTAGTCATTTACCATCACTCTCATTCCACTCTCAAATCATTTATTCAAAAAATAAACTTTTATACCGATATCCGGGCAAAAGAATTGTACGATCAAAAAATTACTACCAACCTCTTTGAAATTATCTTTTTCCCAATTGGCAAGTTTCTCCAAGATTATTTCTTTCGTCTTGGGTTTTTGGACGGCACTCTCGGTATTATAATGGCCTTATCCATGAGCTTTCATGTTTTCCTAAACAAAGCTAAATTATGGCACTTATATCAACAATAGTTCTCGTTTTTACCATCTTTTCATTCTTCATTGGTCAAATTTTTAGGATTAATCTTTTAAATATTACCTTCCCTCTCATCGATATTGCCATAATTTTATTAGCCCTAGTCAATATTTTCCAACATTTCAAAACTAAAGATTTAAAAATAAAAAACAAGTTTTTTACCTATTTTTTAGTATTTTCTTGGATATTTTTAGTATTTAATCTTTTTAAATATCAAATCTATTCATTAAAACCCGTTTTTTATTTGATCCGTCTTAGTTGTCTTTTATCTTTCTTTATCCTTCCAATCAATTTAAACTTAAAAATTAAAAAACTTTTCTATATATCGATAATCGCCAATATTATATTTGGGTTAATTCAATACTTTTTTTGGCCTAACTTTACTTATTTTGATGCACTCAACTGGGACCCTCATCTATACCGTCTTGTCAGTACTTTTTTTGACCCTACTTTTACTGCTTTAATTTATTTATTTTTTATAATTAAACTTTTTCTTGATAAAAAATTACCTTATCGTTGGCCACTTTTAGTCATCTCTTATCTTGCCTTAGTTCTCACTTACAGTCGTTCTACTTATCTCTGTTTTCTTTTAGCTTTTACATTCATCTCCATCAATCTCAAAAATTTTAAAATATTTCTAATCAGTTTTTTATTGATTACTTGTAGTCTTTTCTTTTTACCTCGACAACCAGGAGAGGGGACTAAACTCGAAAGAACTTCATCAATCAAAGCTAAAATTGAAAACTATCAAGAAGGTTGGCAAACGTTTATCAAATCGCCTCTAATTGGCTTTGGCTACAACAATTTATCTTTCGTCAGACAGATAAAAAATCCCACTTCTCATGCTAATTCTGGTTTTGACGGAAGTATTATGACTTTATTGACAACCACCGGCATTATTGGAACTGTTTTATTTTTATTTGGCCTAAAACAAATTTACATCAAATCAGATCTAGTTAAAAAAACATTTATTTTAGTGATTTTGTTCCATTCTATTTTCGCTAATTCACTTCTTTATCCCTGGATATTACTCTCCCTAATTCTATTTTAGAGACTATAAGTTATTGAAATATTTTTCTTAGTCTCATTTCCAGCTGTATCTCTAGCAATAACTTCCAAATCATTTTTCCCTGTATTAAGTTGCCATTTTAATTTGAAATTACCATTATTATCTACCATTGCCATTCTCCCATTAATTAAAACACTCGAACCTTTGTCTGTCATTCCAATAAGATCTATGTCTGTATAATCCACATTCAAAGACGATTCACTTGGATTTGTTAAAGTCAAAGATGGAGGAGTCTTGTCAAAAATTATATTAGTAGAAGCAGATCCATCACTACTCCCATTTTTCTCTGTACTAGCTATAGCGCTAAAATTATTGTCTCCCTCATCCAAAGAAATATCTTTAAAATTAAAATCACCGTTTTCGGTAACTTCAGTTTTTCCTATTGATACTTCATTTTTAAATAACTCAACAGTTACTTTTGATTCTGCAAAACCAGACACACTAATTTTCCCACTATTAGTTGCTTCAAATGGGATCACTAATCTGGGGGCCAAAGGAGGCAATACTTTACTACTATTTACAGTTGTTTTTTTACTTTCTCCCAAAAAAACAGAAAACTTAATCAAAAAAGGTAAACCAAAAATTAACAAAGCCGCCACAATCACAATTGTCAAAAAACCAAAGAAAACCGTCTTTTTAGTGATTTGGTCGTTATTTTTTCTTTCTAGTCTAGAACGTCTAAACTCTGGCATAATATTATTTATTGTATCAAAATTTGAGCCGATAGGTAGAATTGAACTACCATCAACAGTTTACGAAACTGCTGCTCTACCGCTGAGCTATATCGGCCTGTGAGCGGCTAGAGGGAATCGAACTCTCGACCTATCCTTGGGAAGGACATGTTTTACCACTAAACTATAGCCGCAATCAGAATTATTTTAGCATGCAGCCTCTACTTCAAACTGGGGATCACCAATTTCATTCCTATTTCCAATTTATTTGGATCATTTATTTTTGATTTGTTAGCTTGATAAATTTTTACCCATTGATAACCATCACCATAACTTCTCACTGCAATTTTCCACAAACTATCGGCTCTAACTACCTTATATTCACCAGTTGTAATAACAATATCACCCTTAGAATTATTCTGAGAAATAACTTCTTTTTTATCAACATTTGGTAAAACTAGTTCCTGCCCAACCTCAATATACGAAACATTTTTAATCTTATTGGCAGCAGCAATTTTTGTCCAAGCATAACCATCGTTGTAAACTCTCACTGCAATTCTCCACAAATTATCACCTTTAACTACTTTATACACATCCTTATTTTCTTCGGTTTTTGGAACATTCTCGGTAATTTTAATATTGTTTGTTACACCTGGGATTGCCACATTTCCTTTCATCTTTTTAAAAAAATTAAAAATCAAACCTATTATGACAGCCACAATTATCAAGCCCAAAAACATACTTATAACTTCTTCTGTCGATTTGAAATATTTTTTAGTCAAAGCTTTTAAATTTATCATTTGATGTAAATAATAATTAATTATAAATTAATTTCAATTTACACCCTATTTCCTCGAATTGCAATCTCCTCAACAAATGATTCATCCAACTTTCCAGCAAATCTACGCATATTCTCCGCAAAGGCAAGCAGCATATCTTTTTTTAACCTATATATTCTCTGTTTTCCCAAAATTTTAAAATCTACCAAACCAGCTTTACGTAAAATCGATAAATGATTTGACAAAGTTGCCTGACCAATTTCAAAACCTTTTAATAATTCATTCACTGACAAATCTCTTTCTTTTAATAAGGTTAATATCTTACGTCTATTAATATCTGCTAGTGCTTTGAATATTTTGTCCACGAACTGATTATATCGATACATATCAATATAATCAATATTTTATTACCATCTTGATTCTTTACTCTTTTTCAGGCAAAATTAGCCATTATGAAAAACTTTGATAACAAACAAGAACAATCTTTAGTATTAGTCAAACCAGATGGTGTCCAAAGAGGTTTAATAGGTGAAACTATCAAAAGATACGAGCAATGTGGCCTCAAATTAGTTGCCATCAAAATGATTATCCCTTCAAAAGAAGCTGCTTTGGCTCATTATTCTGTCGATCCAGAATGGGCTATGAAAACTGGAACCAAATCAATTGAAGGATGGAAAGCCAAGGGGCTCACTCCACCAACCGACGATCCTGTTGCTTTAGCCGAAGGTGTCAGAAAACAATTAGTTACTTTCTTAAGTAGTGGCCCAGTCGTTGCCATGGTTTGGCAGGGAATGAATGTTATTGGTGTTATTCGAAAAATTACCGGCGGAACTGAACCTTTAACTTCTGTTCCAGGGACCATTCGTGGCGATTACACTATTGACTCTTATCAAGCATCTGACACTGACAAAAGAGCTGTTAGAAATATTATCCACGCCTCTGGCTCAGTTGAAGAAGCTCAAAAAGAAATCTCTCTTTGGTTTAAACCAGAAGAAGTTCTTTCTTATCGTTTAGTTTCTGAAGAAATTATTTACGATAATAATCTTGATGGTATTTTGGAATAAACTCCAAAAAACTGCTATAATTAGACACACTTAAGTTCCACCAGACGTTTATTTTTTGTTTTACAAGTGTTTTTTTATGGCCGACAATAAAGATATTTTTACAGTTAATGATTACATTATAGATTTCGAAAATATTTATCAGATATTTGAGCAAAAGAAACAAAAAAATTATTCTGGCCAAGATGTCGATTATTTCTTTTATCGTTCCATTAGTAATTCCGATGACAAAAGACAGCAAATTGTCTGTCATACTCCTATCGAAAATATTATAAAAAGCGGTCTAAGACATCTAATTACTCCAGCTGATGTAAAAGTTTTTTATAAAAAATTAGATGAAAAATACAATGAAGCCAATTTCACCGACCCAAAACTAATCAAAGAAATTCTTTATTCCAACGATCCTTTCAAAAATTTAGATATTTTAAAGCAGCTTTATTTTGAAAAAAATAAAAATCCTGATATCTTTTCCAAAGCCAACAAAGAATTATCCGAAAGTATCCTCAATCACCTTTGTGATGAAATTGCCTTCGTTTCCAAAAAAACCCTCGCCTCAATCAAAACCAAGCTCACTCATATCTTATCAAAAATCAATTAAATGTGATAAATTACCAATAATTATGTCCAAAGAAAAAGTTTGTGTATATGCCGGTAGTTTAGACCCAATCACTAATGGTCATCTATGGATGATAGAACAAGGTTCTAAAATGTATGACAACTTAATTGTAGCTATAGGTGTTAATTCGGAAAAAAAATATACATTTTCACTTGAAGACAGAATAAAAATGCTTCAAGAGACAGTCAAAGAACTTCCAAATGTTAGTATTGATGAATTTAGTAGTAAATATCTTGTTAAATATGCCCAGCAAGTTGGTGCTGACTTTATCCTCAGAGGAGTTAGAAATATAAATGATTTTGTCTATGAACAAGCAATGAATAATATTAATCGAGACATTAACCCAAATATAACAACTACTATTCTTATGCCACCAAGAGAATTATGTGAAATCAGCTCAAGTTTGGTCAGAGGTTTAATTGGCCCAGACGGTTGGGAAGATATTGTTTGCCAATATGTTCCTCAACCAGTCTTTAATAAACTTAAAGAAATTTATGGTAGAAAATAGATTAGAAAAAGAATTAACTCCTCTAGAAGAAGTATTAAAACCAAGATGGAATAATTTATGCTCACGACTCGGTATCTCTGATAATCAAGAAACTTTCAAAAATCTTTGTGATCATTACACCGAACCTCATCGTGCATATCATACACTTAACCATTTAAATAATTGTTTTAATGAATTTGATGAGATAAAAGGATTTCTCAATAATACAGATGCTGTTGAATTAGCTATTTGGTTTCACGATGCGGTCTATAACATTGGCCAACATGATAATGAAGAAAAAAGTGCCCAACTAGCCAAAGCATTTTGTCATCAAAACGGTTTATCAAAAGATTTTACAAAAGAAGTTGAAAATCACATTTTAGCCACCAGGGATCATAACCTTTCTACAAATTCCGATACAAATTATTTAATAGACATCGATATGTCTATATTAGGTTATCCACCTGAAGTTTTATACCAATACGAAGACCAAATCTTTAGAGAGTATTCAACTATCTATAGCAAAAAAGAATATCTATTTGGCAGATTCGGATTTCTAGTCAAATTAAAAGATTATGACTTATACAAAACCGATTATTTTAAAAGTAAATACGGACAATCTTGCCAAGAAAATATTCCTAAAGCTATAGCCAATCTAGAGAAATATTAATTCAATGTACAATAAGATGAATAAAAAATCCCCAAAATAGGGGATTTTTGTTTTAAGCGGACAATCTGGGACGAAATTGGAATATATTTAGATACTAAAAGAACCAAATAGAACCGTTTTTATATTGAAAGTACTAATATTTAGTAATATAATTAATATTATCCGTTTAAAAAACAAAAAAATGAGTTTAATAGAAAGAATCGATCAATTAAACAAAGAATCAATATTACAACAAGAAAAACAAGATAAAGATATTCAAGACCGCATAAAGTCTCAAGAGGCAGAAACCCAAAGAATTTTATCAGGAATGGGAATAAAAGAATTTTTTGGTGAAATAAAAGATGAATTTTGGAAATGTGGTGAGACAATAATTCAGACTCAAACATTTTTTGTCGAAGCAGAAGATGCTGATAAAAATTTACTCTGGGGATCAAATAAAAAAATACCAACTGTTCCACAGACTACAACCACAATCAAACTAATCTCTCCTTCATGGTTCAGTGTTAAATATTACCCTGATCATTATGAAACCCAATATCATGGTGGAGATGATTACACTGGAGAAAAAGTATTAACAGAACCAGCCCACTATGCTGTTTTAGAGGATTTTGAAGTAATTAACTTAGAAATAGAAACAGAAAGAAAAATTAACCCCAGAAAAATTTTTCACATTCATTGTGAGAAACATTCAGGACTAAGAGGAGATCAATTTCAATCATTTATAATAGATTCGCAAAAACCAGATGAATTAGAAGATATTAAATCTAATATACAAAATTGGTTTCTTCTAAATTCTTGTTCCAAAATCAAAAATGGAGGAATGTACCCTCTCTCAGATTTCATTGAAAAAACCAATACTAATACAACACAAGAAATTATCTTAAAAAATATTCCACCAAAATATAGACATAATCCAGAAAATTCATTAAAAAATCCCCTAAAGTAGGGGATTTTTACTTTTTGCGGACCGGATGGGATTCGAACCCACGATCTTCCGCGTGACAGGCGGATGTGCTAGACCGCTGCACCACCAGTCCATTGGTCTAATTACCTTGATACTATACCAAAACTTTCCC
>Ga0265297_10012242_pt1 | contig 10335 bp, 10 predicted proteins | sample Munlanlwell13791_FD_192502 | JGI IMG/M metagenome (GOLD analysis project Ga0265297, IMG submission 192502) | Leachate microbial communities from a municipal landfill in Southern Ontario, Canada - Leachate well 137-91 | ecosystem: Engineered > Solid waste > Landfill > Unclassified | place...
TTCGGCTTTTTCGATCGTTTTTTCTGCTTGCGGTTCAGTTGTCAGCAAACTACCAACCGTTGGTAATTCTGAAAACCCTGAGATTTCAACAGGTGTTGAAGGCAAAGCACTGGACAAACTTTTGCCAAAGTCGTTAAAAATTGCCTTTACTTTTATTTTCTTGCCTTCGTCATAGATAATGCTGCCGACTTTTAGTTCGCCGTCTTTGACAATCGTACTGGCCATGATTCCATCTCTATCTTTTTTTGTTTCGATAATATAACCCTTGAAAGGGTGGGAAACTTCATATTCTAAATTCATCTCAGAAGCCATAAAAAGAATTGTTTCCAACAAATCGTTTACGCCGAGCCCTTTTTTAGCAGAAATGTTAACCACAGGTATGTTTCCTCCTTTGCCTTCAACTAAAACTTCATACTTTAATAAATCATTTTTAACTTTTTCAGGATTGGCTTCGGGCAGATCTACTTTGTTTAAAACAACTATAAAAGGAATTTTAGCTGATTTGACATGAGAAATTGATTCAACAGTTTGAGGCATAATCGAATCTTTAGCATCAATAATCAAAATAGCGATGTCGGCTACATTTGCACCTCTAGCCCTAAGCATGGAAAAAGCTTCATGGCCAGGTGTATCAATAAAAGTTATTCGACTAATAGGATAACCCTTAATGTGAGTGTTGATCTCATAACCTCCTATTTTTTGAGTAATTCCACCATGTTCTTTTTCCGTGACATGACTTTTTCTTATGTAATCAAGAAGAGTGGTTTTTCCGTGATCAACATGACCCAATATGGTAATAATAGGTGATCGAATCATAATTGAAATTAATTTTTACTTTTTTTCCTCGGTTTTTATTTCAGTATAGGTTTTTTCCTTAGTGGTTTTTTCTTTAGTTGCAGATTTTACTGGGGCAGTCTGGACGATATTTATTTCATAATCGGTTAATTTAGCAGCAAGATTAACATTTATTCCTCCTTTACCGATAGCTAAAGGTGCTTGTTGCTCATCAACAAAAACTTTGGCGGATTTTTTTTCTACATCCAATTCTGTTTGGGTTATTTTGGCCGGTGAAAGGGCAGCAATAATGAAAAGTTTATCATCAGAGTTCCATTGAATAATATCAATTTTTTCACGTCCTCCAAGTTCATCCGTTACTGTTTGTACTCTAACTCCTTTTTGACCGACACAGGCACCAACTGGATCTACTCCACTTTGTCCGCTATAAACAGCTATTTTTGCTCTTTCTCCAGGTTCACGGACAACTTTTTTTATAGTAACCGTTTTATTAGCGATTTCCGGAACTTCTCTTTTAAAAAGTTCTTCAATTAATCTTGGGTCAATCCTGGAAACTAAAATATGAGCATTGCCAAATTTGTCATTGGTAATTTCTTTAATATAAACAATTAAAGTATCATTAACTAAATATCTTTCATTATTAATTTGATCTTCTTTTGGCAAGATTGCCTCTGTTTTTCCAATATCAAGATAAGCATTACGGCCATCATATCTGATAATTCTGCCTTTGGCGATTGTGCCTATTTGAGATTGATAATGGGTAATTACATTTTTCTTTTCCGCTTCTCGTATTTTTTGTAAAATGACTTGTTTAGCTGTTTGGGCGGCAATTCTGCCAAATCCTGAAGGTGTAATGTTTTTCCCAGCTTCCAGTATGGTTGTTTCGCCGGTTTCACGACTTACTTTGGCCGTAATTTCTGCCTCGATTTTGGCGGGATATTCTTTTTTATAAGCAGCGACAATGGCAGCTTCGATTGAAGACAGGACATCATCAGGTGAAATGCCTCGCTCTGTTGCGATCTGATTCAAAGCTAAAGCAAATTCACTTTTTATAATTGTCATATTAAATTTTATCACATTAGCCATGAATTGCAATTAAAGAAACCGATCAGGATTGAATGATGAGGATAAATTTATTTTCCTGCTGGTTTTGTTTCTTTAGTTTCTTTGACAGCTTCTTTAGTTTCAGGTTTAGCTGTGGTTGGTGTTGTTCCTGTTTCTGTAGTTTCAGTTTCGCCGACTTCTTCCTTAGCCGTAATGACTTCGGGGGCCGCAACTGTAGTTTCCGGAGTAATGCTTTCTTCTTTATGAGCAACGATTGAAACTATAACTTTTCCTACAGGTTCTTGAATGGAATATTTTTCCGATTTTATTAAATCCTCAACTTTAAATTCCTGGCCAATTTCTTTAAGCTTAGTAATGTCTACTTCAATATTTTGGGGAAGATCTTGTGGTAGGGCTTCAACTGTCAAAGTAGCAGCTTGAGTCAATAAAACTCCACCTTTTTGATTTACCGCTTCGGATGTGCCAATAACTTTAACAGGTACAGCTGCTTTAATTTTTTGTTTGAGATCAATCTTTCTGAAATCAATGTGAAGAATCTGATCACCGACAGGATGTCTTTGAACATGTTTAATCAAAACAGGAATTTCATTTTTATCTAAATTTAGATAAATAACAGCTGTTTCTTTAGCTAGTCTATAGGATTTAAGAAAATCCTTAAAGTTGACACTAATGGCTTGTGATTTAAACTCAGGACCATAAATGTTAGCCGGTATAAAACCTTCTTTTCTAATTTTGTTTAGCTTTTTACCAAAAACCGTTCTTGCAGTTGTAGAAAGTATTAATTTATCAGAAGTAATTTTTTTTGAGGATGTAGTTTTAGTCATAAATTTAAATTAATTATTATTAAATTCTAAAATAAAAATTTTGTCGGCTGACAAATTGGTATTATAGAGGATTTCATTATTTTTAACAAGGGGAGAAAAATTTTGGTTAATAAGTTTAATATTTTTATCATAGTTGAACTCTAAGGTTAAATCACTATTTGAGGAACCAAGTTGTTTTTGAAAAATCAGTTGATAAATATTTCTGTTTTTATTTATTTGTCTTTCTAAATCATAATTTATTTTTATTTCGACACTTTTTTTTACTTTAACTTCAGTTAAAAAACCAATGATCTTAAACTCACCGCTTATTTTTTCATCAAAGTTCTCAACAAGAGTTCCGTCTTTGGTAATGCTTTTAATAATAGTGTCTCTGGGTAAATAAAGCTGAAAATAATTTTTATAATTTCCTCCCGGAAAAACCTCGGATGGAGAATCATTTTTAAACTGGATAGATAAATAATGTTTAATAATGTTTGGATTAGACAAAAAAATTCTTAAATTTATGAAACGATTAATAAAAAAATTTGCCTTGTTAACGCCAAGGTTAGCATCTACCGGGAAAACAAAATCATTAAGACAATTGTTAAGAGAAACAGGACATTTTGGCTCTATTAATCTTCCTGACCAATAAAAAGAATTTAAAATTTTTTGAATTTCAAGGTCATCACTATATATAGCCATTTTTTTTTCATCGAGACTTTTTTTTATAGCGGTAGCTAGCTGTCTAATTGAGGCATTTTCTAAATTCAAAAGTATATTTTTTGCCAAAGATCCCAAAAAGCTTTTTTTCTGAGTAGATCCTGGGAAAAAATCCTTTTCCGCATAAAGTTGGGCTTTAAGATAAAAGTTTTGATCATTAACAATTTCGTTATAATCAGTTAGCATAATATTTCCAAATGCCGATAAAATATTTTTAACACTCGACGTTGTTAGAAGAATACTTCCTGAAAAATCAGTGAGGTTTAATTCTTTTTCAAGAAAATATTTAGCCTGGGAGTAATTTTCAAGAAAATCAGGTGAAAACGCAGAGTCTCTTAAAAACCAGTGGGGTTGATTAAGATAGTCTCTGATTGGTGGTGGAGGATCAACATGTCCTTTAAGTTGACCATCAGCATCATAAACATCATAGATTTTTAATTCTTTTAGACCCAGGTCTTTAAATTTTAAAATACCAAATGAGCCTATAAAACCTCCGCCTGGTCGCAACTCCATATCGTTGGCGAATAATAAAAGATAATTTTTTTCTTGATTCCTGCCTAAAAAACTATCTAGATGAGCACTTATTTGTTTTGCTTTAGATACAAGTTCCAATATTTGACTTAATTCATTTCGCGTAGATTTCAGAATTTTTGATTTTGATGGTAATTCCTGGTTTAATACTGATAAATTTTTTTCTAGTAAGTCTAACTGTTCTGTTAGTTTGTTAATCCTAAAAGAGATAAATTCTTTTTTTTCCGGTGTTTGGTCTTTCTCTGTTATCATTTTAGACAGTGTTTGAGCATTCTCAAGAATTGATATTGAAGTTCTTAAAGCGATTATTGATCTACTTCCAATATCAAAAATATTATCTGGAATAATAGCGATTGAAAGAAAAAGAAAAGTTGGTCTTGAAAAAGAATAAAGATTTTTTCCCAATTTTAAATAAAATTCAGCTGAATTAAGAAGATTTGACGTTTTTGTTGCGTTGCCCTTTTTAAAAGTGGCAATGGATCTATAAGAATAAAAAGTTGACACTGTTAAAGGAAAAATAAAACTTAAATTTAAAAAAATAAATAAGAAAATAAAAAGCAATATTAATTTTTTTGGATTAAATTTTTTTTGAAAGCCAAATAAAGCCACTGTAGGTTTTTGTTTTTTTTGACGGCCTAATCTTAATGTTAATATTTTTTCCTTTGATTCGGAAAAAGCAAACCATAAAACTTTATCAATGATTTCTTTGGAAATAATATCTCCTTCCAAATTAATGATTTTTACATTATTGTAATTAATTCTATTATGGTGGACTTCAATTGAATATTTGCCACTAATAATAAAACAGTAATCAAATTTCTTTAAACTATTTGGCTTTTGGGATGAAAAAAAGACTTCAGCTCCATATTTTTTGAGTTCTTCTCTAAATAAAGTAATGAAAGGATAATCTTTTTTTGCAACAATTAGTACTTTTTGTTTATCGGCAAGTGTTTCCGTTTCAATTCGCATATTTATAGTATACCTATCTAATCGAATAAATAGATTATAACGAGTATAATGTAGCTGTGAAAATAATAAAAATAAATCAATTAAAAGAAAAGCTAAAAGAATTAAAAAGAGGGAAAATCGTTTTAATTGGCGGATGTTTTGATCTATTCCATTTTGGCCATCTTGATTTTTTAAAAAAAGCAAAAGCTCAAGGAAACTATTTAATAGTTTTATTGGAGTCCGACTCGTTCATAAAACGAATAAAAAAAAGGAACTCTATTCATACGCAAAATGAAAGGGCTGAAATTCTTTCGTCATTAGAAATGGTTGATCTAGTAGTTTTATTACCATTTTTAAAATCAGATCTTTATTATCAAGGACTGGTAAAATTAATTAAACCAGACATAATAGCAGTAGCGACAGGGGATATAAAGCTCAATACCAAAATGAAACAAGCAAGTTTGGTTGGGGCAAAAATAAAACAGATTCCTTTAGTGAGTAAATTTTCTAGTTCAAAAATCATATGCAATTATTTTTAGCGATAGAAATTCCGAAACACATTGGAAAACAAATAACCAAAGAGCTCACCCAAATTAAAAATGAGTATCGGGATTTTCAATGGGTTCCCGAGGAAAATTATCACATTACGATTCATTTTTTTGGAGAAACAGATAGATTGGAACAAATTAAAAAAAGATTGTCAGAGATACTTTTTGATGCACGATCTTTTTTTCTTTACTCATCAAATGTTGACTTATTTCTTAAAAGTAAAATAACCATATACTTGAATTTTTTTAGAGAAAAAAGATTAGAAAACATAGAAAAGGATATCAGAAAAGTCTATAAAGGAGGGGATGTTGATGAAATAAAATTTGTTCCACATTTAACTTTAGCCAGTTGCAGAATTCCTTCCAAACAACAGTATTTTGTTCTAAAAAAAAGACTGGAAAAAATTAAAACAGAAATTGAATTTCAAGTAAAATCTTTAACTCTCTTTGAAAACATTCTTAACGAAGAACTTCATTATAAAAAACTTGCTGAATTTCCACTAAACGAGTAAAAAAAACCTCCCGAGTAACTCGGGAGGACTTTAACTAGAAATTTCTAACTAAAAATTAAGCAGTGCCTATTCTGTACATACCAGTACCACAGTCTGGGCATTTTGCTTTCATTGCTGGTTTACCATTTTTCATGGTTACCTTTTGAGGATTGGCAACTTCTTTTTTTGCTCTACATTTTACGCAGTACATCGAAGCCATAGTTTTTTCACCCCCTTTCTTAAATTATTTTTTAAGATAATTATTAATGCTAACAAAATAAAGGCCGAATTCAAGCACAATTATAGAGAAAATCAAAAATAAAGTTTTTTTGAGATCAGCAAAGAAAAAATCTCTAATAGTTTTATCTTCTTGATAATCAGTTTCTAATTCTTTTTCTAATACGACTTTTGATTCTATTTTTAAATTTAAAGGTTCCTTTACATGTACGATTGGAGTTTGTAAATTAATTAATTTAATCTTTCGGTGATAAGCAGCAATGATTTTTTCTTTTTTGCTCTTCTTGGGCATACAGTCAATTTTTATCATATTGACACAAATTTGTAAAGAGATTAAAATCATAACTATTGGTAATCCAATTAGTGGATTTTTTTATTATTAATTTTTAAACTATGATAAATAAAAAGTTAGCTTATCTTATCGTTGTTTTAATATTTTTTTCTTCAGCTTATGTATCTTATTCCTATTTTTCAGGAAATAAGGATATAAAATTTATCTCACCTTTTTCTGGTTACAAAACTCCTAATGGCAAAACTGCCACTGCAATACCGGAAGAACCAAAAACAGAAGAATGTCCCTTAAATGGAGAAATGTTAGGCAAAAGCTTAAAAGCTAATTGGGAAAAAAGAAGACCAATGGGAATAATGATTGAAAATCATAAGGATGCACGTCCTCAATCGGGACTATCTTCAGCCGATATTATTTATGAAGCAGTGGCCGAGGGAGGAATAACAAGATTCATGGGTGTTTTTTATTGTAAAGATGCATCTATTGTTGGTCCGGTCAGATCAGCCAGAATATATTTTATAAGAATGCTTCAGGAATATGGTGAATATCCGCTTTATGCTCATGTAGGTGGAGCTAATACAGAAGGTCCGGCTAATGCCCTAGGCGAAATTCAGAAATTAGGTTGGGGTTTGTATAATGATTTGAATCAATTTGCGGTTCCTTTCCCTTATTTTTGGAGAGATTACGAAAGATTACCAAATCGAGCAACGGAACATACAGTTTATTCATCAACAACCAAATTGTGGCAATATGCAAAAGACAAACGCAAGCTTAGTAACGTGGATGAAGATGGGGTAAAATGGAATAAGAATTTTGTTTCTTGGAAATTCAAAGACGATGCTAAAACTGCAGATAGAGGAAGTATAGGCAGTGTTACTTTCGGGTTTTGGAATTCTTTTGCTTCCGATTTTCAAGTTATATGGAAATACAATTCGGTAAATAATTCATATTCCAGAAGCAATGGTGGACAACAACATATTGACAAAGATACGGGTAAACCTTTGGAGACGAAAAATGTTATAGTTGTTTTTGCTAAAGAATCACCCGCCAATGATGGTTATGACGGAGGACATATATTATATAAATTAATAGGTTCCGGAGACGGATATCTTTTCCAAGATGGAAAGAAAGAAGAAATTACTTGGGAAAAAGAAGACGCTGAATCGCGAATAAAATTTTATGACAATAATAGTAAAGAAGTTTCTATGGTAAGAGGTCAGGTTTTTGTCGAAATTTTGCCAATAGGTAATAAAGTAGAAACTAATTAATTTAAGAAAAATTTATGTTGGAACACATTATTCCTTCTAAAACAAGAAGGAAAATTCTAGAGTTGTTTTACCACAGTTATCAAGAAAATATTTATTTAAGAAAAATTGTGCGGGAAATTGATGAAGAGGTCAATGCTGTAAAGCGAGAAGTTGACATTTTATCTGAAGCCAAACTTCTAAATAGGGAAAAAAGATTAAATAAAGTTTTTTATTCCTTAAACAAAAATTTTATTTTTTTTGATGAATTCTTAAGAATATTTGGCAAAACTAATAATCTTTCATCTTTAATTTATAAAAATTCAACCAAAATAGGCAAAATCAAATTTACAGCTCTTTCTATGAAATTTATTAAGAGGATAGCTATAAAAGAAGATGAAATTTATTTGCTTTTGGTAGGGATAATCGTAGTCCCGGAAGTGAATGCAATCATAGCCGAAGTGGAAAAAGAATTCGGTCGGGAAATCAATTACACGGTGATGACGGAAGAAGAATTTGCCTTTCGTAAAAAAAATAATGATCCTTTTATCTGGCGATTCCTTAAGCAACCTAAAATAATGTTAATAGGTACAGAAGAAGATTTCTTGAAATAACGTATGAAAGAAATCAAAATAATATTATTAGCGTTGTTTGTAGTATTGATAATTTGGATTGATCTCCCGGAAAATCTTACAGTTAAAATTCCTTTAGGAAAAAAGAAAATTGAGTTTAAAATTAATCCCTTAACTATTGATTGGAATTTATTTGGTTTAAAAATAAAAAGAAATTTTGCCACGAAACTGGGATTGGATCTTAAAGGAGGGAGTCATTTAGTTTTTGAAACGGACATCACAAAATTAAAAAAGGAAGATACACAAGATGCCATTAATTCAGCTCGCGATATTATTGAAAAAAGAGTTAATTTTTTTGGTATTTCAGAGCCAACAGTACAAACAGTTAAAAGCGGCTTAATTTATCGCATAAGTGTTGATTTACCGGGAATACAAGATGTTTCAACAGCTGTTCAGTTAATTGGAAGAACGGCTCAACTAGGTTTTTACGAAGAAACTCCTATTGACGATCCTAAAGAAGCGACATCCTCTTCAATATTTTCTCGTTTAACTACATTCACAGGATTAAGCGGTAAACATATCAAAAAAGCTACGGTAGACTTTGATAATCAAACAAGTAAACCAATAGTTGCTTTGGAGTTTACCGATGAAGGATCTAAGATTTTTGCAGATGTTACTAAAAAAAATATTAATAAGCCGGTAGCAATAGTAATTGACAATATAATTATTTCGGCCCCAACAGTTAAGCAGATAATTACCGAAGGGACTGCAGTTATTTCCGGAAACTTTAATGTTGATGAGGCAAAAAAACTGGCAATTTCAATTAATTCGGGAGCTCTGCCTGTTCCAATAAAGTTGATTGAGCAGAGAAATGTTGGACCGTCCTTGGGAGAGGCGGAAATAAACAAAAGCGTTTTTGCTGGACTGATTGGTCTTTTGATGGTTTTAATTTTTATGATTATTTATTATGGAAAATTAGGTTTGATAGCATCTTTGGCCTTATTAATTTACGGTTTAATTTCTTTTGCTATTTTCCGAATTATTCCAATAGTTTTAACCTTGCCTGGAGTTGCTGGTTTTATTCTTTCTATTGGAATGGCGGTTGATTCGAATATTTTAATTTTTGAAAGAATAAAGGAAGAGATAAGAAAGGGGAAAACATTTGAGGTTGCTTCCCGTTTAGGATTTGGACGGGCAATTGATGCAATTAAAGATGCCAATTTGACGACACTAACGGTTGCTTTTATTCTTTTTAATCCCCTTAACTGGGAGTTTTTGCCGCAATTTGGTATGGTTAGAGGATTTGCTCTGACTTTAGCCATAGGTGTTGCCACGAGCTTGTTTACAGGGGTAGTGATAACGAAGAGACTGATTGAAATTTTTTATAAAAATAAAAAATAATTATGTTTAATTTTTTAAAATTTACTTGGCTTTATGTTTTAATTTCCGCCATTGTTATTGGTAGTGGTTTATTTTCTATTTTTAAATGGGGATTTAAATATTCGATAGATTTTGTAGGTGGAACAAATTTGGAATATCAACTTAACAAAAAAGTAAACATATCTCAAATTAAAAAAATATTAGTAAATAATAAAATTGAACTTCAAGAAATATCTGTAAACAATGAAAAATATTTAATAAGAACAGCGCCGATGGATGAGCAAAAAGAAGCAAAAATAAGAAACGTGATGGAACAAAACTTAAAAGTGAAAATTACTGTCTTGAGATCTGAGACAGTTGGACCGATTTTAGGAAAAGAAACGATGACGAAAACTTTAATCGCATCAATCCTTGGAATATTGGGGATATTGCTCTATATGAGTTTTGCTTTTAAGAATTTTTATTTTGCTTTATCTGCCATTTTGGCAATGGTGCATGATTTTCTGGTTGTAGTTGGAACTTATTCTTTAATGTCTCATTTTTTTGGAGCACAAGTCGATACTATGTTTGTAACAGCAGTTTTGACAACCATGTCTTTTTCAGTTCACGATACAATTGTTATTTTTGACAAAATTAGGGAGTATTTTAACATTGAAGGAAAAGGAAATCTCGGCTATTATGCCAACAAAGCATTGACTGAAACTATGGTTAG
>Ga0265297_10012243_pt1 | contig 10334 bp, 7 predicted proteins | sample Munlanlwell13791_FD_192502 | JGI IMG/M metagenome (GOLD analysis project Ga0265297, IMG submission 192502) | Leachate microbial communities from a municipal landfill in Southern Ontario, Canada - Leachate well 137-91 | ecosystem: Engineered > Solid waste > Landfill > Unclassified | place...
TGCTGATGCCTTTTTTGACTTTTTCCTTGGCTTCAATCAGGGCTTTTTTGTAGCTGTAATTGCCTAAAACCGCGGCCGTAATTTCAAACGACTGGACAATGGGAATGTCAGTTTTCAGCAGCGAGCTCAGCGTCCGGCAAAACCGGGCTAAATTGATTTTTTTTACAATCGCGCCGACAATCGGCAGCCTCAAGATGACCACGTGTAAAATCCGCTTGCCAGCCGGCAGCGAGGCCAGGCGCTGGAAAATTATGATGGCGACGACGACCGCGACCAATAGGATAATGCCGTGAGCCAGGATGAAGTCGCTGACGACAATTAGGATACGTGTCGGTAAGGGCAAGACCACATTCATTTCCCTGAAAATACTGGTCAGGGCGGGAATTACGTAAATCATCATAATTACGGCAATCACGCCCATCATGACCATTATGACTGCCGGGTAAATCATTGCGCCTTTGACCTTGGATACGATTTCGTGATCTTTTTTCATCTGAATGAAAAGCTGGCCCAGCACTTCTTCCAGTTTGCCGGAACTTTCGCCGGCCCGAATCATATTGATAAAAAGCAAGCCGAAAACTTTTTCATATTTTTCCAGGCTCTTGGAAAGCAAATTGCCTTTCTCCACGCCCGACTGCAGATCTGTCAGAATCAGACGAAACGATTTGGAAGGGGTCTGTTCGCCTAAAGTTTTCAGGGCAACGGCCAAAGAAATGCCGGCGCGCAGCATGACGCCCAGTTGCTGCACGAAAAATATTTTTTGCGATAAAGAAACCCGCCTTGGCCTGATAGACCAACGGGTGATTTTTTTCCAAGTCTGGGAGCCATTATTCTTTTTGTTTTCAGCCATGATGATAAATTGGCCGAATAGCCTGCGGCGGCTGGCCGCAGGGTCGGGTTTATTGACGAGAGACGTAAAGTCAAAAAGGAATCAATACCCTTTATTCCTTGGTTACCCTTAAGACTTCTTCCAGTGTGGTTAAACCGGTTTTTGCCTTGATAAATCCATCCTCCATAATGCTCATCATACCCTGTTCTCTGGCGGTTTTTTCAATCAGGGCAGCCGGTGCCTGTTTGACGATTAACTCGGCGAGAGGCGGATTGATTTCCAGCACTTCGTAAATGCCGAGCCGTCCTTTGTAGCCGCTGCCGCCGCATTTTTTGCAGCCTTTGCCGCGGTAGAAGAGCAATGATTCCCGGCTTTGCTTTTGCGTAATTAAGCCTTCTTTTTGCAGGGTAAGAATAATTGATTCAAGATTAATTTGTTTTTCCAGTTTGGAAATTTCTTCTTTGGATAAAGTATAGCTTTCAATGCAATCCTGGCAGATCTTTCTGACCAAGCGCTGGGCGATAATTAAATTGGTAGTAGAAGCGACCAGAAAAGCCGCCACGCCCATTTCACTTAAGCGCGGTAAAGTGGTCGGAGCGTCGTTGGTATGCAGCGTGGAAAGCACCAAATGGCCGGTGAGGGCGGCGTGAATGGCGATTTCCGCCGTTTCGGAATCGCGGATTTCGCCCACCATGATGATATTCGGATCCTGCCGCAGAAAAGCGCGCAAGCCGCTGGCGAAAGTATAGCCGATTTTGGGGTTGACTTGGCTTTGATTGACGCCGGAAATGCGGTACTCAATCGGGTCTTCAATGGTCGTAATGTTGACTTCCGGCCGGTTTAAGATATTGAGAATCGCGTAAAGAGTCGTGGTTTTGCCGGAGCCGGTCGGGCCGGTCACTAAAATCATGCCGTGAGGTTTTTTAATATTGGTTTTGACTTTTTCCAGCGGTTTCTTTTGAAAACCCAGCTGCTCCAGCGTCAAAAGCACGCTTTTTTCGTTGAGCACGCGCAGCACGATTTTTTCTCCGTCATAGGTTGGAATCACGGAAACACGGAAAGAAACGTCATACTCGTTAGTGACGATTTTAAATCGGCTGTCTTGAGGCAGGCGATGCTCGTCGATTTTGAGATTGGAGAGAATTTTAATTCTAGCGACAATACCGGCATGGACGGATTTGGGCAGAGTCATAACGTTGCGGAGAATGCCATCAATGCGGTAACGCACGACCACCTCCTTTTCCGTCGGTTCAATATGGATATCGGAAGCGGATTCAAAAATGGCGTATTCCAAAAGCGTGTCCACGATGCGGATGACTGGCAAATCTTGAGCCAGTTCCTTGAGTTTAATCCCGCCTGCTTCTTCGGCGGATGTTTCCGATTCTTTCGTCAGTTCTTTGAATTCCGCTTCCAGGCCTTTATGATAGCTTTTTAGCACTTGTTCCAGGCTGTTGGGCGTGGTGATGTAAATTTTGACTTCTAGGCCGGTTTTTTTGCCGAGAAATTCAAAAATTTGCATGTCGGCCGGGTTAATGGAAGCAATTTTCAGTTCCGTGTCTGACTTTTCAAACGCGATAATCTTGTGCGTGATGGCAATCGGCTCAGGTATTAGGAAAAGGATGTCTTTGCGGATGGTTTTTTCTTCCAAATTAATAAACGGCAGATCAAAATATTTGGCCGCCGTTTGGTAAAGTTGCGTTTCGTTAATAATTTTTTGGCTGGTCAGATACTCTTCCAGCTCCTGATTTCTTTTTTTGGCTTCTTCCAGGTAGCGGTCAATCTCGGTTTTGCTTGACAGCTTGGTTTCAAGCAGAATGGAAGATAATTGGGATTCGCGAAACATGGTTGATTTAGTTTATTTAGCCAAAGATTTAATTCCCGGCGGCAAAAAATATAAGAATCAAACTAGTTTTATTATAACACAAAATATATTTTTGAGAAAGGCAAGATGGACAAAATCGTATTTTTTTATTATGATGATATTGCGCTTTGGCGGCCGGCGGCTCGCGCGACGGTTAATAAATCCGGAAATTTATCAAAAACGTTCACTCTATGAAATCTTACAGTCCGTCATTATTTGGCAATTCATTTTATGCTAACCGGCTGGTACGGATAAACCTGGTTTTATCCGGCTTGGTGAATTTTTGCCTTTGGCTGGGCTTGCTTTTGGTGTCGCGGGATTTTTTAACCGCCATGCCTTTGCATTACAATATATATTTCGGCATTGACCTTTACGGGCCGTGGTATCGGATTTTTGCCATGCCGTTAAGCGGCTTGGCAATCGGGCTGGTGAATTTCATTACCGGCAGCCTGATATACCGCCGGGATAAAAATTTGAGCTATTTTTTGGTTTTTACCAGCACTTTTTGTGAATTGCTTTTAGCTTTGGCTGCGGCCGCGATTATTATGGTTAACGTGCAATAATCATGCTTAATTTTCAAATCGCTAAAATTTTTATTCTTTCCACCGTTTCTTTCGTCCTGGCGCTGTCCTTAACGCCATTCTTAACGCATTTTTTGTATAAATACAATTTAGGCAAAGGTATCCGGGACGCGAAAGTGGCGCCAATTTTTGCGGCGATGCACCAGAAAAAAGCCGGCACGCCGGTCATGGGCGGCATTTTAGTCTGGGTGACGGTACTGATTATGATTTTGGGCGTGCTGGCGCTGGGCCGGATTTTTGACGGTTTTTGGGAAAAAATGAACTTTTTTTCCCGCAATGAAACGCTATTGCCGCTCGGCGCCTTAATCGCTTCGGCGATTGTGGGGCTGATTGATGATTTTATTGATGTCTGGCGGCTGGGCAAAGACGGCGGCGGCTTGCGGATGCGGCACCGCTTTTTAATTTACGGCGTCATTGCGGCCTTCGGTGCCTGGTGGTTTTATTACAAGTTGGGCTGGACGGTTTTGCACGTGCCTTTTTTGGGCTTTATGGATATCGGCTGGTGGTATATCCCGTTTTTTATTTTTGTCATTACCGCGACGGCCCATTCCGTGAATTTGACCGATGGGCTGGACGGCTTGGTCGGCGGCACGCTTTTGGCGGCCTTTGGGGCGTACGGCGCCATTGCGTTCGCCCAGGGACATTACAACCTGGCCACTTTTTGCGGCGTGATTGCCGGCGCGCTATTGGCTTTTCTTTGGTTTAATATCAATCCCGCCCGGTTTTTTATGGGCGACACCGGTTCCATGTCTTTGGGCGTGACTTTGGGCATTATTGCCATGCTGACCAATTCCGCTTTGCTGCTGCCGTTAATCGGCTTTATTTTTGTCATTGAAACGCTCTCAGTGCTGCTTCAGATGTTTTGGAAAAAATTTCTTGGACGCAAATTTTTTATTTCCTCGCCCCTGCACCATCATTTGGAAGCGATTGGCTGGCCGGAGCCGAAAATCGTGATGCGGTTTTGGGTCATCGCGGCCGTGGCGTCGGTCATGGGGCTGATTCTATTTTTGGCGGATAAAATTTAAATGATTCGGCAAAATTTTAAAAATAAAAAAGTTCTAGTCATGGGCTTTGGCCTGCATGGCTGGGGCGTGGGCGTGGTTAATTGGCTGGTTAAACACGGCGCGCGCGTGACGGTCACTGATTTAAAAACAGCGGCTCAGCTCGCGCCGATGCTGAAAAAAGTTGATCAAAAAAAAATCAAGCTGGTTTTAGGCCGGCATCGCGTTCAGGATTTTTTGCGGGCGGATTTGGTTTTTCAAAACCCCGGCGTGCCGCGCGATTCCAAATATTTAAAAATTGCCAAGCACTCTGGCGCCGGGTTTGAAAATGACGCCAGTCTTTTTATTAAGAATTGCATTGGTAAGGTGATTGGCGTTACCGGGACAAGAGGCAAGTCAACCACGGCGTCTTTGATTTATGAAATGTTGAGAAATCATAAATCCAAAATCACAAATCCTAAACAAATCCAAAATTCCAAATTCAAAACATTCTTAGCTGGTCTGCCCCAGATGCCGCTGCTTGGGATTTTAGATAAGGTTAGAGCTGATGATCTCGCGGTTTTGGAGCTGTCATCCTGGCAATTAGAGATTTTAGGACGGCAAAAATTAAGCCCGTCAGTCGCCGTAATCACCAATATTTATCCCGACCATTTAAACCGCTACCGCGGCATGGCCGATTATATCGCGGCCAAGGCTAATATTATCAAATTTCAAAAGCCAAACGATATTTGCGTTTTGAACCGTGATAATGCGGAAACAAAAAAATTAGGCCAAAAAGTCCGTGGTCGCCGGTTTTGGTTTTCCACTGATTTTTTTCCCGAAGAAAACGGCGCTTTCGTAAAAGCGGGTTATATTTATTGGCGGCTCAATGGCCGGACGGCGAAAATCTGCGGTGTTAAGGAGCTAAAGCTTTTGGGTAAACATAATTTGGAAAACGCCTTGGCGGCCGTGGCCGCCGGCGGAATTTTGGGCGTGGCGCCAGCCACGATGCGCCAAGGGTTAAAAAGTTTCAAAGGTTTGCCCTTTCGTAATGAATTAATCAGGGAGCGGCAGGGCGTGAAATTTGTTAATGATACGACCGCGACCACGCCGGATGGCACTCTGGCGGCATTAAAAACTTTGCCGCCTAAAACCGTAGTTTTGATCGCGGGCGGAGATTTCAAAAACATTCCCGATGCAAAATACCAAGCCTTAGCAAGATTAATAGCAAAAACCTGCCAGGCCGTGGTTTTGTTTAAAGGCCGCGGCAGCCGGCAAATTTTGAAATTTTTAAAAATCAAAAATTTGGTTTCCGAAGTCGGAACTATGGCTGAGGCTGTGGGCTTGGCCAATAATTTCGCCCGGGTGGGGGATACGGTTTTATTGTCTCCGGCCTGTGCCTCATTTAATTTGTTTGTGAATGAATACGATCGCGGCGAGCAATTCAATAAAATCGTAGCTAAATTGAAATAAACTGCGGCGATGCGCTATCACCATCTGAGAAAACCAAAATGGCATGACCGGATCCGCCATCCGCGGTTTTCTTTATCGTATAAATTGCCGGGCCGGCCGGATTACTTTTTAATCGGTCTGATATTTGTGCTTATTATTTTCGGCTTAATCGCTCTTTCTTCGGCTTCCAGCGTGGAATCATTCCGCAAATACGGCAATATTTATCATCTATTCTGGCGCCAGGTACTGCGCGGTTTTCTGCCGGGTATGGTTTTATTTTTTCTGCTGGCCAAAATTGATTATAAAAAATGGGAGCGCTATACGGTTTGGTTTTTTGTAATTTCAATTGTATTATTGCTGCTGGTTTTTATGCCCGGGCTGGGTGTTTCCTACAGTCCGGCGAAGAGCTGGATAAACTTGCGGATTTTTTCTTTTCAGCCCGCGGAAATTGTTAAGCTTTTGCTAATTATGTCGCTGGCCGGCTGGTTTTCGTATCGTGGCCGGGAAATGAACCGTGATCTCTGGAACGGTTTACTGCCTTTTGCCGTGATGGTGGGCTTGATATCGCTCTTGATTATCTTACAGCCGGATCTGGGCACGCTGGTCGTGCTCGCGACCATTGCCGTGGCCGTTTACTTCGTCGCCGGCGCCAGCCTGCTGCATCTTTTTTTATTGCTTTTAGGCGGCATCGTCAGTTTGGCTTTGCTGATTTTGGCCGCGCCGTACCGCCTGGCGCGCTTAACGATTTTTTTGCACCCCGAACTTGATCCGCAAGGCATCGGCTATCATATCAACCAGGCTTTTTTGGCCGTCGGTTCCGGCGGCTGGCTGGGGCTGGGTTTTGGCCAATCCCGGCAAAAGTTCGCCTATCTGCCGGAAGTGATCGGGGATTCAATTTTTGCCATTATCGCCGAAGAGCTGGGTTTTTTCATCGCGGCCGCTTTGATCGTCACGTTTATGGTTTTAGTTTGGCGCGGCTTTCAACTGGCTGCGGCGACTGACGATGATTACGGCAAGTTCGTGGCAGCCGGTATTATTTCCTGGTACTTTTTTCAAGCCTTTTATAATATTGGCGCCATGATCGGTTTGTTGCCGTTAACCGGCGTACCTTTGCCGTTTATCAGTTATGGCGGCACGGCCATGATGTCAGGCATGGCGGCCGCTGGCATTTTGGCAAATATTTCTAGTCAAACGAAAACAGCGAGATAAGCAAGATCAGCAGGATTAGCGGAATCAGATTATATTCTGCCGCCGCTGGCCTTGCCGGCCTTGCTTTTTGTGATTGATTTTTATGGCAAATTCTGTTAAAATGTAAACTGCGTTTACCTTATGAAATTCATCTTATCCGGCGGCGGCACCATGGGTTCGGTCAGTCCGTTGATTGCAATTTGCGAAGAAATCAAAAAGCGGGACGCCTCCGCGGAATTTTTGTGGCTGGCGACAAAAAACGGGCCAGAAGAGAGGCTGATTGATTCGTACCATATTACCGTAAAAAAAATTCACGCCGGCAAACTCCGGCGTTACTGGTCTGGGCGGAATTTTATTGATCCGATATTCATTTTATTGGGTTTTGTCCAGTCTTTTTTGATCATGCGCCGTTTTCGGCCGGATTGGGTATTAACTGCCGGCGGTTTTGTGGCCGTGCCCGTGGTCTGGGCGGCGCGCTGGCTGGGCGTGCCGAGTTTTGTGCATCAGCAGGACGTGATCGCGGGTTTAGCCAATAAACTGATGGCCAGATCGGCCAAAATCGTAACCGTGACTTTTAAAAAATCCCTGGCGGATTTTGCCGCAAAAAATCCGGTCTGGACCGGCAATCCCGTGCGGCCGGAAATCTTAAGCGGCAATGCGGGCGATGGCTATGCTTATTTCGGTTTTAAACATTTTTTGCCGACCATCTTAATTATCGGCGGCGGCACGGGCGCCCGCGGTTTAAATACTTTAGTGGCCCAGAGCTTGGAGCGGCTGGTTCAATTTTGCCAAGTGATCCATCTGACCGGCGGCAAGGTCAAACTGGATTTTTCCCATGCCCATTACCGGCAGTTTGATTTTTTAACGGATCAGCTCAAAAATGCTTACGCCATTTCGGATTTGGTCGTAAGCCGCGCGGGCATGCAGGTTCTGTCTGAACTGGCTCTGCTTAAGAAACCAACCCTTGTCATCCCTCTGCCGCAAAGCCACCAGGAAGCCAATGCCAATGAATTTTTTCGGCAAAATGCCGTCGCTTGGCTTGACGAAACGAAAACGCCGCCGGAAATTTTTGTCCAAGCCGTCAGTGAGCTGCTTTCGGACAGCGCCGTAAGGACGTCTTTAAGCCATAATATCGGAAAAATCATGCCGCCCGACAGCGCGGTTAAAATTGTGAATCAAATTTATGAATCAGCCGCTTGAAAGCAAAAAAAAGATTGTCGGCTTGGCAATTTCCGGCGGCTGGATCCGCGCGGCCGCGGCGATCGGGGTGATTGAAATTTTAGAGGAAAACGGCATTAAAATTTCCATGGTTTCCGGCTGCAGCGCCGGCGCCATTGTGGCGTCTGTATATGCGGCCGGTTCGCTTGATCATTTCCGCAAACGGTTTAAGTCCGGAAAATTCCGGGAATACTGGCAAGTGATGTTTGAGCCGGCTTTTCCGCGCCAGGGTTTGCTGCGCGGTTCGCGGGTCAAGGAATTTTGGAAAGAATTTGTCGGTGAAAAAAATTTTGCCGAACTGGAAAAGCCCCTTTATTTGGCGGCTACGGATTTGAATAGCCTGTCCGGCGTAATCATTGAAAGTGGCAACGTGGCCGAGGCGATGCAAGCCTGCATCGGCGTCCCAGGCATGTTTGTGCCGGTGATGAGCGAAGAACACGTGCTATCAGACGGCGGCAATCTTAATCTGATTCCGTCGCAGATTCTCTATGATCGGGGAGCTGATTATGTTATCGCCGTGGATATTTCAAAATATCCCAACCTGATTACTCAAACATATGGCAATTTTAAAAAACTTATCGGCCATAAGGAGGCGGTGTGTCTCAATAAACCCAAGTCTTGTCCGCGCCGTTTGGGCTTATTTCGTCTGATGTGGCGCGCCGCCAATCTGACGGCGACGCATTTAAAGAATTTCAGCCATGCCAGCTATCATTATGATATTTTGATCCGGCCTGACGTGATTGGCGTTAAGCGCTGGGATATTGCCAAGGTTGATTATTTGGTCAAGCGCGGCCGCGAGGCGGCTTTGAGGCAATTGCTGAAAATTAAACACGACCTGAATGACTAAGATCAATTTTGCTAAAATAAAAAAAATCCACTTTATCGGCATTAAGGGCGTGGCCATGTCGGGTTTGGCGGTGATTTGTAGTCAGCGCGGGCTGGCAGTATCCGGTTCCGACGTGCCGGCAAAGTTCATTACGGACGCGATTTTGGCCGCACACGGCATTAAGGCTTTTACCAATTTTTCCGCGGCCAATCTGCAGCCGCCGCCGGATTTGGCCGTGATCGGCACGTCTTGGGGCGCGGAAAACGAGGAGGTTGCATATGTTATGGCCAATAAAATTCCGTTTGTGACCGATTCCGAATTGCGAGGGCTGCTCAGCCGGGAAAAAGAAACTGTGGCCGTCACTGGCGTGCACGGCAAGACGACCACTACGGCTTTAGTGGCTTACCTTTTTAAGCAGGCCGGCTTGGCGCCGAGTTTTTTAATCGGCACCGGCCAAGTGCCTGATTTAGGCGGCAATGCCGCCTGGCAGGACGGCCAGCATTTTATCGTGGAAGGGGACGAGTACGCCAAAAGCAAAACCGACAAAACGCCGAAATTTTTGGATTTGCAGCCGGCGATTTCCATTATCACCAGTTTGGAATGGGAACATGTTGACGTTTTTCGTGATTTGGAAGCAATGGAAGTTTATTTTAAAAAATTGGCTGAAATCACCAAGGATTTGGTGGTGGCCTGCGGCGACTGGCCCAGCGTAAAAAAAATTATCGCCGGGGTCAAGGTTAAAACTGTGACCTACGGTCTGCAAATCGGCAATGACTACATCGCTTACGACATCCGGCCGGAGTTTGACCAAACGCGGTTTAAGGTTAGGCAGGGCAAAACGGAGCTGGGTGAGTTTACGATTAGTTTGTTTGGCGAGCATAATGTCTTAAACGCCTTAGCTACGATCATTGTTGGCGGCCGCGCCGGCATTGGCCTGGAGGCAATCAGAAAAATTTTGCCCGGTTTTTCCGGCACTCAAAGGCGCTTTGAGGTAAAAGAAAATGAGGGCGTGGTTTTTGTGGATGATTACGCGCATCATCCGACGGAAATTAATACCACGCTCAAAGCCATTCGCAGCCGTTATCCCGACCAAACGATTTACTGCGTGTTCCAGCCGCACACTGTTTCCCGCACCAAAGCCTTATTAAACGATTTTAGCCGCAGTTTTGCCGATGCCGATTACGTGTATTTTGCCGATATTTTTGCGTCGGCGCGCGAACAGACCAGCGATTTTACGTCAAAGGATCTGGCCGCGGCCACAGCGAAAAACCACCCGCAGGCGTCGTATGCCGGCAGTTTAGCCGACGCGGAAAAAATTTTACGGCAAAAAATCAAGCCCGGCGCCGTCATTGTGACGATGGGCGCGGGGGATGTGTATCTGATCAGAGACACATTACTA
>Ga0265297_10012244_pt1 | contig 10332 bp, 12 predicted proteins | sample Munlanlwell13791_FD_192502 | JGI IMG/M metagenome (GOLD analysis project Ga0265297, IMG submission 192502) | Leachate microbial communities from a municipal landfill in Southern Ontario, Canada - Leachate well 137-91 | ecosystem: Engineered > Solid waste > Landfill > Unclassified | place...
TTGATGCAAATCCCACATGCTGTATTCTACCCTGATGCTAACATGCTCATAGGTGCCCACATCTTCAATGAGAAAATGGTGATTGCTAAGGGGAATCTCACAAAGGCCATCTGCTTATACAAAGGATATGCTTATGAAGACCCAAGAGGCAGAATGCAAGCAGAAAAAGTCCTTTCACTTTACAGAAAACTTCGATCTATGGAGGTGTAGAATGAAAGACTTTTTACATAAAATAGGATTTTGGATGATAGTCGTATTCTTCCTGGGGGTAGCTGTAGGAGGGTACGGAATCTACAGATTCAATGACTGGCAAATGGATCAATCAGTGAAGTTGAAAGGGTTTTTGTTCAAGGGAGTTGTGTACAATATCACGGAAAGAATATAGGGGGTGTACTATGGGCAGATGCGCTTTAGATCCACCCGACATGATTCTGCTGTTTTCAGGAGGCATTGACAGCTATGTGGCTTGGCATTACTTGGACAAACCCCAAACTGTCTATTTCGATCTTAACACTCCTTACTCTGCAAAAGAAAAGAGAGTGGTTAAGAAGCTGATCCCTTCCACAATTATCGAATCTGTTATGGACATGTCTACAAGACAGAGAGGGGATCATGCTTTTGTTCCCTACCGCAATCTCCACTTAGCTCTTCTCGCAAACGAATATGCTGATCATATCGTGATAGCGGGGCTTAAGGATGACAAGGTAAATGACAAGAATGAAACTGTATTCAGACAATTCTCTTATCTCATGTCGGACATGACCAAGAGAAAGATTGTTGTGATGTCTCCTTTTTGGCACATGACAAAAGAACAAGTCGTGGGGTGGTTTCTGGAAAATGGTGGCACTAAGGAGCAACTGCTTTCCACAATTTCATGCTACAATAAAAGCAAAAAGAATTATTGTGGGAAGTGTCCAGCTTGTTTCAGAAAATGGTGTGCTTTACGAGCAAACGGAATTGATGATCTTGCCTTTAATAACATTCCTTTGATGCTTGAGTACAAATACAAGGCTGGAAAGGGTGAGTACATTCCCGAGAGAAATGAAACAATTCTGAGAGAATTGGAGAGGTACGGGATATGATCTTAGGAGTGGATATAGACGGCACTTTGACCAACGAGACTGAAGGCCACGACTATGCGAAAAGAACTCCTAATTTCAAGATGATCAAATGGGTAAACTCACGTTTTGAACTAGGAGACTTCATAATACTTTGGTCTTCTAGGTGGGAAGCAGACAGAGAAGTAACAAGAAAATGGCTGAAAACATATAGGGTAAAGTATCATACTCTGATTTTGAACAAACCCAAGTTTGACATGATTGTGGACGACATAGCCAAACGTCCGGAAGAAGTGTTAAAGTCGATCAATCACAAAGTTATTTTGTGAAGGAGGCAGTACCATGAAAAAAGAAAAACGTAAGAGTAAGAAGAAAGATGGAGTTCCAAAAAGAAATAAGTATAGAGAAGACGGAATAAGAAGTAAGGAGATTCATAGAGAAACTGGGATTTTGATGAATAGATTAGCCCCTGACTATATAGGGGAGAGCCATCCCATAAGTGAAGGGGTATGGCACAGTCCTAGAACAGATATGTGTAAAAAAGACACTCCTCTAGGCAGATCATCTACTCCTATAGACGAAGATTTAAGAACAGGGTATGCCAGTTACTTTAAGTTTTATAGATACGGAGATGCTTTAAGAGGAGAATCTTGTGAAATTATCGTGTACATGGCCAGGTTTAGTAAATTTAAATCAACCCGTTTTGCAGCAACCTGTCCCAGAACAGGAGACTTGACACCAGAGCAAGCCCCTGGCGGGCTAGCCCCATTTCCAGAAGACATTGTGTACAACAAGGAATTGGCTAGACAAATAGTAAAAAACTACAAAAAGTGGGTAGCTGGAGCCTATGTTCTCATTCACATAGTAGGCCCTTCTCTAGATAAACCTCAGTGGATATCAGTGGTAAGAGTTATAAATGTTCCTGACGATTGTTTTATACCTTACTCCAAAATAGGATCAAAGAGAAATAGGATAGACATAGTAATACCGGGATTGGGCTATACTTACATAGGTGACGGTCGTCCATATATAGTAAACACCTTAAACGGACCAAGAGAAGAGCCTCGTACTTCTATACTAGAAGCACTTAAACCTCCTAAGGGGTTTGTCAAACATAATGGTCTGTATGTTGTTTCTCAGGGGCATGGCTATGATACTTCTCCTAAAGATAAAGAATCCTTCAGGTATGAACCCAACTATTACGGGGAATCCGTAGAAGAAGAAGGGAAGGAAGATGCCGAAACTATTTCTAGACAGCGGGGCCTACTCAGCGTACACAAATAAAACTCAGGTAAACATAAATGATTATATGGAATTCATCAAGGAGCATGAGGACGAGATAGAAGTTTATGCCAATCTTGATGATATAGGAAGTGCCGAGAAAACATGGGAGAATCAGAGAATTATGGAATCAGAGGGATTCCATCCTATCCCTGTATATCATCTATCTGATGCCGAAGATCCTTATTTAAGAATGGCTATGGAGTACGATTATTTTGCAGTAGGGGGGTTGGCTTCTGCTAAAGGAAGAGCGTTAAAACCTTTTATAGCCAACATATTCAGACAAGTTTGTATTGAGAAAAACGATTACTACCCTACTCACAAGGTGCATGGTTTTGGCATAGCTACTCCAGAGATCATTACTATGTTTCCTTGGTATTCCATAGACTCTACTTCTTGGGTTATGTACGGTAGATATGGGATCATTCTTACCCCAAGCATAAAGTACGGAGAGATAACCTACAAAGACCCACCTTATGCAGTACCCATATCTTACAGATCGAAAGCAATGGGGCAAGAGAGAAAGCATTTGGTGAATTACAAGAAGACAGACTTAGCTTGGGTTAAGAAATATATTCAAGAAAAAGGATTCGACATAGGAGAAACAGAAATAAAGGTAGTCGATTCCAAATACAAGCTGAAAGACAACGAGAATTGGGTAAAAGAAACGGCCGAAACAGAAGACGGATTCATAAGCTATGGAGGTCCTAGAAAAGTAGAAGTGACAATCTCTCCGGGGTTGAGTAATAACGGGGAACTAAGAGACAGGTTCAATCTCTTGTACTTTCTTGAACTGGAGAAATTCATCCCAAAGTATCCGTGGAGATGGGTTCCACCTTCCGTTGCCTTAAACGAATTCAGTTTCAAATCGGATGTGTTATAATAAAAGCAGAGGGGAAAAATGATACTTTACCTTAGTGGAAACTTTCCACAATTATCTGACATAAAAAAAGAAAGAGCAATGGCTAAACGCTTGAAATCTATGGGGATTGACTACCATAGACTTCTCACTTTCTACTACAAGAAAGATTGTGAAACAATCTTGAAAGTGGCTAAAGAAATGAAATTCATAAGGAGGAAATGATGGAAGTAGATCGAAAAGACCTAAGAGAGATTTTGTCTATGTTGAGGCCTGGGTTATCTAACAGAGAGATGTCTGGTCAAGCCTGTCATTTCATTTTCTTTGAGAATGAGATCGTCACCTATAATGACACCATCTGCATATCCCACCCGTATGAAAGTGATGCTTTGTTTTCTGTGAAAGGAGAAGAGTTTTTCAAGCTGATTGATGGAATCACGGATGATAACATTACCATTGAAGTGAAAAACAAATTCGTTCATGTTACATCCGAAAGCACTTCATCTAGGATAGCCGCTTTGCCTGACGAAAAGAACACTAACCCCGAAGCTATTGAGTCCATAAAGGAATCTATGAAAGACTGGCATCCTGTTCCTGAAGGATTCTTAGAGGGAATAGGATTGTGTGCTTTCTCTGTGTCTCCTGATCTTACGAAAGGAACTTATGCTTGTGTAGGAATCATCGGGGACAAGTGTTGGGGAATTGAACTTTACAGGTCAAGTGCATACACCATGAAGTCAAAAGTCAAAGAAAGATTTTTCATTATCGGAAAACAAGCCGAAGAGCTTGTGAAGTTTCCAATAACAGAGTATTGTCTATCAGACAATTGGATTCATTTCAGAACGGATAAGGGTGTTACATGCAGTTGCAAGAGAGTTTCTGGTAAATTTGATTTTCAGAAATCCAAGGAACATTTTGAAGTTGTAGAAAAGTTGAAGTCCGTCTCTCTCCCTGAGGGAGTGAAAGAAGCTGTGGACAACATAATCATCTTGGCTTCGGACTTGTCTGACAGATCAGGAAAACTGATACTGTTAAATGTACTCAAGGACAGAATCGAAGTTGAAGGATCAAATGAATTGGGATGGGTTAAGAAGACAATCCCCTTTAAGTATTCTGGAGATCCTATAAATATAAAGATGAACTCTAAATTTCTATCCCAAATTCTAAGCAGAAGCACCAAACTGGCCGTGAAAGAAGACGTTGTTTACTTTCACAACGGTCCTTTCCAACACATCATCATGCAAGTTAGGGTGTAGAATATGGAAGGATTCTTCGATCCCAATGATTTGTATATAGACACACCCGATCTTTTGTGTCACAAATGTGGGTTAGATAAGAAATGCCTAAGCCCCCGTATGCCATATACGGGGGAAGGCCGGTTAAAAATCCTGATAATTGCAGAAGCTCCTGGGGAAGAGGAAGATAAGCAGAACAAACAGCTTGTTGGGGATGTAGGAATCTTCTTCCGAAAGTTATTGGCTGAAAGAAATCTTGACTTAGATGCAGACTTTTGGAAGATGAATGCTGTTTCATGCAGACCCCCAAATAATCGGGAGCCTGCAAAGAATGAACTGGCCTGCTGTTTCCCAAATGTACAGAAAGCCATACATGATCTGAAACCCAAGCTAGTATGGCTGATGGGCAAGTCAGCAATAGAATCATATTTTATGAGTAGGTTTTCTACGTTGACCCCAAGCAGATGGAGAGGTCTTCTCATTCCAGATTTTGAGAGAAACGTCTGGGTTGTTTCAACATATCATCCTTCTTATGCTTTGAGGAATCAGGACAATTCTCTGATCATGTCTCAGTATATTCGGGATTTAGACTTTGCCTTAGATTGTATGAGAGTTAGGCACTTAGACAAACTTGAACGTCCTAATGAGGATGCCGTCAGAATATCGACGGATTTTGATGAGGTTTGTGACGTATTAGATAGCGTAGCAAAGAATCCCCCGAAGTATCTATACTTCGATTATGAAACAACCGGTCTCAAGCCTTACAGAGAAGGGCATAAGATTCATTCGGTGTCTTTTTGCGGGGATGACAACAAATCTTTCTCTTTTCCTCTGCAAAGACATTGGACTGCTTCACAACAAAAATCTGTGGAAGAGAAATGGAAGAAAGTCCTTCTCAACAAGTCCAAGAAGATTGCTCACAACATTTCTTTTGAAGATGTCTGGTCTAGAATAATCTTAGACACAACTCCTAACAGTTGGTACTGGGATACTATGTTAGTAGCTCATATTCTGGACAACAGACCGAAGTATTCAGGATTAAAGTTTCAAGCATTTCTGCATTGGGGTATTGGAGATTATGGTAAAGACATTAGATCCTACTTGGAATCTTTCGATGATTCTGGATTTAACAGGATTCATAAAGCCCCTATAGGAAAGCTCTTGTTATATGGAGGGCTAGATTCCTTGTATGGGAAGCATCTGTTTCTAAAGCAAACGAAACTGGTAGATCCTCTTTTAGAAAAAGGGATTGATCTGTTTATAGAAGGAACACTTGCTTTTGCAGACATGCAGATCAATGGCATTACCGTAAACAAAAAGTATTATAAGAATGCTCACAAAGAGTTGGAGCAAAGGATTGAGGAACGAAAAAAGGAACTGCAAGAATTTCCGGAATGTAAGAAATTTTTTGAAGTGACTGGCAGACTTCCCAATCTAGGATCGACAGATGATCTTAGACAAATGTTTTTCGATATAGGAAAATTGAAACCACCTAAAGTTACAGAGAAGGGGAACATCTCTGTAGATGCTGATGCAATGGCTAGAATAAAATCTCCTTTGGCTACAGAAATTTCCAACTTGAATAAAATCAAGAAGATTGATAATACTTACATCTCCCAGTTTATCAGGGAAATAGACACTGATGGTAAAGTACATCCTTTCTTCAACTTAGGAACAGTAAGAACGTATCGGTCCAGCTCTGACAAGCCAAACATGCAGAACACACCTGTCCGAAATAAAGAAGCAAAACGATTATCTAGATCAGGCATTATGCCTTCTAAGGGATTCAAGATAATCGATTGGGACTATGCGGCTATTGAAGTCAGAGCAGGAGCTTGCTACACAAAAGATCCTGCTTTGATTGCTTACATAAATGATCCCACCACAGACATGCACAAAGATACTGCTTCTGATATATTTATGTTGGATACGGACAAAGTTACAAAAGAACTTAGATTTTATGTGAAGAATGGGTTTGTATTTCCAGAATGGTACGGTTCTTATTATAAGAATTGTGCTATAAATATTTGGAGAGAGTGTAAAGAACTTCCTACGAAAGATGGAATTCCCCTTATAGAGCATTTAGAATCTGTGGGGTTGATAAAAAGTAGGAGAGAAGCCGAAGATTCCTTTATCGGACATGTAAAAAGAGTAGAGAGAAATTATTGGAAAAAGTTCCATGTATTCAAAGAGTGGCAGGAAGAATGGTATAAGTCTTATGAGAAAACAGGTGTGGTAGAATTTCTCACGGGATTCAGATGCAAGGGGTATATGGGTAGAAATGAATTGGTAAACTACCCCTTTCAAGGAACTGCGTTTCATTGTCTATTGTGGAGCGTCATACAGATCAATGCGGAGCTACGTTATCGAAAGATGCGATCCAAAGTAATTGCACAGATACATGATTGTGCCGTCATTGACTGTGATCCAGATGAACTTAAAGAAGTCAAGGAGTTGTGTACTGAAATATCTACATTGAGAATAAGAGAAGAGTATCCTTGGATAATAGTCCCGTTAGAAATTGAATGGGAAGAAACTGAAATAGATCAAAGCTGGTACAGCAAAACTTTGATGAAGGAGGACTGATAATGCCGTTACATATTGATCATCGTCCCGCAGATTTGTCGGAGATATTTGGGAATGAAGCTATAAAGAAAAGCATCGAAAGCATATTCAGTAGGAAAGCTGACTTCCCTCATGCTTATTTGTTTCATGGGCCTACTGGATGTGGTAAAACAACTTTTGCAAGGATCGTGGCTTCATTACTTGATTGTGATTCTCCAGAAGAATACAACATGTCCAATTTGAGAGGGATTGAAGTAGTCAGGGAGATCACACAGAATGCCATATACAGACCCCTATCTGGTAAGACCAGGGTATTCATATTTGATGAGGTTCATAGACAAACGAAGGATGCTCAAAACGCTTTGTTGAAACCTTTAGAAGATCCTCCTGAGCATGTCTATTATATTTTATGTACTACAAATCCGGAGATGTTGATACCCCCTTTAGTGGGTAGATGTCATAATTACCAGGTAAAACTTTTGAAAACAACTGAAATGAGGGATCTATTAAAGTCTGTCCTCAAAAAAGAGAAAGTGGAAGATTTTTCCGAAGCTGTGCTGAAAAGAATAATCTATTTGTCAGAAGGTCTTCCTAGAAATGCTTTGGTATATCTTGATGCCGTAATTGATATTGAAGATGAAGAAGATGCTATAAATTCGTTGTCTTCGGTATCAACAGAAGATCCTGGGCTTAAAGAATTATGTCAAGCAATTATGGTGAGTGAGCCTTGGGAAAAAACGAGTAAGATTTTAGCACGTTTGTTGGAAGACGGAGAGCCTGAGAACATAAGACAAGCTGTTTTAGGATACTTGTCTAAGGTTCTCCTTAGCTCCAAAAGAAATGACCGGGTTTCAAACCTTATAAGTTTGTTTTCTGAAACTATCTTCTACAATGCAAAACCAGGGATAATAAACTTGGTGTATTTGGCAGTCAGCAACAAATAGGTTTTTGAAAGAATGTGCTATAGTATTTTTGAAGAAAGGAGAGTACGATGGCTTTCAAAGATGATGTTTCATTGGATGTAACCACTTTAGACCAAGCGGCTCTGTCTCAACCGTCTTTGTATCTTGAAAGCGGTGAGCTATGGGCAAAAGCCGTTCTTCAAAGAGATCGTTTGAAGGAAAGGCTTTCTGCTAAAAGAGCCGAAGTGGATGAAGATGTCAGAAATGATCCCGAAAAATATAGGGTAATATCTGGCACAAAGATCACAGAAACTTGGATAGCTAACAAAGTTTCCCAACATGAAGAAGTGATTGCTTTGGTGGATGAACTCAATAAAGCTCAGTATGATGTAAACATGATGGCGGTGGCTAAAGAATCTTTAGATCACCGACTAAAAGCATTGAACATCTTGTCGGAACTTTACAAAGGAAATTACTTTTCCGCATCGTCCAGATACACAGAGCCGTATAAAAAAGCTGCGGAAAATGCAGAAGAGGCTCAAAGAAAGACCATTGAATCATCCCCAAGAATGCAAAAACTGATAAAAAGGAGGGCTTCTAATGTTTGATTTTGTATGGAGCCTAATGATCGTGATAGGAATACCTTTCTATCTGTACCTACTTGTCAGAATTTTGACAGTGGCCATTTGTAGATCCATTTTTGAAACCAAGAAACAATTTAACCAAGGAGGATAGACTATGCTGACTATGAAGGAAAGACGGGAGTTGTACAAGAGAGAAATGGCGGAGAGACATAAGGAAAGTTTCTCCCAAAAAGATGACTCTGGAAGGTTCAAAGGCATCTTTGAAACAAACAAGAGGGCGGGAGTAAAGTTTTGGAAATGTTCAGAAGATGACCATGAGATCACAATCGTTCCGTATCTGACTGGAAATCAGGATCCGAGACTTCCCCCGGGAAAGCCGTCATTCTTCCTATATGTTTTCGTTCACAGAGGAGTTGGTGTGAACGAGAATAGTTACATCTGCCTGAACAGGACCTACAACGGGAAGCCTTGTCCTATCTGTGAATACCAGAAAGAGCTTAGAGAGGCAACTGACATTGAGGTTAGTGAAGAGGCCATCAAAGCTCTTAATCCCACAAAGAGAGCCATCTACAATATCGTTTGCATGGACTCTGCTAAAGAAGAGAAAGTGGGAGTACAGGTTTGGGATGTGTCTCATTATCTCTTCACCGTTCCTCTTGAGGAGCTTGCACACAAGAAGAAGGGTGGAGGAGATGTCCCGTATGCAGATGATACAATAGGAAAGATCATCTCTTTCCGTCAGAAAGGATCCAAGAGAAGTCTGGAGTATACAGCCTTTGAGTTCAAAGACAGAGAACCTTTGTCCGATGAAGTTCTTGAAAGTGCTGTATGCTTGGATGAGCTTCTTCATAAGCCCACCTACGAAGAAGTGTATGATGCCTTCTGGGCAGGGAAGAAAGAAGATCCAAAAGAAGAGAAAGAGGATTCCCATAGGGAAGAGAAGGAAGAAGAGGAAGAAGAGGGTCCTATCGAAGCTGATTCCCGAAGAAAACCTTCTCTAAAGAATAAAAAGGAAGAGGAAGAGGATATTCCCGAAGAAGTATCGAAGTATACGGACTGTCCTAACGGAGCTGCATTCGGATCGGACTTTGACCAGTACGATGAATGCGAAAATTGTGAAGCTCGCTCCGACTGTGAGGAGATGAGATCACAGCTTTCAAAGCCAGCCTCCAGAAAGAAACTCTCAAGAAGGAATAAATAATCATGTCTGCTTTGATCAAGAGGAAAGTGTCAGAGGTAAAGGAGGCCGTTGAATCTCCAACTGACAATGATCTTGCGTTTGTTACTCGCAAGATTTTGGTAGACTCTGTGGTATCCACAGGGTCTACCCTTCTTGATCTTGCTATCTCAGGCAAGAGAAGAAGGGGCGGAGGGATGCCAGGCGGGATTGTTGTCGAGATGTTTGGCCCAGCTGGCTCCGGAAAAACGGCTTTGCTTGCGGAAACGTGTGCATCGGCTCAGTTGTTGGGAGGGGAAATCAAATTGTTGGATCCTGAGGCCAGACTTGATAAAGAGTATGCCCGGATATACGACATGGATATAACAGAAGGAAATTACTCCCGTCCAGATACTGTAGAAGATGTATTCAAGGAAGTATTAGAGTGGAAACCTTACGACAAAAACAAGATCAATGTTATTGGTACAGACTCTTTGGCTGCTTTGTCCACAGAACTTGAGATGGATAAAGGGGATAAGATGGGGATGAAGAGAGCTAAAGAATTCTCTGCTGGATTCAGAAAGACGGCAAGAATGATCTCCAACAATAACTGGTTGATGCTGTGTACAAATCAGATCAGACAAGGAGATTATGGAGAAACTACACCGGGAGGTCTTGCTTTAGCTTTCTAT
>Ga0265297_10012245_pt1 | contig 10332 bp, 5 predicted proteins | sample Munlanlwell13791_FD_192502 | JGI IMG/M metagenome (GOLD analysis project Ga0265297, IMG submission 192502) | Leachate microbial communities from a municipal landfill in Southern Ontario, Canada - Leachate well 137-91 | ecosystem: Engineered > Solid waste > Landfill > Unclassified | place...
AAAAAACGCCATTTTTTTGGCGCCTTTATTACAGATACATTTATAATCTATCATAATATCTGTGACATATCTGTGAAATAAATCTGTGGTTGTACAAATTCAATATTTAAAGCTTTATTGCTTGACCTTCATCCATTCCATTTGCCTGGTCGTCATCATCCGAATCTAGCCTTATCGCATCATCTTCGATGTCTTTATTTTCGTTATTTGGCGGAGCAGATGCAATCCCGATATCCGATTTTTTTGATGCTTCGTAATCCTCTTCCCGTTTAGGAGAAGGGGGCACTGGTGTCTCCGATGCTTTGAGCTTATTGTCTGAATTTATCTTTTCCTTCCTTCCACCCTCTTGGCGCCTCTCTGGTTTGAAACTAGTATGGTTATCAGCTTTTTTATAAACTTTTTTCGCAAGATCTATCATCTTTTTACCATCTTCAGATATGACGACTCCCACTTCTTCCAAATCAGCAGGAATTACTTCTTCACCAACATACCATTTGACTCCACCTCGAGCTGTATGCTCCTTGTAGACCCTATCCCCAATCATATTTTCATGTTTTAAATATCTCGTTTTTCTCTCTTTCTTTTCCGAACTTTCATCTTGCTCCTGGTGATCATTTACCCTGCTTTCAATATCATCTTTTATAACAACTTCTTCCTTTGTTTTTCTCGGTTCTTCCTTTTTTTCTTCCTCAAAGCTGGCCTCTTTCGGAGTTTCCGTTTTTTTATCATGAACAATATTTTTAGATATTATGTTTTTCTCAACTTTCTCGACTTTCTCTTCGGATTTTACTTTATCAGGTTTATTGTTTTCAGCTATATCGTCACCTCTATTTGTCGCATTATATGTTTTGTTATTGCTATTATTTCTATCTAGCTTATCATTGTTATTTTTACTTTTGACCAAAAGAGCTTCAAGACCACCCTTTTTGAACGCTTCTGCATCGGCTTTTAATCCATCTATCTCTGCCTGGGTCCTATCGTTTATGTTCTTTTCAACTTCGGCCCTTGGCTTAGCATATTTTTCTCGAGATAAGGCAATAACTTTCTCAGCATTCCCAGTCAAGATATCAACTGGGGGCAAAGTTCTTGCAGAAAATGCGGGAGATGAGACTCCATCGATTAGAAGCTTGATGTACACGTTGTACTTGTCTAAGTTCACAAGATCGTTCTGCTCGAAAACTGGTTCAAATTCTTTGACTAAATAGTCGGCATCCGATCCTCCAACCCTAAAAGAAATTATCGTTCCAGCGTTGCCGAAAACCGCATCCCTGACCTCCTCTGGCATTTGGTTTACATACTGGTTTGCAATGTTTAAATTCAAGTGATATTTTCGTGCTTCTGAAAGAATCACAGCAAATGATTCTGTCGCAAAGTTTTGGAACTCATCGACATAAAGATATGAATCCGGTCTGTGATCAACTGTTGTGTCAGCACGGCTCATTGCTCCAAGTTGAATCTTAGTAATCATCATGGCACCCAAGAGCGCTGAATTATCCTCCCCTATCTTCCCACGAGAAAGATTTACTACCATAATCTTTTTATTGTCCATAATATTTCTAATATCTAGAGTCGATTGAGGTTGCCCCACAATGTTTCGGATAGTTGCGGTTGCCAAGAACTGTCCAACCTTATTCAATATTGGAGATACTGCTTCTGTTCTAAATTTACTATCATAAGAGCCAAATTCATTTATCCAAAACTCTCTAATCACAGGGTCCTTAACCAATGCCACGACCCTGTTCCTAAAGCCAGCTTCTGTCAACATTCGAGGGATGTCTAACATGGTTGAGTCCGGATAATCGAGAAGAGCAAGCACAGTATTGCGCAAGATGTGTTCCAGTCGAGGACCCCAAGAAAAACCGAATATCTTTTTAAATATGCCCACAAAACCAGAAGCGACCATACCTTTAAAATCATCTTCCACATGTTCTAAAAGGTTAAATGCGATAGGAAAAGCCCGATCAGCAGGATCAAAAACTATGACATCATCTATCCGCTCATCAGGAACACAAGCTAGAACCTTGTCAGCGAACTCACCATGAGGATCAACTACAATAACACCACGACCCTCCCTAATATCATCTAAAGCCATATTTTCCATTAAAACAGATTTTCCTACACCAGATTTTCCGATAATATAGGCGTGACGCCTTCTATCATCCATCTTGATACCAAACTTCTTGTAAACGTTTCTATAAGTAGTTTCACCTATGATTGTAATCTCCTTTTCGGGCATATTATCAATCATCGGCAAATTAGCCGGTGGTTCACCCTTCTTTGAACCAGACCAGACAATATTTGGAGTTTCCACGGTTTGATGAGGAAAATGATACAACGAAGCAAGCTCGCCAATATTATAGATGGAGCCCTCATCCTCGAACATTCTATAAACATATTCGTTATAAAAAAGATTGTCGTTCAGAACTATCTCACCTATCTTAAACCCATTACCGTTGGTAGTGTTGTATTGTTTGAAGGTTGCCGCTACTCCTTGAGTTTTAATTTTAGCGGAGATTGGATCGCTTGAAATTGCAATGATTCGTATTTTTGTTGAATAACCGAGTTTTTGGACCTTGTACTCTATACCTTTTAGAGCTTCTTCGACAGCACCAGAAAGAACTGGGGGACCCGCTTCCTTGGGAGCATCGGCTCCAGGTCGCACGGCTTGGGCAAAAATTAATTTCAAAAAAATACCGATTCCTCCACCTAGCGATTGAGCTATACCAGATGTCCCAATTTTCTTACCCGATTTAACTGATTGGATAATTTTGTTTCCTTTTTCCTGCCACTCATCCCCTATTGGACGAATCACAAATTGCAACCAAATCTCTTCACCTGGATTTAGCTTCGACATAACAGAGGTAATACCAGATATGGGATCTACTTCAAAATCTGAAAATAGTTTTATCGGGTATACGTCTGCTTTTGTTGGTACCAGCTCAACAGAGGCAAAGTTTTTTCCCCTCAGATCAACCTCTTTTACATAGTCCTCTACTTCATTTATTTCTACGGTTGGGTACTGTGCGTAAATCTGACCTTCCACAAAGTCTTTAAGATGAGTCGGGATATAAACAAAAAATCGAATATATTTGTCCTTGGAGACAATCTCGAAACTCATATGATTTTGAAAAAGTGCCGACTCGGAATAAATTCCGTGAAGCGAAGCGAACATCTGCTCAGCTGCAAGCGGAGCTTTCTCATTGTTTTTGGGAACATCTATTCGTATTATCGAGTACTGCTGAGAGCTAAGCCACTCTAATCTTTTTTTCTGACGTCGAACATTATAAAGCTGGTTGACGACAAAAATGCCCCCTCCTATCAAAACAGCATAAACTAAATAAAGAATGACTTGCATCTTGTATCTATTGTATATTATCCCCTACTAATTATCAAAGAATTTAGATTACAGAAGCTAGAATTTGGAAAAATGCGAACTTCCCTATATTCTACAATCTATCTTCTAGCTTCTAATTTATGCTATAACGAATTTTCCACTCTCAAGCTTCTTAAATTCCTTTTGAGTCTGTAGATTGATTAAAATTGTGTTTTTTCTAACCAACCTCTGTTTGGAGACAATTTTATATATATCAGCAAAATCCATTGATTTGCCAGATTTTTTCATTACTGAAATAATTACATCCTTCACCGTGCCGGATATATACCCCCACTCTTTGAGTGCATAGATGCCTCGTCCAATCAACACGAATCTATCATCAGCGATTAACTCATTGTGAACTGTGGCAGTAACCACTTTTTTCTGATCAAATTTTTCAGATTCTATAGTTCTTGCAATCTCTTGGAAATGAAGGGGTTTCTGATATCTTTTTAGAATGAAATAAATTTTATCTCTGACGGTTTTGGGACTAACTTCGGGCCATTCAGAAAGACCGATCGTGCCTTCATAAGTTTCAATTAATTTTCGGCTTACCTCGGGAAGAGCCAAAAGAATCGTAGTGTTGTGCTTTTTGTGATCTGGGTGTTCGGAGAGCAAAACCTCTATTTTCTTTGGAGATTTTTTATTATTCAAATACTTTGACCAATCTTTTAGAACTTTAACCAATTCTTCCTTTGGCATATTAGAAAGGATCCAACTATCATGCAAATTTTCATCTCTTTCTATAATCTCAATGCCAGGAATCAATCTTAGGAATAAATGTAAATAATTTTCCAAATCTTTTTCTTTATCTCCAGCTTCGATTATCTTGTACAATGCTTTATCTTTTTTAACGATTCCCCCCAATCCTTCAATCTTTGCGAGAATATGGTCTGAAAATTCCTTATAATCCCTGACAACCCCAGAAGACAGCTTTTTCAGAGCTTCGGTTTGAATCTGACGCACTCTCTCGCGAGACAACTTTAAGTCGCGCCCAATCGCAGCCAGTGATTTTGATCCTTTTCCAATTCCAAAACGACCAATAATTACTTTTTTCTCATTTTCTTTCAATTTGTTAATCTCCGTATCAAGAATTTTGACTAACTCTTGAATTGTGTATTTATTACTCATTTTTTTAAGATCTGCGACAAATCAGCGCTTGAATCTCCAACTTAGTTGATAATATTGTCTACAGCTGCCCAATCAACCTCTTCTTTCTCCGGAATAACAAGGCTTAGTTTGTCACCGGGGTTTGCTTTAAAATATGTAACTGAAGCCAAAAGCAGTCGGTATTTTTTGCCATCAACATCAGCCTGAAATTCACCCTCCCCTATCTCTTCGAGTAAACCTACAACATTTTTCCTTTCAATCGGACCAATCTGTTTGTAGGTATACCTACCATCCTCAGAAATAGACAACTTTAAGACGTCTCCCACAACCAGCTTGGATTTTGAGGCATAATTCGGAGGAACATCATATTCCTTCTTGTCATTTCCGATCATCTTCTCGCCGTCAAAAACGCCTTGCACGACATCTTCCTCATCGCTAATATCGACACCTTCGACTTTTCGTTCGATTGCTTGATCAAAAAGTTTTGATTTGGCAAGTCTGATTTTACTTTCAGCGCCGTCAAGGAGTTTGCGTATCTCCTCCAAATCTTTCCCTTCTACCATTGGAATCCTTTTTTGTTTTTAAGAATTATCTTCACTACATTACCATATACGCTATTTTAAGTCAACCGTTTTTTCCGTAACCACTCACTATGTTTTTTTTGTCATTCCCGCGAAGGTCTTCGACCCCACTCAGACCATGAGCAATAGTCGAATGGCGGGAATCCACTAATAATTCATCTCGATCTTGGATCCCTGGGTCATTGCGTTTGCCTGCCCGAGGATGACAATGAGTGATTACTTTTTTCCGACAATAATACAAATTAAGCGAAATTGAAAAATAATGCCTAAATACCTAGGGTTCTATCATATGTAATAATCAATTTTTAACTTAATATATCAATATTAATTCGTATATTGGCCATTAATCCGCCAGCTGGCGGATTAGTCATCCATTTGTGGTGAAATTTTTTAGGCAAAAATCACCCCATCGGCCCTTTTGTATTACCATCGCCTATGCCGGGAAGATCTATTTTATCCACTTTTGAACGGTCAAGAATTTCTCTCTCAATCATCTCTTTGGCTTTCCCAAATTTGAGTCTGGAAAGATTCTTTATTGCTTCTCCAAGTTTAGGATTTTCATTCGGATCAGGAGCGACACTCATGCCATTGAACGGTCTGGTCGGTGCACCATCGATAAGCATCTTAATATAGAAATTGTATTTGTCGATAGTGGTCATGTCGTCCATTTTAAGGGGGTCAAATTCTTTTACTAAAAATTCGGCGTCGGCAGCCCCTATTCTGAAAGCGATTAGGGATCCGGCATTTCCCAACACAGCGTCTCTTATTTTTTCATCCAACTGGGCCACATATTGATTCGTAATATTTAGCGACAATTTGTATTTTCTGGACTCCGAGAGAATTGTAGCGAAAACATCAGTGATAAAGTTCTGAAATTCATCGACGTAAAGATAAAATGGAATTCTATTCTCTTCTGGCATATCCTGCCTGGAGAAAGCGCCCATTGCAATTTTAGAAACGATTATCATACCCAAAAGAAATGCGTTTATCTCCCCTATCATGCCTTTTGACAGGTTGCAGATTAATATTTTTTTGCCATCCATAACTTCCCTAAAGTCGAAGGAAGATTTGGTCTGACCCAAAATGTTTCTCATCATATCATTGGTCATGAAACGACCAAACTTTGAGGTAAAATAGTTGAGCATCTCCGACTTATGAAAGTCGGATGTTTTCTTCATCTGTTTCTCCCAGAAGGCCCTAACTACCGGATCAGTAACGTGCTTGACACAATCTTTTTCAAAATCAGGGTCAGTAAAAAGCCTCGGAATATCGATTATAGTTCCTCCTTCTGGACGCGACATCAGAGTCAAAGAAGCATTTCTCATCCAATGTTCAAATTGAGGTCCGACAATTCCTGTTTGCCCCGGGTCAAAAAGCTTGTAGAACATTTGAATAGCTTCTTGAACCAAGAAATCTTTCTGCTCGGGCGTTTTCCACTCAAGCATATTTAGTCCCATCGGGCGCTCAATGTCAGCTGGATTGAAATAGATAACATCTTCGGCACGTTCTTTTGGAATTCGTTTTAATATCCATTCTGCAGCATCACCATTTGGATCCAGGTATGCCACACCCTTTCCCTCCTTAATATCCTGCAAAATCAAATTTTGAAACAATACAGTTTTTCCAACACCGGTTTTTCCAATCATATATATATGGCGCAGGCGGTCATCGTCTTTAATTTTGATAGGCTTAGTTTCTCCTCGATATATACTATTGCCGATTACAGCACCGTTGTCCGGTAGATTAGACGGAGGTGCTGCTCTCTTGGCTAAAAGCCAGGAGATATTCGGAGTTTCGGTAAATCTGTTAGGAAAGTGGTAAACAGATGCTAGTTCTTCAGTATTCAAAAGCATTCTTGGCCCTCTCCCAAACAAACGAAAAGTATAGTTTGCAATCTCCTCAGATTTTTTTTGCGGATATTTTTTTGATATGCCATTTGAATCGGGGGCGTTAAACTGATTGAAAGCGGAAGCTATACTGTCTAAATTTTGTCTCGCTTCCTGTTCGGTCTTAGCCACAGCTACCGCGCGAATTTGAATATCAAAGCCCAGCTTGGCTGTTTTTTCGCCAAGAAGTTTTATTTGAGCTTCCTGCATCGGTGTTAGTTTGTGCGGTTGATTTGGATTGTAGAATTGATCTTTATTTTTTTCTTCTTCGGTTTTGGTTGTGCTACTTAGATTACCGACAAAATTAAAGAAACTTTCAGCAACCCTGGAACTTGCCGAATTACCGTAGGTGACTCTAGATTTCCCTTGCTGAACATTGAACGCCGCTTTTTCAACGTTGTAGCGCCAAGTGCCAGAGGTTGGTCGCATCAGAATCTGCACTCCAGCTGTTTCATCTTCTGATAACTTCGAAAGCGAATTAGTCATTGCATTCAGAGGATCTTCTTCGAGGTTTTTATAGGTCTTTATCGGAAAAATATATTTCTTATTAAGTCTAAACTGAACTACTTCTACTTTTAGTGGCTTGTTAGAAAATATTGAATAGTCCCCCACCTCTTTTGCAATCTCTACCTGTGCATGGGGATATTGAGCAAGTAGATTTTTCTCAACAATCTCGTATATACTTTTGGGGCAACCAACAAAAAAGTATACCTTGCCATCTTTGGCAATGTATTCGAGAGAGATATGGTCTTGCCCTGTCAGATGATGCTCTATACTCTGTTTAAAAAGTGCGGAGATATTGGCATAAAACGGCTCCACAACTCCGAGCATCTCCTGGAAATTTTTTCTCTGATCATCTTCATCGGCGTGTTGTTCCTTGGGAAGCGAAACTTTTATCATTACCCAATCTTTTATCTTATTGACCTGAGTTCGGCGCAGATAAGACCTTCGAATCCTTTGATACAGAAAATAGCCAACGATTAATACGATAGCAATAGCGAGAGGCCAAACCCACCACGGTGCCCCTCCAGAACCAGAAGTGTAATAATATTCACTTGTTGACATTACCTATATATTATAACAGACTGTCATTCCTGTGTCTTATATTGTCATTCCCGCGCAGGCGGGAATCCACTCAACTTGTCATTCCTGTGTCTTATATTGTCATTCCCGCGCAGGCGGGAATCCACTCATTCTGTCATTCCTGCATTTCTTTTTGTCATTCCTGCGAAAGCAGGAATCTGCTCATCTTATAATTCATGCTGCTTGATCTGTATTTTCCTTATTTTCGCTTCCGCCAGTTTGAGCAGCCCAAAAATCACTTGAATGCTTTCCTGTACTAGCAACCCCACGTACTTTTCTCTCCATTGATGAACTTGGGTTTTCTTCCTTTTGTCTCTTTTCCACCCATGGCAACCAACCCCACATGTTTCTCTTTTCCTCCCCCACGGGTCGATTTGTTGTTGCCTCTATTTCAGCTTCTTGTGTCGACGCGACAGCTGGTGATTCTGCGAGTTGTGCAACTTCTGGCATAGCAGTTGACGGTTCCTCTATTTTATCTTCAGGAGCAGGCACTACGACTGGAGTTTCAGCTTGTGGCAAAGACACCACTTCTTTAGCAACCGGAAGCTGTTGATCTGTACTTATTCCCGGCACAGTATCAACTCCAATTGTTTTTTCTGATACTGGTGGCATTGCCATGCTAGATAAGTCAGAGGCATTTCCTTCTGGTGACCTTGCCGCAACTTCATCAGTTATATCTTTAATATCTTCCTTCGGTTCTATTGAAAGTGGATCATTCGGTTCCGGTTTGACTGCACTATTTTCTGCTCCAGTAGATACAGGCCCGACAACTTCCTGTTCTTCTACAACAGCTGTTGCTCGTTGTTCTTCATCCACCTTACCCATTATTGCGTCTTGCCCATCCTTTGGCGGGAGCCCGCTCGCGGGTGAAGCAATCTGCCCATCAAGCTTATTGTTTACTACGGTCACACTCTGATTATTACCATCCTTTTCACTAGCTTCTAAATCTGAATCTAGTATCCCTACTGATGATATGGGTGGTGGATCCTGATTAAGCACATCTGCCGCCCGATCGGCATTTGATGCCTTTTCAATAGGAGTATCAAACCTTACAAAGTCGTTATTTTTGCTTTCAACGACTTCGTTTGGTTTGCCATCCACATCAATAACTTCGGAATCAACAAGTGAGATATTTGCCATATCCACGACTGTTTGTTCTTTCTCTTCTCTTTCTATAGTTTTTGGAGGGTTTTCTGGCGCTGGTTTTGCCAGCTCCTCCTCTGGCTTCTCTGGCTTTACCGGTTCGGGTGTAATTTTAGGCATCAGCGAAATATTTTGCTTTATTACAATTGGAGGTTTTTCTGGTACCACTCCTCTCCTTTCTTCCACCCGTTCTGGCACTTCACCACCTTCTCTCCCATTTGGAACAAACTTTAGTCTTCTGCTGGGTATTCCACCGACATTTTTAATAATCCCTTCAAAACTTTTTTCATCATTAACTTGATTTTCTCCAATATTACGTTCCGCATCAGATTCATCAAATCTTCGATAATCAACTCCCGCTTTTCCAAGCCGTTCTTCAAACAAATTTTTTTTACCAGACCCATTATTATTCAAAATGTCCTCCCTCAAATATTTTCTGCAAGTTTTGCCTTAAATTGTTTTTATTATTAGTAGTTAATTCATAACTTATATCTTCAGATACACATCTTATCACAACCTTACCATTAGTTTCGTCCTCCTCAATATCCACTATCTCTACCGTCGATGCGACTCCCTCGTCATTTATCCATTTCATCCCGACTTTTAACTCTACTTCGGATCCACCCAAATTAAACTTAAATGTTTTGCCTTCTTGAGTTTGTTCATCCTCTTGACTTGTATCCATATCATTTTTATCCGAATCGGTCAGGTTTTTTTCTCTTCTCGGTTGAAAATACCTCACAAAATCATCTAAATACATGCAGTAAGGTAATGAGCCCTCTCTGCCCTTATCTTTTCTTAAAAATCCAATTAATTTATTACCTTCATCATAGTTTTGAATTTCAAAATTATCCCCAGTCAATACTGCGTGAGAAGTCCTTCGCAAAACTCCATCCGCTCTTCTAAAATATATCTCGTCATTAACAACAATGTCGTTATCAATTTCAGTATTTTTTAGGGTCCACAAGCCCCCCTTCTTGATTTCTTCCTTATATTTTTCTTCCAAGGATCCAATTGTATCTAGCCTCTCTTTTTTGGGAACTAAATCTTCAGATTCTTCGACTACTCCATTTTTTTTAGCAGCCTCAGCTTGTATTTTAGCAGTTCTTCGTTCTTTTTGTTTTAGCCAGATATTAAAATATTTTTTATATTTGCT
>Ga0265297_10012246_pt1 | contig 10330 bp, 9 predicted proteins | sample Munlanlwell13791_FD_192502 | JGI IMG/M metagenome (GOLD analysis project Ga0265297, IMG submission 192502) | Leachate microbial communities from a municipal landfill in Southern Ontario, Canada - Leachate well 137-91 | ecosystem: Engineered > Solid waste > Landfill > Unclassified | place...
AAGAAACGAAAAAAATAAAAGAACGATTTTCCGGCGTTTCTGGCTGGCTCATATTCGACTTTCTTTTCTATCCTAATATAATCCATCCTGGAAAACTTCTCTATTGATCATAACCAGGACGGACAGGCCGATCTCTCCAACATGAGACAAAGACAACCGATAGATCCGGGCCATCTGCAACGGCGAGCAGCCAGATAAATTTTTGACTGATCTTCCTTCTTTAAGCTATGGTAGAGGGGACACAATAGAGATATATATAGATTGCTTTCTATCTCTATATATGAGTAGTCTGTCTAATGAATTGAAATCAACCATAGGCCGGATCGCTGCTCTTCAATCAGTGGTCACAGATCCCGGACATATCCTCTATCTGTCCCGGGCGTTATTGCGCTGGGTGAGAGTAGGTCTCGTGGTGAAATACCGGAAGATACCGGACCACTACAAACGGGACCTCGATTATTTCCGGGACCTGTGGGATCAGGCACAGAAAGAGTATGGATCATCTAATGAGGCGTGGCCCCTGGCTATGATGAAGTGCTCGGATATAGCCGATTATGCCAGCGAGATAGCCGGTCTCGAGGACCTCATGGACTACAAAGAGTTTGATTTTGATCTGACTCAGGCGCTCTTTGGGGATAAGGTGAAACCCGAGGACCAGCAGGGAGGAGAGTCCAATGAGTAAATCTCCCTCCCTGGAGAAAGTATCTCCCAGGATAGCAGCCGATCTCCTGTATAACATAATCACCCATGACGATGGCGTAGAGGCCACAGGCGGGGAGAGCTGCCTGATCACCGGGAGTATGGGATCAGGGAAAACCACTCTGGAGATCCAACTCGCAGCAGCCACCAGACATGTGGAAGGATCGATAGACAAGCACAAAGCAAAGAAGGCCGGAGGACCATACCAACCGGAAACCGTGATCTGGAGAGGCAGGAAATACGATTACTGGACGGTATTCCTGGAGGAGAACTGGAAGAAAGCTTTTCCCGGAGTGCCACATAAACCGCTCCGGATCCTCGTGGACAAGCGCTCCGATCTGAAATTCTTCACCCACCAATACAAGCGGGATTATCTGGATCTCGAGGACTATATACGGTTCTATGGATCAGTAGATGATGCCTGGAGACAGTTGATCCCGGGCGGGATTAACGTGATATATGAGCCAGTGGAGTATATGCTCCCTCCTCATATCGTTCATAACCTCCTCAAAGCACAGTTAAAAGACATATTTCCTTTGAATGAGTGTCCATACAAACCAGCCAGCTCTTTTATCTGGTGGTTCGAGTTTTGCGGTCACATGATGATCACGAAACGGCGGCGGGATTATATCACCCTGATCATGGACGAAGCTCACGAGGTTTTTCATGCCAACCGGAAAGGGGACCACTGGCACCTTATAGGAGCCTTCAGCGATCAGGTAATCGACTTCAGGAGGAACAATATTTCTTTTATCCCTGTCACCCAGGAAGGGAGTCTCCTGGATTGGAGGATAGTGAACAGGATGACTCATTTTATCTGGCTCCGGGGATCCAGGCCGATAGAGCGGCGGTCCCGGGTATCCAGGAAACTGGTCGGATGCCTGAGCGGAGGACAGGCCATCATAGAGCGGAGTATGGAACGGTTCGGACTCGCCAAATTCGGCAGGATCCCAAACCAACCGCCGGTTATCCAGGTTGAAGGTCTCCCGGAGGTCCCGATATGTTAAGAATAGAGATACGGATTATAACACAATAGACCAATAGAGAAAATATATATATATTGAGTATGCCTAAAGCACTCTATATAATCGAGGTATTGAAATGAAGAAAAACCCGATTAAAGCTATTTTCGCCATGCTCATCCTGATGGTAGCTATGGCGCGTGGAGTGGGAAGAAAATATCAGGATTACGGCCATGAGGTCGTAGTGATCACAAAAACCCAGGGGAGACAGGCAGCACTCTCCAAGATCAAGATGGACATGGAGAGCGGAAATGTCGATCTTGTGATGGGTTTCATCATGATCGCGGTGGTCCTGGCTGTCGGAGTGTATCTCCTGGCATCCATTGATACGGCCATGCCAGCCGTAGCAAACACCAGCGCGTATTATGACCTCCAGAGCACGGTACAGACTACCACAGTCTCCGGGTACGGTCTCCTCGTGGTGATCCTGATCCTCCTGGCCGCGATGGGCCTGATAGGGACTCTCATGGTCATGAGAGGCAGGCGGTAAAGGGCCTGGCACAAATGCACCCTATTTTTATCAGGAGAGTGATCTGTCTCCTCGTCCTGGTAGGTATAGCGCTCCCGGCAGCAGTAGCAGCCTCGGAGAATGTAACCACGCTGGAACCCGTAGTAATAGACAGCGGCGATCGGGCATATATCCAGTTCGAGATCTGGGTATTGCTCTTTATTCTATTGTTCGTTTTTCTCTTCCATTCATGGGTATTCGAGAAAAACATAGAGATTACAGCACTTTTCGCGTTTATCTTCTCTGCTATGCTGGCATGGCTGACCGGATTTATTGAGTTTCATTCCGTCCAGGTCCTCGAGACAGCAGCAGGGATTACAGTGGTCCCGGTTTCCTATGTGGCTCATCCTGTGTACATCACCTACCTTATGATCGGACTCATGATCTTCTCGATCATCAACGTATGGAGAGCCGTAAAAATCGTTTATTTTCCAAAAGTAACCAGAAAGAGGTAAAAAAATTATGCCTGTCGAAATGTCCCAGGAACAGTATGAGCAATATCTCCGGGAACAGGAGAAAGAAGAGATCATAGATGAGGAGTCCAGATCTCCCAGGAGGACCTATCCCAGCCTGGGAAAACCATTCAGCGATCGACACCTCGAAAAACTCCTCGATCCGGACGTACCGAGAAACGAAACATTGGAAAACCTCTGGCTATTCGGTGATTATGCCTCCAGGCATCTGGAGCTCACAATCATCCCGGACCGGGAATCCCATCACGGTCTCCGGCAGAAGATGAGAGACCTCCAGCGGATCTCAACATGGGACGCGGATGACTATCTCCAGTTAAGACAGGCTCTCGTATTCGCGTCCGAGGTCCTGGCCGGCAAGTCCATAGGATACACTGATAACACCAGGGAGCGGGACGCACTCAACGAGGATCGGAGAGTGGTCACAGTGAAAGACGATAGAACCCCTCAACCGAAAGAAGGCGGTTTCTTCAGCGGGATTATCGGGAGGCGGCGATAAATGGCTGATATAGTCGTAGATCCTACCGCTGTATATTACTCAGCTGAACCCATGATCCTGGGATTACAGTGGTATATCTGGGGATTCCTGGCTCTGGTCCTGGCTCTTATGTTCACAGCAGCCGCGTTTATCTTTTACTGGTGGAAGATGGGACCATGTGGGGATTATTTCGGAGCGGCCAGGAGAAACCAGGACCTCGGTTTCCTGGCTATGAAGTCCGGGCGGGCCAAGTTCATAGCGATGGACTATATAGCGGGAGTGTTCAACGCCATTAAAATCCCGCTCTCCTGGATCCAGCGCTCTCCAGACTCTTTCCGGTTCGGTGAAATCAACGCAAAGATCTTTATGGACCAGTGGGGGATCGCAACAGATCCGAAAATCCAACAGGCGGTTAAGGTAATCGTGGAGGAGTGGAACGATGAGCACATCACCCAGGACGGGATCCCATACGACCAGATCACCGATTACCGATCCCTGATGGACAAGATCATAAAAGGCCAGATAGACGATCCGGTGATAATCCCGGCGGTCTGTGAGGTCCCGCTCTATGAGATCGAGCGGTATCTCCCAAAGATTAAAGCTGCTGATTTTGAGGCGCACGTTGCGGAGAGAGTCTCCGAGGAGATAGCCGATCGGACAGGGACCGGACTCCCGGGCTGGGTAAAACTCTTCATTATTGCACAGCTGGGGATAGTGGCTCTCTGTATTGGAGGGTACATCATACTAAACGGAGCATAGGCAGAGATGGCAGAGGTAACAGGGAGGATATACGGTCCGGGCGGGACAGTAAGGCCGATAATCATACAACAGAGAGTCTCTCCTCAGCCTGTACCATCTCCCTCTCCCGTCCCGGGGCCATCCTCTCCCAACCAGGAGATCATTGTCCGGGACCAGCCATCACCGGAGGACTCCTCCTCCCGGGCATGGTGGAACACTCCCGAGGGGAGGAGACAGGTCATAGATGAGACGGCCAGGAGATACCCCAACGCTCCGTATGTATCATATAAAGAGGCAGGCGGTTATTTTTGGGGAGTCACAGCCTCGGGGATGCAGGAGCGGTTAAACCCAGCCACAGCCAGCACAATCCCAAACCCATACGCAGCGGCCAGAGGCCCGGGAGTCGGAGCAAAGATCCCGGATCGGGCCTCTCCCTATACCTCGTTCTCACTGGAAGCGCCAACCAAGAAAGGGATCCAGGCGATAGCCGAGGCCCGGGCCTCCCAGGAGCGGGCTGCTTACAACCTCTCGATCCCGGCAGGTATGACTTGGAGCGAGATCCAGGCGGGATACAGTCCCGGCAGCAGGCAGGCGAGGGAACAGGAGATCTATACCTCTATGGTAAGAGGACCGACAGAACGGACCAGGGCGATCGAGGCAGCCTATCAACAGCAGCGGGGGAACATAGTAGGATCCTCGGGAGTCCTGGCTCCACTCGGATCCGGAAAATATCTCCAGGTAATTGGATTAAGCAGAGATACAGGAAAAATATTTGCACCAACCGAGATAACCCAGCAGATAACAGGCGGCCAGCAGCAGCAGACGATCCGGCAGGATTGGGGAAATATCTTCCGGGGCATCCCGATTTTAGAACAGGCGGCAGATCTGGGACATCGGATCGGGGACGATAATCCCGCCATTCGACAGACTACCAGGGACATACTGACAGGCATAAACAGCGTACCAGATACGATCGTTGGTGCATACGACAGAGCACAAACGAGAGCGGGCGGGTACGTCCAGATGGTCCTCCCGGAGCCGAATCCTGAATCTATTAAATGGTTAAAGAATTACGGCCAGTTTATCCTCCCTCTTAATATGGTAATGCAGAACCCAATAACCAGGGAGATAGCTGTGGATCTGGCAGCCGGAGAGATAACCGGCTGGAGGGAGAGACCGATCGAGGCGGCAGCCTATACAGCGCTCTCATTTGCTCTCCCTGGAGTCATGAAGGGGACTCAACAGGCTATGAGAGCATCTCCGACAATTACCAGGATGGCAGCTCATCCAGTCGGGCGGTACATAGTCGGAGAGGTCCCGTCCATAGTCTCCCGGACACGGACACCAACAGAGATCAGTAACATAGCCAGATTGACCGGGAGATCCGTCCCGGAAACCGCGTCCATCCTGGCACAAGGAGACGCAGCGATCCGGCAGTCCACGAGATACTTTAACCCCTTAACCTCTGGTATTGCCTCGGTATTAGGGATCACATACACACAGAGCGTAATTGAGCGAATCACCGGGACGGAAAAGGAGATGAAAACCAGCTCCTCGACTCCAGGCGGATCCCGGTCCTGGAGCGAGGGGAGCAAACTCTTTACTGAGACCTGGGGACCTACCACGATCGAGCGGTCCGAGCTGGTGAACGTCCCGGCAATCCCGGCAAGGCTCCAGTATGATCAGGAGAAAGGCGGTCTGGCCTGGGGAGCGAGACCGGACCTCCTCCCGTCCCGGAGCCAGATGACACAGAAAGCCGGGGAGATCATCGGCGTGGAGATTGCTCCGACAGTAGCGGGATTTATGGCCGGGATGTGGTTCTGGCCGAGGGCCTCCGGCTGGCTCCGGTCCCGGGGGACTCCCGGGATCCCGATCGAGGAGATCGGGTATGAGCGGCAATATCCGATCTCACAGAGGATCACAGAACAGAGTATAGAGAGATCTTTCCGGGAATCGACACTATACCCCGGACCGTCCGAGATGAGACCATCAAGAACCGGGAGCACCAGAGTGCCGTATGTCCCGGAGAGGGCAGCACTCCCGGGAGAGGATCCCTCAAGAGTGTATATGTGGACCGGCTGGGAGCGGCAACCGTCCCGGAGTTTCGCACTCCAGGCAGGCTCCTCCGAGATCGAGGGGATGTATGGCGCTCCGGTAGCTGAGGCCTATTTCTCCAAACCCAGGATCGGGATGGGGGACTATAAACTCTTTGGCCTGGACCTCCCGAGGTTCAACGATCCGACACTGATCAGGACCGAGGCCCGGGCGATCGAGTCGATCCCTCGGGGCCTCCGGTCAAAGTCTCAATATCCAAATATTAACCAGTGGATGCAAACCCGAGGCAGGGGAGAGACGATATACACGCCACTGATAAAAGCGGAATATGAGGGCGTACTCCCGGCCATAACCTCCGAGGGGACCACCATCCTGGAGGTAACAGGCAAACCCTACCATACAACAGTACAGGGAGTGCGAGTCCCGATCCTCCAGGTCAGGGCAGGGACGAGGGCAGGACTCCTCCCGGAGCTGGGGATCGGATCCCGGGGACAGATGCCGGGACCGGCAGAGGTAATCATGCCGGGGCGGGGAGTCGGATTTATCCAGGGCGGCCCGGGACCGGGAGGAGGACCTGGAGCCGGGGGAGCGGGGAGGATCTGGTCCTCGCCGTCAATGGAACGCTGGTATCTCTCTAACGTCCCGAGGTATAACCGGCAGACAGCAGAGGCGCTCCTGGAGGTAGGGAGAGGCATTGAAGGGATGCGAGCACCGTATGAGAGGCCTCTCCAGCTCTCGGAGGTCCAGCTCCTGAGAGGATATGATCGGAGAGTGGCTGAGGTCCTCGGGAGACACCAGCACGTAATAATAGGATCCTCGATCCGGACCGGCCAGATGGAGGCAGGCCAGATCCGATCCACGTTCGGCAGGATGCCGCGAGACATAGACGCAATGTTTACCGATACCGGGGCGGTGGCCCGGGACCTCTCCCGGGTACTGCCTCGATCTCAATTCCGGGTACAGCCAACATTTCGGGGACGGTACAAAGTGGAGCGGAGGATCCCGGGAGGTTGGGAGACCGCGATCGATATTCACCCTCTGGCAGCGGTACGCCATAACAACCCGTTAGGCTGGCAACCGACAGCCCGGGCCAGGATAACCCAGGGGAGCACAACATACGAGCCACTTTTCCAGCAGGTCCAGCGGGAGATCTATGGCGCGATGATCGGCAGGCCGACCAGGGGAGGAGGCTGGCAGTTCGGGCCAAGACCGGCCAGGACGGAGAAGGACATCAAAGGACTCCTCTATGATGTGGACTACCTCCTCTCAGCGGAGCGCTCACAGAGAGGGATCACTCCTCAGTACCAGCGGGTACAGGCGGCCATGCGTACAGTCAAGCGGGATCCGATGGTCCAGAACGTTATCAGGTCCAACCGGATAACAACAGAGAACTATGCAGGCATCCCGTTAGGGAAAGGTCTCTCCAGGCCTCGGGGCCTCCGGGACCTCGAGGCAGGGGAGAGAGTCACCCTGGGAGAGATGCGGTCCTTAATGGCAAGCGAGTATGAGGCCAGCAGGCCGGCACTGATCAACCCTGTCCAGCTGGGGATCGGGTACGGTCTGGTACAGGCGGCCACCAGTTTGACCAGACCGGGATCCGGGAGGCCGGTCATGGAGACCACCCAGGCTCCAGAGTCTTACTCTCCCGAGAGAATCACCAGTACAGTAACAGGATCAGAACCACCAACGATGGAATACCAACCCCCCACCGAGAGAGGCCGATATTATCCAGATAAAGCGCTTGGAAAATCGTTCTTTTCAGATGCGGGAGAATCGGTCATATACCAGCCAGGATCCGGCAGCCTGGGGGAGAGCGAGATCTCATCCCGGGTACTGTCCGGGAGAGAGAGCACTCTCTCCAGGGTAATATCAGGATCCGAGATCAGCCGGGGTGATTATTCCCAGGGTAGTGAATCCCTCTCCGGAAAGAGTATCAGTAAGTTGGATTATTCTCGAGGTATTGAGTCCCTCTCCGGAAAGAGTATCAGTAAGAGTGATTACTCGGAGGGAGTTGAATACCTTTCCGGAAAGAGCATCAGCCGGGGAGGATCCAGCGGAGGGAGATCGGAATGGTCCGGCAGCATCTCCCTATCAGAACTGTTTTCAGGAATCAGCAGCAGCTCAAAATTGATTACCACGACCACCACGACAACGACCAGCAGCAGCAGCCGGAGAAAGAAGATCAAATATGATAGGATAGATCTGGGTATCCCGAGGAAGAGAAAGGACCGGGGCCATTTCCCATTTATGGAACTGACTCCGGTATGGAGTCCGAAAGACTACATGAAGATTACCGGGAGACTCGGATTAAAACTATGGTGATCGAAGATGGAACCACGACCAGGAACCAGGAAACTCTATGAAGAGAGAGAAGTTGAGCAACTGTTGAGAGATGAGACGTACAGGACCAGGGTAGGGGTGGTACTCTCCTCCCTCCTCCACGACTGTGTACGGACCGGAGCGCCGCCAATATACGCGGAGACTATAAAGGACCTCCTATATGATTACGGGTTTCCGATAGATGAAGCGCCACCAGCAGAACCACAGCGGCCCGGAGAGAGGCCGGAGCAGTCCCAGGAGCAGTATGATGAGATCGAGGATGAAAGCATATTTGAAGAAGTCAGGCGAAGGTCAGGGAAAGCCGGTAGCGCGTGATCCCGAGGATGCCAGTACCGGGATGATTGCCTATCTTGTAATAGCGGTTTTTGCCGGTCTGTTTTTTTATATCGGTACCGGGTACATAGTGGACGATCTGATCGCGTTCTATAACTCGTTCATCTCTGTGACATCTATCCCGATCTCCCAGGATACCAGCGATACTATGGAGTTCATGGTGTTGGTATTCCGGGCGATACCCTTCATCGGTCTCATCATGCCTCTGGTAGTGTACGGGATCTTTGTCTCACTCAGGGAAAGGAATAGTGTGGTGTAACGATGTACGGAGGAGAAGAGTACTCAGTGTTTGAGGCCATAATTGCCGTGATTGCCACAATAGTGGCGCTGATTGCTATTGTAATCTCATTCAGTCCAGTGATAGATTATCTCGCGTTTCTTCTCGGGGGATTGCCGGCCAATCCATACGTAGAGCCGGTTATGCCTATCTTTAAATGGTATCACCTGATCATCGCGGGATCGGCCATCTGCTCGATTATCTGGCTCTGGAAAATAGTGATGAGAAGGATCCGGTACACGAGGCCGGACCAGAGGGATCTATGGTGATCAGGATGAGGCGCTCGATATTTTTTATTCTGTTTCTGCTGGCTATCACGGCGATGGCAGGCCACGCGGCGGCGTATGTGTATACGTTTCAGGAAGGGGACGATCTGGATGATTGGGCGATATATAATGCGCCAAAAGTAAGCAGGGTGGCATCAGGTTATTCAGATACATATTATATGTATTTCTCATGTAGTTCGTATACTTTTACTGGGATAAAACATACAATATCATATCCGACCAATTATTGGGCGTACACTCTCCATAGCCGTGACAGCGATCCGTATACAGCGTATAGGTGGTACGATTCTGGTGGTTCGGTGTTGTTTTCTAAAGACATAAACCAACCTCCAACTGGTAGGATAGAACTCATAAGGAGCGGAGATCCGCCACATATTTACATGTATGTGAATGGTAATTTTTATTCCGATTTGGGCGCGTGTAGTGGGATTCCATATTATTTTGGTTTGGGGAATAACCTCCACACTCAGACCGGCACGTGGCTTTATATTGACAATGTGGTCATCGGCACCAATGAAGAGCACGATGTTGTTTCTGGTCCTCCTCAAACATGGTGGGTCGCAAAAGACCTTTTCGATCCGGGGTTCTCCGGTCTTTATTCAGCTTATAATACCCAGGTTTACGCTGATGCCATGCATATCTCCTATGCCAACGATGACGGATCAGCCACAATAAATATAAAACATGTTGCCACAGGAGAGATCGTCTATTCGGAAACAGTCTCCAATTATTGCGGTATACTTACCATTGACCTGTCAGATACTTTCTTTGATTCCGGAGCTCCATATGGTAAATATCGCATATATTCAGCAGGGACCACAGCGTACGACACCATAGACTATAACGGGGTAGCGATCACCGGGACAAACATCTTTTTTGACGCCGAGACGTACGGGGACAACGATCCGATCGGTCTGTCTTACAACATATCAGAGTCTCACTGGATCCCGGCAAGTTATACCTATAAAGTCTGTATCCAGGATCAGGGATTCGATGAGGTCGAGTCCTGGACGATAACAGACCGGCCAGCACCGGGATCGAAGGATACAACGGTATCAGAGACCAATTATCCAAACTCCGGTTATTACTATGCCTGTATGCATGCCATAGACCGAAGCTCAGG
>Ga0265297_10012247_pt1 | contig 10328 bp, 9 predicted proteins | sample Munlanlwell13791_FD_192502 | JGI IMG/M metagenome (GOLD analysis project Ga0265297, IMG submission 192502) | Leachate microbial communities from a municipal landfill in Southern Ontario, Canada - Leachate well 137-91 | ecosystem: Engineered > Solid waste > Landfill > Unclassified | place...
CGCATTCCCTGATCCTGGGCCTCAGCCTCTCGTGCATGTGCGCGGAGGCCTCGGCGCGGAAGAGCTGCATGCCGCCTACGCCCAGCATCGGGAGTATCGCGACTGCGAGCACGATGATGCCCATGCCGCCCAGCCAGTGTGTGAAGCTGCGCCAGAAGAGCAGACCGTGGGTCAACTTCTCCACCGGGACGGATGCACCCAGTATAGATGCGCCCGTGGTCGTGAAGCCGGAGACGGACTCGAAGAAGCAGTTGACGAAGTTCTCCAGGTTCATAGGTCCCAAGGTCTTTGCAAGAAACAACGGCAGCGACCCGAAGAGGCATACGATGAGCCATGTGAACGTGGTGATCATCATGCCTTCCCTGCGGCTTATCTCCTCCTCGTGCGTCTTGAAGGCGAGCGAAGCCAGTCCGGCTAAAGCGACGGTGATCGCCATGGACCAGGCGATCGGCGCCGCGTCCCCTTCCTGGTAGTAGAGGGAGACGCACAGGGGCACCAGCATGGAGAGCCCGACGAAGAATGTGACGTGGGAAGCAATTCCCAACACTATCCTGATGCGCATATGCGACCGACTATAATCAAATGCCGAACAAAAGAAAACCCCCGACCCTTTCGGGGTCGGGGGCCCTTATTTCAGCCTTATTTCGAAGTTAGCCGGCCTTCTGCACGTTGGTGGCCTGGAGGCCCTTGGGGCCTTGCACTACCTCGTACTCGACTTTTTCGCCTTCCTTGATGCTTTTGAATCCCTCTCCCACGATAGCGGAGAAGTGTACGAACACGTCCTCGCCGCCGTCATCGGGCGAAATGAAACCGAAACCCTTTGCATCGTTGAACCACTTCACTGTTCCCTTTGCCATACTGTTCCTTCCTTTCATTCCAGCTCAGCAGCAGCAAAAACGGCCGTGAATCTTTTCGTAAAATTGCGGCCTGCGTACCATTACGTTGCGTGCTGCCAAAGCCGGCTGATCAATAAACTTGGGTGTATCTCTATGTTAACCCTGACTTTTTGGCAACTGTTATTTCGCTGAAGCCAGGGCCCCGCCAAAACGGGCTGTCCTAACCTTTTCCGTGGTCCCGCTGAGGCCCTCGGAACTCAAAGCGTTCTCGACCTTTTTCAGCCTCTGGTCGGGGGCGGGGTGCGAGGAAAAGGGTCCTGAACCCGAGCCCAGGCCCTTGGCTATCTCCGCCTTGATGAAGTCGGCCATGGCCCCCGGGTTGTAGCCGGCGTTCATCGCAAAGCGCATGCCGTACACGTCGGCGTCGTCCTCATCCTTTTTGCTGTAGCCGTTCTGGATGACGGTCTTGGCCACGTCGGTCACGACGCTCTGGAACTCGCCGACCAGCTCGCTCACCTCGGAGGGCGTGTAGTGTTTGCCGACCTCGCCTGCCGCGTAGAAGCCGAACTTGGTCCAGCGCGACTTCTTTATCGCCTTGATGCCGTCGCGGTCAGCCACGTGCCTGATCTCGTGGCCGAGGATGTTGGCCAGCTCGTCCTCGTTCTCCACCAGCTTGAGAAGCCCCCTGGTCACCAGGATCATGCCGCCCGGGCACGCGAACGCGTTGACCTCGTCCGTGTTCAGGGCCGCGAAATGATAGCCGCCGTAGGTGACCGGTCTGTCGGAGTGATATGCCACCGCAAGCCCAACCTTGTTGAGATAGGCGTTCACCGCAGGGTTGTTGTAGAGGGGATATTTTTCGAAGATCATGGCTGCGACCGCGCGGCCGATGTAGTGCTCCTCGGACGGGGTGATGTCCTTTGCGGCCTCGGCCATCTGCTGGACCCCTCCGAAGACGCTCCCTGCTATGGAGCCCCAGTCCTGCGCCCTGGCCTGGATGGAGACCAAAGCAATGATCGTCAAAGCCGTTATCGCAATTATTTTTTTCATAAGTGTCTCCTTCCGCCGGCCATTATTTATTCAACTTCCCCTGTGTAATGAAACTGGACAGCTCGCCCTCGGAGATGCGGATCGCCTCGACCCTGTCCACCTGGCCGTAGGCCTGGGCCAGCGATGCGCTGGAGCTCTTGTACTGCCCCTCCACCGCCGGGTTGAAGCCCTTGCCCGCGAGCGCGGTCTCGTCGTGCGTCACGCCCTTGGCGGCGTATCTCTCGCCGGACTCGACGCTGCCCGTGTTCTTGCCTGTCGCGTTTTTGGGGATAAAGCCTGCGGGGCTGGATATCCTGTACCAGTTGCCGTCCTCGGATTGTACGCTGACCGGCGCGCCGTATCCCAGCGTCCCCACGGAGGAGGCGAGGTAGTTCGGCGCGGACTTCACCTGGACCTCGCGCACTTGGATCTTGAGCGATTTCTTTGACCCCCCGCTCTTCGCTGCGCCTGCCTCAGCGCCGGCGAGCGCGAGGCACAGTGTTGCGAGAGCGGTCAGAATCAGGAGCTTTCTCATGTGACGCCTCCTATCTATTTTTCATGGAAGTTGATCACGCCGTCGAAATCATGGGCAGGCGGCGACTTCGCGAACCTATCGCATATCGCGATATAGTATGCAACGACCGGATCGCCCGCTGCATCGAGCCGCGCGAATGCCTTGCCTGCGCCTGAGAAATCCGCGGCCATGAAGAGTTGCATCGCCTCTGAAAACTCGGCGCAGGATCGGGCCTTTTCAGCGCTGAGGCCGCCCTTTGGCGATAGCGGTTCGTATAACTGAATCGGCTGGCTGCGGCCCTTCACCCGCGCCTTGCCGATCATTCTGGCCTCGATCTTCTCCCTCGCCTCTTCGTACGTGGTCTGGCTGATGATGATCCTCGTGCCGAAGCGTTTGTTCAGCCCCTCCAGGCGGCTCGCGAGGTTCACGGAGTCGCCGATCGCGGTGTAGTTGAAGCGAAGTTCGGAGCCGATGTTGCCTATCACCGCCTTCCCTGTGTGGATGCCTATCCTCGTCTTGAACTGCGGGAATGAGGCCAGCGATTCCTGTATCTCCAGCGCCGCGAGGGTGGCCTGCGCAGCGTGGTCCTCGATTGCCAGCGGCGCGCCCCAGAACGCCATGACCGCATCCCCGATGTATTTGTCCAGCGTGCCTTCGCGCGAGGTGACTATCTCGGTCATGGAGGTTAGATAGCTGCACAGCTGCGAGACGAGTTCCGTCGGGGCGAGCTTCTCGGAGATGGTCGTGAAGTCCGCGATGTCCGAGAAAAAGATGCTCACCTCCTGCTCTGCGCCGCCCATCTTCACGGATTCCGGATCCTTTGCTATCTCGCTCACAACGGCAGGCGAGAGGTACTGGCCGAAGGCCTTCTTGATCGCGTGTTTCTTTCTGCCCTCTGTCAGGTAGTTTCTGAGCACCATGGAGAATGCCGCGAGCGCCATCGCGCCGACGGGCGCCGCTACCGGGAGCCAGGCGCCCCATCTGAACAGGACGAATGCGGCCGCGATGTAGGCGCCCGCAAGCCCCGCGATCCAGGGCACGATGTGGTTGAGCCTGCGCATCTGCGCGAGCCCCAGCGACGTGGCGAGCGCGAGCGCGAAGATGAGCAGGACCTTCGGGATCGTAGCCAGCGGTTTTATGAAATCGCGTCTCAGCAGCGAATCGATGATCGTGGCCTGGATCTCGGGGCCCGGGTAGACGCGGGCGAGCGGTGTGGGTTTGAGGTCGTAGAGCCCGGGCGCGGCCACGCCCACGATCACGACGCGATCCTTGAAAACTGCGGGATCGAGGTCAGGCGTAAGCCCGTCCTTGATCTGCTGGCTCGAGAGCAGGACCTTTGCCAGGGGATAGGTGGGATAGCTGTCCACGCCGCCGATGTAGTTGATCATCATGTTCCCGTTCGCGTCGAGCGGGATGCGCTGTCCGTCGATCGTAAGCTCCGTGCGGGATGGCCAGTCTACTTCGCGGAAGTTTCCCACCGCGGCCGCCACCTCGAACGCTATCTCAGGCAGGATGAGATCGCCCATGCGCATGGCCGGCGGTAAGCGGCGGAAGATGCCGTCGTCGTCCGGCGGCGTCTGCGCGTTGCCGAAGCCCGCGGCGTTCTTGGCGATCGCAGGGACTGGAAGCGACTTGAGGGAGCGCGCTTCAGGGAGGAAATCCGGCGGCCTGCCGCCGAACGGAACGCGAGAACGGCTGATCACCTCGGAGTCGACAGGGGCTGGCTCTCCCTCGTTGCTGCTGGCAAAGAAGACAAAGTAGGATGGAGGGCCGTCTGCGATCCCGCGGGCAAAGGCCTCGTCATCCGCCACGCCGTATGAGGAGTCCTCGGAGAAGAAAAGGTCGAAGAGCACGGCCTTGGCCCCCCCGCGCCTTGCGAATGCGAGCGCGCCTGCGTAGAGCTCCCGCGGCCAGGGCCACGATATGCCCATCTCCTGCATCGTGCGCAGCGACGGCTCGTCCACGTAGAGGAGCGCCACGTTCTCGCCCGAGCCCGTCTCGGCGCTGCGGGTTGCCCTCATCCGCCAGTCGTAGGACTTGTGCTCAAGCGAGGAGAGGAGGCCCATGCCTTGCAGGAGGATGAAGATCGCAGCGGCCGCGATGCCGATGGCCGTGCCCCATGCTGCGCTCGCGATTTTCATGTCCTCTCCTTTATGCGCGCGGCCAGCCCCTCGATCATGCCCGCGTCGCGCTCCGTGAGGCCTGCGCGGCCGAATATCCTCTCCAGCCGCTCCTTGATGCGCGTGCGCAGCTGCAAGGGCCCCTCGTCATCGTAGCCTAAGGCGGACAGCGCCTCGTGGGCTTCGGCTATCAGCGCGGATATGCGTTCCCTGGGCACGAAGCTCTCCTGCATCCTGGGATCAGGCGCAGGGGTTGGAATTATGCGGCTTATTTCGTAACAGGCGATGAGCACGGACTGGGCGAGGTTGAGAGAGGGGAGGTCAGGGGAGGAGGGGATCTCGACCGTGGCGTCGCAGCGCTCCAGGTGTTCGTTTGCGAGCCCAGACTCCTCGGGGCCAAAGACGAGCGCTGCCCCTCCGTCCGAGGAGCGCGCGGCCAGCACAGGCGCTGCCTCGGCCACGGACATCCTCCTCCTGCGCACCTTGCCGAACCTGCGCGTGAATGCTGCTGAGAACGCGATGTCCATGAGCGCCGCGTCCAGCGTGGGGAATATCTTCGCTGACTCGAGCAGATCGCGGGCGTCGACCGCCCAGCACCGCGCTTCATCAGAGAGGTGATCGCAGGGACTCACGAGCCGAAGCTCCGAGATCCCGAAGTTCTTCATCGCCCGTGCCGCGGCCCCTATGTTCGCCGGCCCCTGAGGGGATACGAGCACTATGGCGAGTTTCTGCTCCACGACGGCGTGGATACCTGTGGAACGACACCATGTCAACTGATCGCGGACCGACCTGAAGCTGTCTTCCGCAGCGGTCGCGTTTTTTGCGACCGACCGGAAGCAGCTTCAGCAGCGGTCCGCCATCGAGAGGCGTGCACAGGCTACGGAGCTCTCCCCCTGCTGCTGCGGCAGTTCGCTCGCTACTCGTCGGCAAAAGCCCGCTGGCATCATGCGGTTTGGATGTCTTCCTCGCGTCAGCCTCCAAACCGCGATGCCAGTCGATCTTTTGCTCTCCTCATACGCTCGTCTCCTAAACGCCGCTTAATGCAGCCGGGGGCAGAGCTCCGTAGCCTGCAGCACGCAATCAAGTTTGTCTGGATGTCGGCGTTCAGTCGAAAATGACCGTCAGGAGGAGGGAGAGGAGCGACGGATTTGAAGGCGAGGCGCTGCCGGTGCTGCCCACTGTGTCGCAGAGGCAGGAGAGTGAGGGATTGAGTTCCAGGGCCCGTTGGCGATCTTTGATCGCCTCTTTGTATTTCCCGAGTTTTCGCTCTGTGTTTGCGCGATTGTAATAGGCTTCGGCAAAATTAGGATCGAGTTTTAATGCCTTTTCAAAGTCTGCGAGTGCCTCCTTATAACGCTTGAGTCTGAATTTTGCATCTCCGCGATTGTTGTAATCTATGGCGGAATTCGGGTTGAGTTCGATCGCTTTGTCGTTGTCCTTTAAAGCATCTTCATACATCCCGCGGTCACTTTTTACGGCTGCTCGATTGGAATAGAATAAAGACAGGATGTCGTCCGGTTTCATGTTTTGCATATAGACGCCTTGATCGAGTGCATCTTGGGAAATATTGTATACTACGGAATATACTGGATCATCGACGCTTAAACCTCCGTCCATATTGTATCGGTCTTCTTTGCCATCATCCCACCTGACAAAGATGTGATCTGGAGCTGGGACTAAAAATACCGGCCAGTTTAACTCGTGGGCTATTGCAAGCGCCACAAAACTAGATGTGTCGCAGTCAAGGACGTTTCTATTTATGTTGTTGATAAAACCGCTGTCACTCTGGTTCTTGAATTCAATTCCGACTCGTTCCATCCCCCCGTAAGGGAGTATCAGTTTTTTCTTAGGGAGTTCTTCACTCGCAAGGTATTCCTGTACAATGTGAAGAATCTCTTCTGCTTTTCCATATGCTTTTTTCACATCCTCCGGGGATACGAGTTCGGATTCGATGGAGATCAGATCATGTATGGGGTTGTCGGGTTTAAATGCGGTGCCTGCGGAGTAGTAGGTCTTGAAGTGGCCGCCCAGTTTTTCGAGCGCGGCCTTGTTGTCGCCCGTGAACTTCTGCCACTCGGCTGAGTCGACCTCGCCGTCGCTGTTCTGATCGGTCCTCTCCGACCCCTCGATCTTGCCGTTTCGATCAAGGTCTGCACCCCGGGTCAGGTCCAGGTCTTCGAAGTGTCGGGATAGTTCTGTCTCTATCCAGTGAACTGGTCGCATTGGTCTTCCGACCCCCTTGGTATTATCGGCAGGAATCTGCAAAAGTTTCCCATATTTATGTCGTCGCGAGCAGCTCTGGTAGGGTAATAAAATATTATATGGTATTATAATTTATAATAATATATAATAATATTATGAAGACTTGGCTTACAGTGAAGCAGGTGGCGGAGTACCTACAATTGAGCACCATGATGGTCTACAAGCTCGCCCAGAAGGGTGAGATCCCGGCCGCCAAGATAGGCAGCGCGTGGCGGTTCGATCGCGACGAGATCGACGCGTGGCTATCACCCCGAGGTGAAGGGCGCGCGCCCGATTCAACGAGGGAGATCCCCGGGAAAATACGCGATGTCGTGGATCGATATCTCAAAAACTTGCGCGAGGCGTTCGGCGCGCGTTTCTCTCGTCTCCTGGTCTTCGGCTCCTGGGCACGGGGGCGCGGCGGCCCTGATTCTGACATCGACTGCCTTGTGCTGCTTACTAAAACAGGTGACCGGGATAAGGATTTCGACGCGGCTGTGGGTGCTGCTTACTCTGCCGGCTTCGATCACGAACCAACATTCGTGATTGCTCCTCTTGTAATGACGGAACACGAGTTTTCGAAAGGATCGAGTCCTCTCATCATGAACATACGGCGCGAGGGTTTGGAGGTGTTCAATTTGAAATAGTCCGCGCGTGAATTCGTTGAGTTTGCCCAAGGCCTGATCAAGAATTTGCATTGATGGCACTCAGTCGAAAATGACCGTCAGGATGAGCGAGAGGAGCGACGGGTCGGAAGGCGAGCTGTTGCCGGGTTGGCCTACTGTGTTGCAGAGGCAGGAATATGGCTTGCTCGTCTCGTGGGTTTGCTCGGAAGTATTCTCGAAGAGTTTGGCGCGCGACGCCTCGTTGGCACTGAAGGCCTTGATGGACTTCAAGTAATCCTTTGCGGCCTCATCACGCATTCCCAGCGCCTCCTTTATGTCCGCACGGTCTATGTAGCTGTCCGCATCATTCGGGTTGAGCGCCAGGGCCGTGTTCAGGTCCGCAATCGCCTCCTCATGCCGCCCTAAATCCTTATATGTAGATCCGCGACTCGAGAAAGCTATGGCGTATCTTTTGTTGAAGCGGATGGACTCGTCAAAATCAGCGATAGCATCCAGGATCCTCCCGGAATCCTTCTTTGCCATTCCGCGATTCTGATAGAACAACGAGAGGAGATCGTCATATCCCAGATTTCTCAGGAAGACGCCGTCCGCCTTCGACTGCGGATCGATGTTCAGATATGCAGTGACGAATTCATCGGAATACGATTCGCCGTAATCCATATTGAATCTCTCCCCCACGCCGTCGTCCCAGCGCAGGAAGAAATGCTGTGGACCGGACACTCCAAATACCGGCCAGCCGAGTTCGTGGGCCACGGCGAGGACTATGAGGCCTGAGGTGTCGCAGTCGAGCCCGCCCTTCGCAATGCTCCTGGCCAGGCCGTCGCCGCTCTGGTCATCCAGATTTAGGCCTGACTCGACGATGAGCTTGTAGACCAACTTCATCTTCTCTTTTGGGGCAAGGCTGGCCTCCGAGAGGCGCTCAACAACTCTGTTCTTGATCCACGCCACCTTCTCGTAGGCGTTCTCAATTTCATTCGTGGCTGTGAGTTCGGATTCGATCGAGAGCAGGTCATGTATCGGATTGTCGGGTTTGAATGCGGTGCCTGCGGAGTAATAGGTCTTGAACTGTCCGCCCAGTATTTCGAGCGCGGCCCTGTTGTCAGTTGTGAACTTCTGCCACTCTGTTGAGTCTACGTTACCGTCGTCGTTGAGATCAGTCCTCTCCGAGCCCTCGATCTTCCCGTTCTGATCGAGGTCCGCGCCCTTGGTCAGATCCAAGTCTTCATAGTGCCGGGCGAGTTCGGTCTGTATCCAGTGTGCTGGTCGCATTGGATTTCCTTGGTATTTAGAGTCTTATCGTCAGGAACCTGCAAAAGTTGCCCGGAGAAAGCACCTCTCCAAGATATCTTAAATACTCAGGGTTATCAATATGTTATAAGGTTTTTGGCGCTTACTCGAAGATGACCGTCAAAAGGAGCGAGAGGAGCGATGGATCGGAAGCCGAGCTGTTGCCGGCTTGGCCTACTGCATTGCAGAGGCAGGAGGGTGAAGACTTGAGTTTTAAAACCCTCTCACGATCTCTGATCGCCTCTTTGTCTCTCCCGAGTCTCTGTTCTGCGATTGCGCGATTATGATAGGCGATGGCATAATGTCGATCGAGTTTTATGGCCTTGTCATAATCATCGATCGCTTCCTCGTATCTCCCGAGCTCGCCTTTTGCGTTTCCGCGATTCATATAGGCCTTGGCATAATTTGGATTGAGATCTATGGCTGTGTCGTAATCATCGATTGCCTCTTCATATATCTTGAAATCGAGTTTTGCGTTTCCGCGATTGTAATAGGCTTCGGGATCATTTGGATCGAGCTCTATGGCTGTGTCGTAATCCCTGATCGCCTCTTCATATCTCTTGAGGTCAAGTTCTGCGTTTCCGCGATTGTCATAAGCTGCGGCATTATTTGGGTCGAGCTCTATGGCCGTGTTGTAATCGGTAATCGATTCCTCATGTCGGCCTAGGATGTCTTTTGCGCTTCCACGATTAGAATAGAATATCGATAGAACACTGTCGTATCCCAGATTTTTCATGTGGACGCCCTGATCTATGGCGTGCTGAGAAATATTGTATTTTCTTAAGTAGTATTCATCGGCATTTGTTCTGCCGCCGTCCATGTTGAACCTTTTCTCATCATCATCATCCCAACGGACAAAGATGTGACCCGGAGTCGAAACCAAATAGACCGGCCAGCTCAGTTCATGGGCAACTGCAAGCGTCACAAAAGAGGAAGTGTCGCAGTCGAGGGCGCTCCTGCTTATGTTGTTGATAAAACCGACGTTGATACCCTGTTCCTTTAATTCGATCCCGATCCGTTTCATTGAATCATAGACGAGTCGTAATATCTTTTCTGGTTTGAGTTTTGCACCTGCAAGGCGTTCCCTCGCGATGTCGAGAATCTCTTTCACCTTCTCGTATGCCTTATTCACCTCTTCCGGAGATGCGAGCTCAGATTCGATAGAGAGCAGATCGTGTATCGGGTTGTCCGGTTTGAAGGCGCTGCCGGCGGAATAGTAGGTCTTGAAGTGGCCGCCCAATGTTTGGAGCGCTGCCTTGTTGTCGCCCACGAACTTCTGCCACTCGGCCGAGTCGACGTTGCCATCGCCGTTGAGATCAGTCCTCTCCGAGCCTTCGATCGTTCCATTCCGATCGAGGTCCGCACCCCGGGTTAGATCCAGGTTTTTATAGTGTCGGGATAGTTCTCTCTCTATCCAGTGAACTGGTCGCATTGGTCTTTCGACCCCTTAGATATTATCGTTAGAAATCTGTAAAAGTTTCCCGATAATTACCAGTAACTATCAGCTTGTTTCTGGTAGTTTATTTACCGCTATAACAGTAAATTATGATGAATATCTTTCTTTATGCACAGAAATTACCTTAAAACACAAATAATTACTGTTATAGCAGTTAAAATAGTTGATTAAGATCAATAAGTGGGTTATTCTTGAGTTAGATCGTTAAATATTACTGTT
>Ga0265297_10012248_pt1 | contig 10328 bp, 11 predicted proteins | sample Munlanlwell13791_FD_192502 | JGI IMG/M metagenome (GOLD analysis project Ga0265297, IMG submission 192502) | Leachate microbial communities from a municipal landfill in Southern Ontario, Canada - Leachate well 137-91 | ecosystem: Engineered > Solid waste > Landfill > Unclassified | place...
TTCAGTATGCACCAGAATCCAAGCTTTGCTGTTCAGGCAATCAGGGCGGGTGCGCTGGGTTATGTCACCAAGAGCAGTGCGCCGGATGTTTTAATTCGGGCTATCCATGATGTCTATGCAGGGCGAATCACGTTGAGTGCTGACATTGCACAAGCCTTGGCCCTGGAAAAATTAGGCGGCGATAGTATCGCTCTGCAAGAATTAACAGTACGAGAATTCGATATTCTGCGTATGTTAGTCGATGCTCGGCCAACAGATGATATTGCTCAAACACTCAATATCAGTCCAAAAACCGTATCCAACAGCCATTATATTATCAAGCGAAAACTTGGCGTTGCCAGTGATATCGAGTTGACTCGCCTAGCCATCAAGATGAATATCATTGATCTTTTGGATTTATCTTGAGCGCCTAAAACATGCCTCGAATACACTAAAAATTAGCTTCCGAATTACCTAAGATGATTGCTCGATCGCCAATCATTGAAGATTTTTTTGCAAATACTGTAATTCGACTGACTGCTCATGACACTATTACCGAACTTTATTCAGCAATATTCATCGCCATAAGCGGCCAGTCGCGTCTGACCGCTTATGGCCGTTCCCTTCCTTTAGAACGTGTAAAACATCGGTCTGCATTCTATTAAAATAGAAGCATAACTGATTAGGATGTTACTCATTTACGAAGGAATCCTTACGGTCCCCCATGTTGATGTAAGACGGAGTGGTTATTATTTAAATATTAGAATATCATTATATTTAAATAGGTGAATTCCTACGGGTCAAACCATATTACCCTACCGAATGTTGAAGAGCCCACACCAGCAGGTCTGCACCTCTCTGACCGTATCCAAAAACATGAAATATTCCAAAGGGAACATCGTAAATGCCTTGTTGAAACCATACATATCGGGTTTACACACCAACCTACTACATATTGTGATCTATAGCGTCAACACTCCTTTGTTGATACTACCAGTAGTATATTGGTGTGCCAAAAGGATAGGTATGTTGAAACATAAATCGGATTCTAGTCTTGGTTGCAGAGGACTAGAGTTCATTCTTAACTTGAGCGTAGTGAGTGAGTACAAATGAGAAGTGGTTTTTTTGCAGGAAAATTAACCGTACTGGCCGGATTGATGATGTCCGGCGCAGCCTTTGCCGGAAGCGGCGAACTCACGCTGATTCATTCTGGCGATATCCACGGCCACCTTGTACCCAGGCACAATGTTCGTAGCGACACCACCCGCCGCATGGAAGGAGGTCTTGCGCGTATGGCGACCGTCATCAATCATATCCGAAAAGCCAATCCTGGAAAGACACTCTATTTCAATACAGGCGATACCCTGCAAGGGTCTGCCGAAGCAATGTTTACACGAGGCCAGGCGCTGATTGATGTAATGAATCTTCTGAAGCCTGACTTCGACGAGCCGGGTAACTGGGATTATCTCTATGGGCCTGAACGGTTCCTGGAAACTTTCGTCGGCACACCCGGTAAGCCGCCGCTGCTTGATACCAAGACCGTCGCCGCCAACCTATATTATGTCTGCGCCGGTGTATCCGAACCTCTCTGTCCCGGCCAGGTTTCTACCGAACCTGGCGTATCGGATCGTCCGGCGCTTGGCGTGGACAAAAAGACGACCGGTGTGCCTGGCTATATCGATTTTCCATCGACCGATGCCACTACCCCCTATCCCAAGCTGGCAGGTCAGCGTCCATTACCGCCTTATATCGTGAAAACAATCAACGGCGTAAAAGTCGGCGTTCTGGGCATGACTACAGCGCGAGCCATTCGCGCGGTCGGTCCGGTTGTCACCAAGGGTTTCGTATACACCGATGGTGAAAACGAAATGCCTTACTACATTAATGAACTGCGTAATGTCGAGCATGTTGACATAATTGTGATGATCTCGGAACTTGAACTGGCAAGGACTATCGATCTTGCTTCCAGATACCCTGGCGTTGACTTCATTCTGAACGCGGACATGCACGAACGCACCATCAAGCCTATTGTACTTAAAACCGGCACCGTCCTGGTAGAAGAAGGCCAGGATGGCACCATGCTGGGTGAGATTCGCCTCAAGGTTAAAAAAGATCATAAGCTTCCAGGGGATGGCAAACTGACCTGGAAATGGACGCCGCACATCATCACAGACGAGATCAAGGAAAATGCGGCAGTCGCACGCAAGATTGCAGAAGTCCGTGCGCCTTTTGTAAGCGGCACTTTTGTTGAGGGTCAGACGGTAACAATTGGGGGCAACACCAGCACTTTGTTGCGCCCTGTAGATACCGTGGTGGGCTATACCGACGTGGCTTTGCATCGCTCAAACTTCAGTGATGGCAAAACGGATAATCTTGGTGTCATCGAGGGCAGCTCTCATGATCTGATAGTTGATGCGATGCGCTGGGCTGCTGGTTCGGATTTTGCGACTATTCGCGGTTTTCGTTACGGCACCCATGTTGTACCAGGCCCGATCACCATGTCGGATATTTACCACTATTTGCCTATAGGTGCGCGCATTGCCAAGGTATATCCGATCTTTGGCAATCAGCTCAAAAAACAGATCGAGAATTCCACCCGTGGTTCGTTCTCGACTGTACCGGGCCTTTGGACTGGCGGATGGATGTTCGGCTACAGCAACGTGACCTTCGATTTGGATGTGTATGCGCCTTATGGCTCAAGTAGCTCTAACATCAAGATCGGCGGAAAAGCTATCGACCCCAAAGATGAAGGCAAATACATGGCACCGCATGCGGCATCAGTGCCGTATTCCGTCGCAGGCTACTGGTATGCAGATGATCCTAAGACCATCAACAACTGCGGCTCTTGTGCTACACCAGGCAGTTCTATTGACGTTGTTAAGGACGAAAAAGGCGAGCCGCTAGATGTCAGCGAAATTGTGGTGCGTTACTTGAAAACGCTGCCTAAAATGACAGCGAACCCGCCCGGGCACCGCATCAATCTGCTCTATCCCCTGCCAGCTCCGGCTTTCGATAATCCAGAGATTCAGCCGTTGAAAGGTGTGATACCAAATTAAAGCTATCCCCACACAAAATCAGAGAGACCATGATCTTTAGATAATGACTTATTATTGTTCGTGCGCTAGGTAAGCTGACGCATGTGGCTACGACCGTCTTTTACCAGACCTGCTCTGGTAAAAGACAAAAACCAACCAAGAGGCTCAAATGAATAAAATTCTGAATTACCTTGCATGTGACATCATGATAACCAGTGTTTGTTCGCCAACATATGCGGTGGCTGAAGATAAGGTCATAATAGACACTGTGAAAAAAACGTCGCTAAGGAATATTAGGAATTAAATTCGGCTTTCCTTAATAGCGTTGTATTACTTGATTATGGCGATACCCGCCTCAGATTTTACTATTTTGTGCAGATAGGATGCGTGCATATTAAATATTGTGCATTTAAACAAAAACAAACTTCAAATGCACCAACCAATGGAGGTTCTTTGCTTGTGCATCTAGGTGTAACGGCTCGCGTTTGAAAATGGTCGGGCTCGCATTTGACGCCGTTTTGGGCTCAAATTAAGTGAAAATGAAAATGCAGTTTGGCTCAGATTATCTGCAAATGAGCTTGCAATTATCGGCACCGGCTCGCAATCCATTTTCGCGGGCTCACAATAATTGCAACTGTAGGATGATCCGTGTGTTGTCCTCAAAGATGAGGTGAATTTGAAAAATATAGCTGGGAATGATGTATCTATTTTTTTATTTCGCTTTGAATTACGCGGTAATGGCATCGACTTTGTTTTAAATGAGGCTATTGCCGCTGATATGTACCAAGATATAGATGAGAAAATAAAACCGCTCGTCCACGCATGTTGCGAAACACTTTTGCGGTACAGACACCTAAGTGTGAGTAACACCATTATGGATGGCAATTTTCTTGCTACAGGAGAATTTGAGGTCATGCTTAGTAAGGGGCTAGGACGACACTTTGCGCATGATGAAAAGGAGCGGTTATTCCAGGATGCCAAAAATATTTCCGATCTTCTGTCGGTGGTTATGGACAGAAGAACTCAAGAACTGAATAAAGGAAAACGGTAATGGGTTAAATCTGTAATTTGTTATATTATTAGCCACATGACATGCTATCAAGAAATCGTCTGCCCCGAGTGTGGCAGTAGCCAAATTACAAAGTCCGGCCGTACCGAGCAAGGAACACAACGTTACCGATGCCATATTGAGGGTTGTTCAATCAAGACATTCCTTCTTGATTATCGCTATAAAGCCTATGTGCCTGGTGTCAAACGCCAAGTGGTAGAGATGGCGATCAATGGCATCGGTATTCGTGATACGGGGCGGGTGTTGGGGATTAACAAAAACACCGTCATCAGCACGCTAAAAAAAGCAAACCATACTTACACAGGTAAACCCTATTGTTAATACACTGGCTGTGTCACGTGGCATGGAAGTTAGGTTGGAAGCCTTCTGTGAAGCCGAAATAGACGAACAGTGGTCTTATGTGGGCAAGAAATTTGAGCAGCGTTGGCTGTGGTACGCAATTGATCATGTGACCAGCACAATACTGGCGTATGTCTTTGGTAGGCGTAAAGATGAGGTCTTCAAGCAACTGAAGGCACTGCTTCAACCGTTCAACATTACCCGTTATTACACCGATGATTGGTGTGCCTACGAGCGCCATTTAGACACTGCCAAACATCAGGTTGGCAAGCGGAACACCCAGAAAATTGAACGCAAAAACTTGAATCTACGAACTTGGATCAAGCGTTTGACAAGGAAAACCATCTGCTTTTCCAAGTCGGCTTTGATGCATGATACGGTCATTGGGCTGCTTAGCAATAAGGTAGAATTTGGCGTCGATATTCATGCCAAGTTACAGGTTTGACCCACTACCCCAAATTGGACACTCCCAAGCCGAATGCCAGCCAATCCAATGGCCTGGCTAATTAAGGTGAACGGTTTTATCGTTGATGCTCGGCATGCGCCGCGAGAGAACCAAGAGGAAGCCTTTCTACGTGGGTTGATTCCCTTTCTGCCGTGAGCGGTCCAACTCAGTAGAAATTTACGCCTTGTCACCGCTCAAAATCCTATGGGACTTTAGTGTCGTTTGTTTAAACTCACCCTAGCTGGTCGCAAAAATACTTGTTTTCCGCCACCTCACAGGCTGATGACATCACCGGTTCTAAATGCCTCCCCTGGTTTTGCATGGCATGGTCTCCTATTTGGCACTAGCTTGTGGTGTAAGTGGATGTGTTCGTGCAAGGCGCGCTCGTATGACAGAGGCATAGGTCCGCCCCACTCGCGATTCTGACCCGTCGATGAGAACTGCGATAAGCGCGGCAAAAGGAGCCTGTTTGATGCGGGCAATCATATTGCGGCGCACGATAGTGCTGCGGTGGATGCGCAAGAAGTCGTCTGGATCGAGACGCCGTTCAAGCGAGGAGAGGCTTTCCTGATAAAGGTAGTCTGCGCCTGCGACATGGATCCGCACATAGTCGCGTTCAGCCTGGAATCGGATGATATTTTCCAGCATGATGCGTACATATTCGCCTCGAACCTTAACCCAGAATTCGCTTGTCTGCTTAGGTTGCCCGCTTAACGCACGCCTGAGCGAGGCAACGGTTTCCTGTAATTCGGTGATCCGGTCTGTCTGATGACGCGAGCCAGTTGCTACTCTCGCCCGTTCCATAGCTAGGCCGAAACGGCCGGGTTCTATGGGCTTGGTCACGTAATCGATGGCATTGGCCTCGAAGGCGCGTAATGCATGGTGGTCGAACGCGGTCACGAAAACGACAATGGGAGGTGTCGGCCCAAGCTGCTCCAATACATCAAACCCGCTACCACCTGGCATCTGGATGTCTAGGAGCAGAATGTCCGGCTGAACTTCTGCTGTCTTGCAGCACGCTTCGATCACATCTGCGGCTTCATCGATTCGCTCAACCCAGTCCAGCTTGCCAAGCAGACGGATGAGTCGGCGCCGTGCGAGTGGTTCATCATCAACCACAAGTACGTTCAAGCCAGTCATGCCAGCCTCCATGGTAGGTGGATGGATGCACGATAGCGACCAGGTGCCACAGGGCCGGACGAAAACTGGCTATCCCCTTTGAAACGAACACGTAGACGCTCGGCAACATTGCGCAGCCCAACTCCCATGCCTAAACGTGGGCTTCTCTCCATATTGTCCATAGGCATGTCGTTTTCTATATTGATGTGCAGACAGTCAACTTCTCGGTAAGCCTTGAGTACAATTTCCACCTGGCCGGTAGTGGCTCCTACCCCATGCTTAATCGCATTCTCGATCAATGGCTGAAGAATCAGGCTGGGTACTAGTGCGCCTCGGACTTCTTCTGGTATGTCAATTTTGAAAGTCATGCGGTCAGAGAAGCGCTCGTATTCGATTTCCAGATATTCCTCTTGCAACGCGAGTTCGTCGGCAAGCGGAACATCGTTCATCGGATCGAGCGAGAGCGTGGTGCGCATGAAACTCGAAAGGGAGAGCACCATGCGTTCGGCACGCGTGGCCGCGCCTTCCTCGATCAGTCCGGCGATGGAGTTCAGCGTATTGAACAGGAAATGCGGGTTCACCTGATAGTGCAGTGCGCGCATCTGCGCTGACAAGGCTTCCTCCCGGACTGCCGCCAGGCGCAGCCCGCGGTCATGGAGTTCGAAACTGAAGATCAGGCTGATGAACAGGCAGGACCAGCCAAAGAACAATGCCGCGCCGAGGGCTGTGTCGTTGATGAAACTGTTCCAGTTCTGGGCTGCCAGTTGTGGCAAAGGGTACGCAACCTGAGCCGCATAACCAATTCCAGCCCAAACCGGTGCCGTTGCCAGCGAGGCCAGGAAGGAGACGATGATGAACATGGGTAGCGAACTTTCCAGCGGCCCACGACGGCTTGCTCGTCCGTGCAATCGAAGCAGAATATAAGAAATGGTGGTCGTGAGAAGCCAACCCGATCCGTACCGCAGGAGTTTCTCCGCAATATAGGCGACGTGATCGGCAAGGCTCACGGCATCTGTTGCCTTGAGAATGTAAAAAACGGCCGATGAAAGAAATGCGCCTCCCCAATAGACTAGGCCGAAGCGGACCTGGGCCTGGCGGATGGAGCATTCATCGGAAGAGCTGTTCATCACCTTGCGTCCTAGGTTGGTTAGATCAAACTGCTTCGATTTGAAGCAACGACACCCTCACGGGCAAGGGGAACATCGTGTGTCGGATCGAGCGACAGCGTTGTGCGCATGAAAGTGGAGAGCGACAGCACCATGCGTTCAGCGCGTGCGGCCGCCAGCAGCCGTTCGCGCTCCAGAACTTCAAATCTGTCCAGCACCGCGACAAACAGACAACTCCAGCCAAACATCATGGAAGCCCCTTTAATGAGCGTATAGCCGGAGTATACCGGATCGAATGCGACCGGTTTGGGATATTGGCAGATTGTGTAGTTAAGAAAATCTATTGCCGCATAAAGAGGTGCGGTGACTGCCGCCATCAGGAAACAGAGTAGCGCTTTCTGTATGAAAGATAGTTCCCACATCCGGAACGGTAGCAGGCACATGGCGTAAGTCATGAGCGCGCCTGACCCGAACAACACAAATTTAAGCGGTGCTGACTCGATCGGATCGATATTAATGAAATAGCCTAATATGCTGTCAGCGACGAACATGCAAGCCCAGTAGATCAGGCTTAGGTGGAGCGTAGCCCTTCGCACGATGGCTCCGAAATCCTTCATGCCGGACATGGCTGCCGTGTCATCTACCTTGTTCATGGGTGTATTTTACCTCGTCATCAGTAGTGGTGGAGTGCCCTTCGACCACAAAAAATAGCCATTCGTAGATTATTTTGCCACTCGCCAGGTGGCATCATCCAGTGGCAGAAAAGGGATTAAGCGATGCTGGATAGTGGCTTTATAATTCGTTCAAGTCAAGTATACGTGGACGAACAACATGGCGGCACACAACAATCCAGATGATATCTCAATTTTTCCGGACCACGAACTGGTGCACCTCTGCCAGAAGCAGAGCCTGATGCTCAAGAGTTCATCGTATTGTTTACCGTCGAGACGCGGGAAGTTGATGATCCGCTCCCGATGCTGACAATGTGGCGTATCAAGAACAGACAATAATCTCTAAATAAGGAAAAGACACATGAAATACTTTTTATATGCCGGCATTGCTGCTGTGATTACAGCTATCTCAGGTTGCTCATCCATGGTGATTAAAGACGATGATATTGTGAAAAAAACAGCGTTTTCGCTAGGTTGGGAAAAAAACAGTTTCACCATTTCAGACCGCACTGATGATGGTGTGCAAACGACTTATGTTGCTACAACCAAGGCTGGAAAAAAGTATAACTGCAGTATAGACGGTTCATTCTCTTTTGGTACAGGGAGCATTATCACCGACCCTATTTGCAACGAGGTAGGCAAACCGACTAATGCCAAGTGTGATGCTTTGTCTAAAGCCGCTGGTAAGTGTTAAAACGTAACCGAACTACATTATTGTGCCGGTGATGGTGAGTTAGGCATCACCGCCGGACTCTTACTCCTGATGGCTTGGCATCTAAATTTAGCATCGTTATAAATTTACATGGAGGAACAAATGATTCATTGGTTCACGTATAGAAGTACATTTCTGCTCTGCAGCATTAAATTTAGACTAACGAGAAACGAGGATTACAAGTGATACTGAATAAGAAAAAAGTGGCTTTTTCTGGACTAGTGCTGATGGTGACTTTGTCAGGTTGTGCGGGTGGTGCCAACGGTATTGACAGCGCACTTTTCAGCAACGCTGCCAAGGTTCATATCTTCACTCCAGAAGAACAAGCCAACATGACAGCTGACGGTGCAATCCCAACCATGGTTACACCATCAGAGATCAGGGAATATTATAAGAATGCGGGTAAGATCACCAAACCTACGGGAGCGGTGAACTACTGTGGTGCAGGTTTTTCATCACTGGTTCAGTCGCGCAGGAATGCAGCGCTTGCGGCTATTGATGGAGCTTGTGGCGGCAAAGATCAATACACAATTCGGCGTGAAGGTTCTGGCTATATTCAAGCGAGCCATGTCGGAAATGTGCGAATAGGAGGCGACTGTAATCGCCCCATGTCAATCTACTTCAGATGTAACGGGGCGCAGCCTAAACCAGAGATTAGACAGAAATAATATGAAGATTTTTGTCTTACTAATCTGCTTGCTTTTGTCAGCCTGCGTAGGCACAGATAGTTTGCAAAGCAACGGAGATTTTGGTGATCACTATGTTGTTACAGGCAAAAATTATGAACAAATATGGCATGCCGCAACGGTGGCCATGAGTACCGATATGAACATTGTAGAGAGCCATAAACCTTCTGGGATTATTAAATCCAAGGTCGTCAATGGAACTGCTGGAAAGGTGGTTGGGTTCTTTATTCAACCCACTGATGCAAATGCGCCTCGCTACAAAATCAACATCGTTAGCAAAAAGCCATTCCAATCAAACTATGACAGTGATGGTGAGCCAACAGTGTGGGAAGATTTTAAGCACGCACTGAAATAGACATCGCACGTTAAAGTACGCCTACACATCATAAGGAAATAACAAAATGCGTAAATCAATATTAGTAGTGACTACAGTATTAGCAACAATGATGGCCTCAAGCTTTGCATTTGGTGTTGAGTATATGGTGTGTGAACGTGGAGTTCCACCCAATAACACTGTACTTTTGTGTGATGGTCATAAAGAGGGTGAATCAACAACTTTGCGTGAACTTACAAAGGACGGTTGGAAAGTAAATCAAATGTCATCGGTGAACGCACTTTCATCAATTTATATTTATTTTCTGATGACTAAACAATAGGTAACTTATAGCAAAACGCTGAACTTGTGATAGTGCTTTATAAATTTCATCAGTAGGGTAATTTAAATGTATTTAATCAAAAGCCGGCTAAAAACCCTTTTCTGAAATAACTAAAAACCAAGTAGAAATTTATGCCCAAAAAATACACGCATCTAAAACTGGCTACCTTTCTTCTCGTGCTCTTGCCTTGTGCTAGCCTTGCTACGCCTATAGGCATCGTTTTTGTCGAGGGTAACAAACCTTCTCGCGTGGTGTATGCTGCGGAATTTTTAAACATATATGACCACTCATCAAATTTAAACGCTTTAATGACCGCGCAAACAGATGCAGATTTCAAAAAACTGCAAAAAGAACAAAAACAAATGGAAATGCGCGTGATTGCAATCTACGAAAACAAAACTGCGCCTGAAAGCATTGATATGACTTTAGAATTTCAATGTCATAAAGAAGCGTATCGCATCATCCAAGCGCACGCTATGCTGCGCAATGCAACAGAAAAACGTACAAAGCA
>Ga0265297_10012249_pt1 | contig 10327 bp, 20 predicted proteins | sample Munlanlwell13791_FD_192502 | JGI IMG/M metagenome (GOLD analysis project Ga0265297, IMG submission 192502) | Leachate microbial communities from a municipal landfill in Southern Ontario, Canada - Leachate well 137-91 | ecosystem: Engineered > Solid waste > Landfill > Unclassified | place...
GACGGCAACGCCGCCAACACCTTGATCTGCGCTTCATCAAGAACTTCGCCGTTCATGATGCCGCCGATGACCTTGAACTTGTCGTTCTTCTTGGCGAATTCGACCGACGCCTTCGCAGCGGCGACAACGTCCTTCGAATAAGCCAGAGCCGTCGGGCCGTGCAGGAATTTTTCAAGAGCGGCAAACTTGCCTTCCTTGATCACGTGCTTGACGAGCGTGTTCTTGGCAACCTTCAGGCTGACGCCCTCCTTGCGCATGGCAACGCGCAAGTTGTGGGTCTGATCGGCGTCGAGGCCGAGCTGTTGGTTGACGACGATGATTTCCGATTCTTTAAGATCGGCCTCAATGCTGGTGATCTTTTCTTCCTTCACCAGACGATTTGGACTTTTATGCGCAGTCATGAAAACGCTCCTTTAAGGTCAAACAAACGCCGCGCGCAAACGCGGTAAAAAACTTTTTGTCGGAGGAGCTAGATGAGAAAGACGGCGCGAGAAAGGCGAAACGCCAGACATCACGTCTTATGTCTTGTCCCGTCTATTGCTGGCGAATTTTAAGCTTCCAAGGAAGCGCCCGCAGTCTCCGACAGGTATGCCCCGTCACCGAGGCAGGTGGGGGTTGTAGCCGATACCACCATAGAAAAGCAAATGGAATCTCGGTTCTTTTTGTTATTTAAATTAAAATAACGCCCCATTTAAGCAGAGCGTTTTTGTAGGCATTTCAATGGATTAGGCCTTTTCGTTGCCGCATCCACCTTTTTCAATTAGCCTTTTCTCATTCTTTTACTTTTCATTTGGGAACAAAAAATGGCTCTTTTAGATTTTCTTACGCCCCCTTCACCGATCGTTTTTTCGATTAAAAGCAACAGCGAGATGAGCCAACTTGGAACGACAATGGCCCAAACCTTTTTCATTCCCGCCCTCCGTCAAACGGAAGCCATAGATGTTTGGTCATGGGGCGCCGCCAAAAATTTGACCGATCCTTTCTTCTTCTCCATCAAAAAAACGTGTCTTGACAATTCCCTCGAAAAAATGCCGAGGTTTGTAAACCAATGGTTTGAGACACTCCGCCGTCATCCGCGCCCGGGCTCTTTCATGCCTTGCGAATTTATAGATGTTTCCGATCTCGTTTATTCTTCAGTCGCAATTCTGTTCTCCCGCCCCAAGTGGGGAGACATTTATACCGGGGGAGACAGTAACCGATGCTACTTTCACAGGGCCATTCAAGAAATCACATCCTCTGTGGAAAAGAACCTCCACGGCAATAAAGGAGGGGTTGTTATCAATACTGTGTTTCCCCAGCTTAAGGCCGCACGCGACGACTCCTTGCGCAACGTCCTTTACGAACGGGACGAACAGATTGTTCGTATTGTTCTACTTGACCCTCAAACCAGCGATTTATTTCGCGGCATGAAAGATGTTCTTACGAAACAATTTTCGGTGCCTTGTCTTCCGGCTGCGCGCAAAAAATCGGCGGCAGCCATTTCTTCCGAATTGCCCCAAAACATCATCGGCAGCGCCTAGAATCGGAACATCTCATAAAAAAACGCCCTGTTTTACAGGGCGTTTTTTATTTTTCCTAAAAAGACGGTCTACTTGACCTTCTTCTTCATTTTTTCTTTGCTCGGCTCTTCCTTCACCACGACGGTGATTTTGCCGCCGGCCTTTTCGACCGCGGCAATAGCGGACTTGGAGGCCCCTGCTACCGTCAATTCGACCTTGGCCTTGATCCCGCTGTTGCCGATAATGCGAACGCCGTCGCGCGCCTTGGAGGCCACGCCGGATGCAATCAGGCTTTCGGATGTCATCGGCTTCTTGGCGTCAATGCGTCCGGCGTCAATAGCCTTCTGCAAACGATCCAGACTGACCGCCGAATAATCCTTGGCGAAAATGTTCTTGAAACCGCGCTTCGGCAAGCGACGGCTGAGCGGCATCTGGCCGCCTTCAAAACCCTTGAGGCGAACGCCTGTGCGAGCCTTCTGTCCCTTGACGCCGCGTCCGCAGGTCTTACCCTTGCCGGAGCCGATGCCACGACCGACGGTAATGCGCTTCTTGCGCGCGCCGGGGTTGTCACGGATGTCGTTGAGCTTCATTTTCTTAGTCCTTCTTTTCTACCACGGTCACCAAATGGCGCACGCGGGTAATCATGCCTCTGACGGAGGGCGTATCCTGCAGTTCGCGCGTCGCATTAACGCGTCCCAAACCGAGGCCGATCAACGTTTCCTTCATCTTCGGACCGTTGCCCGACGTTCCGCCAATTTGCTTGACGATGAGCGTCTTGCCCGTTTTCTTCGTTTGAACTTTCGTTGTCATTTCACGTCCCCGTATTCCTTGGCGACTTCTTCGGCCTGCTTTTTGCCGAGAATTTCGTTGACCTTCTTGCCGCGGCGCATAGCGACCGAACGAGGGCTCGCAACCTGGTTCAAAGCGGCAAACGTCGCCTTGATCATGTTGTGCGGGTTGCTCGATCCGACCGACTTGGCGACCACATCGTGGATTCCAAGAGCTTCGAACAAAGCGCGCATCGGGCCTCCGGCGATGATACCGGTACCTGCCGGCGCCGTACGCAACACGACCTTGCCCGCGCCGTAGCGGCCTATAACGTCGTGATGTATCGTCCGGCCTTCGCGCAACGGAATGCGTTGCATGCCGCGCTTGGCGGCGTTCGTCGCCTTCGTGATCGCTTCGGGAACTTCGCGGGCTTTGCCCGTGCCGTAACCGACGCGGCCTTTGCCGTCGCCGACGATGACCATCGCGGCCATCTTGAAGCTTTTGCCGCCCTTGACGACCTTGGTCACGCGATTGATGCCGACGAGCTTTTCGATAAACTCGTTGCCTTCGCGGTCGTTTTTGTCTTCGTTCTTCTTTGATCTTTCAGGTTTTGCCATAATTTCCTCTGCTTAGAAGGACAGACCGGCTTCGCGCGCGGCCTCCGCTAATTCCTTAACGCGACCGTGATAAAGATAACCGCCACGGTCGAATACAACTTCCTTGATCCCCGCCTTGATCGCGCGTTCAGCGACCAACTGGCCGACGACTTTCGCGGCGGCTTTATTGGCGCCGGTTTTCAGCTTCTTGCGCACATCTTCTTCAAGCGAAGAGGCTGCAATCAGCGTTTTGCCCGCTTTGTCGTCAATGATCTGGACGGAGATGTTTTTCTCCGAGCGATGCACGGACAGGCGCAGACGGCCATGCGCGTTCTTCGCAATATTGTAGCGGTTGCGCTTGGCGCGGCGTTCGTGAAGTTCTTTTGCACTCAACATGTTAGCCTCTGTTCCTTACTTCTTTTTGCCTTCTTTACGGCGGATTTTTTCGCCCGCATACATTATGCCTTTGCCCTTGTAAGGCTCGGGTTTCTTCATGCCGCGAATTTCTGCGGCAACCTGACCGACTTTTTGCCTGTCAATGCCGGAAATCGTCAGCTGGGTCGGCTTGTCGGCCTTGATCGCGATGCCTTCCGGCGGCGTAAAGCGCACTTCGTGGCTGAAACCGATCTGCAACACAAGGTCTTTGCCCTGCATGGCGGCTTTGAAACCGACGCCTTCGATCGTAAGGACGGTCTTGAACCCTTCGGACACGCCTTTGACCATGTTGTTGATGTTGTTGCGCGCCGTGCCCCACAGAACGCTCGCATTGCCTGCGTCGTGAGCTTTGGAAACGACAACGTGTCCGCTTTCGACCTTGATGCCGATTTCGGACGGGACGGTAAGGCTAAGGCTTCCCAGCTTGCCCTTAACGGCAATGGTCTGGCCTTTCACTTCCGCCGTAACGCCTTGCGGCAGAGTTACGGGATATTTGCCTACGCGTGACATTCTTTTACCTCAAACTTTCGTGATCTCTTTATCTCTATTAGAACACTCGGCACAAAACTTCGCCTCCGACGTGCTGGGCGCGCGCTTCGTTATCGGAAAGCACGCCACGCGGCGTCGAAAGAATTGAAATTCCGAGACCGTTAAATACGCGGCCCAAATCCTTGATGCCGGCATAAACGCGGCGTCCGGGAGTCGAAACGCGCTCGATCTTGCGGATCGCGGGCGAACCTTCGTGGTATTTCAGCTCGATCTCGAACTGAGCCTGGGCCGTCCCCTTCTTTACTTCCGTAAAGCCGCGGATGTAGCCTTCGCGCACCAGCGTTTCGAGAACGTCCTTGCGATGGCGGGACGCAGGGCAGCTTACGACTGCCATGTTCGCCATCTGGCCGTTACGAATGCGGGTCAGCATATCACCAAGCGTATCACATACTACTGCCATGGGTTTTCCTCCCTTACCAACTCGACTTAACCACACCCGGAATCTGGCCCATGGAGGCCAATTCGCGAAACTTGATGCGGCTAAGTTTAAATTTACGATAATTGCCGCGGGGACGTCCCGTCAGCAAGCAACGATTGTGCTGGCGAATCTTGGCGCCGTTGCGCGGCAGCTTGGCAAGCTTCATCACAGCTTCGAAACGCTCTTCCATCGGCGTTTCTTTATTCTTGATCGTGGCTTTGAGGGCCGTGCGGCGCTTGGAATACTTCTTTTCCAAACGTTTGCGCTTGCCTTCCTTTTCGACCATGCATTTTTTAGCCATTCGTTATCTCCTTATGCCTGAAAGGGCATGTTGAAAGCGCGCAGTAATTCGCGAGCTTCGTCGTCTGTTTTAGCGGTCGTGCAAATGATGATATCCATCCCGCGGATTTCATCGATCTTGTCGTATTCGATTTCCGGAAACACGATCTGTTCCTTGAGACCGAGGGCATAGTTACCGTTGCCGTCGAAGCTCTTAGCCGAAACGCCGCGGAAGTCGCGGACTCTAGGCAGGGCAATCGTGATCAGGCGATCGAGGAATTCGTACATCTTGGCGCGGCGCAACGTGACTTTACAGCCGATGCCCAAGCCCCCACGCAGTTTAAACGAGGCGATAGCCTTGCGTGATTTGGTGATGACGGCTTTCTGTCCAGCGATCAGCGTCAATTCTTCGGCTGCGTTCTTGGATTTCTTGCTGTCGTTGACCGCTTCGCCGACGCCCATGTTCAGGACGATCTTGTCCAGATGCGGAACCTGCAGGCCGTTTTTATAGCCAAACTTCTTGGTCAGGTCGGCTTTGACCTTTTCCTCGTAAAGCTTCTGCAAGCGTGGAATGTATCTTTCTTTGTTCGCTGCAACCATTTTTATCCCCTTATACTTCTTCGCCGGAGCGCCGCGCGATGCGCGTTTTAACGCCCTTGACGAATTTGACGCCTGCGCGGGTCGCCTTGTTCGTTTTCGGATCTACGAGCGCGACGTTCGACGCATGAATGAGTGCCTCGCGGCGGACAATCCCGCCCTGAGGATTCGCTTGCGACGGCTTCGTATGGCGCGCGACCATGTTGACCCCAGAGACCTTGACGCGGTTCTCTTTAGGAAACACGGCGACGATTTCGCCTACTTTGCCTTTATCCTTGCCCGTGAGGACAACGACTTTGTCTTTCTTTTTGATTTTCATAATCCCGTCCTCACAACACTTCTTCCGCAAGGGAAATAATCTTCATAAAGCCGAGCGCACGAAGTTCGCGCGTCACCGGCCCAAAAATACGGGTGCCGATGGGTTCCAAATCCTTGTTGATCAACACGGCCGCGTTGCGGTCGAAGCGGATGATCGTTCCGTCGTCGCGACGCAGGGCGAATTTCTGGCGAACGATGACGGCCTTGTGCACATCGCCCTTCTTGACCTTGCCGCGCGGAATGGCTTCGCGGATCGAAACGACGATGATGTCGCCGATGCTCGCCGTCGTGCGGTGAGAGCCGCCTGGAACCTTGATGCAGCACACGGCTTTCGCGCCGCTGTTGTCTGCAACCTCAAGGACTGTTTCCATCTGAATCATGGCTGTTTCCTATTCTAAATCTGTTACTTCCCGGCCTTCTTAGCCGGTTTTTCTGCTGTCTTTTCGTCCACGAGCATCCAACGTTTGCGCTTGCTGATGGGCGCGCATTCGATAATCGAAACGACATCCCCCATTTTGCAACGGTTTGTTTCGTCGTGAGCGGCATACTTCTTCGATTTACGGATGTACTTCTTGTAAATCGGATGCATAACGCGGCGTTCGACCAAAACCGTAATGGTCTTATCGCCTTTGTCACTGACAACCGTTCCTTGCAATACGCGACGTGGCATGTTCGTTCCCCTTACTTCTTTTCTTTCTTGGGCTTGGCGTCTTTCTTCACGCTAACCTTGCGCAGACGTTCGCCCATAACCGTTGTAATCTTGGCAATTTCCTTGCGGACGTGCCCGACGCGCGCCGTGTTAGCGAGCTGTCCCGTCGCACGCTGAAAACGCAGGTTGAATTGCTCTTTGCGCAATTCAGCGAGGCGCGTTTCAAGCTCCTTGTCCGTCTTGGTCCGCACGTCGGCGGTCTTTACTGTGTTCTTGGCCATAATCTCTATCCTTCAACCTTTTCTTTATGCCGCCAAACGCTTCACAAACCTTGTCTTGATCGGCAACTTGGCCGCGGCAAGCGTGAAGGCTTCTCTGGCGATGATTTCCGAAACGCCGTCCATTTCAAACATGATGCGCCCCGGATGAACGCGACACGCCCAGAATTCGGGAGCTCCCTTACCGGAACCCATGCGGACTTCGGCGGGTTTCTTCGACACAGGAACGTCCGGAAATACGAGAATCCACAGGCGTCCCTGGCGTTTCATGGCGCGGGTAATCGCGCGGCGCGCGGCTTCGATCTGACGCGCCGTGACGCGTTCCGGCTCTAGCGCCTTCAATCCAAAAGCGCCGTAGCTCAGGCGGAAACCGCCCTTGGCCACACCGTGAATGCGCCCTTTGTGCGCCTTGCGGTACTTTGTGTTCTTTGGTTGCATCATGATCTTAGTCCCACTTCAACTTTCGTTATTAGCGCTGCGGCTGGTTTTCCGTCTGGCGCTTTTCGTGAGCCAGAGGATCGTGTTCCAGAATTTCCCCGCGGAATATCCAAACCTTGACGCCGCACGTTCCCATCGTTGTGAACGCGGTCGCCACGCCGTAATCAACGTCGGCGCGCAACGTATGAAGCGGCACGCGGCCTTCGCGATACCATTCCATGCGCGCGATTTCGGCGCCGCCCAAACGGCCGCCGCAATTGATGCGGATGCCCAAGGCTCCTGCCCGCAGCGCCGATTGAACCGCGCGCTTCATGGCGCGGCGGAAACCGATGCGGCGTTCCAGCTGGTCGGCAATGCTCGCGGCAACCAACTTGGCGTCAATGTCGGGCTTGCGGATTTCGACGATGTTCAGATTGACTTCGGTCGAGGTCATTTTGCCCAGTTCGGCGCGAAGCTTTTCAATATCGGCGCCCTTTTTGCCGATAATCACGCCCGGACGAGCCGAGTGGATGGTGACGCGGGCAATCTTGGCCGGGCGCTCGATGATAATCTTGGAGACGCTGGCGACCTTGCCGATCTGCTTGATCAAGTAATCGCGGATGCGGAAATCTTCGTGCAACAACTTGCCGTAGTTTTCGCGGCTGGCGAACCAGCGGCTGTCCCACGTACGGTTGATGCCAAGACGCATGCCAATTGGATTTACTTTTTGACCCATATTAGGCTCCCACCTTCGCTGAAGCCTTGGCGGGTTCCGCCTTGGCTTTTTTGGTTTCCGTTTTCTTCGAGAAGCCACGCGCACGCTTGGCGGACATCTCCTTGGTGCTTTCACGTTCTTTGACGACAATCGTCAGATTGCTGAAGGGCTTTTCGATGCCCGCGCTGCGGCCGCGACCGCGCGTATGGAAACGTTTCATCACGAAAGCGCGCCCGACCCAGGCTTCGGCGACGTAAAGTTTGTCAACGTCGAGCTTGTGGTTGTTTTCGGCATTGGCTACCGCCGCCTGCAAAACCTTCTTGACGTCGTTCGAGACGCGACGCTTTTCGAAAGTCAAAAGGGTCAAGGCTGCCGCCGCGCTTTTGCCGCGAATGGAGGCCGCGACGAGATTCAGCTTGCGCGCGCTGGTGCGTATGGCCTTGGCCTTTGCCAGAGCCCCGCCTTCCTCACGCAATGTTTTCTTCAAGTATGCCATTATCTTAATCCCCTGCCTTTTCGACCTTCTTTTCGGCAACGCTGTGCGCCTTGAAAATGCGCGTAGGCGCAAATTCGCCGAACTTGTGGCCGATCATGTTTTCCGTAACCGAAACGGGCAAAAACTTGTTGCCGTTGTAGACGCCAAAGGTCAGGCCGACGAACTGGGGCAAAATCGTCGAACGGCGCGACCACATCTTGATAATCTCGTTGCGTCCCGATGCGCGTGCCTTATCTGCCTTCTTGAGCAGATAGCTATCGACAAACGGGCCTTTCCATACTGAGCGTGACATGGTGTATTTCCTTACCTTCCGTTATGCGGCCTGACGGTCCTTGCGCTTGTTGGCGCGGCGGACAATCCAGCGATCCGTACGTTTATTATTACGAGTTTTCTTACCCTTCGTTCCCTTGCCCCATGGCGTAACCGGATGACGGGCAGCCGAGGATTTGCCTTCGCCGCCGCCGTGAGGATGGTCAACCGGGTTCATGGCGCAACCACGGACTGTCGGGCGGATGCCCTTCCAGCGGTTGCGTCCTGCCTTGCCCGTGACGATATTGGCGTGGTCGGCATTCGAAACGGCGCCGACGGTCGCCATGCATTCTTGCGGAATGACGCGAAGTTCGCCCGAACCGAGCTTAATCTGCACAACACCCGTATCGCGGCCGACGATCTGAACGTACGTTCCTGCCGAACGCGCAAGCTGACCGCCCTTGCCGGGTTTCATTTCAACGTTGTGGACGACGGTGCCGACGGGGATGTTCTTGATCAACATCGCATTGCCGGGCTTCACGTCAACCTTGGCTCCTGCGACGACGATGTCGCCCGCCTTGGAGCGCTGCGGCGCCAGGATATAGGACTGCGTCCCATCCTTGTACGTAATCAACGCGAGAAAAGCGGTGCGGTTGGGATCGTATTCCAAACGTTCGATCTTCGCTTCCATATCGAACTTGCGGCGCTTGAAATCAACCAAGCGATAACGGCGAGCATGGCCGCCGCCGATGTGACGCGTGGTGATGCGACCCTTGTTGTTGCGGCCTCCCGTCTTGGTCAGACCTTCGGTCAACGACTTGACGGGCTTGCCCTTCCATAGCTCGGAGCGATCAACTTGGATCAGCTGACGAAGGCCTGGGGTGATCGGTTTGTAACTTCTTAATGCCATAATAACCTTCCCTTACACGCCGGTTTGCATGTCAATGGAGTTGCCTTCGGCTAACGTCACGATGGCAATCTTCACATCACTGCGAAATCCGACGCGTCCTTTAAAACGCTTGGTCTTGCCGCGACGATTGTGCGTGTTAACCGCGGAAACCTTGACGTTGAATAAAGCTTCAACCGCCGACTTGATGACCGGTTTCGTGGCCTGACGCGCGACGCGGAACGTGTATTGGCGGCTGCCGGTGATGTTCGTCGCCTTTTCCGTAATCACGGGCGACAAAATCACGCCATAATGCGCGGCCTTTGGCGTTGCGGGTGTGCTCATTTCAGCCTCTCTTGCAATTGCTCGACCGCGTTCTTCGTCAAAACCAGAACGTCGCGGCGGAGAATGTCGTAAACGTTAGCGCCCTGCTCCGGCAGAACGTCAATATTCGGAATGTTGCGCGCGGCCTTGGAAAAGTTGATGTCCAAATTCGCGCCGTCAATAATCAGGGCGGAAGAAAGACCGAGCTTGACGAACTTTGCCGCCAGAGCCTTGGTCTTGGGAGCTTCGAGCTTCGCCGCATCGAGAACGATCAGTTTGCCGTCCTGTTGCTTGGAAGCCAACGCCATGCGCAAAGCAAGCTGGCGAACCTTCTTCGGCAAATCGTGAGCGTGATCGCGCACAACCGGCCCGAAGATGACGCCGCCCTTGCGGAACTGCGCCGAACGCAGGCTGCCCTGACGAGCGTGGCCCGTGCCCTTTTGCGCCCACGGCTTCTTGGTCGTGCCGCTGACTTCGCTGATGATCTTGGCTTTGTGGTTGCCGGAGCGGCGCTTGGCCAACTGCCAGTTCACGGCGCGCGTCAAAATGTCCCGGCGCGGCGTGACACCGAAGATGTCGTCGGACAAATCTATCGTTCCGACTTCCTTGTTTTCGAGACTCTTTACTGTCGTCTTCATTGTCTTATCCACCCTTAAGCCGTAGCGCCGGCAGTTTTATCGGCTGCCTTTGCCTTTAATCCTGCGGGAAGCGGAGCTTCCTTCGGACGCGCACGCTTGACTGCGTCGCGAATAAATACGTAGCTGCCTTCAGCTCCCGGAACGGCGCCCTTCACCATGACGACACCGAGTTCCGGATCAACCGAAACAACCTTCAAATTAAGCGTCGTGACCGTT
>Ga0265297_10012250_pt1 | contig 10326 bp, 10 predicted proteins | sample Munlanlwell13791_FD_192502 | JGI IMG/M metagenome (GOLD analysis project Ga0265297, IMG submission 192502) | Leachate microbial communities from a municipal landfill in Southern Ontario, Canada - Leachate well 137-91 | ecosystem: Engineered > Solid waste > Landfill > Unclassified | place...
CTGCCTCAGTATATCCTCGGCCTGCATTTTGTGCGCATCAATGCTTCGCAGATGCGCCGTTTCCTTGTCTACATCCATTTTCGCAAACTCCTTTGGTATGTGCTTAAAATCCTTATCGTCGCGTTGGTGGTTGTCTTGGGTGTCGTGCTCATTAACAATTACCGCCTGCAGTCGCGCAATATCGCCCTGCTTGAGCGTTATTCTTTGCTGCTTGAGAAAAATTTAGCGCTGACCGACCAGTACCGCCTGCTCTTAGAAGACAGGGGCCAATTGACAAAATTATTAAATGATGCCGGCCTTGAGCTGGAGATCCTTAAGGCGACGCTCAAGAAAGAAGAGGCCGAGCATAACCGCCGCATCGGACAGCTCGAGGAAGAATTAGCGGCATCGCGCGAAAATGTCATTGCGTCTGATGTGGATGTCGCCCGCATAGAAAAATTAAAATCGGAACTCGATAACCTCAGGAGCCAGAAAGAAGAAGAAATCGCACGGCTTAAACGCGCCATCGATAACATCAACGAAAACACGGCAACGCTCAGCAGCAATTTGGATGAAGTGATCGCGCGGGAATCGGAGATTACCACAACTTTTTCCATGAATGCGGAGGCAGAGACAGCGCTCACCGCCACGTTAAAAAACAATTTATATCAATGGCTTAAGAACCACCAGAATCAGAAAACAGGGCTGGTGGTGAGTTTCGAGGGCGACAACGACCTGCGCACTGTTTCGTTCCTTTATGACCACGCGGTCGCGGTAATCCTTTATACCTCTTTCCAGGACTATGAGCGTGCCCGGCTCGGTTTGGATTTCTTTCTTAACGATGCCGAACGCATCGAAGGTAAAGGTTTTTATAATGCCTACTATTCTAATAAAGGAGGAGTGGCTGAATATGCGGCGCACGCAGGCCCCAATTTATGGATAGGTATTGCCGCGCTTCAGTATGCGCATAGAACCAATGATAACCGTTACCTGGTGATTGCCCGCCAGGTCGCTGACTGGATAGAGACGTTGCAGGACGGTGAAGGCGGTATTATGGGCGGCCGTGACATCGCCTGGTACAGCACGGAACATAACTTAGACGGCTATGCGTTTTTCTCAATGCTCTATGAGCTTACTAAAGAAGAGCGTTATAAAAATACCGCCCAGAAGATCTTAGAGTGGCTGCGCACGTATTCCTACAGTAACGATGCGGTTCCTGTGCGCCGGGGGAAAGGGGACGCCACCGTTGCGACCGATACCTATGCGTGGTCAATCGCCGCGTTAGGTCCGCGCGTGCTGGAGTCTATCGGCATGGACCCCCATCAGATTGCGCTGTATGCAATTGAGCAGTGCGCCGTTACCACAAAGTTCACGGATCGTTTTGGCAAAGAGATCGCCGTGAGCGGTTTTGATTTTGCGCGGTTCAGCAATTCGGCGCGCGGCGGGATTATTTCCTGTGAATGGACGGCGCAGATGGTGCTTTCATTCGGCCTGCTCGCCGATTACTATACCGAAAAAGGCGATATAAAAAATGCCTCCTTTTATCGCGGGCAAAGGATTAAATATTTGAATGAGCTTAATAAGATGATTATCACAAGCCCCTCTGCGTTTGGCCAGGGCGCGTGGTGCCTTCCTTATGCGTCGCGGGAGAATACGGATACGGGCCACGGCTGGCGCACCCCCAAGGGCGACAGGACCGGCTCTGTCGCCGCGACCGCCTACGCCGTTTTCGCGCTTGCGAAAGAAAACCCTCTTGCCTTTCTCAAGCGCAAATGAACAGCACCAGCCTTATGAGAATCTATAAAAAACTCTATCGCCGTTTTGGCCCGCAGTATTGGTGGCCGGCGCGCACGCGTTTTGAAGTTATCGTCGGAACGGTCCTCACGCAGAATACCGCCTGGAGGAATGTCGAGAAGGCCATTCATAACCTGCGTAGCGATAAACTTCTTTCGTTAGAAAAAATGCACGCGGTGGAAACGTGCCGGCTGGCACGTTGCATTAAGCCCGCAGGTTATTTCAATATCAAAGCGCAGCGGCTCAAAAATGTCGTACAATTTTTAAGGCACGACGCTGCTTGCCTAAAGCAGTTTGATACGATCTCGTTGCGTAAGCGCCTCCTGGAAATAAACGGCGTCGGACCGGAAACCGCCGATTCTATTTTGCTCTATGCGTTTGACCGGCCGAGTTTTGTTGTCGACGCCTATACCAAGCGGATTTTTTCCCGCCTGGGGATTGTGCGGCAAAAAGATTCATATGATTGCGTCAAAGCGGTATTTGAAAACAATTTGGCACGAAAGCGAGCGCTTTTTAATGAGTACCACGCTTTGATTGTGCGCCTCGGCAAGGAACATTGCACCAAAAATAACCCGGCATGCACAACGTGCCCTTTGCGCAGCGAGCATACATATACGAGATAGCGCTGGAGCGATTTTTAAAAATACGCTACAATAAGAAACAGGAAAAGAAAAAAAATCACCGCTGCCATTGTAGGATTACCTTATGCATAGTGAAAAAAGGCTGATAAAACTCACACGGGATTTAATCCGTATCGATTCGCAGAATCCGCCGGGCAACGAGAAAGAAATTGCGTTGTTTATTAAAAAAGTTTTGGCGCAGAGCGGACTTGCCTGTCGCCTGGTCGCCTGCGGCGCAAACCGTTTCAATGTCCTCTCGATGCTGCGTTCGCCCCGCGCCACAGCGACGCTGTTAATTACCCCGCACCTTGATACCGTGCCGTTCGGGACAGGCTGGAAATTTCCTCCGCTGAGCGCAACGCTCTCGCGCAACAAAATCTACGGCAGGGGAGCCACTGATTGCAAGGCGAACCTCGCGGTCGGTCTTGAGGTGCTGCGCAGCCTTGCCGAGGAGAAAACGAAGCTTTCCTATAACATACTTTTCGCGGCAACCGCCGATGAAGAAGCGGGCAGCTACCATGGCTTGATCCCTTTACTTGAGAAAAAAATCATCAGAGCGGATTATTCGGTAATTTTAGACGCGGATGAGTTTGATATCATTGTCGCCCAAAAAGGCATGCTGCATTTACGGGTATTCATTAAAGGGAAAAAAGCGCATGGCGCCTACCCCGAGCGGGGTATTAACGCCATCAACCGCGCGATGGTTTTTATCGGGAGGCTGAACGCCTTGAAGTTTCCCCATAAAAAACACCCCTTACTGCGGCCGCCCACCATCAATGTCGGCACTATCGAGGGGGGCGACAAGGTCAACATGGTGGCGGATTGGTGTAAGGTGGAATTAGATATTCGTTATTTGCCAGATATGTCCAAAGATGTTATCATAAAGAGAGTCAGGAATCTTTTGGAGTCGGTATGCGGGGCAGGAGGTTTTCGCCTGGAAATTATCGCGCAACAAAATCCCTGCCAGATTGACCCCGGTCATATTTTGGTGCGTTCTTTAAAGTGTGCTTCACAAAAAACAATGGGCCGCGTTGCGCTCAAAGGCAGCGAAGGCGCCACCGTCATGACGATGCTCGATGATTGCGGTATCCCTACCGTCGCAACGGGTTTTGGTTCGAAGGGTTGTGCGCATGCGACCAATGAATATGTTGCGGTCGGCAATCTCATACAGGGTTATCATCTGTTGAGGGAATTTTTATTTCATTTTAGTGCGGCGTTGTGTTCTTGCGCAGCGCAATAAATGGCGTATTTTTAAGGATCCGGAAAAAGGAGGCGTTATGACGATAAAAGAAAGGAAGGCAGAAGCGCTTCCCATCATCAGTCCTTTAAAAGTAGTCGATTACCGTACCATAAAAAAAGGCTCTGGATGGTGGCTGGCGGTCGTGCTGGTGGAGTCCTGGCAGAAGCGCAGCATCGGTTTGTATTTGTGGCAGCGCAAGAAAGACGGGCGCTGGCACCGCAAACAGAAATTTTCTATCCACACGAAAGAGAAGTGGACGCTTATTTCGCAGGCGGTCGACGAACTTATTAAAAGCATGTAGGCCGGCACGGCGAAAAAAGTAATCGTCAGGGGAGTTTTGATTTCACAAGTGACCGAGGAATTTCTTTAGGGCACAAAGGGCGCATGCAATGAAAAGAACAATTACGGTTTTACGGCGGCCGCGTTTACGCAACCCTATTTTTATCGCTGCCTGGCCCGGAATGGGCAATGTCGCGCTCAAGGCGGCGCTGTTTTTGCGGGAGAAACTTAACGCCGAGGAATTTGCCGTGTTCCACCCCGAAGAATTTTTCCAGCCTTCGGGTATCGACATCGAGCACCAGATTATCACCACCACGAAGCTGCCGGAAGGAAAGTTTTATTTTTATAAGAACTCCCACAACAAGCATGATCTCATTATTTTTATATGCGAGTCCCAGCCGATTTTTGAGAAGAGCTATGATTACGCCAAGACAATAATTAATTTTATCCAGCCTTTCAATGTGGCGATGTCGTTTACCTTCGCCGCGCTTCCTTCCTCAATTGAGCACACAAAAGAACCCGTTGTCTGGGCCTGTGCAACGCACAGTGTTTTACTTGAAGAACTTAAGAAAAATAAAATTAAAATAATGGAGAGCGGCCAGATCAGCGGCCTCAACGGGCTTTTGCTTGGCGCAGCCAAAGAAGCCGGGATCGCCGGCATCTGCCTCTTGGGGGAAATTCCTTTTTACACCATTCAGATAGAGAACCCGCTTGCCTCGCTTGCGGTCGTGCGCTGCCTCAATCATTTTATCAATGTGCGCATTGATGTGAGCGAACTGGAAGGGCACGCGAATATCCTCAAAGACGAAATCGAAAAATTAATCGAATTCTTGAAGGATCCGGAATCCCACCAGCGGCCGATCGGCCACGAAGAAATCGAGAAAATAAAAGACAGCCTCAATGCCTTTACCAAAACTCCCGGTTCGGTGCGCAAAAAAATCGAAGAACTTTTTCAGGCGGCGAAAAAAGACATTACCAGGGCCAATGCGCTCAAAGATGAATTAGACCACTGGGGTATCTACAAAGAGTACGAAGATCAGTTCCTCGACCTTTTCAAAAGATCATCCAAAAAGGACAATTAGCAGTGCCGGGCCCATCGATAGTGCGTTTAATCCGTCGAAGAAGAAGCGTGCGCCGCTTTCTGCCGCGGGCACTCACCGGCAGCGCCGTGAGAAAAATACTCGACGCGGGCCGCTGGGCGCCCTCGGGGCTCAATAATCAGCCGTGGCGTTTTGTCGTGGTGCGCAACACAGCGTTGAAAGACGCGATTGCGCGGTGCACCGAATATTCTTTTATTATCAAAGGCTGTCCCTGTGTGTTGTTGGTTTATTTGGACAAACGCCGCAGCTATCATCTTCTTAAAGACGCGCAGGCAATCGGCGCCTGCATACAAAATATGCTTTTATGCGCATGCGAGCTGGGTGTCGGTTCCTGCTGGATGGGAGAAATTTTGAATCAAAAAAGAAAAGTAAACGCGCTGCTGCGCTTGGGCGGCCGCTATGAATTAATGGCGGCAGTGGCGCTTGGCTACGGCCGCGCAACCTCGCGTTCAAGACGCACAAGCCTCAGAGGGCTTCTCATCAAGGAATACCGGTGAGCGAGAAACGAGTAATTTTATTTGATTTAGGGCGGGTGCTCATTGATTTTGACCACCGCCTGGCGGTAAAAAGGATAAGCAAACACTGCGCCGTTACCGAAGAGGAAATCTATAATTTATTTTTTGATTCCGGCCTTACTGACCGCTACGAACGGGGCAAGATTGCTTCGCTGCAATTTTTTCAGGAGCTCAAAAGCCTGCTTAAGCTATCGCTGGGCTATGAAGAATTTGTGCCGATATGGAACGAAATTTTTACTCCCCATCCCGGGATGCTTGAGATGCTCGAGAGCCTTAAAGAGCGGTATGATTTATACATGGTTTCCAACATCAATGAATTGCACTATCAGTATCTTGCGGAGACGTTTCCGGAGTATTTTAGCTGTTTTCGGCATCTGTTTTTGTCCTATGAGCTCAAAATGCGCAAACCCGACGAGGAGATTTATTCTTTCATCCTTTCTTTTTTGAAGCTGCCGTCGCGCCAGGTTATTTATATTGACGATCGTCCCGAATTGGTCGCGGCAGCGCGCGGGCTTTTGTTTGATGCGTTTGTGTTTGTTTCCACAGAGGACTGCAGGCAGCAACTTGAAAAACGCTCTATTAGTTTTAACGCGCCTCTTTTTTTAAACGGAGCCGATGTTGTAAAGGGCCATGGCCACTAATCCGCTTTTAGAAGTACAACATCTTTCGAAAAATTTTTGCCGCATGCATGCCTTGCGCCGGGAGTGCATTACCGCGGTGGACGATTTGAATCTGCAAATCAACACGGGAGAAATTTTTGCTTTTCTTGGCCCCAACGGCGCCGGCAAAACCACCACCATCAATATGCTCGTCGGTTTCCTGAAACCTTCGGCCGGCACGATACGGATATTCGGCAGCGAATTCTCTCGCGCCTCGGTTGAGATAAAGCGGCGCATCGGATATTTGCCGGAGGCGGCGCACCTGCCGACACATTACCGGGTCGGCGAGCTCCTGGAATTTTATTGTGAACTTTTTTTTATCGGCCGCAAGGAGCGGAAGCGGCGCATCGACAGCGTACTCAACGGCGTCGGATTGGAGGAGCAGCATAAAAAACTGATCCAGGAATTATCCATGGGCCAGAAGCGCTGCCTGGGTTTGGCCTGCGCCTTGATCAACGATCCCGACCTTTTGCTTTTAGATGAACCCACGGTGTATCTTGATCCGCTCATTTTAGAAAAGATACGCACGATCCTCGTGCAATTAAAAAAACAGAACAAAACAATTTTTATGTCTTCGCATATTCTTTCCGAAGTGGAAAAGGTCTGCGACAGTTTCGCGATTATTAAAGACGGCCGCCTGCTTTGCCGGGGGCTGACGCGGGACTTGAAAGACCAGAGAAGCCTCGAAGAAGAATTCCTGCAGGCGATTAAGAAACAATGAGCATTAAATATTCGTTTACGATTATTCAGTTGATTTCACGCGATGTCTTTAAGGTGGCTTCCAAAGAACGGCTCATGTACGGGTTTCTGGTTTTGTCTCTTTTATTTGTTCTGCTGGCAAACATTCCGTTTCTCATCAATAATCCGGATTTGTTTGAGGGGATGACGCCCAAGGTCGCTTCTTTGCAGATCGGTTTTATGGGCATTAATGTTTTCCTGATGCTCACGAGCGTCTTCATCGGCGTGAGTGTTTTGCAGGATGTCTATGCTGAGCACAATATCGCGCTTTTGCTTTCCAAACCCTTGAAGCGCTGGCATATACTTGAAGGGACATGTTTTGGGCTGTTTAAAATTATTTTCTTAAACTGGCTCATCATGGTCTCAAGCCTGATGATTATCGTCAATTTCCATACCGTTGAGGTCAACGCGTTTATTTGGACCGGTATGAGTGTCAGCCTTGTATTGGCGATGATCTACATTTCGCTCCTTGTGTTTTTTTATAGTTTTGCGCCGAACGCAATCAGCGGCATCCTTACGGTTTTTATCATCATCGCGGGTTTCGGCGTCTCCCTTACTAAGGCGCAGCTGGCGTCGCTGCCGCAGCCGCTTTTATTTTTTGTAAAACTCGGCGTCGAAGCGATTCCGAAAATAAACCTTCTTTTCGGGATTTCGATGAATACCCTCGGTATTTTTGATATACCCATCGAGACGTTCCCCGTTTTCCTTCACACGTTTATTTTCTTACTCGTCATTCACCTCATCAGTTATTTCAGGTTTAACCGGCCGAGGTAGGGCATGGACGTAAAAACGCTGGAAAAAGCAATAAAAATTTTGCGAGGTTATTACCGTTCGTTTCATCCGCCTTCGGTGACGGAGGTTTCAGAGCGCTACCATGATCCCTATCACGTCTTGTTAAGCTGTATCCTTTCTTTACGGACAAAAGACGCAACCACCGCCCAGGCAAGCAGGCGTTTATTTGCCTTGGCGCCGGCGCTTGTTCTTTTGCAAAAAGTACCGGTAAAAAAAATTGAGAAAACAATTTATCCCGTGGGCTTTTATCGCACAAAAGCAAAAAACATAAAAAGAATTGCCGCGGAGCTCGCCGGCCGTTTTAAGGGCTCTGTCCCCGATACGCTTGACGGCCTTCTTTCGCTTCCCGGCGTCGGCAGGAAGACCGCCAACCTGGTATTGACCCTGGGTTTTAATAAATTGGGCATCTGTGTCGATACGCACGTCCATCGTATATCAAACCGTTTTGGTTTTGTCGCGACAAGAAACCCCTTTGAAACAGAGATGGCCCTGCGCAAGAGGCTTCCGAAAAGGTACTGGAAAGAGTACAATGATTTGCTGGTAAGTTTCGGCCAAAATATCTGCAGGCCGGTGAGCCCGTTCTGCAGCGATTGCAGGATTGCGCGTTATTGCCCGCGTATCGGCGTCAAGCATCATCGTTAAGCGTGTTTTTTTGTTGCGTATGCAAGAGAAACAGAAACAATGTTTTGAAAAAAAAGCGAAAAATAATATTTTTTTGGCAAATTATTGAAAAAAATCTTGACAATAGATATGCAGTATGATAATTTTTTCCTATAGTGGAGAAAAATAAAAACTTATTTAAAAAAAAGAAGAATAAATAAATGATACGATAAAAGGGGAGACTTGCAGAAAAAGTCTCCCCTTATTATTTTACTATCATGGGAAAAGTAATCGGTTTTACATTCGATTTAAAATCTGACGCGCCGCTTAAGGCAGGCGATCCCGTCGATGCTAACGCCGAATTCGATGTGCCGGAAACAGTCGATGCGGTGAGGAAGGCGATTGAGTCGGGCGGCCATACAGTTGTTCCCATCGGCAATGTGCACCAATTGCTTGCCAAGCTGCCGGGGCTCGGAGTGGATGCGGTCTTTAATATCTGCGAAGGCCTGTATTCGAGAAACCGCGAAGCGCAGGTGCCCGTCATCCTTGAGCTTTTTGGCGTTCCCTATATCGGTTCCGACGGCCTGACGATGAGCCTGACGCTCGATAAGATTATGACCAAGAGAGTGCTTATGGCCGAGGGCATCCCCACCCCGCGTTTTATCGGCATTGACCGCATCGACGATCTCGCCGGCCTCGACCATATGCGTTTCCCCATGATTGTAAAGTTGCGCCAGGAAGGGAGCTCCAAGGGTATCGATGATACTTCCGTGGTGCATAATCGTAAAGAATTGGAAAAGCGGACAGAATTTCTTTTTGACCGCTATAAGCAATCCCCGCTCATTGTTGAGGAGTTTATTGCCGGAAAAGAATTCACGGTGCCGATTATAGGCAACACCTCAGCCCTGCCTTTGCCGGCAGTGCAGGTTGAGATTTGCAACAAGCTCGATTTGGGAGAGATGATTTATACCTACGAGCGGATCTTCACCAGTGATCTGCGTTATATTTGCCCGGCCCAGATAGAGGAGAGGTTTGAAAAGGTTCTCATTGATCTGGCATGGCGTACCTATAAGGCGGTCGGCTGCCTTGATTTTGGACGGATCGATTTCAGGGTTGATAAAGATAACAATCCGTATGTGCTTGAAATCAATCCTTTGCCGTCGCTTTCCACCGAGGATGTTTTTGAGTTGTCCCCAAAAGCGGCGGGGTATGGATTCAACGAAATTGTTTGTAAAATTATCGACGTGGGGTTGGAGCGGCTGGGGATTGCCGTGGATACGGCAGCTTCCCGCTGCGCCATCTAAAAAGAGAGGCAAACGTTGTCGCAAAACAGTGCTGAGATGCAGCAGGTGGTCGTTGATCCCGCAGTATTGAAAAAAAGCGTTATCGGCGATTATCACCGCATTGACTTATGGAAAGATGTTTCCGAGCTCGACTGGGAAGATTGGCACTGGCAGGTTAAGAACCGTATCCGCAGGAAAGAAGAATTGGCCCATGTGGTTAACCTTACCCCTGCGGAAGAAGAGGCGATAAAAAAATCCCGCGGCAGGCTTTCGGTTGCCTTAACGCCTTACTGGGCGCTGCTCATGGATCCCGACGATGTTCATTGCCCGATCCGTATGCAAAGCGTGCCTATCGACGCGGAGTTTACCACCTCTCCTCATGAGATGAATGACCCCTGCGCCGAAGACAGGGATTCTCCTGTTCCGGGTTTGGTGCACCGTTACCCGGACCGCGTCCTGCTTTTGGTAACGGAGATGTGTTTTTCTTATTGCCGGCACTGCACGCGCCGCAGGATGGTAGGTGAGGATAAAAATATTTTAGACCTCGGCAATCTGGACGCCGCCTTGGATTATATCCGGTCCAACCGGAAAATCAGGGATGTGCTTATTTCCGGCGGCGATCCGCTCATGCTGGAAGACAATATTTTGGAAGAGGTTATTAAAAAAATCCGTTCGCTGGGGCAAATTGAATTTTTGCGCATCGGTACCCGCGCCCCGGTGACATTGC
>Ga0265297_10012251_pt1 | contig 10325 bp, 11 predicted proteins | sample Munlanlwell13791_FD_192502 | JGI IMG/M metagenome (GOLD analysis project Ga0265297, IMG submission 192502) | Leachate microbial communities from a municipal landfill in Southern Ontario, Canada - Leachate well 137-91 | ecosystem: Engineered > Solid waste > Landfill > Unclassified | place...
CCCCTTAGTTAAGCAGCTAAACGCTCGGCTGTAGAATCTATAATCCCACGAAGAAAAAAATCTTCTGGTGCGGAAACCGAGATACCCCCGGTGCAAGTCTGGGAGGGGGGATTACACCGTAAACAGAAGACTGCGGTCTTCTGAGTTACGAACTAATTCTGAAGATTTATATTATTCAACAAAAGGACTAAAGAGGGCTCTTGAGAACCTTCAAAACAATACAACTATTATTCCAGAGAACAAGCAAGACATCACTGACTTTATTTACGGAATGACTGCTTTAGGAATCAAACCAATAAGACTTCGAAAAGAAATCTATGTGTTAACTAAGTTATCTCTATTACTTGGACATATTTTCCGTAATACAGAAAAGAAAGAAATGTTAATTCTATTTTCCAAGATTGAGTTGAGCAGCTATTCCGATTGGAGCAAAACAGAATTCAAAGTAATTCTAAAAAGATTCTACAAATGGCTCTTAGGAGAAGATGAATATTATCCTCAGTGTGTAGCTTGGATAAGAACAAAGGATGTGAAAAACCATATTCTTCCAGAACAACTACTAACTGAAGAAGAAGTTCTTCAAGTAGTTAATGCCTGTCAATTTGTAAGAGATAAAGCATTCATCCACTTACTTTATGAAAGTGGAGCAAGGATAGGGGAAATACTTTCATTAAAAATTAAACATGTAACTTTCGCTGATCCTGTCTCCGCGATTTTAGTTAATGGTAAAACGGGCCAAAGAAGAATTCCAATAATCAAAAGTGTTGCTCCGCTAAAAGAATGGATATCAAAACATCCATTCAAAGATAATTCAGACTCAATGCTTTGGGTAAAGACAAATGAAAGAAAAGGAAACTTCAGAAAACAAGGAGAACATAGCAATACTGATCACATAGGATATTCTTCAGTGAATAAACTTCTTCAAGTAAACTTCGAAGCAATTGGTCTAAAGAAAAGATGTAATCCGCATATTTTTAGGCATAGTCGGGCTACATTTTTGGCAAAACATTTAACTGAAGCACAACTCAAAATGTTTTTTGGGTGGACACAATCAAGCGATATGGCGGCGAGATATGTGCATTTGAGTGGAAGGGATTTGGATGGGGTTATATGGAAATTTGGGTAGAGAGACAAGGTTAAATAACTTTTGAGAGAGGACATAATTAATGACTTCCGAAATTGCAATATTGAATCCGTATGCTGTGGCGTTGGCAGCAGACAGTGCGGTTACATTGTCAAATCTTAAAGTATATAATACTGCGACTAAAATTTTTAGGTTAGCAGAGCATGTCCCTGTTGGCGTGATGGTTTATGGTCAGCCTAATATTATGAACGTTCCAATTGAAGTTCTTTTAAAGCTGTATTCTGAGAAGCTGAAATTAGAAAAGTTCCAACAGCTCCAAGATTACTGTGAGGGCTTTTTTGAGTTTATTGAGTCGGGTGAAGTGATACCTAAAAAAGTACAAAATGATTGTATTCTGGCACAAATAAAGGGTATTTTTGGAATTTTAATTTCCGAGACAAAAAAAGATTTTGAGTTGCCTGAACATAAAGAAAAGTTAAATGGGGATGGGGGTAACAAATGCAGTATACTTTTAGACATCTTGGATGCTAAACTAACTAAATTGATTGAAGAACAAAAGAAGTCTATTCAAACTGAATTTGAGATTGATGCTGAGGAAATTGAGGAGAACTTTTCAGAAAATATTGACCAAATAATGCAAGAAGTTTTTGGTGAATGTGAAATTACTGATTCAGTTAGAGAAAAATTTATTCTGTTTTTGAAATATCGTCTTTGTGTTCCTGAATCAGGAATTGTTTTTGCAGGTTTTGGGGAAAAAGAGTTATTTCCTATGGTAAAAGCTTATTTGGTTGGCCCATTAATTAACAGGAAATGGTGGAGAGTTGAAGATAAGGTTCACTCACGTGCTGAGTCAGTTTTTGGAAGTCAGATACTTCCTTATGCCCAAGGGGAAATGGTGTTTGCTTTTATGAATGGAATTCATCCGCACTTTGACCAGACTTTGGGTTTCTATCTAACTAGTTTATTCAATAATGGGCTTGCTGATGCCACAATGACTGCCTTAAAAAAGCACTTATCTGTTGATGAAGAATTAGAGGGTGAAATACATGCTGAATTAAAATCTATTTATTCGCAGGCAAATGAAGCTGTAAAAATTAATTTACAAAAGTATTCTACTGACTATTTTGTTTCCCCAATATTGAGTGTTCTTGATTCCTTGCCAAAAAGCGAACTTATTGAAATGGCTGAAAATCTAGTTAATTTGACGTCCTTTAGGCGAAAAATGAGTAGTGACCAAGCGACCGTTGGCGGTCCCATTGACGTTGCCATTATTTCTAAAAGTGATGGGTTTATGTGGGTTAAGAAGAAAGGCTTGTACAATTCAATCACACATTAGGGGTTAATTATAAAAATACTAGATTCCTTATTATTATTATGACTCATTGCAAAAATCCCGTTTTTGATCCGGTATTCTCCGAAAAAATTAATATTGCCCTGAATATTGATGATCCAAAATGCTTGGGTGAATTATTGTCTGAAATTACAATAAAAAAAATAAAAGATACGCTCATTAGGAATGACTTTGAGTAATCTCTTCCTTTAATTTGGATCTGATTGTGGATTCTCTAGTTTTGTCTGACTTTGTTTGTATAGTACGAAAACTTTGGAATGTGTCTTATCCAAAAACATGTCTTTCAACAATGGTGAAGTCACTTTTTCTGCAAGTCCTTGGGGCTGTGCATTATTCAATTAATTCACAAAGCTATTTTGATGTTAGAAAACACTGTATTCTGTAAGGCACAAGAGTTAAAAAGAATTTATATTGGCTAATTATATACTCATATGGATAGCATTGATAGGTTTAACTTAATACATTCAGAGCAAATATTTCGTATTAACTGGAAGGATTACTCTGAACCCGATATCCAAGATTTGCTCGATATATATTATACTTCACTTGGATATGATGTAATAAATTGGCATGAGCGTGACCGAGCTAATGAAAATGCTGCTGATTTGACTGCCAAATATGGTAAAAAGGATATTGCTATTGCTGTAAAACTTTCACCGAGTAAAGGTGACCGAGAGCAAGTAAGCGACCTTGCTGATAGGTTGGAAAAACGAAAAATTTATTATTATGTCAATCAACCAACTAAAGCATTTGACGAAAAAATGAAAAAACAAGAAAATGTTGAATTTAAGAACATGGATTCGTTTATTCAAGATTGCTACAAAAACAACATATCCTTATTTTTTGATATAATGCTTTGTAATAACACAACACTATCTAAGGATTTAAATCAAGCAAAATATGTTATTCTGAAAATGTTTTCTCTAAAAACAAAAAAAGCAAATAAAACTTTTGCTTTGTCAAATGAGTCGCTAAGAATTCTTTGGCGGATAAAGGATATTTCCGTTCAGTTACACAAATGTTCAGAGCAGTTAATGATTTTTTATGATAATCGAGGAGAACCAACACACGAAGATGTAAAACGGTTCCTAATCCAATTAAAGTGTTTTGAACTGATAATGCAAAATTTACCTGGGTTTCTAAACCAATTTTTGGAAAAAAACAAAGGTTTTATCTCACAAAATGTCAAAAACACATGTGAGGATTCTGATTGGTTATATTTAGTTGAACGCCCGGCTGACCTGAAACCAGAAAACATATCAAAATACCTGAAGTTAACCAAGTCAAATTTAGAAAAATACAAAAGAGCAGTTGTCAAAAAAGATATTGACATTGTTGATGAATTGAATAGGGTCAGCAAGAATAATAGAAAAGAAGCAATGGTTAGTATTCTGAGATATTTCTATCTATTTGGAAAGTTCTTAGAACAAAGAACAGATGCGTTTTTCTCACAATCCATTGGTGGAAGATACGAAAGAGCAAACAGAGACTTTACAGAATTTGAATAAATCTACAAGTAACTATGCGGTTAACTAATATTCTTTGGCGCATTCCACAAAGCATATGGTGTAATTACTTAGGCATATTTAATGTAATATGGAAACCTAAAAAATTTGCTTTATCCAAAACTTAGCCTTAAAGTATTTACTAGTAGTCTATTTCTGCAGCCCCTGGGTCACCAGTTGATGCCTTGCTCCGCAATCTTTACTTTACTTTTCACTAAGACTTCTTTTCCTTTCTTTGTCTTTGTTACAGCCCCTTGCTTTTCTAGAATAGTTACATAATCAGCACATTTGCTGTAAGATAATCCCAAAAGCCTGCTTAACTCCGCTATGCTCCGCGGTTTTGTTTGAGTTAGTTCAATTATTGCAAAACGATTCTTATTGGAAATTGACTTTACTAATAAATAAGTATGTAAATATTTACTGCCAATTTCACCCATACACTGAATTTTGGGTAAGATTTATATCTACTTAGAACACCATATTTGGTGTAGTATGCGTAATCAAATATTGACATTAATCACAATAATACTGGCAATAACTCTTCTCACAGGATGCACTTCAACAGCCACAAGCAAGAACACTCAAAACTCAATTCTAAATAACAGTTCACAAGCAACTTCAACCACAAATCAATCCACCATCCTAAAATCTCAAACAAATGAAGACCTGCCCGCTTATTTCTTTTCTAGCGCTGAGTTAGATTACGTAGTCAAATCAAAGTCTGGAGACTTATTAGTAACAGGTCAAACAAACGAAAGTTTCAACATAAATGGATTTGCCATTAAATCTCAATCCAAAATGGATATATTCACTATGCAACTTACAAACGACCTTGTTCCAAAATGGGTTAACTACGTTTCTGGAACAGGAACAAAACATGTAGTCGGGTCCTCTAAATTAAGTGATGACACAACAATACTTGCGTTAAATATTGATAATTATATTGAAGTGAGCACACAAAAAATATCTTTAGACAAATCAAAAATTAATGAAGGATTTGTAATTCTATTTTTTGGGACACAAGGAGAATTAAAAAAAAGCATTTTGTTTGAATCTACAAACGAAGTTCGAATGAGTAGCATTATTGTTGGAAATGATGACTCAATATTTGTTACAGGATATTACAAAGGAGAATTAACATATAATGGAGCTGCATTAGGAAGCCAGACTAATGGGGGGAATATTACTCTGAAGCTTGGGCAAGATAACGCCATCATTTGGAAAAAGAACTATGGTGGAGGACTTTTGAAAATTGACAACAAGCAAAATTTATATCTCTCTGCATCACAAACAACAAAAGTCACAATTGGAGAAATTGAAATTGGTCTACCCTCGGGCAGGTTTAATGGAACATTCTTAGCAAAAATTCAATCCAATGGTGAGGCAATGTGGGCAAAAAGCATAAATTATGAACCAAAAGATTTTGAAATAGATAATGAAGAAAATATTATTTAACTGGTTCAGGAGGAACCATAAATGAGGATTCCTGTCATATTGATAAGAATTCACCCAGCACAGCATTCTTTATTCTCAAACTAAACAATGAAGGTAAATGTGTATGGGCAAATATTGTTGATGGCCCCCATTCTGACAGCGGAAATGATATTGAAATTGACAAAGACGGAAATATCCTTTTCACAGGTAGAATTGAAGGAGAAATAACATATCATGAAAATTCTTCAGGCTGGCCAACTGGTGGCTCCGCAAATTATGCGGGTTTGATTGGAAAGGCAAGCACTGCAGGAATTTTAAGTTACTCTCTGATTGGTCCTAAAGAGGTTGTTGTCAAAGAGATTAATCCACACTCCAACAATGAACTACATGTTACCCAAGGAAGCGGTTCAGATTACATAATTAACATAAACTCAATAAAGAGCCTTGGAAATCACGCTGTAGTATTAGGCAGTTGTTTTGGACAGAAAATTATTGTGAATAACAAAACAATTGATTGCTTACCAAATAGAGGATTACTAATTTATAAGGTGATTATGGATGAACAATAAGGACAAAAAAAAGAACATAGCATGGACGATGTTAACTTCTAGCACAAAAGCCGACGGAATATTTTTCTTAAAATTAATAATTGCAATATTGATTTTGTTATTTTTCGCATATTCCTATTTGCAAGCAACCCCGGATGCAATAAATTCATTATTTGCAAGTTTATCGGAGATTCTTAAGTAGTTAAAAATCATTATTGTTAATTTTCAAATATTCAAAGGTGAAAAAATGAAGACTAATGAAACTACAGACCAGTTTGACCCAAAAACACAAGTTAGAGAATTCAAAAGAACTTGCCAACAATGCAAAAAAGTGTGGCACGTTCTTGAAGAAAGAGAAAAAAAGATTCAAGGCAACATACAAAGCAATAATTGCTCCCAAGCGAGTTTTTGTTGCAATCCAGGAGCTCAATTACAGGCAAAAAGAAATGTTGAAGCCGGAGAAAACGAACTTGACAAACTCAAAAAATGCCCTGAGTGTGGTTCTGCAAACTACAAAGAAGAAGTAATCACTTATGACAAAAAATAATCCTTTAGTAAGATTATCAATTTGGGCAATAAAGACTATTTGGCATGGCAAAATAGGCAGAAACTACAACAAAAAACGCCACATAATCTGCCGTTTCTACCCTTCGTGCTCGAACTATGCAATAATGGCTTTGGAGAAATATGGTTTTTTCAAAGGATGGTGGTTAGCAGTAACACGCATCATTAGATGCACGCCAAGTAACACAAAAACATGTGTTGACTTTCCGTAATACGCTTATTATGTATTAACTTACTGTTTTTTTCTTAAAATTTTTTTTTGTTGTGTGTAAAATTCTCCAAAGAGATAAATAACAGCCAAATACCCGAAAATTAGTAAGATTAGTTAGGTTTTCAGAGAATTCCTTATAAAATTATTTTCTTAGAGCTTTCTTAAACTGCTTTCTAATTCAACTAATGCTTTGTTTGTTAGAGAACAGGTCTTGGTAGATTTGGCCATCCTTAAATCGTACTCCTTCCCAAACATTTACTTGTTCAGAATTAATTGTTTTTCGAATATCCTGCGCACCAAACTCTCTGTTTAATACTTCCTTGATTCTTTTGTCATTCTCAGGAAGGCTTTTTGTATTACGACAATATTTCTGGTATTTGTTTCTCAAATCTTTAGCAGTAATAAACTCCTCAGTAGAACCTTCAAGGTTTTCTAAACAATAGGCCAAAAAGGAGTCACTTTTTCTTATCCATAAATTCTTTATTTCATCTGCGGACTTGGATGTAGTGAATTTTTTATTTTGGTTAAGTCGTTGTAACCCTGCTAGTGCTTTGTTAAGAAGGCCACTCATCTCTTGCGGAGAAACAATTTCTTCTATGATTCGAGGGTTAATTAATTTGTATTTTGAAAAGTCTTGGGGTTGTAATTCTGCTTCTAATTTAGTTAGTTCTTCTTGATTTTTGAATGTATAAGGAAATGTAAAGAAAACCCATCTCTCCCAAAATGCAATAGTCGTATCATTTGTTTTTGGTAATTTATTTGTGGCAAATATTTGTTTTGCAAAATTTGTGAAATGAACCATTGTTTTGTATTTTCTTGAAGCACTTATTATATCTCGGCCAGTTAAAGACTTGAAAGTCCCAGTGTAGTTTATTGTTTGGTCAGAAAGGTCGCCTGCAAGATTAGCTAATTTATTTAGTAACTCGGCTTCAGAATATTGGTCACGTTCAAATTTTTGCAATGGAATATTTACCACGTTGTTTGGCCCAAGAAACCGTTTAAGCAATTCTAAGCATTTACTTTTTCCATTCCTCCCTTCACCGAGAAACATAAAAGATTTTTCAATAAAATACTCTTTTTTCAAACAAAACCCGAATAATTCATACATTGAAATAATATCTTCTTCGCTTGTGAGGATATCTTTGAAAAAGGCATCTATCTTTTCACAATTTGCTTCTGGATTGTAAGTTACTTGGATTTTTTGAAAGAAAATCTTCTCAGGAGTAAACGTGCTGAGTTGCTTCGTTTCTATATTGAGAACACCATTCTCTACAGCAATTTCATTAACAGAATTATTTGAGAAGAATTCTTCGGCATCAATATAAGAGTCTGCTTCAATTTTTGCAGTTATTTGGGTGGCAAGTTGGGCTGTAAAAGCTTCTTTTAGTAACTCTCTGAGTTCTTCTCTAATGTATGTTCTGCCTTCAGGGACATAAATTCCATTGGAGTATATCCAAATTTCTGCTTTCTCATCGTTTCGGGTTGTATAGAAGGTATTTCTTTCTTTAAGAGTGTCAACAAGAACTTCCGTTGCTTCATTTCTTTTATTGGAATTAAGTAATAGTAGAAATTTTTCTCTGATTTTAGTGTCAGTCCAAAGAGGATTTGGTTTGTTGCCATACTTATTGAGTAAATCATAAACCTTTTTTCTTGTTATTTCTGAATTGTAGTTTTGCCATTTATTGAATTTATTTATGTGCAAGAAAACGTCTTCTACGGAGCAACATTCTTTTCTTGAGTTAAATATTTGCATCACGGCTGAAGCTCTTTCTGAATTGGTTGCTGTTGGGTTAAGTAGTATTTGTGAATAACCAAACTCTATTGCTCGCTCATTTTTGGTTACACTTTCAAGAAATTCTGTTTTTGTAATATTCTTTTTTCCTTGATTGGCAACTTTTATTTGATTGTGTGTTGTGTCGTATTTCCAATGTTTTGAAAATTCAAGTGGGCACCAATGAAAATTTCCATAAAACGAATTATCATATTTAAATCCTATTGGAAGCTCTTGACAATAAAATTTTACAAAATTCTCAAAAAACGATTTGTGATTAGTTTCAGTTAAGTCATCAAATCCATATAGTCTTAGGTATGGCGATTTTCCTTGGTGGTCGAAGTAATTTACTTCATAGCCTTTTTTTTCAAGATTTTTATAATTTTGCTCTTGGATATCATAAGCAATCTTCCGATTTTCAGAGGTGTCGTTTTCTAAATCAATTTCAATCAATATTTCTTTTCGAGTTACGCTCCGCAATCGATGTTTATTTTCTTCAAAATTTGACTTGCGGTCTTCTTCTTTTGTATATTGGTTTTCTCCAAAAACACAATCAATAATTCCTTTATTTTTCAAAAAGTTCATTGTATCCATACCTTCACCTAAAAGTCGCTCAGATATTGTTTTTTTGTTGAAAGAACAAAATCCCCATCTTTATACAATTCGATAAAATTTCCTTTTTTTGAAAAAATGAAAAATATCTCTAAGTCTTCAAATTCTATTAATCCGTCCCAATGCTCCATTTGGGCAAGTTTTTCAATTCTCATTAGAATCACTTTTTGAAAGTTTTTCTTCGACTGCAACTCTAAAAAATCCTGATAGAGTTTGACCATCCTTATCAGCTATTTTTCTGATTTTTTTTGCTAAATCTTTTGGTATGCTAATAAAAATATTTTCTCTTTCCATTTACTTCACCTCGCTTTGAAGATACAAACCTTAATATAGTTCTCAATGTTATAATATGTCGTGATATGTTGAGTTACTCTCGATATGATAATTTGGGGCAGTACAAAGACAAAGAAAGATACTCCAAGGAAATAGTTGACAGTAAGGCACACTTTCAATTATTTGTTACGATAGCACAGGGTAGTATGACTTTGACTGAATTGAGGCATAAGCTAAAAAAAAGTAATGCAACAATTCAAGAGCAACTGTTAGTATTGGAACATAATGGGGCAATTAATCGGTCCCTTAGCGGAGTTGATAAACCTAAATATATTTACAAAGTTAATTATGGGTATTTTCTCAAAAAAGTGGAAGAGATGTTCGGGAAAGAGTCCACTCAAACAACGAAGAAACTAATTGAAAAATATTTCAAGGAATATTACCCAAATGACAAATCCTTTAATTCAAAATCAAAAAAATCACCGAATTTGCTTCCCGCGCAAACCTTTCTTGACCTTGTTCAAAAGTTACCGTATTATGCATTAACAAACAGAAGTGGAGTGATTGATGATGAATTTGCAATCCAGGGATGGTATTTGCTTTTTTTATTAGTGGAAGTCATGGAGAAGGTCGCTAAAAAAGATAGGGTGCTGGACTTATCCTTTTTCCAAAAATTTAAGGCTAAAAAAGGACAAAGACTAAAAGATACGGGTGCGAGGTTTTGGTTTAAGCCCGAAATACAAGTAGGAATGAAATCATTAATAAAATTTCATTTAGATAATTTGGAGGATGATAAAAATGGAAAACGAAACTAATTTGGTTGACTGCAACCGCTATAGCCCCGTGTGCAAGTCTGGGAGGGGGGATTACACTTACTTTTGGAAAAACCTCAAACTATGCTAATTCTTTTAAACTTCAGAAACTTACTCTTAATATGCAAAAATTAATATTAGTTTCAATTGTTTTATTTGT
>Ga0265297_10012253_pt1 | contig 10324 bp, 7 predicted proteins | sample Munlanlwell13791_FD_192502 | JGI IMG/M metagenome (GOLD analysis project Ga0265297, IMG submission 192502) | Leachate microbial communities from a municipal landfill in Southern Ontario, Canada - Leachate well 137-91 | ecosystem: Engineered > Solid waste > Landfill > Unclassified | place...
ACAAAAGACGTAGCCGCCCGCGTGGAAGGGCTGGTGGGCCCGGTAGGAATCGCGGAAGTGATAAGGAAGATGGAAGCCGGGGGCCAGCCGCGCACCGCAATCGCGTTTGACCTCGCGGGCAGGATTGCCGCTGGGGAATTTTCCAAGGGAACCCCGCAGAAGCTCATGGAGCAGGCGGTGAGGACCGCGGTCGGCCTCCTCACCGAAGGCGTCCTGGTCGCGCCCACAGAAGGCATAACCGAGCTGAGCATAAATGAAAACCCAGACGGCACCGATTACGTCTCGCTGCATTTCGCAGGCCCAATCCGCTCTGCAGGCGGCACGGTCGCCGCCCTCAGCGTCGTCTTCGCTGACATCGCGAGGAAAAGGTGCGGCATAGGCAACTACCGCCCGACCGAGACCGAAGTTGCCAGGTATGTGGAAGAGGTGAATGTGTATGAGAACCGCTGCAACCATTTGCAGTATAAGCCGCCGGACGAGCACGTCGCCCACATAGTGCGCAACTGCCCGGTGTGCATAGACGGCGACCCCACGGAAGATGTTGAGGTTTCCGTGCACCGCGACCTTGACCGCGTGAAGAGCAACCGCGTACGCGGAGGCATCCCCCTCGTCATCTGCGAAGGCATTGCGCAGAAGGCCCCCAAGGTGCTCAAGCAGGCAAGCAAGTACGGCTTAGATTGGAACTGGCTGCAAGATGTAATCAAGGTGAAGAAGAGGGAGGACAAAGTGGAAGTGAAGCCCGACTTCACTTATTTGGAAGGGCTGGTCGCCGGCCGCCCTGTCTTCAGCTACCCCATGGCAAAGGGCGGTTTCCGCCTCCGCTATGGGAGGAGCCGCACGAACGGCATAATGGCAAGGAACCTCCATCCCGGCGCGATGGTGCTCCTGGATTCCTTCCCCGCAAACGGCACCCACATGAAGGTTGAGCGCCCGGGCAAGGGCTGCATCGTCACCGTGTGCGACTCCATAGAGCCCCCGGTCGTCCGGCTCAAGGGCGGCTCAGTGATGAAGGTGAGGAGCGCGCAGGAGGCACAATCCCTCCGCGACAAAGTTGAAAAGATACTCTTCCTAGGCGACATGCTCGTGACCTTCGGCGATTTCCTCAAGTCCAATCATCCGCTCATGCCCTCCGGCTACTGCAGGGAATGGTGGGAGGCCGAGATAGAGGCCGCGGACCTTTCCATCCCGCAATTCCACTGCGCGCAGGACGCATTTGAGTTCTCGCGCAAGAGCAACATCCCCCTCCATCCAGATTACACTTATCCCTGGCACGACCTCACCCACGATGAGATTTCCTCGCTCGCCCATTACTTATCCAAAGGGACGCCAACCTGGGAGGGCAACCATCTCCGCGAATTCATCATCCAGCTGGACAAGGAAAAGTATATCCTTGAGAACCTGTATGTTGAGCACAAGGTTGATGGCCAGAACCTAATCCTCTCCGGTGACGACGCCTTCGCGCTACTCTCCTCCCTGGGCCTCCTCATGGGCCAGAAGCTTGATTCCTCCTCATTCTCCATAGACCCGAATACGGATGTGATGGAAAACATGCGCCGCCTCTCCGGCATAACCATCCGCAGGAAATGCCCCACATATGTAGGCGCAAGGATGGGCAGGCCCGAGAAGGCCAAGGAGAGGATAATGCCGGGGAGCCCGAACATCCTTTTCCCCACCGGCTCGCCCAAGAACCGCAGTTTGGTAAAGCTCTACAAATCCCTTAAGGGAAGAGAAAAGGAGCGCGGCATAAACGTTGAAATAGCCCGTTTCCGTTGCAGCGGCTGCGGGAAGCCGACCTTCTCCCCGCGCTGCCACTCCTGCGGCGCCCTCGCCACCACGGAGCTAGTCTGCCACAAGTGCGGCGCCGTCACCAAGGAAAAGGAGCACTGCGGCATGCCCACCCAGGCCTACGATTACCGCCCGCTTGAACTTATCTCCATAATGGAGAAGACACGCACAGAACTCGGCTTCATGCCCCCGGACCTCAAGGGGGTGAAGGGGCTCTTCAGCGACTCCCGCATCCCGGAGCGCCTTGAAAAAGGATTTTACCGCGCCAAGCACTCTGTTTATGTGTATAAGGACGGCACCTCCCGCTTTGACGCCACGGACGTCCCCATCACCCACTTCCGCATCTCCGAGATAAACCAGACCGTTGATGGAATAAAGGCCCTTGGCTACACGCAGGATTCCGAAGGCAAGCCCATCACCTCCGACACCCAGATAGTCGCCCTCATGCCCCAGGACATCCTCGTCTCCCGCCACGGCCTTGATTACCTCGCAAATGTCGCGAATTTCCTGGACGACACCCTCATAAACCTCTACGGGCTGCACCCCTTCTACAAGCTCAGGAACGGGAAGGACCTCATAGGCCACATGGTCGTGGGGCTCTCCCCCCACACCTCAGCCTGCGTCCTCGCCCGCATCATAGGCTATACCGATGCGAATGTGGGCTACGCCCATCCCTATTTTCATACTGCAAAAAGAAGGAATTGCGACGGGGACGAGGACGCAATAATGCTCCTCATGGACGCCCTCTTGAATTTCTCCCGCTCTTACTTATCCAGCAAGAGGGGAGGGACTATGGACGCCCCGCTCCTGCTCACCCCCATGATAAACCCGCTGGAAGTTGATGACGAGGTGCATGGGATGGAAGTGGTCAGCAAATACCCACTTGACTTCTACCAGGCATGCGAGAAGCTCACCTTCCCCGGCGACATCAAGCTCGCCACTGTGAAGGACCTCCTGGGCAAGCCCGAGCAATACGGCGACCTCCGCTTCATGTTTGACACCACCTCCCTCAACGAGGGCCCCATGGTCACCAATTATATAACGCTGGACTCCATCCCGCAGAAGATAGAGGCGGAGTTCCGCCTCCACTCCCTCATCCGCGCCGTTGATTCCAAGGACGCGGCGGAGCGCCTCATCCTCTCCCATTTCATCCCGGACATCTACGGAAACCTCCGCTCCTTCTCGCGGCAGTCCTTCCGCTGCGTTGATTGCAACGAAATCTTCCGCCGCCCACCCCTCATAGGCAAATGCTCCCGCTGCGGGGGCAAAATCCTCCTCACCATAAACAAGGGCGGCATAGAGAAATACCTAAAGGTATCCATGCGGATGATTGACGAGTATGGATTGCCCTTCTACCTGAAGCAGCGCCTTGAACTCGTTGAAAAGGAGATAGACAGCGTCTTCCGCGACGAGAAGGTGGAGCAGAAGGGATTGTCCGACTTCATGTAGCTGGCGCTAAAGAAAAGAAAAACAAAAACAAGAAAAATAAAAACTAAAGGATTATTTGACGTACTTCTCCGCCATGTCGCCGATGACAGGCAGCTTGTACCTCTCTCCCTGCCAAGCCTTCCACATCATGAACAGTATCACGAGTATGGGCAGGAACATCAGGGGCATTACGCAGAAGCCGCCGATTCCAGTGACCATAGTAAGCACTGAAGCCACTATGCTCAGCACAATCGAGTACACGATCGTCACAGCAGTGAGCAGGAGGTCCTGGTATGCGTGGAACGCCACGAACTTGTCGTTCTTCTTGTCAGTGAACAGCACGAACAGAGGAACCCAGAAGCTTATCAGGTAGCAAAGCATGCCGAACAGGTTGGAATCGCTGCTTCCAGAGCTAGGCGCCGGATCCGCAGCCTTCTTCTTTTCTTCCGCCATTGAAAATCACCACTATGCATTAAAAGGGAGGACATTATAAATCTTTCAGGGAGAGCCAACAGGTGCAATAATGCTCATATTCAACACCCTCACCAGGAAAAAGGAAACGTTCGGCGCAAAGGAGGGCGGCAAACTCTACATCTACGTGTGCGGCCTCACGCCCTACGACCATGCCCATGTCGGCCACGCCCGCACCTATGTCGCCTTTGACACAATCAAGCGCTGCCTCATGCAGAAGGGCGCGGACGTTTTCCACATCCAGAACGTAACGGACGTGGAGGATAAGATATTCAACCGGAGCCGCGAGACCAAAATCCCGCCCCAGGACCTCGCGGAGCGCTTCCAGGGCGAAGCTTTGGAATTGTTTGACCTTTTGAACGTCCTCCGCGCAAACGTTTACCCAAAAGTGAGCGAGCACATTCCCGAAATCATAGAAATGATACAAAAAATCCAGAAGAACGGCCTCGCCTACGAAACCAAAACAGGCGTCTATTTCTCCGTCAAGAAGTTCCGCAATTACGGGAAGCTCTCCGGCCAGAAGATGGACGAGATAAAGAAGGGCTCGCGCATAGAGGCGGACGAGACGAAAGAACATCCCGAGGATTTCGCCCTCTGGAAGAAGGGTGAGGATGTCCTCACCTTTGATTCCCCATGGGGCATAGGCCGCCCCGGCTGGCACATAGAATGCTCCGCCATGGCGATGAAATACACGGGCGGAAAGCCCTTGGACATCCACGGCGGCGCAAGGGATTTGATTTTCCCGCACCATGAGAACGAAATAGCGCAGGCGGAAGGGGCCGCCAGCCGCCAGTTCTCCCGCTTCTGGATGCACACCGGCTTCCTCACCGTTAATGGGGAAAAGATGAGCAAATCTTTAGGCAATTTCATCACCCTCAAGGACCTTTTATCCAGGCACTCGCCCAATGCAGTGCGTTTGTTCTTCCTCCGCAGCCATTACAGGAGCCCCGTGGATTACAGCGAGGACTCCATACGCTCCGCAGAGGAATCCGTGAAGCGCATCTTCAATTTATGGGCGATGCTGGACGACGCATTAACAGAGGAGAAACCCTCCCCGCCGGACAAGTCCTTCCGCAAGGATTCAGATGCGGAGATTTCCGGATTCTACGCCTGCATGGAAGATGATTTTGACACCCCAGGTGCGATTGCGCACCTCTTCAACCTCGCATCCCTTTCCTTTTCACAGTTGGAGAAGGCGAAGCCGGACCTCGGGCAGCTCGCCGCCGTACGCGAAAAGCTTGAGCAGATGCTCTGGGTTTTGGGATTGAAGAAGGAGGAGATTGAGATGCCGGAAATGACTGAAAAATTGGTCTCACTATTGATTGATTTGAGGGAAAAGGCCCGCAAGGAGAAAAATTACGGAATGTCAGATGAGATAAGGAAGCGCCTCAGCGAACTGGGCGTCGTGCTTGAGGACGGCGAGAAAGGAGTGAAGTGGAGAATAGAAAAACGATAGAGCGGGCCTGAGGGGATTTGAACCCCCGACACCCGGATTAAGAGTCCGGCGCTCTGGCCAAGCTGAGCTACAGGCCCAATTCCATATTTCTAGGGAATCAGAAAGCAGAATATAAAAGCACTAGAACACTTTTTATACGTTATCTCAGGCTGAGGGGAGCCCAATACTTCCTCTTTCCGCCCCGGGCCTTCTTCGCAACCAGGTATTCTACGGTGTCCGCCTGCCTCTTACGCGCCCTTTTCTTTTCTTCCATGCGGCTTTTCTTCTTGCCTTCCGCGTCCAGCATTACCGCTTTCTCTTTCCTGTGTGCCTTCCTCTTCGTGGAAATAGCCGCATCCTGCCCCAAGGCAATTTCCTTCCTTTTCTCCGCCCTGCGCTTCGCCTTTTTCTCCTTCTTCAACTCCACCACAGGCATCTCGCGGCGCACCTTCTTCCTCCGTATTCCGGAGGAAAGCGGCACCGCATCCCCGAACCTGACCTTCGCGGCAGGCCTCTTCGGCTTCTCCGCGGGCCTTTCAGCCCCCACTTGCTTCATTTCAGGGCGTCTCTTCCTCTTTTTCTTTTTTTCCTGCAAAAGCTCCGGATTTTTCGCCTCTGCAACCCGGTTTAATCTCACAGGAGATGTGTTCTCCCGCCTAAAAACCAATTTGCCCATTAGTTTAGGAACACCAACCTTCAATTTTGGCATCTGGGCGGGCGCACCATCGTCCATCCCCCTAGGCGCATGCATGGGCTTCATCCTGCCCTTGCTGTCTATCCTCCAGAATGGAGCTTCTTCCGCCGCACGTTTTGCGGAGGGATTGTACCCAGCTTTCTCCCTCCTAACCAGCTTCTCTTTTCTTTCTACCTTGCTTTCCGCCCTTGCCACATTCTTTGCTTCAACGGGCTTCTCCTTTACCCGTTTCTCTTTCCTGAACCTTGTTGGGACGGACTCAAAAGCATCGTATGCGAATTGCATGGGAGCCTGCTGGGAAGCCGGGGCAGCTTCACTCCTGCACTCCTGCACCGCCACCTCATTGCCGGATGCGGCGGCAACAAATTCCCTTCTTTCCGCAGAAGGCAAAACAGGCGCCTCAACCCTCGCAGGATTCCATTCAATCCCGCGCGTGCCGATTCCGTTGTAATAGAGTATTATGTCCAATTCGCCCTCGCAGCCGACCTTAAGCTGAGAGTCCTTCAGCCATTCCCTGAGCTTGTTGGATGATGCGAAATCCTGCACAAATGTTGCGTTTGGCACGAATCCGGTTCGCATTTCAAATCCGCCGGTTTCAATGGTGGCAAGCGGCTGTAAGTATCGCGGTGGGAGCGGGTCTTTCCAAGAGCTTAGCAGGATATCACTAGGGTTGATTGTTCCATCACCCATGTCCAACAAGAGCAATTCTTGCAACCTTTGTTTTGTTACTGGTCCCGTGGGTTCAGTGTTGCCCAGCGAACATGATGCTGTGCTGTTTTCTATAACGACAGTTAATTCTTCGGCAGTAATTAGGATATCTGCCGCTTTAGCTCCGGAGATACCACCGTTCCCGCATGAAATGAGGGGTATAAGCTTGCGCTTTCCATCCTTGCTACGAAAGCTGTAATGCACGTTTTTGATAGTGCCATCCTTAGTGACAACCTTGCATATCCCCAAACCCTCCTTCTCGTCGTACTGTTCAAGTACAATCATGCCATGTTTCCTGAGAGCAGCCACCAACACGCTTTGCAGATTGGACCCCAATTCTACGCGCTCATGGACATATTTGCCTTTCTCGCTTCCATCCAGCACTATCACATTCAATTCTGCCATCGGAGGTTCTTTTCCAAATGGCTTCTCCTTGTGCTCTGCCCGTTTTGCAAAATCGGATGGCTCCGCATTAACTTTGCGCAAGTTTCCAGCATTTATTCTTACCGCTTCTTCCCCACCCATTCAGTTCCCACCCTAACTAAGTTACCAACCTCTTTTTTCTCATAACCTTTTTATTCCGATGCCCGCCAATCCCCTTTATGGGATTCCTTCTCCGTGACAAGCCGGCAAAAGTCTTCTCGCTCCTCAAGAACAAGTCCACCTATCTCTCGGATATTGCGAAGGAAACAGGCACCACCTATGTATACATAACCCATCTCGCCACCGCCCTCCAGCAGAAGGGGCTGGTCACAATCCAGGCGGCGGGAAAGAAGAAGACCGTCTCCCTCACGGACAAGGGGAAGGAAGTGGCGAACGCGGTGGAGGAACTGAGGAGGAAAATAGAATGATAAAGGTTTTTCCGGGCAAAAGCAACTCCCGCCGCCCCGTTTCCACCGGCTACCTGATTGATGGAAAGGTCGCAATAGACGCCCCCGAAGGCGTCATTTATCCCAATCCGGAACTAATAATCCTCACGCACGAGCACTGCGACCACATAACCGGAATCCCAAACCACTCCTGCGAAATAGCCGCAAGCCCAGCAGCGATAAAGGAAATAGATATGGGGCACTCTTTCTGCAGGGAATTGGGCCTTCCGGAGATAAAGGATGCTAAAATCCGCCCCCTCAAGGATGGGGAGCGCCTCCAATTCCCAAATTTCACCCTCCGCATCCTGCACACTCCCGGCCATTGCCCGGGCGCAATCTGCATTTATCTTGAGGAAAAGAAATATCTCTTCTCCGGCGACACAGTGTTCCCGGATTTGATGCTCCCCAACCTCTCGCTCCCCGGGAGCGACCCCTCCAAGCTCCTGAAATCCTATGAGATGCTCTCAAAATTAAAAATAGAAAAATTCTTCCCAGGCCACGGCGAGCCCTTCTCATCTTCTGGATACATGGAAAAAGTGAAGGATGAGCTTTGCGCCCTGATGCCCGGAAGCAAATAATTATTGCCGTCCAGATACAGCTCTCAACGCAACCTTCTTCTTCATCTGGGAAAGCACTTTCCTGTAATCCAGGTAATGGGAGAACGCGTTTATCTCTATCGTGTAGCTGCCCTCGCGGGTGAGGTTGTTCGCGAATATCGGGACGGAGAAGGTCGAGGTAGCCCCCGGCATTATCTCGCCCACCCTCTTCTCCACATAGTTCTGGTTGCAGTTGACGTCAAACCCTACATTGGACCTCTGGGGCAGTGAAACATCCACGGAAACCAGCTGCTTCTGCGAGCTTATGTTCGTGACGCCCACGTCCATCATTATCTTGCTGTTCCTGCCGGTCCGAAGCCTGAGCGAATCAAACTTCGCGGATACGGAGAACGGCTTATGCACCGGCGTGGTCGCCATCGGCACGGACGCCCCGGCATCCTCATCCTTAGACTTGCCCAAGAAGAAATCCATCACTCCCATATTGACACCTTATGGAACGTTATTACCTAAGAATTTAAAATACGCTATAATTAACAAAAAAAGCTGGAGGGCCGCCTAAGCGGCCCCGGGATCAGAATCATTCCTCTTCTTCGTCGTCCTCCCCAAACTCCTCATCGTCATCGAAATCCTCGTCCTCCCAGTCTTCGTCCTCATCGAAAGCGAACATGTTACTCACCTGCCCCTATGGAAGGGGCGAAGCAAATAAAAAGATATGTGGTGCAATAGTATGTTATAGAAGGTATAATATCATGACTGATAAACCACGCCATCTAGCGGGATTGCTCTCGGATGCAGGATTCGTCCGTACAGCGAAAGCGTTGGATTTCGGCAGGAGGCTCCTGGAGAAGGAGCCCGAGTGGGCAAAGGGCTATGAGGATGCGGTGCTTGTGTTCAGGGAGCTCGTGCACAGGAGCGGCACCGCGGACCGCCTGATGCACCTTATACCCCAGATAGACTCCCGCATACGCAGGGTGGAGCTCTGGGAGGCGAAAAAGGACGGGCTGAGGTTCCTTAACTCCGACCCCGAGGCTGAATTTGGGAAAAGGCCGTTCATCAAATACGGCTCGGACGCACGCGCGGCAAACATGCGCATGGGCAACATAATCGTGTTCAACGGTACAAAAAGCATAATCTTCAGCACCAATCCTGGCGACTATGCCGTAAAAGGCCTCATGGCGGGGGCGACGTTCGGGGAAAACGGCTGCTGGATTCCGCTCGGCAACATTGTGAATGGCAGGATGGAGCTCACCCACGTGCTGGCGGTGTACGGGGATATCTCCCAGGAACCGGGGAAGGAGAACCACCAGCTCAATTTCATCGTGTCCGTGGCCGCGCTCATACACACGGTGATGTATTCGCAGAGGGTCATAGACAGGGGCGACACCGACCCGACGACCACCCTCTGGAACAGGAGGCGCTTCGACGACGACATCCTGCTGGCAGCAGCCGGGCATGCAATCCATGACCGGAAACTCTCAATAGTGATGATGGACCTGGACCATTTCAAGCTGATCAATGACAACAATGGCCACGTGGCAGGGGACATGGTGCTCGGCATAGTCGGCTCCATGTTCAAGCGCTCCGGCGAACTCGCCTACAGGTACGGAGGCGAGGAATTCATACAGCTGCAGAAAGATATAGGGGGCATGGTGTCCCTGCGCAGGCTTGAGGAGATGCACGCAGCCTTCAATCCGCTGGAATGCAGAGTGGAGCACGTGGGCGCCATACCAGTGACCGCCAGCTTCGGCGCCGCGTCAGCGGGCATAATCCGCCTGCTCCTTGAAAGGGTGGAGCGCTACCCCAAGAGTTCAGAGGCGATAATCTCCCTCGTTTCTAAGATAAGAAGCCTGGAGCCGCGCGCGATGGAGGACGCAAAGCGCATCCGCGAAGCTGAAGAGGCAGCGCGCAGGGCCGGAGTCGGGATAAAGCTTGATAAGATCCCAGAAGGTTCCCTCCTTAGGTATATAGAGGCCGAGGCGGAACTGATGGTGCGGCTTGCGGACGGGGCGATGTACCATACCAAGGAGGCCGGCAGGAACAGCGTATCCCGCGCGATAGTCCATGGGAACGAGCTCGTGTTTGAGCGCGTGGATTTCACGCAATTAGAGCCTTCAGCACCCTCAGGAGTTGCGGACGGCCAGCTACCACTTTCGCTACCGAACCGGCAAAGTTTCCATCCATAATCTTCTGCAAATCCGCATCCGTAATCGTGTTGAAGATGTGGTTGAGGTCGTCGTCATTGACCTCCTCCATCACTTTCCTCAGGAGCAGCCTCTTTCCCATCTTCTTCCCGGGCCCAGCCCTCCATATGTTCTCATACTCTTTGAGCATTTTTTCCGAGTAATCCTTCGCGGAATGCGCTTTCTTAGCCACCCCA
>Ga0265297_10012254_pt1 | contig 10324 bp, 11 predicted proteins | sample Munlanlwell13791_FD_192502 | JGI IMG/M metagenome (GOLD analysis project Ga0265297, IMG submission 192502) | Leachate microbial communities from a municipal landfill in Southern Ontario, Canada - Leachate well 137-91 | ecosystem: Engineered > Solid waste > Landfill > Unclassified | place...
CAGATACAGACGAAGCAGTTGAACAGGCGCTCCAAACGCTCTACAATTGACACGCCTATGAAGCAGAACGTTCACCTTTCCAGCTTTATACTCGGACTGACCTTTAGTGTTCTTATCCTTGTTTCGGCCACGGGTGGGGCTATTGCCGATCGACTTTTTATTTTTCGTCCACTTGATCGATTTTTTCCTCGTGAAACTATAGAAAAGTTAGATACTGATGTCCAAAAGGGAGAGGTTATTACACCTCTGTCCTCGGAGACAGGCAATTCAGTAGTCGATGTTGCTTCCCAAAGCAAAAAATCCGTTGTCACTGTTTCCATTAAAAAAGTAGCGCAGCCTCAAGCTCTTCAAGTGCCAGGACTGCCTTTCCTTTTCGAGATGCCTAATCAAGGTCAGACCCAACCACAGCAGCGTGATATCGGTACTGGTTTTGTAGTCTCACAGGAAGACGGCTTGATTGTCACGAACAAACATGTGGTGAGCGATGTCGAGGCGTCTTACATCCTCGTCGATGTGGACAGCAACGAATACGCCGTGGAGCACATCTACCGCGATCCCGTAAACGACTTGGCTATCCTACAAACCACGGCTCGATTACCTGGTTTACCGTTAGCCGATAGCGACAAAATTGAAGTGGGTCAAACCGTGATTGCTATTGGCACTGCCTTAGGTGAGTTCCGTCAAACCGTAACGACCGGTGTGGTTTCTGGTCTCGGACGCGGTATTGAAGCTTCGGATGGCTTTGCCTCCGTGGAAAGAATCGATAACCTTATCCAGACTGATGCCGCCATTAACCCAGGTAACTCTGGTGGTCCGCTTATCAATATTCGGGGTGAAGTCATCGGGGTGAATGTGGCTATGGCTCAGGCGCAAAATATTGGTTTTGCCATTCCGATCAATGTGGTGAAAGACTCGATCAGTAACTTCAACCAAACCGGTCGCTTTGATCGACCCATGCTCGGTGTGCGCTATAAGCTCATTCCCAAGGAAACGGCGCTTCTCAACGATGTTCCCGAAGGGGCGTATGTCATTGATGTGGTGCCAGACAGCTCCGCAGCCAAAATGGGCGTGTCCAGTCAAGACATCATCATGAAGATCAATGGCCAACAAGTCAGTGAAACTCGTGGGGACCTGGCTGGGATCATCAATAAGATGAAGGTGAATGATTCAATTACTCTAGAAATATGGCGTAATGGCGAGACCAAGGTCCTCGAGGGATCTCTCCAAGTCGGCCAAACCCAATAGGGTAGCTGACACTAGATCAGTTCCATCTGGAAAAATCGCGCTAATTCTAAGTGTTCATGGCCAACTTTCTCCTGCTGCAAATCAGCTAGAGTACACGCTAATCGAGCTTGTTGAATCGATTTTCTCCAAGAACCTTGGTTGGAAAAGAAGGCTTCAAAAAGTGAGTCATCAGCAAAACATGTGTGAAGATGCTCCCATTGATATTGGCCGGCAAATTGCGGCAAACCTGGCGTTTGCTGAGCACGTTTTTCTTGACAATGACGAGCGTGTCGAATCCGTGTTTGCACCTCCGACCAATCAGCCAGAGACATGGGTTTAATATCCTGCGTTCCCACCCGCCAACAAACATCGAAACGATCCCAAAGTGGTCCAGATATCTGCTGAAAGTATTTTTTGATTTGCTCTTCGCTACATCGACATTTTTTGGAACCATAGTAACTACAGGGACAAGGATTGCAGGTGGCCACCGCCACAAAATGAGGCCACCACAAAGGAGAAAGTGGTTGAGTCAGAGTAGCTTTTTTTTCCAGAACTCTGCGCAACGACTGCAAAAGAACCTTCCGAAAATGGGGCAGTTCATCCAAAAAAAGCACTCCGTACTGGAGATTAAAAATGGCTCCTGATTTTTTTTCATTCCCTAAAAGCTGAAATACCGTTGTCGCTTGATCAAGTGCTTTCACTCGATCAAGTTGTGGGCACCAAGTAGGGGCCGGCAAAACCTGTTGTCTCGCCCAGGATTGCTCGAGAGATAGATTGGGCAATAAACCCTCAAGCAGATTTTTGGTGTGTGATTTCCCTAAACCAGGTGAACCAATGAGCAGCGTATGATGGTTACCTGTTAAGCACAGTTCTAGCACCCGTAATAAACCTTGAGAATAGTGCGTGGGAAAGATTTCTGTTTGAGAGGGACGGGATAATGTGAAAGGCTCAAGGATTCGAGTCGACCGAATATTTTGAGATATCTCGATCACCTCGCGGAGGTTCGAGACAGGTTTCAATTTCGAACCAAAACGATCAATCAGTGTGGCTGGCAATTCGAGCGGAGGAATCCAAATGTCATGACTCTCATCGAGAAATGAACCAAGAAAACCATACATTCCTTCAGGTTTCCGAATTTCCCCATCCAAACCTAACTCACCTATAGCTGCACAAGTAGTTGTAGGAATAAATGAGTACGTCTGCAGTATGGCAATCGCGATGGCTAGATCATGGGCTGTTCCTGATTTCGGCACATCAACCGGTAACAAGTTCACCGTCAAACGCGTATGGGGGAGTAGAACACCAGATTGGCGCAAAGCGGACAGCACTCGTTGCTTACATTCCTCACCTTGCTTACCTGACAAACCAAGAAGAGTGAAACGCGGCAGCATGGCCCGCGTCGTGGAAATTTCCACTTCTAGCGGCACAATCTGTTGACCAACGCGAACGGCGGAGAAAACTTTTTTCTTCACCTTTGTAGTTAAGCAAAGAAAACTAACAAAATACTAATAAGGGCACAATACAACGCAAATGGCCAAAGCTTTCGTTTGGTCACAAACCACTTCAAAATAGTCAAAGCACCCCAACCGACAATGAAACTGGTAATTGCTCCAATCAGGTACATATCCCAGGGAAGAGAACTCAGAGAACCTTGTTGCAAGACATCAAAGAGATCAAGTGCCACCGCTCCTGCTACCGCCGGAATACTAATCAAGAAGGCGAAAGAAAAAGCTTCAGCAGCAGGAATACCACTAAAAATTCCAGCAGAAATGGTTGTACCAGATCGTGAAACACCAGGCAGAACGGCAAACACCTGGAAGATTCCAACGATCATCGCCTGGAGGAAGCTCGGAGGATTTTTACCTGTTACTTTGGCATGCAGTTTCTCAATGGTCGACCAGAGAGGACTGTTTTTCTCAAGAACCATAAAACGATCAGCCATAAGCAAAAGAACGGCCGTAAACACGTACGTCACAATCAATGCCGTAAGATTCAAACGGAATGACTCAACAATCGGCTTAAGAATAACTCCCAAAAGAATGAGAGGAACCGTAGCAAGAAAAATCTTAGCGGCCATTTCTTTGCGCAAACTTAGGAGCTGCTGCCGGAAAAAGAGAACCACGGCGACCAAAGTTCCGAGATGAAGCATGATATCAAATGTCAGCGTAGCGTCCTGTAAAGAAAAAAAATGTTCAATAATGGCCAAATGACCAGAGCTCGAAACTGGCAAAAACTCGGTGATGCCTTGAATAATACCGAGAATAATTGCTTGCCACCAAGTCATGAAAATCCTTACTTATCTGAAGGTTTTTTTGTTTTGGTTCGTTGACGAACTTGAGTTTCCTCACTCACCATACTCTCAAGAGAGTCCGCAATAATTTCTTTGGCGCCAAGACCTAGACCAATTCCGGTCGCCAAGGCAATCGCAAAAATGAAACCCCCAAAGAGAATGAGGATAAACTCACTCGCAATACCGAGTTCAGAGAGAGCGATGAGCACAAACATGATTAAAGTGAAAGAACTAGCAGCGGTTCCAGCGAGAACAGCTCGAGAAGGAGCAACACGACGGAACTGTTGTTTAACTACTCTTTCAGCTACCCCCGCTAACAAAATGCCTAAGATGAGGACAATCAAAGCTGAGAAAATACTCGGCATGTAGGTGGCAATCATGTTGACGATGTTGGCGAAGAAAGTGATGCCTAAAATTTCACCGGCCCAGGCAACAAACAAGAACATGATCGAGGAAAAAACAACGGTCGAGAAAATACCCGAACCACGCAAAGTAGTAGCGGGTTCAACAACTACTCCTAAAGGTGAATCCTGGAGCTGACTCTGATGGACCAGCTTGGAAACCGATTGGCGCACGGCTTTGGTAATCTGGCTAGCTGCCAGTACACCAGTCAGTAAAATAGCAGCACTGGCTACAAATCTCCAGACGCTTTCGTATAAATACCAGGAGGGGTTAAAGACAAAACTTTCAAACATAGCTCTATTGTAGCTGGTTTCGCGAGATCACGCCATCTGAGGTCAGAAAAACGGAATTCAAAAACAATTCGAGAAAAAAGTGAGCGATGCCGTAAGCCAGATTCTGTCTAGGACATGTATTTCTCTAATGCCCACATCTTTATCACCTTGGAAAATGAGTAAACCCACTTTCCGATAAGGAACGCATCCATTGAGGTGAAACTCGGTGGTTGCAGCAGGGAGGATTGCCCCCAGTATTCCTTCCGAAGAAAGACACTTGGTCCGCTTGGCGTTTCACCCGGCGCTACTCGGTTCGTCACTGTGGCTCTTACTGTCCAGAATTTTGGCGCAAGCACCGCCATCCTGTCCCTACCTTTCGATAGGCACCCCGCGTTCTGCTGTCCGGACTTTCCTCATCTGCCTACTCGGGCCGAAACCAGAGATAGCAAACGCACATGTCGGCGGCATCGCTCGAGAATATTATAACAGGCCAAGCAAAAAATATTTTTGCTATACGCAAAAAACTACCGCTGACTCTTCGGTAAATACTTGGTGTAGTCCACAAAAGGCCCTTTTTGAGGCCAGAGTTCTTGCACAAAGGTTCGCACCGTAATGTAGAGAGGAACCACCAACAGCGCTCCGGCCACACCAAAGAGTTCAAAACCAACGAGAATCAGCAGCAATGTAGTGAGAGGACGAACATCGACTGCCTCCTTCATGATCATGGGAACAACAAAGTTATTCTCAAGTTGCTGAACCAAAATATGAAAGAGTAAAACAATCATCCCCATAAAAGGATTGAGCATAAAAAAGGCAATAGCAATTGAAGGCACAGCCGCGATGGTCGGACCTACGTTGGGGATAATTTCCAAAAGTCCGGCTAATAAAGCCAAAGGTAAAGCAAACGGTACACCCAAGAGGGAAAGACCAATAAAGGTCACGATGCCGATTAGAAACATCAAAGCGAGTTGTCCACTAATCCATTGACCAAGGCGAATCTGAACCATATCCATGATGTGTCGAGCCTTTTTGGCTTGCTGTTCCGGTTCACCAGGGAGAAACCAAGCAAAGGAAACGGCGATTCGATCCATGTTCATCAAAAAGTAAAAAGTGGTTATGAGCAGCGTAAACAAAACAAAGACCACCGAAAAAGTCGAAAAAATAATATTCACAACAGTTGATATGGAACCTTGGAGTTGACCAAGGACAGATTGATACTGGCGAACGTATTGATCTAACGAGGTTGTCAAAGTGGAAAAATCAATATTGGTAAACTGCTCGAGTGAGTAGTCAGAAACGCCAAAAAGACGAGAAAAAGTCGACACGAGCATGGCGGTCTGTTTGACTAATGGAGGAATGGTGAGACCAAGCAGAATACTGATGATGGCAATCAGGACCACATAAAGAATACCAATTGCCAGGGCTCGAGAACTTTGAGTTTATGGAAATAGTTCACCACGGGGTCAAGGGCAGAAGCAAAAGTGAAGGCTAAAAACAGCCACATCAACAGGTTGCGGAGGTAGTACAGCGCAACTGTAAGGGCAATCAGTCCCAAAATAAGGAAAAAACTAGTTATAATCTTGTGAGAAAAAGAACGATCCATACAGTAAGTATACAGAAATTTTCAAATATGCTCCAGGTTGATATCATCACTCTCTTTCCAAATTTTTTTACGACTCCATTGGAGACCAGTATTGTTGGGAAAGCCATTAGTAGCCAGAAGATTTCTGTCCGGGTACATGACCTACGTCCGTATGGTTTAGGAAAACACCAAATCACGGATGACCGCCCTTATGGTGGTGGTCCTGGTATGGTGATGCTCATCGAACCTCTCCACAATATGCTGAATGATCTTCGCTACCAAAAAGGAACGCCCGGTGAGCTGATTACTCTCACTTCCGCCAAAGGCCCGCTCTATACCCAGCAAACGGCTCGGAATTGGGCAAAGTTAGAACGTCTTTGTTTGATTTGCGGCCACTATGAGGGCGTGGACGAGCGAGTAGCCGAGCACCTCATCGACACCGAAATTCGCATTGGCGACTATGTTCTTACGGGTGGTGAACCAGCCAGTCTGGTAATAGTGGATAGTTTGGCTCGTTTGCAACCAGATGTTTTAGGAAATGAAGATAGTTTAGTTGATGAATCGCACGACACCCCTGGAAAGATGAGTTACCCTCAATACTCTCGACCAGAGGAATATTTGGGTTGGGAAGTGCCCTCGATACTCTTAAGTGGTAATCACCCCAAAGTGGCGCAGTGGCGCAGTGAAGCATCGCAAAAAGCAAGCAAAGCAGAAAACGACTAAGGTTGCAGCAGCGTCGTCGCATCCTTCAAACTGAGTTCAAAATTGACCGGTGGGAAAGAAAGCGCTGACTCCAAAGGATCAGCATTTCCAATGTCGCGTTCCAAAATCATGAGCTGCCGCTCGAGTGGTCCAATTTCCTTAGGTTCAGTGGTGACTTGGACGGTTAAATCTTCGGGATTAACCGTTTTGGGTTTGAGAAAGGTCATGAGAAGAGAACTTACTATCATGAGAAAAACTACGACACCTAAACCGATCAGAACATACCATTTTTTGCTTTTTTGTGGCGTTACTTCAACATTTGGATCAGTTTTTTCAATAAAAGCCGAGTCCTCAATAAATTGCGTCTGATTCATTTCTAAATCTAAAGAAGCGGTGTTTTTCAAATCATTTTTCACGGTGTCCTCACTGTCTCGTCAAGGAAACTATGAGCCTGACGGAGTTGGAGATAGCTGTACTCCGAATCTTCTTGGAAGGATTGGTATGAACCCTCAGAATATTGATTGGTCGTCATACGGGCACGCCAGCGAGTGGTTACTTCGGTGAGATTATTCTTACTACTTTGAATAAGACGATCGACTTCTTCCAAACCGCGAGTTTTCTTTAGGGCACTGGCTTCGGTAATATCGGCCTCTTTAATCCAAGATGAAACCATTTCCCGGGTGATGGTTGCTTGATCAATCGCATTCTGAATCTGACCGATTTTGATCAGGGCAAGTGTTTCGTAGGCGTTAGCCGTGAGGTTTTTTTGCTGGGCGTTCATATCGGCAAAAGTTAGGTCAACTTGGGTGCGATTTTTAATGCGACCAGCATCCTTTTTTGACTCCTCAAGATCAGCGCGAATCGATTCTAAACGATTGGACATCACCACTTTGTCATCAAGTTCGATGCCCAAGGTATTTTCAAGATTTCGCTGCAGATACGTAAAGTAAGTCGACAAGACATTAGCCCGTGCCTTAATGAGCTCTTGCGCTAAACGAATGGCTTCCTCTTGGGCAGCTAAAGTATTATTTTTATAGTAGGTTTCCCGAGCAATGAGGTACTTGCGTTCTATATCTCGATAGTCTTCTACCTCGTCGTAGTATTTCTCCGTTAATTGGGTGAGTTCTTCTTGAGGAGCAATTTGGGCTGAGGTGGTACTCACCTGAGTAACATCCTGCACTTCTTCAGCAGAAAAACCATCTTGGGCTTGAATCACAAATATAAGAGGGGATACACCAAGTAAGCAGACAATAGCAATAATGGCGTAAAACCGACGCATAAATATAGTCTAGCAGAATCAGTCAGCCTGCAAGAGTGAGAGTTTTGTGTTAAGGCAAAACCAACAAGATGGTTATTGTTGAGATTGCAAAACTCGGTCACGAGCAAAACTGGCGGCTTCAAATAACGACTCAAAAGTACCGGTATCAAACCAGCGCCCTTTTACAAAAGCGACATCGAGTGAACCCTCTTGAAGGTAGACATTGTTGAGGTCAGTAATTTCGTACTCTCCACGAGGTGAAGGCTGAAGCTTACTCACCTTATCAACGACGGTGTTGTCGTAGACGTACAGGCCGGTTACACAGTACTGAGATTTGGGTTGTTGCGGCTTTTCCTCAATCGAGAGGGCACGTTGATTGGCATCAAATTCCACCACACCAAAGCGTTCTGGATCAGGAACCTGTTTGGCAAAGACGCGTGCACCGGATTTAAAACCTTGGATGGCTTCTGAGAAATCGTCCTCATATAAGTTGTCACCCAAAATCATGGTCACATTGTCATCGCCGATGAAGTTTTTACCAATATTAAAGGCTTGGGCTAAACCTTCTGGCTTTTCCTGAACTTCGTATGAGAATTTACAACCAAATTGGCTACCACTGCCAAGTAAGTTGAGAAAGTCGCCGGCTTTTTCTGGAGCAACAATGATGAGAATTTCTCGAATTCCGGCATCGATCAAAGTCTGCAGAGGGTAGAAAATCATGGGTTTGTTGTAAACCAACAGCAATTGCTTACTAGTAATCTTGGTTACGGGTCGAAGCCGAGTACCGGCACCACCAGCGAGGATAATTCCCTTCATATGCTTTGTAGCGTATCACATACTCGATGGTAGTTGCGCTCAAACAGATAAAAATGACCTCTAGCACTACCCGCAGGAGTGAGCAGCTTTGAGTGGAAGCTCAATCCGACGACAGGTTTAGTGAATTCAGTGTCACACCGAGGAGGATTGCTCAGACTGGAGTGAGATGAAAGCACAACCAGAGCAAACCACAACAGTCGATTCCACATAAAGCTGCCGAACTCCTGCCTTAAAAAACGCTCGCTGCCCAGGGCGTACCATAATTTTGTGGGGAACTTTGTGCTTTCCAGTATTTTTGATCAATGATAGAGCAAATATCTGGCTGACACTGCGTCCAAGTTGACCAATCGTTTCCCGACAAATCAAAAAATGTTCGTTGGGCTGACGCTCGAATGTGGTTCACGGTGTCATTGGTTCCGGCTTGCCATTTTCCCGTGGGAAGTTGATCCAGAATTTCACCGGTTAGAGAGAGGATCCGCAGGGTGGCGTCGGAGTTCGAAAGGCTCAACTGAGAGGTAACCCAATCACCATTCCTCGCCAGTTGAGAGTTATCCACACCAACTTTCTTGACAATGAAAAATGTGAAAGGGGGAAGCAAGTAATCTGCGGGAATGGTAATAGTCTGTCCACCGATGCCCGCACCAACGAGTTGAACACCTTCTAAACGCAGTGTTTGCGATGAATGGTTGTAAAGCTCGATCCATTCGTCGTTCGCCAGAGAAATTTCACCGTTATAACTCCCCATCCACATCACTTCTGTGAGAAGAAGTTCCCCTGGAGAGGGAAACTCGGAGATGGGTCTTACTTCTACATATTCTCCACTGCGAAACACAAAAAGTTTACTTGGATAGGGAATGGCGGTCAGAACATTAGTTTCCAACTGACAGGGCAGAGGATCCTCCGGTGTAATGAGCTCCAGGTCATCGGCGGAGTGACAACCATTAACCATTTCATACTCTCCTACAATCGTTTGCTGGTAGATTGTCTCCGGTACCGTAGACGTAATAAAACCCCAGTTGCTGCTGACGAGTTCGAGCTCAGGCATAACAGCGGTTGATTCCTGACTGCCAATCGAGCCAATCTTGATAGACTCAATGGTCACGGTTGAAGTAACTCGAAAGGTTTGAGCGTTTATTTTTTTGGGCCACCACCAAACGAGGAAGCAGCCCACAACCAACCACCAAAACCAGTTTAAAAAAATGCTCTCATCCACGAGTCAGCGCTTTCCGGAGCAGACGCACTTGGAGGAGAGTAAAAATCATAGCTGGCAGAAAGTAGAAAACCACAAACCGAGTGGGAACCGAAATGACACTCACCCACCAGTCAAAATATTCAGAGGGAATTTTCCAGATCAGTTCAAGGAGGCGGGCAGCCACGACGTGACTGCCCAGCAGGAAAAGGTATCCGAATATACTGAGGGAGAGGAATGTGTTCAACATAGACTTAAAGATTACTCGGCGTGGCTTCTAAAACCAGTTGCACATTTTCGACCGAAAGATCCATCAGTTCATTGCCAATGACATCCCCAGATTGAATGGGACCATCGCCATCTGGATCCGTGGGATAGGTATCGGCCAGATCATAGGAAATAGAGTACTTCCTTGATTGCGTCTCGGTAAGATGGTTGTTCGGAAGTGGCTTGGCCGCCGTCGCCCACTCGTTAAGCGTATACCATTCACCCGCGTTGTTTTCATTCAGGTCATAGAGCTGCATCTTGACGATATCCTTAAGCTTTTCCCAGTCACCACCACCTGCCTCCAGCCGCATAGTGACATCCA
>Ga0265297_10012255_pt1 | contig 10324 bp, 12 predicted proteins | sample Munlanlwell13791_FD_192502 | JGI IMG/M metagenome (GOLD analysis project Ga0265297, IMG submission 192502) | Leachate microbial communities from a municipal landfill in Southern Ontario, Canada - Leachate well 137-91 | ecosystem: Engineered > Solid waste > Landfill > Unclassified | place...
ATCGAATGTGCCCAACATGGAGAACATCGAAGCACCCATTAGTTGTCACAATCTTTAGTCCTTCATCTCGGAAGGATTGTGACCACTTCTTCAGAAGTTCTCTTGTAGCAATTACTCCCACACTTATCTCCTACCATAGCTTTAGAGTCTTTTCCTTCCCATAGTGAGAGCAGGACTCTTCAAGCTCCATTATAATGACCTTTTCTAATAGATCACAGTATCCGTCATACTTCCCTGTATCGTCTACACGGAAGTGAACACATTCACTATCACATGTATGTTTAGAGTCATCTCCCACTTAGTTTCCACCTCTGTCCTCAACTCTGAAAGGTCTTACTGTTCCAGTTTCGTCGAGAGCAAGAGGTATTATCCAAGTAAGGTTAGTGATTATGTTTGAAGGAAGTGCCCCAGCTGAATGGACTTGCACTTCCTCGTCAGTCATGCTTGTTATTGCTGTAACATCGCCAAAAGCACGAAGGAATGTTACTTCCCAATATTGGGAATGGTTGTATATTGTAACAACTTCCTCCCAAGATTCAACATCAAGTCCAGCTTCTTCTCTGAACTCTCGTCTCATGGCTACTACTGGTGTCTCATTTTCTTCAATATGTCCACCAGGGCCATTGAGCCTTCCCTTCTGCCACTCAGGGTGAGTCTTGCGAATTAGGACAACATAGTGTCTCTCGTTGTCAAAGAGAAGGCCAACAACATATCGTGTGGCTTTCTTTATTACAGAAAACTCATTCTCAAATAGGAACAGCTCTGTTCCATCAACTAGCACAGTATAGGCAGGGCATGGTTCGCCTTGAGTTTGTTCAAGAACTTTTCCTTCCTTGTTATGCCACGCCAATGCTACAGAAGGTTTCGGAAGAACAAGAACATCTGATCCGTTGGCTATCACTTTATTACCTCCTCTGGATCAAATGTCTCTCCTTCTTCTCTGGATTCGTCAACTTCTGTATCTGCTCCAGCAGTTACCGAAGGAGCAGAACCAAGATCATCTTGAACAAGTTCAAGAACCAGAGGCTTGACTACATCTCTTACAGAGTCCCAATTGCCTCGGTTAATTCTCTGGTCACCGAAGCAATACCAGGTTCCGCTCTTTGTTATGGCCCCGTAGATCATTCCAGCATCTATGATGCTCTGATATTCGTCATAGCCCTCTCCCCATACCAGGGTAGCTTCAGCAGTTCTGAATGGTGGGGCAACCTTGTTCTTGACTACCTTGATCTTCTGAGTGGAGCCATTGTTAGCGAACGCTCCAGAGGTTAGCTTCGAGGAACGAACCTCAACTCTGACTGAAGACCAGAACTTCAAAGCTCTTCCACCAGGGGTTGTTTCTGGGTTTCCGAACATGACGCCGATCTTCTCACGAATCTGGTTAATGAAGATGACAGCAGAATCGCTCTTGCTTACTTCTGGGCCGATCTTCCGAAGACCCTGAGACATTAGTCGAGCAATAAGACCCACATGGGAATCGCCCATATCTCCTTCAACTTCTGCCTTCGGAACCATCGCCGCTACAGAGTCAAGGACTACAAGATCAGTTCCTGCCTTGATGAAGGCTTCAACAACCTCTAGGCAGTCCTCAGCAGTATCAGGCTGAGATAACCAGAGGTCATCTATGTTTACACCAAGGCGAGCAGCATACTCTTTGTCCAGAGCATGCTCCGCATCTACGAACGCAGCAGTTCCACCCTCAGCCTGGCAGTTGGCTACAATGTCCAAACTGAATGTAGTCTTTCCACCAGACTCTGGCCCGTAGACTTCTGTTATCCTCTTCTTTGGGATTCCGCCAACGCCAAGTGCAACGTTGTAGAGAGGAACACTAGTGGGGATCACCCTTCCTCTTATCACTGCCTTGTCGTTGAGCTTTATCACTGTTCCTTTTCCGAACCGGCTGTTTAGTCCGGCGACTGCTAGCTCTATTGCTTTCTTCTTGCCGTCCGAGGCCATAGTCAACTAACTCCTTTAGGATAAGCTGTAGTTTGAATATCTGCTTCTTTGGGTCCCAAAGAAGTCTGACATTCGGGTTGTCACCAGTCTTTTGAATGACTGCATTCCTTAGCCAATCAAGTTCCAAGCTGACTGCTGTGTTATAGTCTTCAGGACTCAGAATCAGCTTTAGAATCTTGTAACCCTTTTCAGTTTTCTTGATCGGAACTGTTACTAATATGTTCATCTTTGTGTGCCAGCAAAAGCTCTTTCAACCTATTGCTCTGCCAAAGGTCTTCAAGCTTTGCATTATCAGCAGCGTCTCTTGCTTCTTCTATTGCCCCAAGTGAATAGTCAACTGAAGCATGAGGCTGACTGAGAGTATAAGCTGCGTAAGCAACTCTTGAGGCAGCTAACCCCGCCTTGATTGCGTTTCGGCGCTCTTGGCTATTGACTGTGTTATTTGAGTTACAGAACTTCTCCATATTCTTTCCTGCTTCTCTCGCACAGTCAATATTGAAGTCATCTCTATAGAGCGGAGAAAGGGACTTCTGTGCAACAAGAAGACACTCATAGAATAATGGATTCCCAGGGAACTCATTCTCGAAGGTCTTCTTGACCCTTCGCACACACTCAATAGTGTATGATAATGCAAACTCTGGCCCACCGTTTACAGCACGGAGACAGAAGACTGTGTGAACATCTCCAAACTTATCGAAGACATTCATAAGTGGAAGCTCCATATCTTCTGGGAACCTATCTGAGAACCACTTAACAATCTCTGGCCCTTTTGGACACATCGCTACGTTCTTTATCTTATCAAGTGATAAGTAGAACATTATGGCTTCAACCTCTCTGCCATCTTATCTGTGACTCCACATCCGTTGTCCCATCCTGCGCACATTGCTGTACAGAACTTCAAACTAGCCTTCCCGAAGATAGGACACGCAGTTTCACCTTGAGACCTAACCTCAATGATTTCTGTTGGTTCCTCGTTCTCTTCTGCTGCTTCGAGCAATGGCTCTTCAGGCTGATCTCCGTCAGTTGTATCTGACTGAGGCTCATATCTTGATGGCTTCTGCCTTACAGGTTTTCCTTGCTGTCTTGCTCTTCCTTCTCGATATTGCCTCTTTGCGTCACTCTCAGGTTGTTCTTCAATGCCTACACCTTTGCGATACTTTGCTTGAGCATCGCCTGGCTGGTCGATGATTATAGCTCCAGCCTTCTGGACACTTGCATTCATTTCTGCTTCAAGGGTGTCCGGTATATCATTTCCTTCGATAGACGCAACTTTGATGCCAACGTCTGTTACAAAGAGGTATCCATCTGCCTCTTCAACAAGTCCCATCTGGCCAAGTATCTGGACTTCTGCTCCAACAGGAAAGTTCTCACCTAACTTCCTTTGAAGTTGTGAGAATGTTACCTCTTTAGCACCTATGGCCTTTAGGACTGATTTCTGTTCGTTGCTAACTTCCATTTGCCACCTTCATTAGAACCTCCTCAAGAATAGGTCGAACAACTGGAGGTCTGAATTGCTCGACAAACTTGTAGTTGTTATCTCTTATATGCTCAAGCATCTCAGGGTTCCTAAAATACTGAGCTACCTTCTCCCCGCACATAGCCAGTCTCTCTGGTGAAGTTATATCATCTTCACAAAGTTTGATACAGTTCACTCCATCGTGAAGAGTTGGCCATCTTGTCTGCTTTATATCGTCGATGAGAAGAGGGACTGCTCCGGTAAGCATAAACTCAAGAGTAACTCCCTGTAGTTTGTCCCCAATCTCCTGAGCGTCAAAATCCGCTCCGACTTCAGTCTGTGCGAGAATACTCCAGACATCTGCGGGGTAAAACTCTCCGGGCCAGACAGTTCTACCTTTATCCATCCAAGGTTGGTAGACATCGTGATTAAACAGATTCGTTCTTCCATAGATGACCACCTCGATGGCTTCAGGAATATAATCAGCAAGCTCTGCCACCTTCTCTTGCCTCTTGTCTGTTGCAAGACGGGAGAGCGAGGTGATTCTCTGATTACGATTATCAGAGAATTGTATTGGGTCAGGATAGCAGAGAGGGGTTCTGAAGACGCGATCTTCCTCGACCAGCCTCAAGTCCTTAACCTTCTTCTCAAGCTGCTTGCTAATAGTTATGATACCAGCCAGGTTCTTTAGGCCAGCTTGCTGCCATTCCCAAGGACTCCACCCACGATTCTTGATATTTGTTATCTCATCATCGCGGTGGACAGTCATGATGAATGGAATCTTGAGAAGAGACATAACTTGCATAACGGGTGGGGGTTCGTTCTTGAATGTATGTCTCTTCTCTTGACTAGCGAAAGTAAACCAGACAAGATCATAGCTCGTGTTGAGAAGGTCTGCAATCTCATCTGGCCTAAGTTTCGCTACATTGTGAGCACCTGGGATTAGCCGATACTTCGACTTCCACACAAACATATCAGGGTCTATTATTTCTGACTCCTTGAGAGTCTCGTGGATACACCTTGTGTATGAAATTGGGCCTCCCAGGATATACAGCCCATTACACAGGGCTACTCGAAGTTTCGACATATCTACGCTCCTGCCTGGACGCCGGTGCTTCCGAGACAGCCAGCGCCTCTACTCGACCTTGCTGGAGGCAATACCTCGATAGCCTTATTGAGAAGAAGTTCCTCAATGTTGTCTCCCTCTTCAATACCTTCCACCAAGGTTCGGTAGTCTGCAGCACAATTGTAGTCTGCCTGCCAGAACATGGCTACGACAGCCTGGGCCAACTTCTGGCCCTTCTTCACGTCTATGACCTGATTGGTCCCATTGTGATACAGCACGAAGACTTCTCCACGATAGCCCTCGTCAGTCGTCCCTGGGCTATTTGCTACCCAGATAGACTTGCTCGCAGGACCACCCTTTGATCTAACCTGAAGCTCCCATCCATATTCGAGAGCAACGACGAGACCAGTTGAGATCTTCCCAGTCTCACCAGGGAACACCTGAGTGTCTACAACTGAGAAGAGATCAGCGCCAGAGTCATCTATATGAGCATAATCTGGCGTTACCGCATCGGGGTGAATCTCTGCGAACTCGACTCGTGGCTTGTAATCCCTTAACAGAGCCACGATGTCCTTCGGTTCAAGAACCGCCAATACATCCTGTTTGGTTAACTGCACAACTTCCTCCTTGGATACTAGCTTTCCTTTGTTACTACGTGGGTTATCTCACCACGTATATCTCTAACTGGGATTGTCTCCCTCGCAGTTCTGTGAACCCTCTGGAGAAACACCCTTGATTCCACAACCTCGGCCCCAGCCTCTTTCGCCTTCTGGATCATTATCCCAAAGACATCATAATGAGGAATGAGTTTATCTTGGAACCACTCTCTCCTCATCCCGATTGACTGAGCGAATCGGTGAAGTTCATCTAGGCTCTCAGTTGATCCCAGATGGTAAGATTCATGCTCTTTGCCTTTGCCATCCCTATAAGGGAATATAGACTTGCTAAGTAAAACCATTATTCCTCTTGCTCCCTGGGAGGCAAAATTGCACCTCCCAGGCACGCGATCTTGGGTGCTGACTACTCTTCAGCCTCCTCAGTCTCTTCGACTTCCTCGGTTCCCTCGACTTCATCAGTCTCCTCAACCTCGGTTGTCTCTTCGACTACCTCAGCAGCTTCGTCGCCGCCTTCAACCTTGTCCTTCTCTTCACACATTCTAATATCACCTCCTTCCCATTGGGACATCTCCCTAACCCAGCTTGCGGGTAGGGAATCTTCAAACACTAATGGCCAGCCACCAGCAGCAGGGTATGAAACTTCTGTGTCCTCAAGTTCCTCTACAGATGGATAGACATTAATGCTCAACATGGCCTGAAGATACTTTGCTAGAAGCTCCTCAGTAGTGAAGACATAGAATGTCGGTTGTTTCGTATAGTCATCATGGAAGTAACAAAACTCTCGATAAGGCAGAGAAGCGAACGGGCAGCCAGCATACTTACAGGTTGCTACTTTAGATTCAGCATGAGTAAAGGTAGCTAGGACATGAGCGAACTCTCCAAACTGGATGCTAATCTCTCCGAAGATGACTCCCAATTCTCTGAATTGAGGCGACATCTTCGCCATTCCTGATTGTATCTTTCTGGCCATTTCTTCGAGTTCCATTCGCTCCGACCTCTTACCCGTCTATTAGCTTAGAGGGGCTGCATTCGCGTGAATTCACGCGCTTTCGAGGGTTCCACCCTCTCCGCTTACGCTTACTTCTAAGCCTTTCGATACCGCTACAAACCGCCAGCCATTTTCTGTCTTCTCGACGGTATGAGTGATAGGTTCATCTGTCTTTCCGACGCCACGCTTGCATTCTTCGAGGAAATCTTCATACTCCAGCTTTGGGATATATGTCCTTACCTCGTTGATTCTCTCAAGAACTGCTCGAACAGCTCTGTCGAACGATTGTGGGGACACAATGCGCTTGGTGCTCCCGAACCCAAGATTCAAGTGAATCTCAATCCGCTCTTCATCGCTTTTACATCCCCACATTCGTATATTCACTTACCAGTCACATCTCCACCAAAGTCTCCGATTTGATCTATTATCTCATCACCGAAGAACTGCTTTGCCCACTCGAAGCCTCCATATGAGACAAGACTTCTCATAACTCCTTGGAGCTTCGCCTTCGGAACAGGAATTGCAAGATTATCTCTAATCTCACAAGGGCGATCAAGGGAGGTGGCAAAATCACACCTCCCTTTGATCTGGCAGGCAGGCCGTAGGTTCTCGCCCAGGATTGGATCATAAATGGTGACGAGTTCTTTGATTCTCCTCGCCAGTGGTCCCCACTCTTCCTGCTGGGCTTGGGTGCAAAGCCTATGACTAAGCATATGCCGAAGGGCATTGTAGTCGATAGTCTGGATTATGTTTGTTGTAACATTCGTTGGGTAAAGCCCTCTCAGGTCTTGAGTTGGGACTCCCATTATCTGAAGTTGCCGACACGCCCACTCTATGTTCTTTATTGTAGAGTCCCATACTTCTTCGGCAGTTGATCCATCCTCAGCCTTCTGAGACCACTCAGCGATATTCTTGGGCTTATGGACAGGTAACCCATCTTTGAACTCTGTGAATCTCTGGCTTTGCTGCATATAGCTTGCCAGCCGAGTTCTTACCAGTTGATGAGTAAAGGCTCTAGTGACTCCCTCGAACATGAAGGTGAAGTTTATCATTTCGAGTGGTCCACCAAGCCCTGATTTACAGAACTCCTGGACTATCTGCTCACATTCCTTTGGGTCAAAGTTGAGTGGTTCAATACCAGGTAGATTGTCACACTCATCTGATAGGAATATCAGAGGTCGATTTTCAGGGACTCCAGGACTGTTGATTATATCCCAACAGAACTTTAGGATTGCCCTTGGATTGCTTGTTGATGATACTAAATGGACTTTAGGGTCCAACTTACTTTCCTCCCATCTTTCGTCTTACGTCACTTTGCATCTTTTCAACTCTCGATAGAACCTCAAGTGTTGAATATAGTCTCTCAAGGTTCATACGAACAGTTATTTGTAGCTTGCTGTTATCCATTCCAAGTAGTGGATCATTTGGATTACAAGCTAGGATAGATTCAACGGAGTAGTCATCATATGACTTTACATTTCTGTAAGGAGTTCCGATACGAACAAACCCTGGGCGGATACTTACAGGGACTTTCCATCCCTTCTGTCTTATGTAGTTTTCTGCCCAGTTCTTGAATTGCTCTACCGTCATCTTCCACCAGAGAATCTGACAGGGAGGAAGCCAAATAACAGGTTCCTCCCTGCTAAACGGGCAACGTATGAGGATCATCTTGATCTTATTCGCATTGCGAATGAACTTCCAGTGGTAGCACCCTCCGTCGCCCTCGCCCTTTTCTATACGCTTTTTATACGAAGCCAGCTATACTGGAATTAGACGAGGGGTTATGGCAGTCCCTTCCGGGTATCCGCCTGAGTCTCTCAAGGCAGCTTCTACCATGTGGTTGACATTACCATTAACAGGGACTCTTCGTGTAACAGCTACTCCTTTGCCGCTCTCTATCTCTCTATCGAGTGTTTCGAGAGCAGCTATTGCATAGTTGACTAGGTCAAACATGTTCTTTCGTAGCTTCCAGATTTCAACATTATCTGATCCACTAAGAGCCATACCGTAGACTCTTACCATCTTCCTCTGGACATTCAATAGCTCTTGTATGAAGCCATCCTCGCCAAGAACATTGAAAGCTACAGTCTGATGGACTTCTCGAAGCTGAGCACATTCAGCGGCCACATTGAATATTGCAGGGAACTTGTCAACTAGCTCACAGAACTTCTTCGCTGTCTGTTCATCCCAGGATACTCCGAGGTCTTTGTTCATAAAGTCGAGTATCCCTGCTCTATCCTTTGGAGGTTCTTGCTGTCTAGCAATTTCCTCAATAGATGGCATGTGGAATCCTGTGCACATTTCAGTTGGTTCGAGAGGTTGCCTTTTAATGCCAATAGGAGTTATTGTTATTCCTTCTGGCATATCTTTCTTTATGAGAGTTACATTGACCATTATGTGCTCGAAGTCTTTGCCTCTCAGCTCACACTCTGCTATCTCGAAGTTGCACTGGAGCATAGGGTTATTGTAATAGCTCCAAGCAGTTGATTCTCTATCAAGATACTTGAAGGAATCAACGTCAAATTGCATTCTATGAGTAGGGTCTTGAACAGCAACCTTTGTCCTGAAGTATGGGACGATGATTTCAACCTTGCCGCCGGTCTTCAGTATTCTCCAGAACTCATTCATGGCATGCATATATCCAAGACCACTAAGATGTTCGAGAGTGTGTGAAGTGTAGACTTCATCTACGACTCCATCATCAATTGGTATTGGAGAGTTCTCAAGATCGTGAACAATATCTACCTTGAGCGTAGGGTCTTTGTCAAGACCTATATACCCTTGTCTACAGGTCTTTCCACACCCTACATCAAGTTTGATTCTCCCATCCCAAGTCTTTTCGCCAGTGCTATGGGCTGCCATCTGGCGTAGAGCTTCTATGTTTATCACTGCGTTTTCCTTCCTTGGTTTTATATACAAAGCGTGGGTTAGCGGGGTCTGACTCATCAAGATAAGGTGCGTTCTTTATCTCAATAGCAAACCATATGACGAAACATGTTAGAAGTATTCCGCCAATTACCCACCACATCTAATCACCTTGTTCTCGCTCTTTCTGCTTATCCATTTGAGCTTGGATTATCTCAAGGGAATATACCTTGTCTGCTTTATCCTCGTTTAGTTGTAACTTATACCCTTGATTACTCCCTGCCATTGGGTCTAGCTTGTGAGCTTTTACTGCAACTGGCTCTCCGACTTTTATGAACTTCTTGAACTTAGTATAGCCTTCGGGCCATACTAATAGTTCTATACTATCTCTCATATCATCAAGAGCCACAAAAGCCATTAGGCCGCCCTTCTTCGTTCTGTGTTCTCTGACATTTGAGACCACTCCCCAAAGACGGAACTGATGGCTTTTCTTTGAATGAGGAAGGTCTTCGACCACCTCTGCTATATCTGATAGGCTTAGACTATCCTGAATATGCTTATACTTCTTGAGAGGAGGATTCACAAGAAACTGTTCAAACTTGGATAGCTTACCAAGTCTCAAGTTCTCTTGGAACTCGGAAAGAACTGTTAGATCATCTATGTCAATCTTGTCTGCGTTCTTCCCTTTCCTTGCCTTCACAAGAACAGCTGAGCCTTCTGCGTTCTCTAGGAACAGTTTGTATCTTTCGTAGACAGTCGGGTTGAAGACTCCCATTATAAAGTCTGTTCCATCATCGAGGTTTACATAAGCTCCACCCTTGTATTCCTCATCAACATCTTCATCTTCTGAGTCCTTCTTGCCTGCTTGCCTATAGCCATAACTAACACTCGTCATGACCGCCCTTAGAAGGACTGAGCCTGATTCCATTTCTGTATCGAGTTCTGATATTGAAGTTATTCTTAGACTCTCATCTACAGAGTCATAGACATCTTGGTAGAAGTCGAGAGGGTTGATTTCAGTAGGGAGGGTAAGAACAGACATTTGAAGTTCTGTCTCTTCTCTAGTTGTATAAGGCGGGAATGATTCAAGGTCCATATGGGAAGCTATTTCAAGAATAGACTCTACTACATCAGCTTTCCCATCTAGGACAACAGGTAGATTCTCAAGAAGAACTCTTGTGTTTGGATACATCTCTTTGAATGCTCCAGCAGATATAAGAGCAGAAATAGTTCCTCTGTTAACCCTTCTTCGATTGATTCTTCCCATAAAGTCGAACCAGTCCTTATAGGGTTGGTGCTCTACCAAGTCCTGGGCTGCCATTGGTCCAACGCCTTTTATGGCACTGAATCCTGCTCTCATACTTGCTGATCCCAAA
>Ga0265297_10012256_pt1 | contig 10324 bp, 3 predicted proteins | sample Munlanlwell13791_FD_192502 | JGI IMG/M metagenome (GOLD analysis project Ga0265297, IMG submission 192502) | Leachate microbial communities from a municipal landfill in Southern Ontario, Canada - Leachate well 137-91 | ecosystem: Engineered > Solid waste > Landfill > Unclassified | place...
GGGGACAACCGCTATTAAGCCGAGGGAGAGCTCCCGCAGCGAAAGCTCCGTCGGGAAACGCTCGGGCGCGCATGTTCCGGTTCCTAAGAACATGCCGTTCAATCTTGCCATCAAGGTAAACCAGCCGGTGCTCATTCAGTTAAAAAAAGACGGCGTCCTTCTATTTAAAAGGGTCCTGCCCAAAGGCACCGTGGAGTCGTTCAGGGCTAATGACTCTATCAATATCTTTGTCGCAAAATCCGAAGCGATAGAAATCATCCTAAACGGGAAAAGACTGGACCTGCCTTCCAGAGGTGTTATCAAAGATCTAGAGATAACCAGAAAAGGCATACGCATAAGGTAGGCATGCTCAAGGTCGGGATCATAAGCCTGGGATGCGCCAGAAACGCCGTCGACTCCGAAATAATTCTGGGCTCTTTGAAAAAGGGCGGATTCGATATACGGGATGCAGAGGAGGGCGTAGATATCTGCATCATAAATACCTGTGCGTTCGTGAGGCCTGCCCGCGAGGAATCGGTCAATACGATACTGGAGGCCTCTAGGTGGAAGAAACGCGGCAAGATAAAGAAGCTTATTGTCTGCGGATGTCTGAGCCAGCTGTATAAGGAAGGCCTTGCCGAACAATTTCCCGAGACGGATCTCGTCGTAGGAACCAATGATTTTTCCAAAATAGCAAGCCTGGTAAGAGATCTTACAAAAGACGGTATCCGTACGCATGTTTCGCGGGGGTCCCCCAATTATCTCTACAATGAGCATTCGCCGAGATTTTTACTCACGCCTTCCCATTACGCATATGTAAAGATATCAGAAGGTTGCTCTAACTTCTGCAGTTACTGTATAATATCCCGGTTGAGGGGGCGCTTCAGATCCAGATCCATAAATTCGATCCTCGCCGAGATAAAATGCCTATCAAGATCCGGGAAGCTTAAAGAGGTCAACCTGATAGGCCAGGACACGACGCTTTTCGGGATGGACCGGTACGGCAAGATAGCCTTCCCGCTTCTATTGAAGAGGATATGCAGCCTCGAGACCGGCGTGCGATGGGTGCGGATCCTTTATACCCATCCTGCGCATTACACCGATGAGCTTATAGAAACCATCCGCAGCGAAGCTAAGATATGCAAGTACCTGGATATTCCTATACAGCATATATCCGATAAGATACTTAAGAGGATGAACCGTCGTACCACAAGGAAAGAGATAATAGAACTTATAACCAAGCTGCGGAAAAAGATACCGGATATAGTCCTGAGGACATCGATCATCGTCGGATTTCCGGGCGAGACGGATAAGGATTTTAAGGAGCTCATGAGTTTCATCGAGGACATGCGTTTCGAGAGATTAGGCGCGTTTATATATTCAAGGGAGGAAGGAACGCGGGCTTCGAGATTTGACAGACAGGTCGGCGCAAAAGCGAAGAGGGCGCGGCTTGACGCGTTGATGAGATTGCAGAGACGCATATCGCGCGATAGGAATAAGTCTTTTCTCGGCAAGGAAGTCGACGTCCTCATAGACGAGAAGGTTCAGGCAGAAAAGAACAGGTATATCGGCCGGACCGAGGGCGATGCCCCTGAAGTCGACGGCATGGTCTATGTGACGGGCAGCTCTCTTGAGCCGGGAAAATTTTGCAGGGTCAGGATAACAGATACGCTCGAGTATGATCTGGTAGGAAAGGCAATATGACGCTTCCTGATAAACTTACAATATCAAGGATATTTCTTACCTTCGTCTTTATGTTCTTCCTTTTTTCGGCCGGCATCCTGGCAAAGACGCTGGCACTCATCACGTTCCTCATTGCTTCATTCACGGATTTTCTCGACGGGTTCATAGCCAAGGGGCTGAATATATCGACCGATTTCGGGAAATTGATGGACCCGATAGCGGACAAGATCCTCGTCATAGCGGCGTTTCTTGCATTCGTAGAAATGAAACTCATCCCTGCATGGATGGTCGTCATAATAATATTAAGAGAGATCACCGTAACGGGCATGCGCCTTTTAGCCCTGGCCAAGGGGAAGGTTATCGCAGCCGAATTCGCGGGAAAACACAAGATGGTCTCTCAGGTTGTGGCTATACTGGCGATATTGATATTCCTTATATTCAGGGAGGCGGGTATCAAGAGATTCGGCTTCTGGAGCCAGGACATAGAGAACATGTACAAGAACGTTATATTCGCGCTCATGCTCATAACGGTCATTCTTACGGTGATAAGCGGTTACTCATGTCTCGCAAAGAACAGGGAGGTCTACTCCTATGAAAAAAAGAATTAAACTGATCAGCAGTTTTTTCTATCTGGGCCATTCGCCGTTTATGCCCGGCACTGCCGGAAGCCTAGGCGGGCTTCTCTTATACTCTCTGGTAAAAGACAACGATATCCTTTACGGATATACCATACTCTTTATTTTTGTGCTGGGAGTGATCTTTGCCGGCGATGCCGAACGCGTCTATAAACAGAAAGACGCGAAGATGATAGTGATAGACGAGGCTTGCGGCATGCTGCTTTCCCTATATTTTGTGCCGTTCAGCATGTTCGCGGTCATACTGGGGTTCTTCCTCTTTCGTATATTCGATATACTGAAGCCGCCTCCGGCCAAACGGATGGAGAAACTGGTCGGTTCTATGGGCGTGATGTTAGATGACATAGTAGCTGCTTTATATACCAACTTAATATTACAGATAATATTTCGCTTCATTGCCTGCCTTCCATGTTTCAGAGGTTAGGTTAATATTTAAAAAAGCTAGATTTGAATTATTGACATAATTATAGTTATATGGTATTATCTTAGCACATAATTTCTAGGATCCCTGATTTAAGTAACTCGGGGAATCAAGGGTCTGAAGGAAATAACGATTAGGAGAATGGTTTAAAATAGCCTAATTGTCGTTTCACATAGACCAGATAGCCTAGATAGACGCTTGGCGATCTGGTCTTTTTATTTTGTCAATGTTAAGATAATAAAAGTTAGGAAAAATTGGAAAAAGAAGGATCGCAAGGACGAAGATACCGTAAATTTCCTCCTGTAGTAAGACTGATAGCTTCAATCCTCGTAATCACATTCATCGCACAGGACATAGCCTGGGCCCATCCTGATAGTTTAATCTCTGAAAAAGTATCTAATAATAAACTTGCCCCTGAATTTTTTTCGCGTCATAAGATTTCCATTATAAAAGCATACGCAAGGGGCATGGACAGGCTTGTTCTAAAAACGGCGTGCGAGGCATCCGGCAAGCCGCTGGAAGAACTCTCGCTCGATGACATAAAGAGCGCGACTTACAGACTAGCTGAAGAAGGAGATAGATGGTTCCCTGAATGCCGGCCCGAATACAATGTCTTTGATGATGAAGTCGTTATAAATTTCCCGCGAAACTGTTCGATCCGCTATTTTGTATATGACCCCACAAATCCTAACCTGGATAGATACCGCAAACAGAAGATACTGACTATCAGCGCCATCAGCGCAAAATCGCGCCTATATAAACAGGTTCTTGAAGGAACCGTTTCCCGGAAGGCGCAAGCCGCTCGCGCCAGACCGGTGAATGCTAAAGGCAGGAAGAAGAGGACTTCCGGTAGAGCCCTGACTTACAACGTCGGGAATGCGTCGTTCGGGACAGGCGTATTGTTACGGCATAACCTTGTCAATATGATGGTGGAATTATTCCCGAAGGAGATGGCACGCCGGGGTGGATATTATAAAAGGATGAAGGGTGAGCATGAACTGAAGAGAGACAACAAAAACGGTGTGAAGATAACCGAAGCTATCAGGCTCCTGAAAAAATGGGCTGCCGCAAAAGGCGCTGATGCAGTCCGCCTGGTAGAGCGCCTCGAAGAAAATCTGACCGTTATTGAGGTCGATGTTCCGTCAGGGCTTCTGGCCTGCGGCAAGGATATGAATGGCAATCCGTACTGGCAGGTTACGCATATCGGAAAGAGGCAGGGCAGGTCGTACTTTCCGAAGAAATATCTTGATAGATTGATAGTTGATGATCGAAGGGACATGGAGAAGCTGGCGACGCTTATTTATCATGACTATTTCGAGATAGAGCGATACCGCGAGGTATCGCCCCCGCGCGGGGAGAGGGTGACATCAGACCAGATGGATTCTATACATGACGAGGCCATGAAGGTTGATCCATTCGGACGATACGACGAGATAATTAGGGAAAGCGACGAAAAGGTAGATGGCGCTATCAGGCTGATGTCGAAAGAGCGGAATAGTGTCCTGCTCGATATAATCATCGCGTATGTCGTTTACTATTTCGGAATACTGCGGTCTATGATACGACGTGAAGTCAAGCCGGAGGCAAGATATCTCTTCTTCGATCTCGGCAGGTTGTACACGCAGTTAGGTTTCTATTGCGACATCTTGAAGCAGAGAAATAAGGCGCTCAGGTACTACAACAAGGCTATAGCGAAACTGAAGAAAGTAGGATTGAAGGATTCGGCTTATCTTCCTCTCCTGGCCCAGGAGCGAGTGGTGTATCTATATGCGAAAGAGATGATGCTAAAAGAGCTTCTGACAGAGCTCGATAGACTGACTGATCACGCCAAATTCCGCAGCGAGGGTCCGGGGATATTATCCAGAGACGATCTTAGGTATGAAAGGACTTTTTTCTACGAGCATCTGGCAAAGGATAAGCGTAACAGCTTTGCCAGGATAAGAGATAGGGTCATTGCTATATTGAGCGAACATATCCGGAACGAAGAGGACCCGGGAAAAAATACTATCTTGAAGGGAGTAAGGGTACGCGTAAGGAAGATGGAGTGCCTGTCCCCTGATGAATCCAAGCCGGGAACACCCGGAGAACAGGATGCAGCAGTTCAGGCCGAACCCGAAAAGCCAGGCGAGCAGGATATGGCGGCGCCGAAGCGGATAGATTCGTTCAAAAAGCCCGAGGATGGCACTACGCCGACCAATTCATTTGTCAGGTGGCATATTGCCGAAGAGAGGGCTGTTGAGATCGACGAAAAGAACCAAGCCGTAAGATTGATAAGAGTTGACCGCTCAAACCCGAGAATACCCGAACTTGAGGATAAATACCGACAAAACGGGACATTCGAAAAGTTGCGCAAAGCAAAAGACCCGGCGATGTTGCGCGAGATCCTGGAAACGAACGAAAATTTCGGTAATCTGACCCCCGAAGAAAAAAGGAAAGTTGTAGATAAGGTCCAGGCCCTGCCACTTAGTCTTATCCTCGGCTATGTGTTTGTGCGCAACAGCACCGACACCTGTATTGCGCACGTAAGGAGCGGTTTCAGTAAACGCTGGCACGGTCTTGAATCGACATTCTGGATGGGCGAACTATTGTTCGAGGATTTGAACAGTGAGGAGATCGGTCAGTTCATGCTTGAGGAAGCGCAGCACATCGTTAAAAATTTCAGAAAAGTCGACGGCGAATGGATACATTTTCACGCACCAAAAGAAATGAAGCCGACAGATCCCGAAGCCTGGAAGTATATATTTCATAACGAAGATTTTGTTAGCACGCTCTACAACCGCGGATGGAGACTATACCGCTCGCGCCGGCAAGAGGTGACGGCTGAAACATTGTCGTTCATAAAGGCGCTTGCCGATGCAGAGCCGGCCCGAAAGCTTGAGGCCGCAAGGCGGCTTAAAATGCTGATGAAGGAAGAGGTGTTCCAGTATCAGTATGGTAGCGTATGGGCCGAGAAGCATAGTGTCTTGAAGGTTATGCCGCCGCATAAGTCAGGCTTTCTCTTCGGCGATCGTCGTTACCCGGTAGATAATTATGAATTTATATTCGATCTGCCCGTGTGGCCGGTCCCGGAAGAAAGGGGGGATTTCCTGCGGACGGCGGAATGGTTCATGTCGGACAGGGGGCGCGGACCTCCGTACAGCGAAAGGATTTTGCGCGGCCTCCATGGGTATAATTTTCAATCGCTTGCCGATATAGTGGGCGGGGTATTGTCCGGCAGGACCACCACCGATTTCATCACCGGACTAAGGCATTCATTAGAGGCGGCATCCAGGGCCTTGCCCGAAACCGGACGGCATCCGTCTCAAAAGAAGCCGGGTGAAACGGACATGTCCATGCCGAAGCCGGACCGCGAAGGACAGGAAGATTTTACCTCCGGGAAGATCAGGGAGTTTTGTGAATTAAATCTCGATGAATTGCGGGATCTTCCGGATGTGCGGCAAAGCCGCATATTTAAATATCTGAAAGGCGTGGTCAGGCGCCATCCGACAAGGATTGGAGAGGTCGCCGGTATTCTGGATTCGATCAAAGAAAAGTCCCGCAACACGACGATCAGCATAGATACAGTAATATCATGTCTTAAGACCATTGCGCAGCTCGAGAAGGGCATCATGCGGCTTGAAAATTGGGACGAAAGCGAGGTGCCCGTATTCGAGTTCGATAAGAAGTCTTTCTGGATAGAGCAGGGTTTTGACCTTGACGATGCAGAGATAGCCGCAGGACTTGTGCGGGATGCCCATATGCAGATCTATGAGCTTATGCGCAGGATTTCGATCGAGACCATCCCTATGCGGGAGTACCTGGATTGTGTCGTGAGAATAATATGCCTCGAAGAATTTGAATCTATCCCAAGCAGGCATAAGACCGACCCCAGGGTCTATCTCGGCCATTATCTAAACTCGTTGTTGCACGAGCGCAAGGTCCCTGACGCGGAGCTACCCGCGCCGCAGGATCTTGTCCTGGAAGGCTATTGGGATAATGAACTTGAAATATTGGGGGAAGCGGTACGATTCAGAGGCGCTGATATGGCCCGGGAATTCAACGCAGTCCTGGCGGATATGAGGCATGAATTTGTGGCAAGAGGCGATGAATTCGATATCTTGCCGACGCGCGAAGCCTTGCGGGCTATCTGTTTCAAAATTCACAGGGGAGATTGGCAGCGTGTTAACGCGGATATGCCCAACTCTTATTATGAATTCGACAGGCCGTGGGATGATCTTACGATTTTTATAAGGCTGCATCTTTCCGGCGAGATAAGATTACCCATTTCGAATGCGGTAAGGTATTGGCGCGAAGGCCTTGATTGGGAGGCTTTGAGAGGCAAGGTCGCGGATGATTTCTTTACCAACGATGCCAGGCTCGGTAATATGGTCGTATTATTCTGGAAGATGTGCCGCAATATTCGAAGTGTGCGGCCCGACATAGACGATGACGAGCTTATCCGTGCGCTTGCAGAAAAGATGAACTTGTCAGGTAAGCCCGGTGAGCAGGATATAGCGTTCGGGAAGACTCCGGCCGGTTCGGGAACAGTTTCCGCCGAAAATATAAAAACATCATATAATTATCATAACTACCTTTCGTTCTTCCTTGTGGCGCTCGTAGGATGGTCGCCCATATTGATGAAATGGGCGGTCAATGACATGGGCGGCACAAGCCTCGTCTTTACTATATTCACCACAAATGCGATTCTGGTATCATTGCCTGCCATATTTAAGATGATCCGGCCGTCCCCGGCAAAAGATAAAGGATGGACCGCACATTTTGCATCTCTCGGCAGAAAAGAAAAGATGTATCTATTTGCCTCCGTCACACTTAACGCCGTAGGCTCCATATTCTATTATCACGCTATATTTTCGCCGCTAATATTCTCGACCCTCATCGGTTTCGCGTTCATATTAATAAATATATCCACTCAGCTGGTAAATAAGTACCATCTCGGAGGCTCCATAACTACCGCAAATATCCTCGGCATATCGATGATGACCGCCGCAAGTATATTTTCGATAATACATAAGGGCGGCAGCGTGGTGATATTGGATGCGCCCAGGGTATTGCTTCTTGCGGGGCTTTTCTGTTATACGGTAAGGCTCATCTTGCAGAGGAAATTGTTCAACAGTCTGAACAAGCGCGATGCTCCCGCTGACCTGCGGACATTCCTCAAAAATCGCGGTATCTTAAGGCTTAATTATATCCTCGGCGCAGCTATTGTGGGCATATTTGCCATACTCCTATATAGCGGCGTCATCGACCCGGCCTGGCTTACAGGCGGGGGTATCGATATAGTAAGTCAGGTAAATATCGCGCGCCGTGCAGGCACGTTGTTCGTGATCCATCCGGCTGCCCTGATCGCCTCGGCAAGCTTCATCCTGAACTGGTATATCACGTTTAAGATAATATCCACACCCGACCGGAAATACCGCTTCGCGAATTTCCTCCTAATAGGCTCTCTGAGCGCGACCGCAACCGCCCTTTATGACTCAGTCATCCATATGGCATGGCCGGCCATATCTATCGCTATCACGGCCGGTGTCTCGATCGCCGGCGCGCTGATCGGCTCGCACAAGGACCGTTCCGATCCCGGCGTTAAAGCCAAGCCAGGCGAGCAGGACATGTCTACGCAGATCGCATCGCCGAAGGACGAAAAGATTAAATTTGAAAAAGAGTGGATAAAGAAAGCAGTTGAGTTGACAGGAAGTATATTGGAACAGGAAGGACAACTCGGAAGAGGTGTGCATCCTGATGAAGCCAGGCCGCACAAGTGCCATTCACGCTCCATCCTATTGCACCATATTCTTGACAGGCTGGGGATAGAGTCCGATATCGTAAGGGTCGAGTATCGCTATCCGGATACGGGTGAGATAAGTGTCCAATATTATCTCAAAACGAAATCAGATATGTACGCCGATGCATTCTCGGAAGGCCCAAGGCTTACCGCAGATCTCGGCGAGGGTGTTGTATTAGAAGAAGGTGATATAGGATACGATAGATATGTGATGCGGGAAAAATCGGCGCAAGTGATCGAAGTCATCTCGACAGACCATCCTTTGATAAAGGACTCCGCCTTCTTTAAGGATCTCGGCACGGTAACAGAGTTTCATAAGGACAGGATCGAAGAGTTTGTCAATGAGTTCAGAAGGCAGGCCCATGCCAAGTTCGGCGAACAAGATATGGCGGTACCTCAGGGCGGGGCAGTGCTCATGGATGGTCTGCAAAGCGCGCCGGGCAGGCCATTTCAGTGCATCGCTGATTATGAGCAGCCCATCGACTTCGGGGTAGATTATTTATCTTACCTTGACAGACATCGATCTCAATTCGGATGGATCTGGCCCATTCTTATGCCGCACATTATGCGGCGGTCTTCTGTGACGGGAGAGAAGAATATCTCGGTTGGTGTGCTTGGATCGGGCACGGGCGAAGAATCGGCGCGCGTCTTTCATGAGATAGTAACAGAGCTGACGAAGAGGGGAGAAGATCCGCTTGAATGGGACATCATAATATACGCGGTTGACAAGAATAGAGAGGTATTGGACGAGGCGCAGAGGAGAATAAGCGGAAGGCATCCATTAAGCTATAGTTACGATAAGGACTATGCGGACAAGGTCATCTCGACATTGAACAGATATGGCGAAAAATTTCGCGAGTCAATCGTGCCGCATAATATCGACATTTATGATAGGAGGCTTTTTGAAGAAGCGCCGGAGCCGGACCTGGTTTTTGCAAATAACGTTCTTTCGAAAGAGCATGATCATAACAAGAGAGAAGACATGGTCGCTCGTCTGGACAGGATTTGGAAGAACGCCTTGATCGTTTCGACTAATAGTGATCTGGGCGGTGCTCGCAGGTTCCATAAAATATTGGTCGCTCCAAAAACCGAATTTGACGTGGTGAATTATCTCGCCATTCCTACGGCCATCACCGTTCCGGCCCATCCAAAAAAACCAGCCGAGCAGGATATGGCGGCGCCGAAGCCGCAAATCCAGGTGATTATGATCGACAATGAAAAGTGGCGTGCGGCATGTGCCCCGGGAAAATCGCCCAGAACTGTAATACCTATATCGGTCAATTTTGCGAATTTTTACTCGGCAACAGACGAATGGCGGGTAGCTGGAGGAGACAGGGGAGTGCTCCATAAAGGAAATGTCTCGAATATTATGCTTCTCTGCGGCCCCTGCATAGGTCTCATATTACATAATAAGAAGACGGGCATGAGCTTCACCGCCCATTACCTGATTGTGCCTTACGATACGACAAGGGAAGGGGGAATACGGCTGGCCTCCATCGATGATGTCCCGGCGGATATCGATCAAATAATTGGCGTTATGAAGAAGGGCGAAGAAGATGATTGGGTGGCAATCGTGACCGGAGGCGAGATCGCTAAAGGTGAATCCCTGGATGAAGTGAGGGAAAAGCTGCGTAAGAGGGAATCGGTTGCATTGTATCTGGCAAGTAAAGGTATTAAAAATATTGAGCAGGTATTCCCCGGACAGGTAAACGTAGGCGTCGCTCTACGTTTTAACCGGCCAGAAGCCCGTCATGAAGAGGTGCTTAATATAGAACACGACGCCAATCCTATTGAGCCTTTGACGATAGATGCCTATGTAGCGCAGCT
>Ga0265297_10012257_pt1 | contig 10324 bp, 9 predicted proteins | sample Munlanlwell13791_FD_192502 | JGI IMG/M metagenome (GOLD analysis project Ga0265297, IMG submission 192502) | Leachate microbial communities from a municipal landfill in Southern Ontario, Canada - Leachate well 137-91 | ecosystem: Engineered > Solid waste > Landfill > Unclassified | place...
CCTTTCAAGCTTCCGGCCTCTGCAAATCCGGACGCGGCAGAAATAGAGGTTCCGCTGTGTCCAACATTAAAAACATCGTAAATACTTTCTTCTCTCCTGGGAAATCCGCTGAGACCGTTTTGTCTGCGTAAAGTGGAAAATTTGTCTCTGCGTCCGGTAATAATTTTATGCGTATATGATTGATGGCCGACATCCCAGACAATTTTATCCTTAGGCGTATTGAAAACATAATGAAGCGCCAGAGTCAGTTCCACCGTTCCCAAAGATGAAGCCAGATGTCCGCCGGAAGTTGCCACCGTATTAATAATCAAACTTCTGATTTCCTTCGCCAGAGTATTTAGTTCAGCTATATTGAGTTTGCGGATGTCTGCGGGAAATTCTATTTTTTGCAGAACGCTGTAATTTACCGTTTTCAGTTGTTTTACCAAAATCAATGCCTTTCTTATTACAAATTTATTTAAGACTTTCTGTCTCTCACATAGCGCGCAATCAGAATCAAGGGCCGCGCCCGTTCATCAAAATCGGAAAGGCTGACTTCCGCCGCGTCTATATGTTTTGTCAATTTTTCTTTCGCTTTCTCCAATCCCATTAAAGACGGATAGGTCAGTTTGCCGCGAGCGGCATCACTGCCTGTTTCTTTCCCCATTAACTCGCGGTCTCCTTCCACATTTAAAATATCATCAGCTATCTGAAAAGCCAGACCAACATTTATTCCATATTCAGCCAGCGCCTGAATTTTTTCTTTGGGAGCACCTGAAATAATTGCTCCTGATTTTACGGCTGCAGCAATCAGCGCTCCGGTTTTCCTCCGGTGAATTTCACGGAGAGTTTTTTCGTCAGGCACAAATTTTTCTGAAAGTACGTCCAGAGCCTGTCCGCCAACCATGCCGTCAATTCCGGCAGCCTGTGCAATTTCCTGAATGACTGTCAAACGCTTTTCTGCAGACAGCCTAACTTTTTCCGTGCGCGATAAAAGAACAAAAGCTTCCGTAAGCAGAGCGTCACCGGCAAGTATGGCGATATCCTCTCCAAAAACCTTATGGCAGGTAGGTTTACCGCGCCGGAAATCATCGTTATCCATCGCGGGTAAATCGTCATGAATAAGAGAATAGGAATGAATTAATTCCAAAGCGCAGGCAATTGGTATAACGGACCCCAGATCCCCGCCGACTGCATCTGCCGCTGCCAGACATAGAATCGGCCTGATCCGTTTTCCTCCGTTGAAGACACTGTAGCGAACAGCTTTATATATATCATCCGGAATATTATTTTCGCCGGGGAGATAATGCTCCAGCGCTTCTTCCACAATCTTTTGCCGGTCCTGCAGATACGCTTTTAAAAACTCTTCATTTTCAATCACTGTCTTCATCCTGAAAATTTTTTACTTTTAATGAATCTTCTTTACCCAGCAATAATTCAACGCGTCGTTCTGTCTCTTCCAATTTTGCCGAACAAAAACGAATAAGCCTGATCCCTTCTTCGAAAGATTTCAGGGCTTCGTCCAACGGTATATCGCCGGTCTCCATTTTTCTTACTATATCTTCGAGTTTTTCCAGAGCATCTTCAAATTTTTCTTTTGCCATAATTTACCCCGTTAGAGAAAGTCCCCGACTACAGTCGGGGGTTAAAGTCTTGAAACACTGACTGCCGTTTAATACTACCGACAAAATTGCAAAGCGCCCGTTGCTCTAACGGGGCTCACTCCTGTGATATTTTTTTTACTGTAGCGTAAAAATCACCTTTTGCCAGTTGGACATTAACATCTTCGCCTACATTTAAAGCGTCCGCTTGACGGATAATTTCACCGTCGGTCACACTGCGTGTAATACTGTATCCCCTTTGTAAAACGACCAGGGGACTTAAGGATTGCAAAACAGCAGAGTTTTTTTGGAGCCGCTCACGGAGTGCCGTCAGGCGATATGAAAAACTTTTGTTTATACTCTCCTGAACATTTTTTAATAAAATCTTTTTTTCAATGATTTTCCTTGCCGGACTTTGATGCCGGATTCGCAAATCCAAATGCCGAAGGTTGTTATACAAATAATTCTTTTTTTGATACAGGGATGCCTTCAGTCTCTCTCTAAGATAATCCAGTTGAATCTGTAAATTAATGATATAACGGCGCGGGTCCTTGAGTCTGCCCTGCAATTCGACAATCTTATTTTTCCTATCTTTCACGTAGCGGTAATAAACTTTTATCAGTCTTTGTTTAATGTTATCAATTTTCGTTAGTAATCCCGTCCATTCCGGCACAATTAATTCTGCCGCAGCAGAAGGCGTGGGCGCACGCAAATCCGCCACAAAATCACAAATTGTAAAATCGGTTTCATGGCCAACCGCCGATACTATGGGTATTGATGAATTGAAAATTTCTCGTGCCAGAGCTTCATCATTAAAAGGAGCAATATCTTCCAGAGAACCTCCGCCACGGGCAATCACAATCACTTCAACACTTCCATGATAATGCAAATTACGCAAAGCCTGAATTATTTCGGCTGCCGCTTCCTCACCCTGCACCCTCACCGGAGCAATTAATATGTCTGCCAAAGGGAAACGTCTTTTGGTTATATTTAAAATATCTTTAATTACGGCACCGGTAGGCGAAGTTACCACACCGATTTTCCCGGGCATGAAGGGAATATCTTTCTTATAGCGTTCATCAAACAAGCCTTCTGCTGCAAGTTTGGCTTTAAGTTGTTCAAATGCTTTTTGCAAAGCACCGACGCCGAGAGGTTCCACCGATTCAATTACAAGCTGATACTCCCCGCGCGGCAAATAAACATTCAAACGCGCCCGGCACAAAACTTTTAAACCTTCTTCCAACTCAAAATTGGTTTTTCTTTTATAAGCACCAAATTGGCGGAAAAAAACTGCATTAATCTGACTTTTATCGTCCTTAAGGGTAAAATAAACATGTCCTGATTGCGGCCGGCGCAGATTGGAGATCTCGCCCTCCACCAGAAGAGATCCGAATGTTTCTTCCAAAAGAAATTTAATATTATTATTAAGTTGTGAAACTGTAAGAATTTCTTTCATTTGCATAGTCCCGGCTTGTGAACTACCAGATATTGCAGGGTAATACAAGATTGAATTTAAATCTGGCAGGTAAGCTGATGCCGGTTAACACAATAATTATAGTGATACTTACTTCATATTTGTTCTTGACATACAATAAGACATGATTTATTGTTTCGCATCTCCTAACAAAGAAGCGCTTATTAAAATAAAAATTCGATGGTAGTTTTTAAGCTCATCATTAACCACCATTGTAAAAAGCTTTCATCCGATAAGCGGAAGGCTTCCTAACCTTTCAGAACAGTACCAAAAAGTTTTTTACTGTTGAAGATCGCTGCAATAGTTATTGCTTTTTGATCCGCCCGGCAATACGGGGAATAGCAGAAAAAGACAATGAAGCTATTTGTTGCTGTATCAGTTTCTTTTGAAAATTTAAGACACTAAGCAGATAAGCGTGTAAGTATAGTTTCCCGTTAAGATCTTTCAATAAAATTATTAGTTGAATAATTTAAAATGGAGGGAGCCTTATGAAGGAGAAGCGATTCTTAAGTATCTTATCAGTACTGTTTTTGTTTGTATTCCTGATGGTTTGTTTTACCGGTTGTACCTCAACACGCCACGCAGTTCAAAAAACCGCTGTCGGTATGATTGATACCTCCCTTGATGATCTTGTGGAAAGACTTTTGGACAGTAAAAATTATGGTGAGATAAGAAACGGGCTTCCCGGCGCTCTGCTGGTTGTTACCGGCGTCACTGAAATGTCACCAAACAACTATAAATTGCTGACCAGAACTTGTATGCTTTATTGTGCTTATGGACTTTTTGTCGAAGACGAAAATCCCGACTATGCCGTAGAGCTATATGATATTGCCATTGGTTATGGATTACGTGCCTTAAAGCTGGACAAAGAATTCCGTAAAAAATTCGAGCAGGGACTCGACTATGCTGAATGCGCAAATCACCTGAAAAAAGAGTACGCGGACGCGCTGGCCTGGACATCAACGGCTTATGGATTACAAGTGTTGCTGACACTGGCAAATCCGGCGGTAGCCATGGATGTGCCTAAAATTTCCGGACTGGCCCTGAAAGCCATTGAACTGGATGAGACTTATTTTTATGGAATATCTCATATAGTTATGGGAATAGTTAATTCCATTTTGCCGGAATTTGCGAGACTTACCGGAGGCGTCGAAAATTCGCGAAGAGAATTCGATGCCGCCGACAGGGTAAGTGGCAACAGATTTATGATGGCCAAATATTTCCGGGCCAAATACTACTGTCCTCTGGCTAAAGATCAGGCTATGTTCAATGAGTCTTTAAATCAGGCAATAGAAACAGATCCTGCTATTTTACCCGGCGGCTATATCTTAAACGAACTGGCCAGGGTTAAATCGCAATTCCTCCTTGACAGGGCCGTAATTTATTTCCCGCAATAAGCCGGAAACAAGCAGATTATTCCGGCAAAATTGCACCGCAAAAATTAATACTCATTCCCATTTTATTTTGCGGCTAAGATTTCCTTGACATACACTACCTAGTTTTTTATGGTTCATCCCATGCAAAAACAGTGGTATTAAATAAAAATGTTTTTTGCAGCAAAAACTACGGGTATGAATCCCAAAGCAAGCTTGGCAAACAATGCCGCAGCAAGCCGCGGGGTATTATACCTCCGTTGTGCGGAATTGTTATTGCCCCGCTAAGCTTTGCTTGCGGGATAATCCGACCTTCAAGTTTCAGTGCACTTTTTTTCTGAAACCCGGGTCTTGTTAAAATTTGAGTATCACAATAAATTTGACTGAATACTAAAACAGGAGGTTGTTCATGTTCCAGACGAAAATTACAGAAATGTTAAAGATTAAATACCCTATTATTGGCGGAACTATGATGTGGATTTCATCAGCGGATTTTGTCGCGGCTATTTCCAACGCCGGCGGTTTGGGAATCATTGCGTCTTGCATGTACAAAACCAGGGAAGAGTTTTCCAAAGCACTGGATCGTATCTGCGAATTGACAGACAAACCTTTCGCCGTAAACATTAACTTTTTCCCGACCATGCAGCCAATCGATAATAACGAATACCTGGATGTCTTACTGGAAAAAGGCGTAAAGATCGTTGAAACATCCGGGCATTCCGCGCCGGAGGAAATGTGCCGGCGTTTTAAAAATTCCGGATTAACATGGATCCATAAATGCGTTGGTGTTCGTTATGCTCAGAAGGCTGAAAGTCTGGGAGCTGATATTGTGACGGTTGTCGGTCAGGAAAACGGCGGCGCTACCGGCAAACTTGATATCGGTACAATGGTTCTGGTTCCCAAAGTTGTTGAAAGTTTAAAAATCCCGGTTATTGGCGGCGGCGGTGTTGCCACCGGCGAGGGATTTCTTGCCGTTCTGGCTTTGGGAGCACAGGCTGTTATCATGGGCACCCGTTTACTGACGACAAAAGAAGCTCCCCTTCATGATAATTTAAAGAATGCTTTAATAAATGCCAGTGAATTGGATACGATGCTTATCATGCGTTCTCTGGGAGCAACGCACCGGGTGTGGATTAATAAGGCGGCTCAGAGATGCCTTGAACTCGAAAACAGCAATGGCGACATTGTGGAAGTTCTTGATATTGTTTCCGGTGCAAGAGCCAAGATCATGTATCATGACGGAGACCTGGGCGCGGGTATCATTTCCTGCGGCCAGGATGTCGGTTTGTGCCATGACATCCCGACTGTAAAAGAACTATTTGATCGCATTATTGATAAGGCATCTGCGATAGCCAAAAAGTTGGCGGCATAAAAATATATTTCCGATGATTTTTGTCTCTGTGAGTTTGACCTAAACTCACAGAGACATGTCGGATTTTATCTTTGATATAAAAGAAGGATCATATCTTCAACTATTGCTCTGCCCGAATATCAGGAAGGACAAGATCCCGTTATGGTAAAATGGAATGCGGAAACTTATAAAGACTCATCACACGAACAATTTAAATGGGGTGTTGAGCTTTTAGATAAACTGAGTCTGAAAGGAAACGAGAGCATCCTGGATATAGGATGTGGCGATGGAAAACTGACGATGGAAATCGCTAAAAGAGTACCTGACGGACATGTAGTCGGCATAGATAATTCGGAAGAAATGATTAGTTTTGCCACAAATAATTTCCCGAAAAACAAATACCCGAACGTTGACTGGCAACTCATGAATGCGACAGAAATCAATTTTGATAATGAATTCGATGCGGCTTATTCCAACGCCGCACTTCACTGGGTTAAGGATCATGTTGCCGTGCTCAAAGGAGTAAAAAAAAGTTTAAAACCGGGTGGCACGATTTTATTTCAGATGGCCGGCAAAGGAAATGCACTTAATGCGGCCCGTGTATTAGTCGATGTAATATCAAAGGAAAAGTGGAGCAAATATTTCATCTATGGAGTTTCTTCATCTCTTAGTTATTACGGAACCGATGATTACCACGTTTGGCTGAAAGAACTGGGATTGGTTGAAAAACGTGTAGAGCTTATCCCCAAAGACGCGTCTTTTAATGGAAGAGACGGAATGAGAGGAAACATTAGATCGGTATGGATGACTTTTACAGATATGATACCTGAACATCTTCGCGATCAATTCATTGAAGATTTAATCGACGGATTTGACGAAAAATCTCCGCAGGATAAGTTTGGATATTATCACATAGATATGATGCGACTTGAAGTTGAAGCAGAGAAATTTTAATCTTTGCAACCAAGTTTTTCTTGACATACAGAGCCGGACTTTTTATATTTAATTTATGAGTAAGAAATATCTTGTCAAGTCGAACATCAAAAAAACAAACACAAAAAATTCCTCACCCAAAAATATTCCACATTTAAATATAAAAACAGATTTATCGCTAAAATCTCTGTTGTGCAGAAATGATAAGACGTCACCGGATCAGAAACAATTATCAATCCCGCCGGGACATCTTAAAATTTCCAAAGCAATGATTTCTCTTTTGAAGAAGAAAAACTTCGATGTCATTACCTGGGCGGAAATTGCCAACACTGCTGGAGTCAATGAGGCTTTAATTTACAAGTATTTCAAAGATAAAAGAAATTTACTGCATTATGTTTTACAGGAATATTCCGCGGACTTCGTAAAAATTCTCCGCCAGGACCTTGATAACACCAAAGGAACATTAAACAAGATTAAAACATTTATTTCTTCGACCCTGAACTATTATCAGGAAACACCGGTATTTGCGAAAATTCTGATAATTGAAATACGAAATTTTCCGGCATTTTTCACCGGCGAGACCTACGAGCTGATCAGAGAATATGCAGGAATTTTAATGGATATAATTGAGGAGGGAGTAAAACGCGGAGAAATACGTTCAGACATATCGCCCCGTCACATTCGTCAAATGATCATTGGCTCCATTGAGCATTTGTGCCTGCCTAAAATAATATTCGGAACTAAAATAAAAACAAAAGACTATACGGAAGAAATTTGCAGGTTAGTTTTTAACGGCATTGTAAAACAGGACAAGGCCGGCTTGAAAAAAAAGAAGCCTGTACAGCCGGGCAATATTCATTAATCTTACTTAATTTTGATAATTTCAGAACTGTCGCAGTTACTTTTAACCGGACACCTTTTTATACCAGATATAATCCACTTACGGACATTCTATCGTCATTAATTCACTCATGACTATGCAAATTTTTATAATTGTTTAAATCAGTTAGAATACAAACGATCAACAGGAAATTCAGATAACTGAACAGCAAAAAAATTATTTGACACCCAGATAAGTATGTGTTACTTACCTCAGCCAAACAGACGTTTCTAACGTTTCAAGACATCTGTGCAACGATCGAAAATATTCACTAACCATGGGCTGACATGTTTGTCACCATCCAGCAGGAACATAAATATTAATTCGATCTGAGATCAAGGCAAGAGGGGGAAGGTCATGAATGATGTTTTTATCGTTAGTGCAGTAAGAACACCGATCGGCCGTCAGAACGGGTATCTTCGCAACTACAATGCCCCTGAGCTTCTGGGAGCTGTGCTCAATGAGGTTATCCGCCGGATAGATCTCGATCCCGCCATCGTCGAAGATGTCATCACCGGTTCAGTATATCAGGTCGGCGAACAGGGATTTAACATTGGCCGCATGGGAATTCTGGCATCCAAATTTCCATTTTCCGTTCCCGGGATTTCTGTAAACCGTCAGTGCGGAAGTTCCCTTTCCGCCATTCAGCTCGCCCATGGCCTGATTTCATCAGGCACCATGGATATAGTAATCGCCAGCGGCTGCGAATTAATGTCAAAATATACCATGTGCTCGGATATGAACGGCACCCTCTATACGGGAAAGCCCATGGGAAATCCTTTCGGTGAATTTTATACCAGTAAATACGGTAAGGCCGATCAGATTGGAGCCGCCCAGATGATCGCCGATCAATGGAAAATCTCGCGGAACGAATGCCATGAGTTCGCAATAGCCAGTCACAAAAAGGCTCACCAGGCAACCATCAATGGTTTTTTCAAGAATGAAATTCTACCGATGAAGGGCATAGATAAGGAGAACAACGAAATTGTCCGCGATTCCGACGAAACAATCAGACCGGAAACAAGTCATGAAACATTAAACGCACTCAAAATCATACCCGGTACGGAATGGATAACGGCAGGCATATCGAGCACGATCACGGATGGCTCATCAGCTGTCGTTCTCATGAGTGAAAAAAGAATGAAAGAGCTCCGCCTTGAGCCTATGGCACGGATCGTAGCTAATGCCGTTGTCGGATCTAATCCCCGGCTCATGCTCACTGGACCCATCTATGCGACGCCAAAGGTACTGGATAAGTCAGGCCTTAAAATGAAGGATATTGATATTTTCGAAATCAACGAAGCCTTCGCGCCCATTCCTCTGGCCTGGGCCAAAGAACTTGGCGCGGATATGAATAAGCTCAACGTCAATGGAGGTGCACTGGCCCTTGGACATCCGGTGGGCAATTCCGGTTGTCGCTTAAGCGTTACGGCCATTCATGAGCTTCGCCGCCGGAAAGCCCGTTATGCCCTTGTCTCTTTATGCACAGGCGGCGGTACGGCGCCGGCGACTATTTTTGAAAGAGTATAAGTAACAGATTATGGAACACCATTTTTATCAACAATAAAAACAGGAGAATCATATGAACGTACAAGGCAGTACTGTGGTTGTAACAGGTGGTGCTTCGGGATTGGGGGAAGCTTGCGTCAGAAACCTGCATGCCGGCGGCGCGAAAATCGCTGTCTTCGACTTTGCCGCGGACAGAGGTGAAAAAATTGCCGCCGAGTTGGGCAAAGACGTTATTTTTGCCAAAACAGATGTAACTGATGATGCGGCTGTCCAGGGAGCTGTTTACAAAACCATGGAAGCTTTCGGCGCAATTAATGTCGCCATCAATTGCGCCGGAGGAGGCATTCCCATGAAGGTTTTATCCAGGAAAGGCCCCATGCCTCTGGCCGCTTTCAGCCAGATTATCCAGCTAAATCTTGTCGGAACATTCAACGTCATCAGGCTGGCTGTTGAACAAATGGTTAAAAACTCCCCCGGTGCAGATGGAGAAAAAGGCGTCATCATCAACACTTCTTCCGCTGCAGCTTTTGACGGTCAGATCGGTCAGGCAGCTTACAGCGCTTCCAAGGGCGGAATAGTGTCCATGACTTTGCCTATTGCCAGGGAATGCGCGGAGTATGGAATCCGGGTAATGACTATTGCACCCGGACTTTTCGATACACCGCTATTGCGTGGTCTGCCGGAAGCAGCACGCGAGTCTCTGGGTAAAATGGTACCATTCCCCCAGAGATTGGGAAAACCTGACGAGTTTGCATTTTTAGTCAGACATATTATCGAAAATCACATGTTGAACGGTGAAGTGATCAGGCTTGACGGGGCGATTCGAATGGCTGCCCGATAGTTAACATTTCCCAATGATAATAAAAAAACAGATGAGGAGATAATCCATATGCAAAACAAGGATGATGATATAGTTATTGTCAGTGCCGCAAGAACACCTTTCAGCAACTTCAATTCAGCGATGGCTGATATCCCCAGCATCGATCTGGGCGTGATGGTCATACAGGAGGTTATCAAGCGGACAGGAATAAATCCCGGTGAAGTCGATGAAATCAACTATGGCAGTTGTGTTCTGGCGGAAGCCGCCCTGGAAACGGACGTGCCGGCAAGGCAGGCTACACTGCTCGCCGGATTTCCGGCAGAAAACATTTCTCTCACACTCGACCGGGCGTGCTGTTCATCACTCACTTGTCTGCGTCTGGGTTTCCGGGCCATTAAAGCGGG
>Ga0265297_10012258_pt1 | contig 10322 bp, 5 predicted proteins | sample Munlanlwell13791_FD_192502 | JGI IMG/M metagenome (GOLD analysis project Ga0265297, IMG submission 192502) | Leachate microbial communities from a municipal landfill in Southern Ontario, Canada - Leachate well 137-91 | ecosystem: Engineered > Solid waste > Landfill > Unclassified | place...
AGGTGACCATGCCATTTACATCAGTGAGTTTTTCTTGACCACCGTCGAGGTACATCTTCCAGTCCTTAATCGGCAGGTCTTCAGCGTCTTTCACGCCATCACCGTCAACGTCATTGAATTTATATGCGTTGATGTTGACGTTCTTGAAATTTCCGAAATTGTTATCTTTATCAAACACAGATCCAGATGTAACCACGAGTGGGCCGTAGTGGTTATCGGGTGAAGTTAGCGTCCATCCGGTTCTCGATCCTTCTGTTACCACATATGAACCATGGAGTAAGCCATCAAATTCGTAGCGACCCGTGTTGTCAGTCGTGACCGTTTCAAACGGCGCAACTCCTGCGTCTTTCCACAGATTGATCGTCCATCCTTCAATTCCAGGTTCGCCCGCATCCCATTTTCCGTCTCCGTTAAGATCATTCCATTTGTAGCCAGAAATTTTTCCGAGTTGGAAGTTAAAGAAGTCAGCTTTTTCGTTTGAACCAGAGACAATATCGATTTCGTATGAGGTTAGCGGGAATGTTGGAGTCCAACCTGATCCAGGAAGAATTGTTTCGGTAACAGAATAATGGCCAGCTGTGAGTCCGGTAAACTCGTAGTTTCCATTTTCATCTGTAACAACGCAATTAGTCTGACCATTCAGACAGATATACCAACCTTGAATTGATTGGTCTCCATCAGTATTCAGGTAATCTCCGTTTAGGTCATTCCATTTTGTTCCATAGATTCTTCCAAGTTCGAAGTTTCCGAAGTTCACGGATGTGGTGTTGTCTTTTGTGACCGCAACGTTTGTCACTGGGTTTGGCGTTGTGTTGATCCAGTTTGCGTCAATGGTTTCTTCAAGTGAATACGTCCCCGTTGGAACAAGTTCAAACGAATAATATCCATTTACGTCGGTTGTGTCTGTCCAACCATTTGAAAGTTTAATTTCAACTCCTTGGATGACAGGTTCGCCTGCATCCCATGTACCGTTGCCGTTCATGTCTTCGAATTTGTATCCATCAACACGTCCGGTGTCGAGAGCATTAGTGAATGTGCAGACCACGTTCTGATCTTTTGCAACAGAAATTGTCGCAGATTCGGTTGCGCCAAGGTCCTGTGTTCCACACACCAGCGAGACAACATGAAAGTTTGTCTTTTGGTCTTCGTTGATTGTATAGTCTCCGGTATCGACGGTTGCGGATGATCCGGTCGCGATATTTTGCTGACCTCCAGAAATGTCCCATGTCCAATCAGTTGCTCCCGCAATATCAACATCTCCGTCACCATCAGTGTCGACATTTTTAATCACTTTAATTGATCCTATGTCGCGGGTGTTGGTGAGTGTGCAGGTCTTGTTATCTCCATTTGCAATGGTCACTTTTCCTGACGCGTCACAATCACCGGAGTAGGAAAGTGTGTATCCAGCAGGACCGGTTTTAGTTTCAGTGACAGTGTAATTGCCGGCAACCACAGTGTTTGTGGTTCCTGCTTCTGAACCCGCAAATGAAAGAGGAGTGGTTCCTGCAACATTCATTGTCCAGCTTGCAGCTGGCTCGGTTGAGCCTGCAACGTGTTTGATGACGGTGAGTTGCCCGACATCTTGCGTATTGTGGATTTGGCATTCTGCGGTTTCATTCGGAACAACCGGTACGTTTTCGCAGGAATTTGAAACTTGATGATAGCCAGCAATCGTGTTTTCTGTTGCAGAGTAGGTTCCGGCAGGGAGATCAAATACCACGTAGTCAGTCCCCGCAGCAGGCGTTAATGTCGTTGTGCCGACCGTGAAGCTCCAACTGTCCGGCGTCATGGTTCCCGCGTCAACAATTTTTTTGACTTTGAGTTTCCCATAGCAGTCTGCGGCAACATGTGTTGTCACTTCGTTTGACCAGACGCCACCAGGGATTTGGTCGGCATAGACAATACCTTTATTGTTGATGTTGAGTTCTTGGCACGCGGCAAGTGGATCGACGGTAACTGTAAATTTCAGCGTGCCTTGTTCGTTCGGCTGAACATAGCCGGCATTCCAACTGACCATTGAGGCGCCAGCTTGTGGATTCGGGTTAGCCGTGCCAAAAAGATTTTCTGTATAGCCATAATAGGCTTCTGAAGAAGGTTCAGCACTGTTAAATTCGCCAGTGTGCCAGCCAGTGTACGTGGTGCCAGCCGGAATGGTGTCGTCCACACGGACGCCACCGCCAGTGCAATACGCGTTACCGATATTCTTGTATTTGAGTGTATAGGTCAGTGTTTCACCGACTGAAGCCGTATTGCTTTTGACAAGGGTTTCATCGTTGTCTGAAACGAATTTTTCAATAATCATGTTGCACGATTGGATTTGACAGGTATTGCTGCATTCGTCGGTGTTGTTGGTGTTGCCGTCGTCGCACTGCTCTGAAGCTTGGTTAACAATGCCGTCGCCGCAGTAGGGAGTATAGGCATTGGTCAGAGTGCATGTTTTGTGTTCGCCGTTTGCGATTGTGATATTTCCGTTCGCGTCGCAATCACCAGAGTAGGTCAGCGCATAATTAACTGGACCATTTGTTTCTGAGACGTTATAAGTTCCAGCGTCAAGCGTTTTGGTGATACCAGGATTTTCGGTGCCTGCGAACGTGAAGACATCAGTGTTCGCTTTGGCGACATGCATTGTCCAATTTGCGGACGTTGCTGTCCCACCATTTGTGTTATCAACATGTTTAATGACTGTTAGTGTTGACGGGCATGATGCGGTAACATCGGTAATCACTTCGTTTGAAGTAATGCCTGACGAAAATTGGTCACCATACATTTTTGCCACGTTGGTTATTTTGGCGCTCTGGCATTCGGGTACAGAGTTTATTGTTGTCTGGAAAGTAACCGTACCGGATTCTTTCGGTGTAAGAATATTGGCATTCCAACTGACCATTGAGGCGCCAGCTTGTGGATTCGGGTTAGCCGTGCCAAATTCATTATATTGGTAGCCGTAATCTGTACCGGTCGTTTGTGAATGCGTGCCGTTATAAGTCAGGCCGGTTGGTATAGTGTCATTTACACGAACACCGCCGCCTGTGCAATTAGCAGATCCAGTATTTTGATAGAAAATGGTATATTCTAAAATATCACCAGGCATGTTTGGGCCGGCTGGGTGGGTAATATTTTGAACAGATTTACTAATCGTCGGGACACATTGCCCTAAAACTGTTGTAGGTTCGGTATCAGACTTTGGATCAAGCCCGACAGCAGAAATAGAAGCTGTGTTTGTCCATGTACCGTTCTTGGCGCCGGTTGCGTTAAAGGTTATCGTTCTTGATCCGGAAGTTTTAGCTAAAACAATTCCGCTCCAAGTTATGACGCTACCAACCACTGATGTTGGGGCTGGGTTTGCCGAATCAGTAACATATACCATTTGTGCCGGGAGAGTATCGACCACAGTAACGGTTTCGTCTTGTTCGCCCGTATTTGTGACCACAATCGTGTACGTTGTCTGTGCGTTTAGATTGATTGGGTCAGGATTGTCGGATTTTGCAATTCCAAGAGTCCGGATAATAATTTTATCTGGCTGAATAGGGACTTCTTTATTACCAATGCTTTCTTGTTGGACACCCTTAACGAGTCGTGCGTGCAACTGAGCGCCATTCCACTCGCCAGCGTTTTGGCTTAACAGGGCGTTCCATTTAAGCTGCACGGTTGAAGAAGTCGCGGTAAACGTAATGGTATACGTTTTTGTATTAGGGAGTCCTGCAGATGTGGTTGGAGAAGATAGGCTTACGCTTGAAGCAGATCCATTCCATGTGCCTGGAGTGTTGAAATTAACATATCCCTCAACACCCGCTGAGTCCTTATAATCATGTTGAATTTTTGCAGAATAGGTTTTTCCGTCCGTCAGACCGGCAATAGTGAGTTTAAAAGGAACATTTTCACCTTCCGCAAAACATCCACCACTTCCACCACAGATGTTGCCTGTTGTGAAAGTAAGGTCCTTTTGCTGGCCTTCAAGTGTATATTGGATTGCTGCATAAGCCTTAGTTGGCGCGATAAGTACACCAAGCGCACTCATATTGAAAACCATAGTGATTCCAGCAATAATAGTAAGGCCTTTCGTCAGCCTCAACTGCCACGTCGGTTTTTTAAGTGAATATTGAAACATATTTTTCTTGTTAATTGATGGGGAATTGGCGTTTATGCCATGTAGTTTTTAAGGGAATACTGTAGGCTTTTTTCTTTCAAAAAAAGCCAACAGAAAAAGGAAAAGTAAAATTGTTAAACTAAAAAAATCCCTGTGCGAATGGCTTCAAAACAACACGAAGCTTAGGATTTTAGGTTTATACTTTGTCTTTTTCTATTGGCTTTTCGTATTCCCTCCGAAATACTTGTATAAAGAACAGATTGTATGAAAGTGCGTTCCTATAAAGAGCTATGTGCTAACTTGTTTTTGTATTTGAATTTAATGCTTGAGCTTAACTCAAGCAGGTTTTTTGTCAAGTGTAATTAGGACACTTTTTATTTTTCTAGTCAAGAGGTATTTCAAATCATCGCGAGTATCTATTATACCGCTTTTTATGCAAGTTGGCTGTGGATATCTTTACAGAATTTTCAGCACAGATCCAATCCTTTCAAAAAAGGAGATCTGACTAAAAAGTGCTGCTCCGGCAAGAACCACAACAGCCATAACTTGAGCAATTACATGGCCGTGCTGGATTCGGACTCTGATGACAATGTTTATAACCAGGGCAAGGCTGATAAATACCAGGAATCCAAGGAAAAATCTGTTTGCCGATGTTGCGACGGTATTTGCAATACCTTGATTTTTCGCTGTAGTTGGCTTAATTGTCTGTTCTGGTGGGTTGTTTTGTGCTAACGCAAGCTGGGCAGGTGTTGCATTTTCTTTTGTAACAGCTTGGTTATATGCAATTTCAATAGGTTCTTTTTGATTTACGATCAGCGTATAGTTGGCCTCTGATCCCGTTATGTAGGTATTATTTTGGCCTAACACCAAGCCAATTGTGTATTTTCCGGGAGTTTCAGGCATTTTTACAGGGAATGTTACTGTTATATTTTCTTCTGGCAATACATTTTTTCCTAAAGATACTGGTGTAAAATCACTTGAATTTTCTAAGAATTCAGTTGATTCTTTGTTTATTTGAATGGTGTAGTCGGATGTCCAAGTTGTATTTCCGGCATTTTTTAGTGTCACTGAAACGTCAATTGTGCTAGATTGCTGTGTTTCGATAGTTGTGGTTGCCTGGCTTATTTCAGCTTGGGTAATTGGTTCCGGAGCAGGTTCTGGGGTCGGAGTCGGAGCAGGTTCCGGTGCAGGCGCTGGGACTGGCGTTGGTTCCGGAGCAGGTTCTGGGGTCGGAGTCGGAGCAGGTTCCGGTGCAGGCGCTGGGACTGGCGCTGGTTCCGGAGCAGGTTCTGGGGTCGGCTCTGATTCCGCTATTTTTGTCGGTGGAACATACGGTGCTCCAAACATTTCAACAAGTAAAATGGTGTTTTTTCCGTCAATTTTTCCGGTTGCCACAGCCATTCCGACGTTTGTATACGCCGAATTCATGATGTTATCTTTGTGACTTTGACTAGCCATAAGCGCGTTATGGGCGCTTTCTGCCGACGTAAAGTCCATTGCGAGGTTTTCACCTGCAGTTGAATAGCTATAGCCGGCTGCTTGAATCCAAGTATAAAATCGCGATCCATCCGGTGAAGTATGGGCAAAATAGTCATCTTCGAGCATGTCCGCCACTTTTTTCTGTGCCGCCAAAGTGAGTTTGCTATTTGTTGAAAGCGCTGAAAGACCCGCAGCAGTTCTTGAGGTATTAGTGAGCTCAACCATTTTGCTCTCGGTTAATGCTGCAAATTGAGCAGGATTTGGATATGCAATAAAGAAAAAGGATGCCGTTGCAACTTTTATTACAATAAGCACCAAGCTGTACACCTTTAACGCTTTTGGTCGGAGTGCGTGTGGATGATGATCGTTTTCGTTATGGGGAATAAACCACAATTTCAAATGATGCCCACAATGGATGCGAGCTCTTTGTACATACCACAAAACGTCGTGTTTTTGTTGTTCTTGTATAGCCTTCATGTCCTTACTTAAATTGTATCATAAACAACGCACAGTATCAGAAAAAATGCTTTTTGTCAAGGGGGAAAGCATTTGATATACTCCATAAATAAGAGTGATTTTTAAAAGCACATGCATAAGCTTATTGACCAATTAATTGAAGAAGGATATTTGAAAACTCCTCTTATAATCGACGCGTTTAGGCATGTTTCAAGAAAAGATTTTCTTCCTGATGAAATTAAGGATCAGGAAAGTTTAAATATTCCGCTCCCAATTCGTTTTGGGCAGACGATATCTCAGCCGTTGACTGTGGCGTTTATGCTTGAGCATCTTCAGCCGAAACCAGGAGACAGAATCCTCGATGTCGGTACTGGCTCTGGATGGCAAGCGGCATTGCTCGCATATATTGTTGGCGAGAAGGGAAGAGTGATTGGAGTTGAGCGCATTCCGCAGTTAGTCCAGTTTTCTCGATCAAATTGTGAAAAGTATAATTTTCGCCAGTTAAAAATTTTCTACGGTGATGGAACGAAAGGCAAACCCGATGAGGCACCATTTGATAAAATTATTGTCGCTGCAGCGAGTCAAGATGATGCGCCACTAGATCTTGTACAGCAGTTGGCTCCTGACGGGCAATTACTTATTCCCATCGGTGAATGGGACCAGGAGTTGCTGCTGTTATCAAAAGATAAAAATGGAAAGTTGTCACGGGAAACATTCCCTGGTTTTCAGTTTGTTCCGTTGATACGGGGCGATATTAATTCTCACCTAGTGTAAACATGAAAAAAAATACAGTTCATCTCTATGCGATTGTTCTTGCGGGGGGCGGTGGAACCAGACTTTGGCCCGTATCGAGAAAAAATACGCCAAAACAAATTTTGACGTTCATCGGGAAATACACGCTTTTGCAAACAACAATGAAACGGATCCGAAAAGTTGTTCCCGTATCACGAACGTATGTTGTGACAAACCGGCGTAATAAGAAAGATATTGAAAAACAACTTCGAGGATTCAATAAAAAAAATATTTTATACGAACCAGAAAAACGTGACACCGCCGCTGCGATTGGGTACGCTGCTGCGGTTATTCATGCGCGTGATCCTCAAGCCGTCGTCACGACCGTGAATTCGGACGGATTCATTCAAAATGAGCATGAGTATGCCCGTTTATTGCTTTCCGCAGCGCAGCTTGCATCTGACCACAAAGGTTCCACCGTGCTTATTGGAGTGCGCCCGACGTATCCAGAAACAGGTTACGGATATATTAAAATGGGTAAGCAACTAAAGGGCGGAAAGAAGAATCAAAACGTGTATCATGTCGAATGTTTTGTCGAGAAACCAAATTTGCAGACAGCAAAAAAATATTTAAAGCGATGGGAGTATCTGTGGAATCCAACTATGTTTGTGTGGCATGTTGGCACATTGATGTATTTGTATCAAAAGTTTTTACCGCGACATTATGTAATTATTAAAAAGATCGAGCAGGCTGCACATAAAAATCTTGTTCAAAAAGTCGTGAAAAAAGAATTTTCCAAATTTATCCCAATCTCGATTGATTACGGTATTATGGAAAAAACGGCCGATATGTTGGTGTTACCGGCGAATTTTGGATGGGCGGATATTGGCCATTGGCGTAGTGTGAAAGACGTGCTGTCAAAAAATAAAAAAGAAAATATTATTAAAGGACTTCACGTTGGTCTTAACACAGAAGGAAGCTTAATTTATGGGTATTCAGACAGATTAATTGCCACAATTGGTTTGTCTGATCTTGTAATTATCGATACACCAGATATTCTTTTAGTCTGTCCAAAAGAGAAATCCCAAGAAGTGAAAAAGATTGTTGACGAGCTTAATAAAAAAGGATTTACACAATATGTCTAAATCATTGGTGGTCAAAACGTTATTATGGTCAGTGGTCGCAATACTCGTATTTGCATTGGTTGTTGTGTTCTGGTTTTACTCCTCACTAGATAACGAATTGGCTCGAAGTTCGCAGGTACGGTTTACAATTGAGAAGGGTTGGGGGGTAAAAATTATCGCCTCTGAATTAAAAAAGCAAGGGATTATCTCGTCAGAATTTTCGTTTATCGCGGGAGCCAAACTGCATGGAGTCGATAATATTTTGCATGAAGGTGAATACATTATTCCCGCATCAGCCAGTGTCAACACACTACTGAGTTTGTTTTCAGAAGAGATGTCATCACTAAGTCTTTCTAATGATGAGCGGGTAATTACGATTCAAGAAGGATGGAGCAATCAAGAGATAGTTGATTATTTAACCGAGAATAATGTGGTTACGGCAAATGGTTTTCTTGACGCAGCAAGCTCGACAGACACGCGCGATTTATTTCCCGACGTTACGTTTCCTGCGTTGTCTGATAAACCAGTTGATAAAGGATTAGAAGGATATTTGTATCCAGATACGTATCGTATTTTCAAAACAGCTGAAGCGAAAGACATTATTTTTAAGATGTTGACCAATTTTGAAAATAAGCTGACTGAAGACGATCGAAACGCAATTGCAGCTCAAGGTAAGACGTTGTTTGAAGTTTTGACGCTTGCATCAATCGTTGAGCGTGAAGAGAGCAAGGTTGATGACATGAAGATTGTTGCGGGTATTTTTTTGAAGCGTCTTGAGATAGGGATGCCACTGCAGTCAGACGCGACCATTAATTATGTTACCAAAGCAGGTCGTCGTCAGCCCACCTTAGAAGATCTTGAAGTTGATTCATTGTACAACACCTATAAATATCAAGGTTTACCTCCGGGGCCAATCGGTAATCCAAGTTTGGCTGCAATTCGAGCAACTATACATTATGAAGAATCAGATTACCTGTATTTCTTACATCCATTAAGCGGAGAAACAATTTATAGCAGAACACTGGAACAGCATAACGCGAATAAATTAAAATATCTCTAAACGATAGCAATGATGTCTGAAGCTGAAACAAATGATTTTCCTCAACCTAGATTCGATAGCCCACCAGAATCGCCCGAAGATTCGGCTGGCGACCGTGCAGATATGGTGCCGCCAGGCAGGTTATTAACCCCGGAAGAAAGGCAGGAACTGGAGCAAGAAGGCGTTTTTATCCTAGAAGATACTCCGGATATTCTCTATTGCTGTTCAGAAACGGGTGTTCATACGGGTAGAAATATTGGGAAAATTTTAAATGAAAATAAACCATTTCTCTGGATAGCGGGAGTAAGGGATATTGCTGATAAAGAAAAACTCCCAACATTAGATGAAGTTATAGGTATGGTTCTACAAAGAAAAGGAATGATAGAAAATCTCCTTAAGGATCCATTAAATGAAGATATTGTTTTAAAGCGCGATGCGATCGATAAAAAGAATATAGGCGAAATTAATGACCCGCAAACATTGAAATTAGTTGGAACGTTACAGCATAGCAATTCTTATGGTTTTGTGGAAGCATTTCCTCCAGAAGGCCAAACTCGTGATTATGAATATATTAAATTTTTAGGGTCTGATACTTTGCGAAGGCAATATATGGAAGGTTTTATGTTAGAAGCTTGTGCGATGGAATTTTTCGAACCAAATTTTAGATCAAGATCTGTGGCTAGGAAATATGATCTTAATCCAGAGAATCCTCGGGAGATTTTAGATGATGATAAAGTGGGAGTATTTAATCAAATGGTAGACGATTTTATATCGAATGACAAATTTGATCCTGTCGCTATAACGGTTAAAGAATATTTTGGTAATGATAAAGAAAGATTTCGGCAACGATTGACAGAATTTTATGATAATTGGTGGCCAAAAGAATTTCAGACCATGAAAGGTGGCATTGATAAAATTAAGTCTTGGCTCAGGACTATAAAGGGCTCAAATGCTACCGAGATTTAAAATTTAGTCTATTTTTATGGTTTATAAAAAAACAATCGTCATTTCCCTGGGCGGATCGCTTGTTGTACCGGATCAAATTAATGTTACGTTCCTAAAAAAATTTCGATCGCTCATTTTATCGCGGGTCAGGCGGGGAGAGCGATTCATAATCATCGTTGGTGGCGGAAAAATCGCCCGCCGGTTTCAATCTGCTGCAAACAAAATCACGAAACTTCAGCTCGATGATATTGATTGGCTTGGGATTCACGCAACACGTCTAAACGCGCACTTACTCCGGACTCTTTTTCGTGACGTAGCACATCCTCAACTAATCACTGCCAAAGAAAAAATGAATTCGCGCATAACAGCTCCGGTCGTCATCGCCGCCGGATTTCGACCCGGTTCCTCCACCGATTATTGCGCAGTTCTTCTGGCTCACGCATTCGACGCAAAGCGAATTTTA
>Ga0265297_10012259_pt1 | contig 10322 bp, 12 predicted proteins | sample Munlanlwell13791_FD_192502 | JGI IMG/M metagenome (GOLD analysis project Ga0265297, IMG submission 192502) | Leachate microbial communities from a municipal landfill in Southern Ontario, Canada - Leachate well 137-91 | ecosystem: Engineered > Solid waste > Landfill > Unclassified | place...
GCGTCGGAAACATATTCAAGGGTTCTGCCGAAGGGGAGAACGAGTCGGCTGCATCGCATGAGCGCTTCGGCGAACGGAGGGAGCAACGCCCAGACCGTGAACCGGCGAAAGCCCCTGTCGATATTACCAGCAATGACCTTGTGGAAGAACCGAGTGTTATCGAGACACCCGCACCGATATCGCTCGCCGAAGCCCTCCAACGCGCTCCGGTAACGTTCTCGAAGAATCAGAAGCCCCCGCAGCAACGGAATAGCGGAGGTGCAACTCCTGCACAGATGCCATCGCGCACTGTTCCGCCTCCGACAGCGAACCGCCAGCAGCCACGCGACATCGACCAGCTGCCCCCGCAGACCCACCATCTTCAGCCAGGTAAGGTTATTCATCCGTGAAGCTGTCCCGTGGCGTGCTTGTCGCCCTCTCGATAACGGCGCTGGTGTCGTTATTGACAGGTACGGCCCATGCCGCAGGCCGAGCACGGTTTCCTACGTTGGGATCCTCGTCGTCGGTACACGCGATCCGTGTACCGATTCTGTTGTATCATTACGTACGGCCATATCCGACCGGTGATCGCCTCGGCGCCGAACTGACCGTAACACCGACGGAGTTTGTGCGGCAGATCAACTATCTTCTCGTACAGGGATATACGCCCATCAGTACCGCGATGTTCTGCGATGCATTGATTACCCCGAGCATCCTTCCTGCAAAACCGGTCGTCGTGACGTTTGACGATGGAACGGTCGATTTTGAGACAACCGCATATCCGATATTGAGGTCATTCGGCATACCGGCAACCGTTTTCATGATTGCGGGGTTCATCGGAAACGACGGGTATCTGTCATGGGATCAGCTTCAGCGCCTTGGCCGTTCGCCGCTCATAACGATCGGTGCGCATGGACTCAATCACGTCCCGTTGACCGGCCTGAACACGGACGTGGCACAACGGCAAATGACGCTGTCGAGAAATATGCTTGCGCTCGTCACGGGCCAGACCGTCGATATGGTCGCTTATCCCAACGGCGCCGTAAACTCGTCGGTCATGACCATGGCAGAAACATCGGGATATCGGTGCGCATATGCCGCAACGAAAGGATCCATCCATACACCGGGTCAACGGTATGTACTTCGGCGTCTCCGTGCAGGAGCTTCGGTCCAATCATTACGGATCGCCTTGGCACAGTAACCGCTGCAGGACGACAGCCCTTGAACGATGGGTGGCGCTATTGTAGAGTCTGACGTATGAAACGTGAAAAGATCATGGTGGCATTGTCCGGCGGCGTTGACTCGTCGGTCGCGGCACTGCTCCTTGTCGACCAAGGGTACGAGGTCGAAGGCATCTACATGAAGTACGCTTCCGAAACCGTCCAGGGTCATGTTGGCGCTGATGCGTGCGGCTGGAGGGAGGATTGTGCGATGGTTGAAGCAATCGGGCGTCATATCGGGATACCCGTACGCTCCATCAACGTCGAGCGCGAATACGATGAAGCGGTCATCTCATCCTTCATCGACGGATATGCGCATGGCCGCACGCCGAATCCGGATGTGCTGTGCAACCGCGATATCAAATTCGGGTTGTTTGTCCGATGGGCGAAGGAACACGGAGCATCTGCGATTGCGACTGGCCATTATGCTCAAATCAAACGCGGTGACGAAGGCTTGCTGCTTTGCGCGGGACGCGATGCCGACAAGGACCAATCATATTTTCTGTATGCGATTCCCCGAGCGACGCTCCCGTTCGTGCGATTCCCGATCGGGACGATGACGAAGAAGGAGGTACGCGCATATGCAAAACAGCAGGGATTGCCGTCGGCTGACCGACCGGACAGCCAAGGCGTGTGCTTCATCGGAAAGCTTGATGTCGGGCAGTTTCTTCGGTCACGCATACCGTCCGAACCGGGTCCCATTATCGACAGGGCGGGCACGGAGTTCGGAAAACATGACGGCGTGCCGTTTTACACCATCGGCCAGCGGCATGGACTCGGCATCGGCGGGGGGATACCGTTGTTTGTCGCCCAGAAGGATGTCGAACGCCGTACCCTCATCGTTGCCCATGGAGAAGACGACCCCGTGCTGCACGCCGATGGCCTCATCGCGCATGATCCATCATGGCTTGTCGACGAACCGACGCTTCCGTTCCGCTGCCATGCCCGTATTCGGTACCGTCAACCGCTTGTCGGCGCAACGGTTTCCAAGCATCAATACGGATTGACGGTATGCTTCGATACGCCGCAGCGTGCTGTCGCTCCGGGCCAGGCAGTGGTATTCTATCAGGACGATATTATCATGGGCGGTGCGACCATCGAGGCCGCACTCCCGCCGAAGCAGATGAGCATTCATGCAAACGATCACGACCATGAAATCGATCCGCGATAAATTCATCGGGTACTTCAAGAAACAGGAACACATCGTCGTTCCGTCGTCCTCGCTCGTGCCGGACAACGATCCGTCCGTCCTGCTGACCATTGCCGGTATGCAGCAGTTCAAGCCGTTCTTTCTCGGCGAGAGGAACGCGGAAAAGGAATTCGGCAGCAATCGGCTGACGAGCGTCCAGCAATGCTTTCGTACGTCCGACATCGATGTTGTCGGAGACGAGACGCACAACACGTTCTTTGAGATGCTCGGAAACTTTTCGATCGGCGATTACTCGAAGGATGGCGCGATACGCATGGCATGGGAGTTCCTGACCGGCGTGCTCAAACTCCAGAAACAAAAACTGTGGATCACCGTGTTCGCCGGAGATGACACGAACGTCAAGGATATCGAAGCGATAAAAGTATGGTCACAGTACGTCGATCCATCGAAGATTTCGGAGCATCCACGTAAGGACAACTGGTGGGGCCCCCCGGGAACCTCGGGGCCGTGCGGCCCCTGTTCAGAAATCCATGTGGACCGTACCGGTAAGCCGTGCGAACGGGGAACGCTCTGCGTACCGAATTGCCCCTGCGGCAGATTCATCGAGATCTGGAACCTGGTATTCATGGAGTACTTCCAGGATGAAGCGGGCGCATGTACCGTCCTGCCGTCGAAGAACGTTGATACGGGTATGGGTCTTGAACGGTTGAGCATGATCGTACAAAACAAGACGTCCGTGTTCGATACCGATTTGTTCGCACCGATCGTCGAAGCCGTACAGTCCGAAAAGGGATTCGGAGCGACCGATACCGAACGTGAACGAGTCGTTAAAACACGCATCGCGGCCGACCACCTGAAAGGCGCGGTGTTTCTGGCGGCCAACGGTGTCCAGTTTTCGAACAAGGACCGGGGATATATCCTAAGAAGAATTTTCAGGCGCGCACTCGACCAGTTTTCATATCCGCTGACCTCATACCCGAATGTCGTTGATGCGGTGATACTATCCTATCGAGACGCCTACCCCTTCCTCGAACAAAAAAAAGGGGGCGTCCATGAATTGTTGCAGGCCGAGGCTGAACGCTATACATCGCACGTACGCGAGACGATCAAAAAGGTAACCGAACGGCACGGTACAGGCGACAAGGCGTCCGGTCCCGAGCAGCGCAAGGAGCTCACGCCCGATGAGGCGTTCACGCTGTATGCGACGCACGGTATGCCGCTCGAACGCCTGAAAAAAGAGGGATTCGTGTTTGATGAAGCGGCTCTCAGGAAAAAAGTCGAGGACCATAAGACGATTTCCCGCGCCGGCGCAACCAGCAAGTTCGGCGGCCATGGACTCGGCTATTCGCTTGATGCGTCTCATGCGTCGCCCGAGGATGCCGCTCGCATGACGCGCCTTCATACAGCGACGCATCTTCTGCATCAGGCGCTGCGAACGGTACTCGGTACGCATGTTCAACAGAGCGGTTCGGACATCACACCGGAACGACTCAGGTTCGATTTCAGCAATCCGGAGAAGCTGTCACCGGAACAGCTATCGAAGATCGAATCGCTCGTCAATGAGCAGATCAGGCGCTCATTACCGGTGAACGTGGAAGAGTTGGACCTCAATAAGGCGTTAACCTCGGGCGCCCTGTCATTTTTCAAGGAACGATACCCCGAACGGGTGAACGTCTACTCGATCGGGCATTTTTCGAAGGAAATCTGCGGCGGACCGCACGTCAAGAACACCTCGGAAATCGGCACGTTCAAGATACTGTCCGAAAAATCAAGTTCGGCCGGCGTTCGACGAATAAAGGCAACGGTAACACCCTGACTTGACAGCTTTTTCGGCGTTCAGTATACTCCGTTCAGTATCGCAAGACTCTGTGTTTGAATTTCCATTATTCCAGGGAATATCGACGTCCCGCAGTCCGCGGGAAACAGAGCCTGCATACCATAGCAGTTAATTTTCTATGCGAAAAAAGACCTTCTTCCGCTCGAAAAAGCTCAAGAAACAACGTCGCGACCTGCCGCCACCGCCTCAGGCGAAAAACAAGGGTTTCCTTGAGCTGATCGGGACTGTCGACGAAATGCTGCCGAACGCCATGTTCCGCATCCATCTCGAAAACGGTCACGATATCCTCGGTCACCTGTCCGGTAAAATGCGCATGAACAAGATCAGCATCCTGCCAGGGGATCGCGTCACCGTCGAAATGACCCCCTACGACCTAACCAAAGGCCGCATCATCTATCGTCATTAGGTATGAAAGTACGTGCCAGCGTCAAACCGATCTGTTCAAAGTGCCGTATCGTCCGGCGCCGGGGAAAGCTGTTCGTCGTGTGTCCATCGAACCCGAAGCATAAGCAGCGTCAAGGATAACAACCTATGCCAGTCCGTATCGCCGGCGTGCTTCTGCCGGACAACAAACGCATCGACTACGCACTCCCGTATCTGTTCGGTATCGGCCTTCCATTGAGCAAAACGATACTCAAGGAAGCGGGAATTGACCCGGGGAAAAAAACGGGAACGCTGACCGAACAGGAAATCGGCGCAATCCGTGCGATCATCGAGAAACGTCATCGCGTCGAAGGCGATCTTCGCCGTGAAGTCATGATGAACATCAAACGGCTCAAGGACATCAACGCCTACCGCGGAACGCGTCACATGCGCAGTCTTCCGGTGCACGGCCAGCGTACGCGAACGAACTCGCGTACGGTCCGCGGAAACGTACGTCGCACCATGGGCTCGGGCCGCAAATCAGCCTCTGAAAAGACATAACAACGATACGACGTATGGCAGACGAACAACCACAACCGCTCCAGCCCGAACCGACGACGCCCGTCGAGACGTCTGAAGCACAGAAAGCTGCGCCGGCACCGGTTGGTAAGAAGAAGGCGAAGAAGAAATTCGTAACGGCCGGCAATGCCTACGTTCAGGCGACCTACAACAATACCATTGTCACCATAACCGACCAGAACGGCGCAGTACTCGGCTGGTCGTCAGCCGGTAAGATGGGATTCAAAGGACCGAAAAAGTCGACTCCATACGCAGCCGGCATCACCGTGCGTGACGTTGTCGAGCGGATTCGTGATACCGGTATCAAAACCGTTGACGTCTTCGTCCGTGGCGTCGGATCGGGCCGAGAGGCCGCGGTCCGCGCACTCGGCGCACAGGGCCTGACGCTGAATATCATCAAAGACATAACTCCGATACCGCATAACGGCTGCCGTCCGCCGAAGGTCAGAAGGGTATAACCATATGAGCAGAAACCTCAGTCCACGGGTCAAGCGACAGCGTCGAATCGGCGAAAAGCTCTTTACGCACGGTGAAAAATCGTTCAGTCGACGTCCGTATCCGCCAGGACAGCACGGACCTAAGGGCTCCGGCAAGCTTTCGGAGTACAATATCCGTCTCCGCGAGAAACAGAAGGCGCAGCTGACGTACGGCCTGCTCGAACGCCAGTTCAGGACCTATTTTGCTAAAGCGAAACGTAAGGTCGGGAACACCGGCGAATTCCTCTTCCAACTCCTTGAGCTCAGGCTCGATAACATCGTATTTCGTTCGGGGTTCGCCAGAAGCCGTGAAGGTGCGCGCCAGTTGATCCGCCATGGGCATATCACCGTCAACGGACGGCGTGTCGACATCCCGTCGTTCCAGGTTGCCTTGAACGACACCGTGGCGCTCCACAGGAACAGCACATCGAAATCGGGCATCCAGATCGCCATAAAGGAGCTCGAGAACTACGAAGCCCCACGTTGGATCTCGCTCGACAAGAAAGCATTCTCTTCGACAGTTCGCGAGATGCCCGCGATCGATGCCGGAGCCATCATCAATCCGCAGCTTATCGTTGAGTTTTATTCACGTTAGCGTTCTCATTTGGAGACCCGTATGGAATCAATCCCGCTTCCCACAAAAATCGAGCTCGCAGAATCCAAGAAGGATTGGGCGAAGTTCATCATCGAGCCGTGTTACCCGGGTTACGGAACGACGATCGGCAACGCGCTCCGACGCGTGCTGCTGTCATCTCTGCCCGGTGCCGCAGTCACTGCGGTCAAGATCGAGGGCGTCGACCATGAGTTCTCGACCGTTCCCTACGTGAAGGAGGACGTTGTTGCGATCATCCTGAACCTTAAGCTGCTCCGATTCAAACTGCACGGCGACGAACCTGTGACCATGAAACTTTCGGCGAAAGGCGAGAAAGTCCTCACTGCCGCGGATTTCGAGGGACCGAGTTCAGTGGAGGCCGTCAACGGAAAGCAGGTCATTGCGACGCTCACCGACAAGGCTGCTACGATGTCCATGGAAGTCGTCATCAATCCGGGTCGCGGCTATGTACCGGTCGAAAACCGAGAAAAGGAAAAACTCGATGTCGGCTGGATCGCGATCGATTCGGTCTATACGCCGGTCAAAACCGTCAACTTCAACGTCGAGAACGTACGCGTCGGCCAGATCACGAACTACGATCGCCTTCTGCTCGAGGTCGAAACCGACAGTACGATCAAACCGGAAGATGCGCTCGTCCAGTCGGCGCAGATACTTGTCGAGCACTTCAATATCTTCATGTCCCTGAAGCCGACGCTTGAGGCCGAAGCGCCGAAGAAGAAGCGCACGAAGTCAAAGAAGTCCGAGGAACCAACTCCTGAAGAGGCCCCCGTCACCCCGACGGAACACAAGGAAGAGGACGATGCGACATCGTAACACCAAGAAACCGCTCGGCAGGACCAAGGGACCGCGTCAAGCCCTCATGAAGGGTCTGGCGAACTCATTGATCAACTACGGAAGGATCACGACAACGGTTACCAAAGCGAAGATCCTTCGCCCGTATGTCGAACGGCTTGTGACGAAAGGCAGGACGTCCTCGCTCCACACGCGACGGTATCTGCTCGCCGCCTTGGGCAACGAGCAGTCGGTGAAGAAGCTTCTGTCCGAGATCGGTCCGAAGTATGCGACACGGAAGGGCGGCTATACGAGGATCATCAAGAGCAAACGTCGCCTAGGCGACGCAAGCGTCATGGCGATCATTGAGTTCATATAATATGTTGTTCAAGGACGAAACAATCGACGCGACCAATCAGGTACTCGGCAGGATCGCAACCCGTGCCGCCGTACTGCTGCGTGGAAAGAATCTGCCGTCGTTTTCGCCATCGACGGTACCATCGGTACGTGTCACCGTCATCAACGCCTCGAAGCTACGGTTCACCGGCAAGAAACTTGACCAGAAACAGCACTACCACTTTTCAGGATATCCCGGCGGACTGCGCGCCACGAAACTGCGCGACATGTTCCAGAAGAATCCCGAAAAGATGGTGCGTCTTGCGGTACTCCGCATGCTCCCGGACAACAAGCTTCGAAAAAAACTTATCACACGACTCAAGGTAACTCCCTAACGCGTATGGTCGAACGAAAGAAGGCAGCTCCGAAAAAGACGAAGGCGACCGCGCCGGCGAAACCGCGCGTCCGGAAAACCGTGGTGAAACCGACTATACAACAGGAACAGCCGGCTGCCAAAGAACCGCGTCCGATGTTCACACCCCGCCATACCGGCAAGAGGACGTACGTCATGGCCGTGGGTCGTCGGAAATCTGCCATCGCGCGTGTCCGATACTCCGAAAAGGGAAGCAGCCTGTTCATCGTGAACAGCCAGGACGTGAACGTGTACTTCCCGACGTTCGACATGCGCAAGATCGTCAATGACCCGTTCGATCTGCTCCAATACAAGCGCGCAGGCGACATCAGCGTCAAGGTTCTCGGCGGCGGGAGCCACGGTCAAGCCGAAGCGGTCCGTCTGGGCTTAAGCCGTTTGCTCGTCGGTCTGAATCCTGAATACCGCACCCCGTTGAAACGGGCAGGATTCCTGACCAGGGACCCGCGGGTCAAGGAACGCAAGAAGTATGGCCTCAAGCGGGCACGCCGCGCGCCGCAGTGGCAGAAGCGTTGATGCTGCCACGGGCAAACCTGCTCACTATTTGTCCGACAAGGAGGTTCTCAATCCTTCACTATGGTGAAGCACGCTGAAGAATTCGCCCAGGGCCAGGCGCGGATCCTGTCGAACACTACGTATCTTCTCGCCGCGAACATCATCCAGAAGCTCATCTCGCTGGGTTATTTTGTGTACTACGTTCGCATCCTCGGACCGTCAGGAACGGGACTGTTCGAACCTGTCAGAAGCGTCATCCCCATCGCATTGACGGTGATCGACCTCTCGCTGGCCTCGGTGTTGACGAGGGAGATCGCAAAAACACCGCATCGCGCGAAGGAGTTCATGAACAACGTGTTGTCGGTCAAGATCCTGGTTGCCCTCGGGGCGTTTATGACCGCTCTCGCCGTCAACGCATTCTATGATTTCGACCACCTGACACGGACGCTCCTGTTCCTCGCGAGCATCGTCATCAGCCTCGACATGTTCACCACGACGTTCACTGCCGTGCTCCGCGGCATGCAGACATTTCGCTACGAGGCCATCGGCGTCGTTCTGACCTCCCTGACGACGGTCGCGACCGGCGTCATTGCATTTAAGCTCAATGCCGGCGTAGCAGGCCTTATGATCGCGTTCATCGGGGGAAGCATCGTCAATATTGCATTCATGGGAAGCGTCATCAGAAGGAAACTGGGCGCCTTTCCGCGGCTCTGGTGGAACAGTACGATCATCAAGAATTTCCTGACGATTTCGATGCCGATCCTCGGCGCTGCGCTGCTCGCGAAGCTCTTCACCTATTCGGACCGGTATATCCTCCTCAAGATTTCAGGAAAGACCGCTGCCGGCATCTACGTTGCGGCGAACAAGATACCGTTCGCGCTGGAATTCGTCGCTGCCGCGTTCGCTGCAAGCCTGTTGCCGGCAATGAGCCATTTCTTCGTCACGGCGAAGGATCAGTTGAGCCGCATCTTCGAACAGGCGACACGGTACCTCATCATACTAAGCATACCGATAGCCGTCGGCGTATTTGTCCTTGCGCATCCCTTCGCCATCAAGCTGTTCGGAAAGTCGTTCGCAGACGCAACGACGCCGCTTCGGATCATGATATCGGCGCTTCCGTTCATCTTCCTGAACTTCCCGGTCGGGAGCTTTCTGATCGCCGTGAACAGGCAGATCTGGAACACGATCAACCTGGCGATAGCCGTTTCGTTGAGCATCATTCTTAATATCCTCCTGCAACCCCATTTCGGTGTCACTGGGGCAGCCATCAGCGTGCTTGTGAGCTACATCGTCCTCTACTCGGCGGGGTTGTACCAAGTACGCCGTATCATCCCGCTCAACCTGAAACGGTTGTCCTTTACGGTGATGCGTACGCTGCTGTGCGCCGGCATCATGGCGGTCCCGTTGATGCTGCTTCAGAAGACGTTCTCTCCGTACTTCCTTCTCATACCCGGGGGAATGCTGTATCTCGCGGCCATATTCATGTCCGGCGAACTGAACGCCGGGGATCTGCGTCTGGTGCTTCGCGCTGTTGGCAGGAAGAACGCATGACACACCATACGCTGCTCGTCACGCAGACGTTCGGCCTGTTGCACGGCGGAGGCATCGGGCGTTATCTCGACGCAGTGTGCCGTTCCGTCGAACCGTCCCGCATCACCGTCGTCGTTCCGCCGGATCCCGACGGACCGCATGCTGAAAGCCGGACATCCTATACGGTGCTCCGCAAGGACCTGCTTGCGCCGTCGTTCGCACGGCCGTCGTGGCTCTTCCGGTTACCCTGGTTCCTCGGTGCCATCCGAACGCAGCATGCCACCCGTGTTCTCTTCGGACAGTACGCTGGATGGGTGGGTCTCGGACCCCTGGCGAGACTGTTCACCGGCACATCTTATGCCATCATCTTCTATGGGCTGGATTTCCTCTCATACCGAACCACGGTTTTCCGGCGCTTTTTTTTACGGTTGAACATCCAATTCGCAGACCATGTCGTCGTGATCAGCTCGTACACGCATACGCTGCTGAAGGACTTCGGCGTCCCCGAAGGAAAGATCGTCATGGCCCATCCTCCGATGGAAC
>Ga0265297_10012260_pt1 | contig 10322 bp, 11 predicted proteins | sample Munlanlwell13791_FD_192502 | JGI IMG/M metagenome (GOLD analysis project Ga0265297, IMG submission 192502) | Leachate microbial communities from a municipal landfill in Southern Ontario, Canada - Leachate well 137-91 | ecosystem: Engineered > Solid waste > Landfill > Unclassified | place...
CATGAGCGTCGATTTACCGGAACCGGACGGCCCCATGATGGCAACGAATTCACCCTGATCGATCGTTAAGGATACTCCCTGAACCGCCGCAACACCGATCTTGCCGGTCCTGTAAGTCTTGCTTATATCCTTCAACTCTATAAGTTTCATCTTATATCCACCGGGGGCATCAGCGTTTATCTGCCTCTTCTTTGCGGCATAAAAGGATTGGTGCCGGACTTGGAATCGCTTGTCAGCGTATAGTTCTTTACCACTTCCAATATCTTGTCGTCAGGACTAAGGCCCGATACTACTTCCACGTTCTTATCGTCCGCTATGCCAAGTTCCACTTTATGTTCAACCGGCTTCGACCCATTACCTTTCACCAGCGAAACATAGGTCCCGTCCTTACCGCGCGTTACCGAATCCAGAGGTATGGTCAATACATTATCCTTTGAATTCTCTATAATATTCACCGTAGCGCTCATCCCTGAACGGAAAACCTCAGGCACTGTCTCGGGCAGAATATCTACTTGGTATATCGTCACATTATTCACTACCTTCGATTCATAATATATATGGTCCACTTTACCGTCTATCTTTATCTGCGGATACGCATCGAGGCTGATCGCGGCCTTCTGACCTACCTTCACCTTGCCCACATCGGTCTCGTCGACCTGGGCCTGGACTATCAGCTGGTCCGAGAGCACAACCACCACATCGGATGAAGTGATGGTCTGGCCCGGCTCGACAGTGCTGACTATAACTTCCCCATCTATGGGCGAGATGAGCGGCGTAGATTTATATACATCCTCCCAATACGCCTGCACCTCCGGCCCTTGCGCGCGGGCCGCATCCAACAATGCCGCCCTCTCCGTAGAGCTCATCCACGCCAATATCTGGCCGGCCTTGACCTCTTCGCCTTCCTGGACGAGTATCTTGTCGACCCTGCCGTTTATGGGCGGCTTTATTTCAAGCCGGTTCTGAGGCTGTACCGTCGCTGTTGACGTAATGAAGGTTTGAATGCTGCCGATCGAAGGGCTGATCTTGCGCACGATCTGATTAGAAGAGTTCTGCTTCGGTTTCAACCAAACCGCCGCAACTATTATTAAAATAGCTATCCCGATATATATCGGTAGTTTTTTATCTTTGATCATAATCCAACGTCCCCCCTTTTGCCTGGATCCAGTTGGCCTCGGCCCTCAGAGCGTTAACCTGGGCGCTCAAAAGATTCTTTTTGGCATTAACGAAATCGTCTTCTATTATTATCCAATTGTCGAACGAAAGAAGGCCTATCGAATATTCCGACTCGGCTATCTTCGACCGCTCTCTTGTCGCTTCCAGGAACTTCTGCTGCACACCCACCAGATCCATGGCATCCTGCAGCTGGGTCCAGGTATCGGCCAGAGTCAATATAACGCCGTCCCGTCCGCTTCTCTCATCGGCCTGGTACTGGCTGTATAAGGCCTTGGACTTATCAAGGTTGGCGAGTCTGCTGCCTCCTTCAAATATAGGCAGCGTAAAACTCGCGCCCATCGACCATTGGTTTTTATCGGGAAACCACCTATTTTTGGTATTACCTACGCTGGCATTAGTATATATTTGCGGGAAAAATTCGGCCTTAGCACTGTTCACCCCGAACCTGGCCGACTCTTTCTGTTCGATGAGCTGCCTTAAAAGCGGCGTATCCTCGGCCAGTTTTTCAAATTCCGGTTTCTCCGTGTCAGGTTCTTTGACCTCAAAATCACCCTGCGCTATCATCGGCACAAACTGTCTACGCCCAATCTCTTTTGTCAGCTGCCTTTGCGCCAGGTATATATTCCTTCTTGCTTCAGTAACCTCATAACTGGCCTGCGCCACATCGGCCTCGGCAGTAAGGAGCGACCCCCTATGTTCCCTGCCGCCTTCATACCTCAGCTTCACCAGTTCATAATTCTGTTTTCTGCGGGCCTCAATATCCTCTGTAACCTTTAAAGACTCCTGAGCACCCAGAAGATTGGCATAAGCTGTCCTTAAGTTCAATCTTACATTAGAGGACGTGACATCGTAATAATATCTCGAGGCCCGTATATCCCTTTCATCCGATGACAGATCGTAGGAGGTCTTAAAACCGTCGAAGACCAGCTGTTGGGCGGTTAATTCATAAGTGTAGTTTGTCGTTATGCGGCCGGATGAAGAAGACGTAGACGTGAACGAACTCGAACCGGGCGCCGACTTGGTCTTCGTAAGGCCGCCGTCAGAACTTATCTGCGGCATCACATTGCTCCTGGTGATCTCCTTGGTGGCCTTGGCCTGACTCAGCTTTTCCCATGCCGATACGAGGTCTGGGTTATTAAGCTTGGCCTGCCGCACGCACTCTTCCCATGTGACCGTCTCTTCGGCCATTAAAGTACCGGTCATAATACATAACAAAGGTACATATATGAAAATGAAATTAGCGCGGGCCTTCATGATATATTTAATCTTTCTTCGGTACTTCGTTCTCTAATTTAGAGATTATCTTCGCGGCCTTATGAAGGAAGCTGGTGAAATCTTCTTCCGACATGATGTTTATGATCTTCTTCTCTACATTGGCAAAGACCATAAGCTTATCACCTGAGCGTATCTTCAGCTCCCGCCTCAGATCGGCAGGTATGACCAACTGGCCCCTCTCACCCACCGTGACCGCGCCATAGACCTTACCTTTAAATATAGCGTTCATAATATGCCTCCTCATAAATATAGCTTATGGCCTACGTAATCTGCAGCCAAAAAGACAAATAAAGTTTCCGATTCCGGATATCCTTCATAAGGACCCCTTGCATGAAATGTATGTATAGTATGATATCATACTTTTTGGGAATGGTCAAGGCATCAGGAATCATGTCTCTGCAGCTTGTTTTTGTGCAATTTGGAGGCTGGTCTTAAGCGGCTTTTTGATACTGCTCCGGCAAGTGCTGCATATAATCCGCAACGAGGCGCGATATGCTTTTAAAATCTCCGGAGGCCATCCATTCTTTTCTAAAAACGCTTGATCCGAAACTGACCGCGTCTGCGCCGCCGGCAAAATAGTCCTTCATGTTTTCAGGCGTGACGCCTCCGCACGCCAACAATGATATCTTATCGAAAGGTCCTTTAATTTCACGAAAATATCCAGGCCCGAAAAATTTCGCCGGAAAGACCTTCACCATCGCGGCCCCGGCCATATGCGCGTCATATATCTCCTGCGGGCTCAATGCCCCGGGGAATACCGGCACCTTCTCTTTTACGCAGTATTCCGTCACATCGCGGATAAGGGCAGGCATAACTATGAATGTGGCCCCCGCGTCAAGCGCACTCCTTAGCTGGTCCATAGTAAGCACGGTGCCGGCGCCTACTGTCAGCCTTTTGCGGGCCGACCGCACCGCCTGACGTATCAGCGCAGGAGCATTTGCAGTATTCATGGTTATTTCGATAGTCTCGAGCCCGGCGGATGCGACCGCCTCAACTATCGGCTCGATCAATTCGAGCGCTACGCCCCGGACTATTCCCATTACAGGCTTACTTTTGAATTTCGCTATATCCATGAAGGACCTGCCATTTAAAGGCGGCACGCCTACTTTAAAATATTATATTCTTAATCCTCATCAACTCTCATGAGGCTCTCGTAGAATTCCCGATAGTTCTCTTTTTTATCGCTGTTGCGCAACGCTATCGCACTGCGCGGATGTTCATCCAATATGCCTGTTATCATGTGCGGTATTATATACCCCCACTCCATCTTCTCTCTAAGCGGGATGAACTCAGTCGAAATGAGATCGAGGATGGGGCGTATATCGAATTTCGGGTTCTTAAGGAATCCCAGAATGAGCTCGAGAGGACAATTTCCTGCGGCGCGGCCGAGCCCATAAACGGTCCCATCAACAAAATTTGCATCGTGGATTATCGCCTCGATAGTATTGGCAAAACCGAGCTGCTGATTATTATGGGCATGTATCCCCACCTCTTTGGTCTTGATGAAACTTTTGGCCTTTTTGATCAGAAATTCGGTCGTCTCCTGATAGAGGGCTCCGAAGCTATCCACGATATAAACCACATTGGCCTTACTCTCCTTCTCCAGCTGTGCAAGCGCTTCGTTCAGCTCATTATCGAGCGCCTTGGAGATGGCCATTATATTGACCGTGGTCTCATAACCAAGATCCGCAAAATGGTTTATAAGGTGTATGGCCTTGTCTATATCCTTTACGTAGGAAGCCACCCTGACCATCGCAACGGGGCTTTCCTTACGCGGTTTCACATCTTCCAGATCGACACGGTCAACATCTACCATGACCGAGATCTTGGTTTTGGATTCAATGCCATCCATCACCCGTTTTATATCCTCATCATCGCAAAATTTCCACTTTCCAAATTCCTTGGGTGAAAATAGCCTCTTTGAGTTCTTATAGCCGATCTCCATGTAATCGACACCCGCCTCAGATAGCGCTTTATATACGGCACGGACGAACCGAAGATCGAAATTATGGTTATTGATAAGTCCGCCGTCGCGTATAGTGCAATCCAGAACCTTGATCTTATCCCTGTACATCATCTCTCCTTTTTATTAACATCCTTTTAGACAGCCGGCTGGTACGCCACCGCCGCTCGGTGCGCCCCATCTTACCTGCCCGGCTTACCAAAACATTCCGCCACAAAATTCCTGGAGACCTTATCGTATATCATCGGAATGCTATTTTCGGGAGTCATTGGCTTCTTGATATATTCACTTACGATCCCATTCCACACAACTGCGTTGTTCTTAGTATCGGTAACGGTGAACGCCGCTTCCATCTCAACATAATTACCCGTCTGTGTGGCCATCGCGTCAAGGGCTATGCCGGGTATGCTCGGGGTCATCTTGAGCGGTCCCTTGTCTAGATATTGGTATTTTTTTATAATACACGATACCTGGACATGGCTCTCCGAGGGCGTCTTCACTACTTCAAAGTTCATAGATTTTCGTTTGAGAAAACTCTTCTCGACATTCTCTTTGAAGGTGTCGGCGGATATCTGGGCCTGGCCTGATTCATTGGTAAAATCAGCGAGATAGACCTTAACCGTTGGGTGCTTTTTGAAACGGTGCCCTATCTGGCCTTCCGCGAAAGCCAAAGACTGTCCGACGAACAGCATAAGAAATGCTCCCAACGCTACCTTTTTCAGCATAGATCCCCTCCTTTTTTATATATCTTTCTCTCTTTATTTTTAAACTCGCCGCTTTTCGGCATCGTTCATTTATTGCGTACCGGCTTCATTCTGTCATAGCGTATTCGTATTGGAACGCCTTCGTAATTATAAGACTTCCGGAAAAAATTCTCTATATATCTCTTGCTGTTTTCAGTTACCGATCCGGGATATTTAGTTCCAAATACAAAAGCAGGAGGCGTAGTGCCTTCCTGAACCAGGGACAGAAGTTTTATTTTTTTATTCTTTACCTCGGGAGCGTTATTCAACGATCTTAAGGTCTCGGCAAGATCATCGTCTTTTACAGGCACCCTGGATCTCTCGTAGATCGACCATACAAGGTCGAGGGAGTCCGTCACGTTCCTGCCCGTCTTGCATGACATGAATATGATCGGATAGTTCTTAAGGACGCTCATCTTTTTTATGAGCATATCGCCGTATTTCGACATCTCCATCCCGGTTGTCAGGTCCCACTTATTCACCGCCACTATGAGCGCCTTGCCTTCGGTTATCACAAGGTCTATTATGCGCTCATCATCCTCCCTCAATCCGTCAAATCCGTCGATCAGGACTATCGCGGCATCGCAGCGTTTGACCGCCTCCTTGGACCGGACAGAACCGTAAAAATCGGCCGATTCATTTATCTTGGTATTGTGCCTTATGCCGGCTGTATCTATCAGCAGATAGTCCCTATCCTTATAAACGAGCTCGGTATCTACGGCATCCCGCGTAGTGCCTGCGACAGGATGAACTATGACCCGATCTTCTTTAAAGATAGAGTTTATATAAGAGGATTTTCCTACATTCGGCCGCCCCACGACAGCAACGCTGACCGGCCTGGCCGTGCTGTCGGATGGTTCGGGCTTGGCTATGGACCTGGTCACGTCATCAAGCAGCTTCTCGATACCGATCCCGTTCATGGCCGAGACCGCGTATGGAGAACCGATCCCCAATTCAAAAAATTCCATCGCTTTATCCGTTTGCGACTTATCATCCACCTTATTGGCTATAAGGTATATACGTTTGGATGTCTTTCTAAGCCTATTAGAAAATTCTATGTCCTGGGGCAGTATGCCTACGGTCGCATCCGTCACAAAAAATATGATGTCCGCCTGGTCTATCGCCGCGTAAAGCTGCTTCAATATAAGAGCAGTCATATCGCGTCCCCTGACCGTATCGAACCCGCCAGTATCGACAATGGTGAACTCCTTGCCTTTCCACTTTATATCGGCATAGAGCCTGTCGCGGGTAGTGCCGGAGGCGGATTCTACTATGGCCTTCCTAGAGCCTATTATCCTGTTAAAGATGGAGGACTTGCCTACATTGGGCCTGCCGACTATAACTATCATCATATGCCTGTTCTTTGTCATCTGAAGACCGCTTTTCATATTTAGTTAAGATTGTATAGGGATGCAACTCTTCGTCAGATAGCAGGTTACAATATTACCGGGCCTTTGTCAATCTGTTAGAATATTCAATTCTTTTGGCCGGCTCTTGCGCAGTATCTAATATTTAGAACATATATATAACAATTTAAAATGTTTGCGTATATTACTTTTAAAGGTTAAAATATCTACCATGTCCGGAAGAGACTATATCAGGATAATATCCATAACGATCATCGGGTGCACCGCTGCGGCTGCGGCGTTATTCTTTTTCCGCTCAATGGCCCTTGAGCAAAAGAGAGCGGTTTCATGGAGAGAAAACTTCATTCCCTCCGAAGCCTTGGAGAAGTCTCCTGTCCCAAAGGGATGGGTAGTGAAAAATAAGCCCGGCACCAAAGAGGCCTCTTTCTATATCGAGACCGATCCTGAAACCAAGTCCTCTTATCTGCGGATGGAGGCGGATAACGCAAGCGCAACCCTTATAGGCAAAGTGGATGGAGTGAATATTAAAAAGACGCCGATATTGCGATGGCGCTGGAGAGCTATAACACTGCCTGAAGGGGCGGATGGCCGTTCCAAGGCCAAGGATGATCAGGCTATAGGCATATATGTAGGTACCGGCGGCGCACTAAGCAATAAGAGCATATCCTACAGATGGGACACCGCCACTCCAAAGGGCGCTGAAGGCACCTCGCAGTACGGACTAGGCTTTGTTAAGATCAAATGGTATACTCTGAGGAATGAGAAAGACGCCGTAAACAGAGAATGGTTCACGGAAGAACGTAATGTGGCTGAGGATTTTAAGAACGCCTGGGGGTTTTATCCAGATAAAATTTACATAGCCGTCTCTTGCAACAGCCAATATACGGCCTCGCGTTCCGTTGCCGATCTCAATTGGATAGAATTTATGTCTACACCTGTTAAATAGAAAAGGACGATCTGCTTTTTAAAAATAGTATATGATAAAAAAATTCCCAAAACATATAGTCGAACCCGCGCTTCTTGTGGAGACAGAGCATTTTGTGGTAAAGCTCGCTAAGAACCACGAAGAGGTGGAGATGGCCCAGCGCCTGCGCTACGAAGTCTTCAATATGGAGCAGAAAAGAGGCCTTAAGAGCGCGGAGAAGTACGGCATAGATTTTGATGAATTCGACGAATACTGCCTCCACCTCCTGGCCCTGGAGAAAGTCTCTGGAAAGATCGTTGGGACGTATCGTGCGCATATGGGGCATATAGCCGATTCCGTAAAAGGATTCTATTCTTCGCGAGAGTTTGAGATACACGGCCTGTACAAGATCGCGGATAAATGCATAGAGCTTGGCAGGACCTGCGTCTCTCCCGAATACCGGTCCGGCGCCGTCATAGCGCTCCTCTGGAGCGCTATCACCGAATTACTTGTAAGGGCAAACCTCATTTACATGCTCGGATGCGTCAGCCTTGACGAAACCGATCCGGTAAAAGGATGGGCGCTATATGAATATATTGCCAGAAAATATTCGGTCTGTCAGGACTTCTTCGCCATTCCGCGCCCGGGATTCAAATTGGAAAAACCCCCGGACAATGAGATAGAGAAGATCCTGGCGGATGAAAGCACGTTAAGGAAGAATATCCCTCCCATCTTTAAGGGCTACCTGAGGCTGGGCGGCCATATCTGCGGGTATCCCGCGCTCGACAAAGAATTCGGGACCATCGACTTCTTTATACTGGTCGACATCCGTAAAGTCCCCGAGCGCTACAAACATCATTTCAACTATAGAGAAAAAAAAGAGTGACGCCATGGTTATCCTTCGCTGCCTCTACAGGATAGCCGCCATATTATTATGGTCGGCCCTGATGGCTTTGCTGTCAATACCCTGCCAATTCAGAAATCGATGGAAAGACATAAAAGAAGTAAGCCATGTAACCCAGCTCTGGAGTAAGGGCTTGGCGAGGATCGTCGGAGTGCGCGTAAAGGTATCCGGCCCGATACCGCAGGCCGGCGGAGGATTGCTGGTTTCAAACCACTTAAGTTACCTCGATATAATAATAGATGGATCGGTGCTGCCCGTGCGTTATTCCGCAAAAGCGGACATAGCAAAATGGCCTGGGCTTGGCTGGTATATCGGCTTGAGCAAGCCCATATGGACCGACCGGAACTCCAAACAGAAATCGAAAAGGGCCTTAAGGAGCTTCACGAAGACGATGAAGCATGGGATGTATCTGATAGTCTACCCTGAAGGCACCAGCAGCGACGGCAAACACGGTATACTGCCGTTCAAATCAACTTCCTTCGAGGCGGCCATCATAGGGAACGCGCCAATAATCCCGGCGCTCATACGATATAAAGAAATCCCTGGGAGACCGACGGTTTGCTGGTACGGCGACATGACGCTCTTGCCGCATATCTGGCAGGTCTTAAAACTTCCTCATATAAAAGCCGAACTGCGCTTTCTCGATCCCATCTATCCCGACGGCAGATCCAGAAAAGAGTTGGCGGATTTTGTCCATAAAACCATGTCGCGCCAATATAAAATTTAGGGACGTTTTCATTTTTAAGATTACAACTATCCCCCCCCCTAGACCAATTCTACCAATTCGTAATCGATACTGCCTAAACCGATCTCCTGGGCGTATTTAAGCTGCTTCAACCCGTCCTGTTCCGGATGGGTCGCCTTAAATATATCCTTGCCGCAGGCTCTATTCACCAGATCAAAGCTTGCCTTGTCGATAGCCACAGGGTCTGTCGAAGCCAATATGCCCACATCGGGCGCTATGCGGGAGTTTTCTGACGTCCAGCAATCGCACTCTTTATTTATCTTAACCGCAAAACTTATAAAACCGGCCTTCTCCTTCTTCTTCATAAGAACTGCCAAACAATATTCGGCCATCTTCGCCTGCGTCGCATCACCCGTCTCCATGCCCACGAACATCGCAAATGTCGGACAGGCACCTATGCAGCTTGCGCAGCCGATACATTTTGAGGCATCAATATTCGACTTATTGTTTTCAATCCAGATGGCGCCTACCGGGCAGACCTCCGCACATGCACCGCAACCAGTGCACCGGTCCGCATATATGACCGGCGAAACATCGCAGTGCTGCGCCATCTTCCCCTGTCTTGTGGCGCAGCCCATGCCTATATTCTTGATCGCACCGCCGAAACCGGTCAACATATGCCCCTTAAAATGGTTGATCGCAATGATCGCGTCCGCATCGATAAATATACGTCCGACCTTAGCGGTCTTGATGAATTTCTGTTTTATATCGACCGCGGCGGTATCTTCTTTCCTGTCGTCATCCGGTATCACTACATTGACCCCCGTCGCCTCTTTTGTAAAACCGTGCTTATGGGCCACTTCCAGATGGTCCTTGGAATTTAAGCGCTTCCCGCGGTAGAGCGTATTCGCGTCCGATAAGAAAGCGGCTGCTTTTTTTCGGGCGATAGCATCACAGATCACGCGCGCATGCTCAGGCCTCACAAAACTATCCGTTCCGTCCTCGCCGAAATGGATCTTCACGGCAACTTTATCTTTGGCTTGTATAAAATCAAGAGCCTTACTCGCATCCAGCAGCTTTTTAAGCTTATCATTAATTACCTGTATGCCGTCGGAATGATATGTCGGGATAAAATAAACTTTATTCTTCATGGTAACCGCCTATTTTGGTTTAAACCAAACTCTCCCTTAGGAAGTTATCTTCTTTATTCTGCAGGCTATATCTTTTGAAAAATCCGGAATGTCGATCGTGAGTTTTTGTCCGGACGAATTTATCCTCTTCATGGAGATCATCTCGCCTTTGAAC
>Ga0265297_10012261_pt1 | contig 10321 bp, 7 predicted proteins | sample Munlanlwell13791_FD_192502 | JGI IMG/M metagenome (GOLD analysis project Ga0265297, IMG submission 192502) | Leachate microbial communities from a municipal landfill in Southern Ontario, Canada - Leachate well 137-91 | ecosystem: Engineered > Solid waste > Landfill > Unclassified | place...
GTGCCAGACCTGTTTCGTCGAAGGATTGTTCTCCAAAGCAAGACCGACCAGTTCGACAAGTCCCATAGGTTTTTCGATGCTTGGTTTTTTCCCCTGCACCGCCGTAAGAACCGTTTCCGGCTTTTTTGACTGGTTGTACCACTGGGGAGGTGTCCACATGTTTGAAGGGGTCGATGGGACTTCCAATGTTCGGCAGCCCGCAAGTGAGATCAGAAGAGGAAAGAAGAGTGCGAGAAGACGAGAAGCACTGCGGAATTTATTCGTTTTACGCATCGGCTGTTTTAAAAACTCGGCCTCGGGTTGCCAAAAAAGGGAAACTTGCTACCATACTATTCATAAGTCCTTTAAATTCAAGGGGAAAAGCGCGCATCTTGCAATACGAGCTCGTGGATGCCTACTTGACCCGGATCACAATGAGTGTCAGGTCATCAAAGGGCGGCGCTTGGCCGGTGAATTCCTTGATCCCGGCCTGGATCTTCACAAAAAGATCATGCGCGCTAAGTGAACTGTTCTGTTCGACCAGTCGCTTGAGTCTCTCGACCCCGAACATGCTGCCGTTTTCCGCTTTTGCCTCGGTCACCCCGTCCGTATACATAACCAGGAGATCTTGCGAAGTAAGCTGGATCGTCTCTTCCTGATAAGTTTGTTCGGAAAGAATCCCCACGGGGACCCCGCTCGTCGTGATCTCGGCAAAGCCTTTTTCCTTGGCTCTGAACCACAAAGGGGGGTAATGGCCCGCATTGGCACAGGTCATCTGTTTCTTCTTTTCGTCGTAAAGCAGGTAGAGGACCGTGATGAACATCCCCTTCCCCGAGGAGGCGTCTGCCGCAATGTAACTGTTTGAACGGCTCAAGGTCTCTCCCGGATGTGCCTCGCCGGAGGAAATCACCCTGAAAACACTTCGGGAGCGGGTCATGTAAAGAGTGCCTGGAAGCCCCTTCCCGGAAGCGTCGGCGATGATAAAACCTATCTGATCGCGGGAAGGAACAGAAAGAAAATCGTAATAATCCCCTCCCACCTCTTTGGCCGGAACGCTTTTGGCCTCGATCTCAAGTCCCTCGACTTCGGGAGGATGTTCGGGAAAGATCGACCGCTGGATCTCGGTTGCGATCTCCAATTCGCGTCTCACGCGTTCGTTTTCACGCACTGTCTCCGCCAACTCGTGCATCATGCGCTTGAGAGATCCCGTCATTTTGTTGAAGATGCCGGACATACGGTCGAATTCGGTCTCGGTGAAACGCTCCAGCGTGTGTTCGAGATCACCGCCCCCAACCGTTTCCATCCCCTTGACCACCCGTCGTATCGGCCTTGTGAGCCAGATCGAACTCAAAAGACCGACCACAAGCGAAAAACCAAGGCAACTTGCGATCGAGATCAGGAAAAAGCTGAAAAATTCCTGCCGGATATGGAGGACTGTTTGTTGAGCGATATCCATCCCGATGATCCCGACAGTCTCTCCCGAGCGTGTTTTAACAGGGGCAAAAGCCGAGACCCAGGTACCCCACCGGTCCGTCTGCGCTTTCAGATCCGAATAGGCCCTTTGAAACCCTGTCCGGATCTCCGGATTGTTGCGGATATCATAGCGCTCCCCGCAACCCACCGGCGTCTTTTCCCGGTCGGCATTCGTTACAAAGCGGACATAATCCGGATCCGGGTCTGTCACCATGATATAAGTGTCGAAAATATCATGATCGACCGAGCGAATGCTCCGGAGTTTCTTGATCAAGGCTATGGTGTCAGGGGATTTTTCGCAACCGGCCTTAAGCGGGATTGACTGGATGTCTTCACCCGGGATCAGGTTGGCGCTGACCCGGGTAAGATTTTCGAGGTATAGTTTGAAGGCATCATCGCGAAGTTTTGTCGCTTTAAAATAAAAAAAAGTAAAAATGCCTACGAGTACAAACGCGCTCGAAAGAAAAAAAACGATCGAGAGACGAGCCGCGAAACTTTTGAACATGGTCGTATTTTATCCCCCTCCTAATGAAAAAGCCATCGGGAATAAAAAGCTCAGACGGTCTGAAGCCGGACGCGCCAGGATCACGCCTTCGACGACGCCAGGGCCTTTGAAAGAAGGATGAATTGTTCGAGGGAAAGGGTTTCTCCGCGAACTTTCGAAGAAAAGCCGAGCTTTTCGAAGAGGCGCTCGAGATCTTCGCGTCCCTGTTTCGGCTTGAGATGATGGACCAGTAACGATAAAAGGGTTTTGCGACGCTGGCTGAACGCGACACGGATGATCTCCAGAAGGAATTTCTCGCGGCATGGCTTAGGATTATCCCGGTCCCAATTCTGATCAATTGCCGCGGAGCGGAAATTGGGGCCGTCCAAACTACCTTGATGAAAAAGAAATAAAAAGTTTGAACGGAAGGTGTAACGTACGACCCGTGATGTCACCTCCGGAGGCGGGAGAAAACACTTTGGTGAAACATCGAAGAGAAACTCCGTTTCTCCATAGAAACGGCTTGTGACACTCAGACGCCCATAATCCTCATCCCCTGCCTGCGCGGTGAGCCGGGCGGCCACTTCTTTTTGGAGCATGAGCACGGCATTGGAAAAAACTTCCGCGTGTTCGATCAGATGAAAAAGAATAGGTGTGCTGATGTAATAAGGAAGGTTTCCGATCACCTTCACCTTGGCGCCGGGGCCAGCCCATTCCCGGATCATTTTTGCAGGGTCACTTTTCAGAATGTCGCCGTGGACCAGCCTGAAATGACGGGGGTGCTCCGGTAAAAGTTCCCCGGTCAGAATCTCGACGAACTTCTTGTCCGTTTCCACCGCAAGCAAGGGAAACCCTCGCCGCAAAACCTCCTGCGTTACTGCCCCCAGTCCCGGTCCGATCTCAAAAACATGTTCGCCGGGCTGAAGGTTCAGCGCGTCCACGATTTTGCGGATCGTGTTCGGATCCATCAAGAGGTGCTGGCCCAAATGACCGCGGATCCGGAGACCGTATTTTTTAAGCAGTTCTATCTGCGTGAGCATTTCGCAAGAGCGGCTTTTTGGGCAAAACGGAGCGCCGCAAGCATGGAAGAAGGGTCGGCTTTGCCTTGATAGGCGATATCGAAGGCCGTGCCGTGGTCCGGCGAAGTCCGGATGTAAGGAAGCCCGAGCGTCACATTCACACCGTCATGGAACGCGACCAGTTTGAAAGCCGTAAGCGCTTGGTCATGATACATGCTGACCACTGCATCGTACCGGCCGTGATAAGCGGCGTGGAAGAGAAGGTCGGCTGAGAACGGCCCGGTGGCGTCGATCCCTTTGCGGCAAGCTGCATGGACTGCGGGCGCGATCACCTTCGCCTCTTCATCCCCGAATTCCCCGCCGTGCGGGTTCAAGGCGCATACCGCGATCCTGGGTTTTTTTATGGCGAGCCCGCGCCTGAGCATTTCATCCGTCAGAAGGATTTTTTCAAGGATGGACTTCTTCGTAAGCAGTCCGCTCACTTTTTTGAGCGGCACGTGGATAGTCGCAAGCGTCACATTAAGACGGGGACTCACGAACATCATGGCAAATCGCCGGGCTCCGGCTTTCCCGGCAAGGAATTCCGTGTGACCGATGAATTTTCCGTCCACAAGACGGATCGCAGTTTTGTTCACCGGCGCAGTCACGATCGCGTCTACAATCCCTTGTTTTGCCAGGGATGAGGCTTTTTCAACCGCCGAGAGCGCGAGTCTTCCGTTCTCGCGGCACAGTTCTCCTATTTTAAAAGTCCCCCCGCCAGGAAGTTCTTGTGAGATATCGAAAAAATAGATATTTCCGGCACGAAGTACCCCCCGGGAAACAGATTGAACGGTTTTGAACGAAAGCCAGAGGCCTGTCTTTTGGCACAACGTTTTAAACGTTTGCCGGGATCCTATCAGAAGATAAATCACACGCCGGGAGGGCTTTTCCTTCCGGAGGGCCTTCACGAGGATCTCGGGACCGATGCCGCCCGGGTCGCCCATCGTGAGGGCAATGACACACTGTTTTGGCCCGTATCTTTTTTTCATAATAAGGCATTCTTTCATTTATCTGCTCGAAGGAAAGAAGGGACTTGTCACTCGGGATTCGTATTAGGTTCCGACAAGTCCCGACGTGCGAGTCCCGAGTCCCTAAGATTTTGGGCCCGCGGACCGTTGTCTGCAAACTTTGGTCTGTAGCCTGATGTTTATTTTATGGAGATGTACGCTGCTTTTTTGATCTCTTCCATCCAGTCACGAAATCTCGCGCTGCTTTTCTCCTGGAAGAGGTACCCCGCAATCTGGTCTTTTACTTCGTCAAAGGTCCGCACTTTCTCCGGTTCTTTTGCTTCGACGCGGAAGACGTGGTACCCGATGGGTGTCTCCACGACCTCGGTAACCCCCCCCAGGGGGACTTTGAAGATTACCTCATCCAAGGATTCAATCATGGCACCGCGTTCGATCCACTCCCCCGGGCCTTCCTGTTTGGCATGGCTGTCCTCGGAAAAGTCCTTTACGATCTGGTCAAAATTGTGATTGTCCCGGATCTTTTGCGTCAAAAGTTGTATCCGCTGTTTTGCTTTTTCGTCGGTCAAACCCTTTCCACGCGCCTCTTCGCTTTTCTTGATTGTAAGCGACTTGACCCGAACGCGTTCTTTAGCTTTGAACCGGTCGGGATTGTTCTTAAAGAAAGCTTCCACCTCGGCCGGAGACACAACCACCTTGGAGCGGATTTCGCGATCCTGAAGCTGGCGAACCATCGTCTGCTTCTTGAGTCGCTCGCGCAGGGCTTTCATCGTGAGGCCTTCCCGCTCGAGTATCTCGTCCAGGGCGCCGGGGTTTTCCATCTTGGCTTTGAACTCCTGGAACGTTTTCTCCACCTCTTCGTCCTTGACCTCGATCCCCATCTGGACCGCTTCCTGGTACACAAGTTTGTCCTCGATCATCTGGCTCAGGATCTTTTGGCGGACCTCGTTGATCGCTTTCATCAACTCACTGCCGCTGTACTCCTTGCTGTATTGCGCATAGATCGGCCGCAGGAAAATATCCAGCTCAGCCTGGGTGATAACCTCGTCATTGACCACGGCCACCACGCGATCTAGCAATTCCTCTTCCGCGGCGCGGGCGAAAGGGACTACCATGGCGAGAAACATGATGGAAATCAAGAAAAGACGTTTCATAGGAGAGGCATTATACAACAAACAGATCGGAGACTACAGATTTCAGACCCATTCAAAGGGGACTTGCACCTCGGGGCTAGGGACTCGTTTGGGTTCCTCGTTTTATGAGTCCCGAGGAACAAGTCCCGAGTCCTGTTTTTTTTGCTCCTCCACCGCTTTCTTGAGCATGCGGCAATAGAGGTCAAAACCTACGGCCTGAATGAAGCCGCTTTGCTCATGTCCCAGGAGGTTCCCGGCGCCGCGGATCTCAAGGTCCTCCATCGCGATCTTGAAACCGGATCCCAGTTGGGTGAATTTCTCGATAGCGAGAAGCCTCTTTTGGGCGTCTTGCGTCATCACCCAGTTTTTTGGGATCAGGAAATACGCGTACGCCTGCCGTTTTTCCTTGAAACGTCCCACGCGCCCCCGCAGCTGATAAAGATCCGCAAGCCCGAAACAATCCGCCCGGTCCACGATGAGTGTATTCACGTTCGGGATGTCGATCCCGGATTCCACGATATTGGTCGAGATAAGACAGTCGATCTCTCCTTTAAGGAATTCCTTCATCACGGTTTCGAGACCCTCAACATGCATCTGCCCGTGCATGACCCCGAACCGCACGCCGGGCAAAAGTTTTTGCATCCGCTCATGGACCCGTTCGATCGATTGCACGCGGTTATGCACAAAATAGACCTGCCCTTTCCGCGCAAGTTCCCTCTCGATCGCCTGTTTGATGATGTTTTCATGATATTCCATGACAAAGGTCTCGACCGGCATCCGGTTCCTTGGGGGCGTATCGATGACAGACATATCGCGCACGCCGAGGAGCGCCATGTGAAGCGTCCTCGGAATGGGAGTGGCCGTCAGCGTCAGCACATCCACCTGCGTGCGCATCTGCTTGAGTTTTTCCTTGTGCCGCACGCCGAAACGCTGTTCCTCATCGATGATGACAAGACCGAGGTCTTTGAACCGGACATCCCCGGAAAGCAGGCGGTGCGTACCGATCACGACATCCGTCGCGCCTTCCTGCAAGGAACGGGCAATAGCCTTTTGTTTTTTCGGCGATTGAAATCTGGAGAGAAGTTCGATAGTTACCGGAAAATTTTTTGCGCGCTCTTTCAGTAAAACATAATGCTGTTCGGCAAGGATCGTGGTCGGCACCAGAAATGCCACTTGCTTGCCTCCCATCACGGCCTTGAACGCCGCGCGCATCGCAACCTCGGTCTTGCCGTAGCCCACGTCCCCGCAAAGCAGGCGGTCCATCGGCCCTGTAGCTTCCATATCCCGCTTCACTTCTTCGATCGCGCGTTTTTGTCCGGGCGTTTCCTCAAAGAGAAATTCTTTTTCGAATTCTTTCTGCCACGGCGTGTCCTTGGGGAAGGCCAGCCCTTGCGAAAGACTGCGTTTGGCCTGGATATCGAGAAGGTCTTTCGCGACTTTGTGGAGCGCCGTTCGCGTCCGGTGCTTGATCCGCTCCCATTCCCGGGTATTGAGCCTGGTGAGTTTCGGCGCGGCGCCGGAACCGCCGATGAAACGTTCCACGGGCTCTTCGATGGAAAGATAAAGGATCTCACGTTCGGCGTACTCGATCGCCATGCAACGGGTGCGTACCCCCTGCATCTGGATGACTTTGGTACCGAGAAAACGGCCGATGCCGTATTTGAGGTGCACCACGAGGTCCCCGCGTTCGAGGTCCCGGGTGCCGGCCACAGGTTCGAAGGTCTCAAGCCGTTCTTCCATGCGCCGGAGTTTTTTCCGGAACATGTCGGAGACCTGGATGAGGAATACCTCTTCAAAGGTCGCCATACTCTCGCCCGTGGCGAGCGAGAAATCACGGATCTGGACTGGCACGTCACCCTGGAACTGGACGCGGACCGGAAGCCGGTAGGTCACGGGATAAATATCCACCACCCCTCCCCGCACGGCGAATTCCCCGGGCAGGGCGACATATTCTTTTTTCTGGTAGTGGAGCCCGGTGAGAAGTTCCTCGAGCTGCTCGATCCCCGACTGCGCTGAATGCCAATCATTCAGCACGGCTTCGGCAGGAACTTGACGTTCCTGTCCGATCCGAGCGTTGATCCTAAGCCGTCTGATTTCCATGGAAAGATTCTAACACGAAGCAAAAAAGGGGTCTGGCTCCATTTTCGCTTTCACAAAATGGTGCCTGACCCCTTTAAATAGAACGCTGGAGAGCTTAAGTGAACAAAAAGGCAGGATGGTTAAAAACCCTGTGAAATTAAGTTGTGTGTCCCTGGAACTCCGAGATCCAATTCTTGGTCTTCAGACACAAGCTTTACACCGAAGATGGGAATCGCATGATCGCCATCTAGGTAGAAAATGAGGCAACGACCAGGTCGCTTTAGTATTCGATCACGAAACTCGATGTAAACATGATACGCTGTTATGAGGAATTTCGCGCAACCAGTTTGCCACAAAAACGCTGACCCACCGCAAATTCTTAAATTGGCCTCGGTTGGTTGCTCTGCTCCATCTGGATATTCCACACACCAGAACGCGATACAATACCTCCGGAGGATCTTCATCATCTCCGGTTGGGGCATTTCCTTCCAATCAGCCATGTTAATTTTTAAGTAACCATTTAGTTTTCGGTGCCATCCCACAAAGGGAACCCCTACAAAGGTAAATAATACACCTCGTATACCGGACGCCGTCCGGCGGGAGACGTCAATTCCCCTACTCTCTTACACGGACCGCACTTGCTCCCATTGAGCAAGTACCACAGAGTTGGAGCATAGAGTTAGCTCCGTACTCTGACTGCATGTCCTTTTTCAAGCAACAAGTTGTTAAGGTAAACCTGTTTTCCGGTTTTATCAATATAGAACACATCCCCGAGATAGCGGCCCCACTTTTCTTTGCGGGTCTGGGTGGATTTGATCGTAATGAATTCGCAAGGCCCGAATTCGCGCTCGACGAAGCGCTTGGCGGCCTTGCCTTCGGGCGTATTGATCTCCGGGCAATCGATCCCCCTCAAGCGGATGGTCTCTTCACGGAGCTGCCCGAACCCCAGCCTGAATTCCAGGTGAAGGGTGTCGCCGTCCACGACTCGCTCTACGTACGCTTTGTACGTATACAAAACGTCGTTCGTCGTACCCCGTACGCCGTACGGCGCCAGAGCATAGCTGCCTTTCGCATTTTTAGAGGAAGTGACGATGGTTCCCGCGGGAAATTTCTTCGGCAGGAAGATCTCCATCTCAAGCCGGCAGGAAAAGCCGAGGTCCAGGAGAAGCTGTTTTGAGGTGGAATGCACGGTCTCCGGCGCGATCACCTGATAAGTGTAAAAAGGGCCCAGCACAGGCACAGGCAAAAGCGACGGCGCCTTGCCTTCCAAAGCTTTTCCGCTCTCATCACAGAGCAGGTTCCGGACCTTGAACAACACCGCCTGCTGGAGCTTCGCGACGTTCCAATTTTCACGATTGGCGCGGCGCGCGAACTCTTCCCGGATCTTTTTTGCAGGGATCGTCATCAGGATACGAAAATGCGCCCAAGCTAATTGTCGCCACGTGGCGACAATCTTGAAATCCTGAAAAATTTCGGCAAACTGGGAACACCGCTGGAGGACCGAAGGATGAAGATCGATATCTTCAGCAAGCCGCCGGACGATTTTCTGCCCGTACTCGGCCCTCCCTCCGTTCACCTGGATGTGCTGATTGATGAAATGGCCGGTATCCCAGTAGGTCTGGACCTTGGCGGCTTCGATCTTTCGCTGGCCGAGGAGAAGCGTTTCGCGAACCTTGTTCCTGAGCGCAGTGTACGTCGTAACGGAGAGCGCCTTCATCATGGAGAAATTATAATCCCATAATTCCGGAGACACATCACTTAATTCTACTCGCTCACTCTTATCAATCCGCTGTTATTTTTTTCGCTTGTCCGGAAAAAAGTTAGCATGGGTAACCACGGAACGGCCGAGACGTTTTTCGAGCTGTTTGCGGGCTCCGCCGGCGATATCGCCGCCTGCTTTGGCGTCCTGTTTGAGCTTGGGTACGCCCTTGGAATCCTCGGTGCGAGTGATCTCGGCCGTGGAACGCTCTCCCAGCATGGAGAAAATCTGTTCGAAATCGTCCATGTGGTCGCGGAGGTTCGCCCTCTTGAGTCCCTTGATCTTCTTATACTGGCTGGGTGTCACTCCGAAGGTCGCCTTGGAGATCTCGGCCGTAAGGATCTCATAATCTTTCTGGTGTCCGGCGCCGCGCTTTTGCCACTCCTCCGTCAGTTCCTGGCGGATCGCAATTCCCCGCAAGCGCTTTTCGATCCAGTCATCCGGATACCCTTTGGCCTTGTAGAGCATCCGTGTCCGTTTCATCCCGAGTTCGGGGTCTTCGATCTCCTTCACGCGTTCGTAACCGACCCTGGCAAGCCAACGCTTGAAGGGCTCTGCCTTGGGCGAAGGTATGGACTGGATAATACGAAAGATCCCCTCGGTATTGGCGCAGTCCGTCTCCCGTTCCTTACCATCAGGGGCTGTCAATTTCAACTGTCGACAAAATGTCGACAGTTCCGCCCCCTCCTCGCCCTGTACCCGGGTTTTCATTTTGTACCAGTAATCGCGTGCGTTCATGCTGTCCGTCAACGCCTCAACAACATCGACGACTGAAAACCACCATTCGTTCTGAAAAATGACTTTCCGGATCTTTTTCCCTTTAAACAAGGCTATCCTTGTAGCGTTCGTCAAATGTATTTCCATGCCTTTTCTCCTTTGAGAACCTCTCATCTATCCCGACTCTGATCGATCAGCCTGCCCGCACTCCAAGAAGCTTGGAAATATGTTAGCATGAATTGATGATATAGCAATTTAAATATGCTTTTGCTGTATTTCGGCTCTTTTTCACCGTATGGGGGAATTGTATCATAACAAGACTTCAGACTACAGACGGCCGACCACAGCCGAAATATTTTCAAGGGGTTTTTGTCTTCGGTCTACAGTCTGTGGTCTGTTGTCTTTATTGGGAGGGAAAATTACTTGAAGACCGAAGCAATGCGTTGGACAGCAGTCTCGATGTCTTTTTCGGAGGTGGCGTAGCTCATGCGGATATGATGAGAGCTGCCGAAGGGCTCGCAGGGGATGACCGCGACGTGGACTTCGTCGAGGAGTTTCTTTGCGACTTCAAGGCCGCTCAAGCCCGTCCCCCGGATGTCCACAAAAAGATAGAAAGCACCGTTTGGCTTGAACGGCTTGAAAGACTTCACGGCCTTCAGTTTTTCGATGAAAAG
>Ga0265297_10012262_pt1 | contig 10321 bp, 6 predicted proteins | sample Munlanlwell13791_FD_192502 | JGI IMG/M metagenome (GOLD analysis project Ga0265297, IMG submission 192502) | Leachate microbial communities from a municipal landfill in Southern Ontario, Canada - Leachate well 137-91 | ecosystem: Engineered > Solid waste > Landfill > Unclassified | place...
ATATTTAACGGTATCCGACGGGACAATTTCGATAAAGGCCGTGACGATATCCGGCGTATGGTCGCCCGGACTAATGCCGTGCCAAGGGTGCGCTTTGTATTGAATATTCATGTGTGAGGGTTCATTTTGCTTAAAAAAGAAGAGTGCTGTTTTCGGTCTTGATCGCTAAATCGTTAAACAGAAATCGGCGCCTTGATATGTTCGTGTGCCTGATAATCAATAACTTCAAAATCTTCATATTGGTAATCGAATATCGATTCCGGCCTGCGTTTTATTCTTAATGTCGGCAGCGCGTAAGGCTTGCGAGTTAGCTGTAGGTTAGCCTGCTGCTGATGATTCAAGTAAAGATGCACATCGCCGCCGGTCCAGACAAAATCGCCGACTTCCAAATCGCACTGCTGAGCGACCATGTGCGTCAATAATGCATAACTGGCTATATTGAACGGCAAACCCAAAAACGTGTCGCAACTGCGCTGATAGAGCTGACAAGACAGCTTGCCATCAGCCACATAGAACTGAAAAAAAGCATGACAGGGAGCCAGCGCCATTTTTCCTAGCGCCACATTCTGTTGCGGACTGATGCTTTCATCGGGCAGATCCGCCACATTCCAGGCGGAAACGATAATCCGGCGACTGTTGGGTGTGTTTTTAAGTTGTTCGATAACCTGCTGAATCTGGTCGATATGCCGACCGTCGGGTGTCGGCCATGAGCGCCATTGATGGCCGTAAACAGGACCTAACTCGCCGTTTTGATCCGCCCATTCGTTCCAGATGTTGACATTATGCTGGTGCAAAAAGCTTAGGTTGGTATCGCCTTTTAAAAACCAAATTAATTCATAAATTATTGATTTTAAATGTATTTTCTTGGTCGTAACCAATGGAAAGCCTTCCGCCAGCGGAAACCGCATCTGATGGCCAAAAATGGACAACGTGCCGCTACCGGTTCTGTCGCCTTTTGGGCTGCCTTCGGTAATGATTTTATCGAGTAATTCTAAATATTGCTTCATGCAGTTTTTTTCATGACTATGGTTTTGAATATTGCCGGTTTGGAATAGCTATCGGCATTGATTATTCCCTTATGTCGACATTCTTGAATTTTTGCGGATGCCTGGCTACTTCATCCAGAAGCTTAATGAAATTCCGTTTGGGTGTGAAGCGGACGCGCAACTCGGCCAAATAATCGCCGAACTCACGATTACGCTCTTGGGCATTCATTATTTCCTCAACCTTGCGAATCAGCTTTACCGCATCTGCGTAAGCCGTATTGTTGGTTTGATCGACGATGGGCGGAATTACTCGCTTATAAAGGATAAGAGCATCGTTCGGACGCGTCGACTCCAATTTACCAGACAATGCAATCAGCAGCCCCTGATTGCAGCCGCCTGCATGTACCGCTGCCCAAGCGGCATCAAGATCATTCTCCCACAAAGCGATTTCAAGCCGCAAAGAATAATCAGGTATTGAAGGTTTCGGTTTCCAGCGAGTTGTAAAAGCGGCCTCACCGGCAATGACTTCGGCAACCCGCGCCAAGGCGCGTTCGCGCTGTGCGGGCCAAACGCCAAGTTGCCCGGCAACAGCATGTAGTTTTTTATATTGCTCCAGCGACGCCCTCTCCTCGAACTGCACCCACGTCAATTGCAAGGCTTCATCATTGCGTTTGCGTTGCAGATAGGCCGCTACCAAAAAATCCCGCAGCCGATTGTCCTTCGCGTTCGGGAAAGCTTGCAATCCGCGTTCAGCCCAGTCCAGCGCCTTGTCTTCCTGCCCTGCCTTGAGCCATATTTCAGCGATTGCCAGATAGTGGTAAGGCATCGACAGATCGCGCGACTTGATCGCCACCAGCTCATCCACATCGCCGCTCGCCTTGGCCAGCGACTCCATGATGCTAGTGATATGGAAACGATGCGAGTCGTAAGCGTCGCTGCTTTGCCGTGGCTTGATCTTGGCCCACTCGGCTTCGGCCAGCTCCCGATAACGCCGCAGACCTTCCACGCCGAGCGCATCATAGTAAGTCATGGCATTAAAACTGCAGATCCCGAACGGCGATGTCGTCTCGAAACGGAACAGGCGTTCCGCCAATGCTTTTGGCTCCGGCTTCGCCAGCTCGCAGGCGCTAAGATGCAAATCGCCGAGTGCTTGTACAATGCCGCCAACCTCGCCATTCGAATCGTCAATCTGTCCCAGAGCGTTTTCCACGCGCTCAATGGCGTATTCGGCCAACCCGATCAACATCGCAGCGCTATCCGGTGTAAGCAGTTCCGCCAGCGATTCCACGACCTGATCGAGATTAGCCGCAAAGCTGCGGGACGCCCGCCAGTCGATAAAACCCTTGATGCGTGTCGCCTGGTCTATCGCCCTGCGAAAGGCTTTGACCACATCGGTTCCCCCGGCGACACGCTGGGCCTTGAGCAATAAGGACTGATGCAAGCGCTCATCGCGCTTGGCGGTATCCAGCAACAGCTCGATCAATACCTCCGGCGTTTGTGTATTCAAATAACTTCGGATGTCCCGCCACGGATCGCGGCGTTGTTTTTTGCCGGATACTGCGCCGCCGGATTCTTTCCGCCCGGAAAGCCAAGCTAAACCAACCGCTACACAGTGCTTACAGAAATAGCCGTCCGCCGCGCGCGGACAGGTGCAATCGTAGCCGAGACCGCCATTGTCGTCCCACAACTCGACTCGATAGGTTTCAGTACCTTCAACGCGGGCGCTGACTTTGTTGCCGGTATCGCGAAGCTGCTCCACCGAGCCAACAGAAAAATACTGCTCGCCGCGCTGAAAAGCCGTCGCACCGGCCATTTTTTCGAGAGTTTTGTTAGTGATCAGTTTGTCGAACATAGTTAATACTCAAATTATTATTCCGGATACCGATTAGCGTACTAACCCAAAAGTCATCAGCATTATATTTTAAATTTATACCTTCACCCCGCCAACAACCCCCGCAAATTATTCATGGCCTTTTCCACCGTCTGACCTTGCAGGTTGATATTATCGATAATCTCCAACACGGTGCGAGTGTCAACAATCGTCCTGACATTGGGATTAACGGCTTTCAGGTCATAAACCGCTGCATCAATATCCGCCGCTTTGGTTTGCGCTTCGCGAACGGCTTTTTCCTTGGCTTTGATCGCCTCTTCGACAGCCGATATTTTTTCCTTGTCGGCTTTATCTTTTTTCAGCGCTTTCAATTGCTCTTTTAGCGGCAGCAATGCTTCGGTAAGATTTTTAACCTCTTCCAAAAACGGCCGTATGTCCGCTTGGGCCTTGGCACGGCGAGCGGCAAAGTCTACCGTCCAGGAAAAATCGCTGTCCGCTTCAGCCGTTCCGTGTTTGCCGAGCAACCTTGCTATTGAAGGAAAGGCTTTGCCCTGATTACACTCCTGTTCCAACCAGTCAGCGGTTAATGCCCTCGGCAAATCGGCATCATCTAAAATACCGCCTTGCTTATCAAAGCCAAAATACGCCAGCGTCGTCGGCGTTTTCTTGCCGACTTTGATTTGCGACAAATCGTAATACCAGATGCGTTCGGTTTTTTTGCCCTTGGTAAAAAACAGCAGATTGGTTTTAACACCGGCCCCCGCCGTTGAAAACACGCCGCCGGGTAAACTGATGATGCACCATAAATCGCATTCATCGACCAGCTTACGCTTAGTCTCGACAAAAGCGCTTTCATTGGTTCTGAACAACAAGCCCTCATCCAGCACAATGCCGCAACGCCCGCCTGCCTTGCCGTCCATCGGCAATTTCAGGTCAGCCAAAATATGTTGCAGGAACAAAACCTGGGTCGAACCGGTTTCAAAACTGTAATTCTTTTGCGCATCCGTGCCTTCCTTGCCGCCGAACGGCGGATTGGTCAGAATCACATCGAACGTGGCCGGGGCTTGCTCGAACAATCCAGCATAAGTAGGCCGATTAGTCAGCGTGTTGCCGTGCCATAAGTTCGGTTGATCGATGCCGTGCAGAATCAAATTGGCTAAGGCGATAGGAAATACCAGGTTTTCTTTTTCCCTGCCGAAAAAGGTATCGTGTTTCAATACATCCAACATCGTCGCGGCAGGCGTGTTACCCAAATTACGGCTGATATGCTCGAACGCGACCGCCAAAAAGCCGCCGGTACCGCAACAAGGATCGTAAACCGTTTCCCCGGCTTGCGGATCGAGAATATGCACCATGCCCCGAATCACTTCGCGCGGCGTAAAAAACTGGCCGCCGTCGGAGTTTTTCTCGCCCATTTTCAGCAGCAAATCTTCATAGACTTGCGACAGCGTAAAAAAGTGGGTGTCGTCGATATGGTCGATATGGATTTCATGCACCTTGTCGAGAATATCGCGCAGATTGGTTTCGCTATCGACCCGCACTTTTTCCACCGCCGTCATAATCCGGCCGATCACCCGCTGTTTGCGGCTGGCATTGCTATTGGGCAACTGGGTGTTAGGATCGACATCCAGACTGTGCAAATGCGGCAGCAGTTCGTTGTTGATAAACTCGAACAGCTTGCCGTCGCCCGCCGCGTAAAGTTGCTTGCGCTTCCAACCGGTAGCTTGGTCTCCCGTCTCTTCTTGATCGGCAAACGGCGCGGCCCAATCCTGCCACCGGTACGGCGCAGTCAAAGCCGGCGCATAATCGTTACCCAAAGCTTCGGCTTGTTCCCGCGCTTTTTGTTCTTGCGCATCCAAAATGCGCAAAAACAGGATCCAGGTTAATTCCGGCACATACTGCAAGGCGCTGGCGCAATTGGAGCGGCGCATCACATCGCAAATGGCTTTAACGAATGAGGATAACGATTGCGTGGAAGCGATGGACTTGGGCGATTTGCCTTTTTTTGCTGTTTTTAGTGTGTTGCTTGGTTTGTTGATCATGATTCTTTGTTGTTTTTTTCGAGTTTCTTCTTGGCGCTCTCAATTTGCTTAATACTGGAATCGGGTGTCGGCAATGCTTCCGGCATAGTGCCGCCTAATTCTTTAATGGTCTGTCTCACTTTTTTGCCTACCTCAAGATGCGTTTGATTAGCCTGCCGCTTGCCCTGCACTTGATCGCGTTTGAGTTTATCTTCGGTTTGCGTGGCTCGGAACAAATTGGCCGCCAATTCGGTGCTGCCCATATGATCGAGAATTTTCTGGCTTTTCTTCAAGCCTTTTCGAACGTGAATGTCTTTCGCTCCAAGTCCGCCGTATAAGCCCTTATAACCATGATCCTGAAAAATGGCGTAATCGATTGGAGTTTCCACGCCGGCATCTTTCGCAGCCGCCGCCAAATATTTATTATGAGTTGCCAATTCGTTGCGAATTGCCAAACGCTTTTCATCTTCGGAAAGCCGGACAAAGCTTTCATCATCGGCCAATTCTTGACGACGGGTTTGCAGCGCAAAATAAGTCTGACCATTGGCGATAACCGGTTTGGATGGATCGCCGTTTTGCACGACCAGATAGCAGGCGTAGCGGGATAGCTTGATATCCGGAAGTTCGCGTTTAGCACCGGAACCGATTTCGACCATTGCGAGGACATCCTCGAAATGGTCTTCGACTGCTTGATTACTGTTACGGCAAGCCTCTTTCGCGCGTTCCAGAACAGGGAGGAAATGACGATACTCGGAATAATTCAATACTTTGGCTAATGGTCTTGCCAACCAATACTCATTGCCCTCTTCATCTTGCTGACGGATGCTATCGAAAGTAGCGTGATGTTGTTCCAAAATGCGTTTGTTAGTCATGACAGTGCTCCTTTGCAACTTTCATTGTGCAGATAGAGGATCGAAGGCTTGTGCAAGCAAGCGTGAAGATAAATATTCGATATCTTTTTGAGATTCTTTTGCCGCTATTTTTGCAATTTCTGTTTGTTTAAAAACTTCCAAGGCCTTAGCTGCAATTTTCTTTTGTTCATTAATATTAGGTAGAGGAATTTCTACGCTCTCCACTTGCGTCGGTGAAATATGGGGAACACCTAAACTTTGCTCATGGCCTGAAATGGCATCTTTAAAAAAAGACGTGTTAAGAAAAAAATAAAGATAGCCGGGATCAATTCTATTTTTATCAATTAAAAATCTCCCTACACGTTGAACAAGCAAAGCAGGAATATCTTTATCAGAAATACGCGCAACTTTAATGCCCGTGGAAATAATCGGTCTATCCAAACTCAAAATCACATCACCTTCATTGATAACGTAATTTGAATATTGAGCAAATGATTCACTTGGCAAATAAGCCGTATCATCCCAATAAATCTTATTTGGGAGAATATTTGTATTGCGGAGGAGCTTTATTCCTTGAGTTATAAAATCCTTGCTTTTGAAAGCATAGCCGGATTGAACTTTTGCAACATTGCCAATTTTCTCCTTATTTGGATAGCTGTATAGCTTATCTAATGCTGTTGCTGCAAAAAGTTTAATATCCGCTTGCTGCACTTCCAAAGCCTTACGCGCTGATTCCACTTCGGCGAGTTGAGCTTTGAGGTTTGAGATAATATTACGTTGATCAGCTAAATTTTCAGGAAAAGTAATTATGAAATTGTCGAGAGCAGTTTTTGATACCTCTAAGAAGGTTGCTCCACTTCCTATTGCCTTAATATCCGGCATTCTGTGCTTAAGCAAAAAATATAAGAATTCGCTATCTAAAACATTGTTAATGGGTACAAAGCTTTTGCATCCTTGATTCGTGTAAAGCTCACATCCCGCTATTGCCAAGTGGCCAATTGGCGCACGTGAAGACATAACAACCGCTCCGTTCGGCACCTTTTTTAGATTACAGCTCTTCCGTCCTTCTTCGGTAATTTTTCTTTCCGAATTAGATAAATATAGCTCTCTATTCTTCCCCAGATCAGTAGGCGTAATCCACACGATTTGACCTTTCCAGTATTTCGAAATCATGGATTCTGGCGTGGTACCGCTAATAATTTTCGTAATCTCAGCTAATGGAGCCGTAACCGTTTTCATACCCCAAACAACAGCCCTTTAGCCTCAAGAATCACCGCCACCGGTTGCCCCCATTTTTTCAAAGCCTCCAAACCGCCCGCCCGACTAATCTCCGGCACCTGCCAGAGCGAATCCGATTCCAATGCCTCGGTGCCGCCCAAGCCGAACTGATGACCGAAACCTTTCAGCACAACCGCAGTATCGCTCGGCATGTCTTCAAACCAGGGTAGATTCCGGTCGAGATAACCTTGGCCGCGCTCCTGCCGTTTCAAGGCTTGGGCGCGATAGCCGTGATGGGCGAACATGTCGTAATAATCAAAATCCTGCATCTCTTCCAGTTCCCGTAATACTTCGGGCGAATAGTTTTCGCCCAACAAATGATCGATCAAATCGCGGCGCTTTTTGTTTTCTATCCACAGTTGCCGAAAATCCCGCAAGTTGCCCGCCTCGCTGAGCACCCGTTGCAGCATTTCCCGGCGGTATTCCTCTATCGGGATTTTCACATCCCGGCCTTCGCGGCGGCTCAGAATGAAGCGGCCTTCCGAATTGACGGTGACGGTTTGCCCGCCAATTTGAACTACCGGCGGTTCGTCTCCTCCTTCGCCATCATCTCCGCCGTCTTCGCCTCCACTGCCGCCGGTCTTGTTTTTGCCTGAACTGTGCGCGCTAATAAAATCGGTGCCGAACAAGTCGGTTACGCCGGTGTAATCGTACAGCCAGAATTTGTATTTTTGCGTGACTTCGTCGATGCGGGTGCCGCGTCCGACCATTTGGTAAAACAGGATGCTGGATTCCAGGTAACGAAAAAACACCACGGCATTGAGCCGTTCTATATCGACGCCGGTTGCCAACAAATCGACGGTGCAGGCGATGAAAGCCCGCTCGCCGGAGCCGCGCATCGGTTCTATCAACTCTCTCCCGCCATTAGCGCTGCCCATGCATTTGAATGCGTAATGTTGTTTGGCGGTGCGGCCCTGTTGTTTGCACCAGCCGCTGTAAAGGTTATTCATCTGCATCGCAACCCGGTCGGCGTGGATTTCGCGGGTGCAAAAAATAATCGCTTTCTGCTCGGGACCGCCGTGTTGGCAAAGCTGCTTGAACAAATCCTCGCACATGGCCGCAATGCGTTCCGGTATCAGTAGTTGACTGTCGAAATGCCGGGACGTGTATTGGTCTTTGATTTCTTCCTGCCTGATTTCTCTGCCGGTTTTGGCGTCAATCGGGTTGGCTTTAAGCACCTCTTCGCTAGTAAAGGTTTTGCCGTCTATCGAGGCCTTGCGTTTGATGATTTCGCAAGCGGCGAGGTAGCCGTCTTCCTGGGCTTGGATCAGGTTGTATTCGTACACCGGTTCGCCAAAGTATTTGAGGTTGTTGGCGGTGATCAGCGCATCTTCTTTGTTTTGCGTTTTGGATTCGCGCAGTTGCCTGGGCGTGGCGGTCAAACCGATCTGCACTGCATTGGGATTGCGCAGTAACACTTCGGACCATCGGCCCCAGGCGGAACGGTGGCATTCGTCGATGATAATCACGCTGAAGGCATCGGGCGGATAATGTTCGCTGAGAAAGCTGGCGGTGTCGTTCTCTTCGTCATCCAGCCCTAAGGTTTGGTAAGTCGCAATATGAATCCGGGCGTTTTTGGCGCTGTTTTCGCCTTTGCTGTGGGTGACGATGCGGGCATTGTCGCCGAACACGGCTTTAAGCTTGTTATAACCCTGTTCGCGCAACTCGTCCCGATCGCATAGAAACAAGGCAGGTTTAGGCAAGCGTTGGGCTTGGTGCAAGCGCCATAACAAGTTTGCAGCAATGACGGTTTTACCGGCTCCGGTGGCTAATGATAACAACACACGACAAGGCTGCCCATTTTGTTCACAATGCAGAATTTTTTCAAAACAGGCGCGAATGGCGGAATCCTGATAATAGCGGGATTTTGGATAGGCCGGGCTATCGGCCATGAATAACAAGGCTGATTCGGGGTTGGTCAGATCAATTCCCGTGTCTTTAGCATAACGGACGGTTAAATCATCATGACTAGAGAAGCGCTCTTTCAGCAAATGCGGCCCGGTTTGCAAGCCGCTGGTTTTATCGTATTCGCCGTATAAACAACCATTAGTGGCAAACACATACTGAACACTAAAGCGGCTGCATTCTGAATAACCTTTGGCTTGCTGCATGCCTTTGAGCGGGTCTTCCGATTGTTTTTTGGCTTCCAGCACCCCAACCGGTAACGGCTTGGGCATGTCGCCTGCTTTTACACAAAGCAGGTAATCGGTGCGGCCGCCGCCGGAGCGGGTGTTTCCAGTTTGAGTTTGGAATGGTCGTCATAGCCTTTTTCGCGCAACACCGGATCAATCAGGTAATAGCGGGTTTCTTGTTCGTTGTAGCTCATGGTATTTCCCTATTGATGGGGTTCCTTACGAACTGATTGACTCGGGGCAAGCAGACTACCTCCCGCCCGGTACACACTATTTTAAATTTCTTGTCGAATTAGTAGTTGAGCCACGGATGAACACGGATTTTCACAAATGGGCAACGAGTTACATCAATTCTTTTTGGTACCATTTAGGTGAAGCACCAACATATCCTAACATATTGTTTTATAATCATTTATAGCCCTGTAGTTAACTAATGTCTTGGGGTTTATTGGTTTGGAATGGTTTTTTATGTGCAAAATAAAATAACCCTGCACCAATCAAGATCATCGGCGTTGACAGTATCTGTCCCATCGTCACCCAGTCCAAGGCCAAATAGCCTAATTGCACGTCCGGCATTCTGAAAAACTCGACGAAGAACCTAAAGCAACCGTAAAAAAACAATGCCATACCGGTCGTAGCCATAACCGGTCTTGGTTTGCTGGAATAAACCCAGAGTATGGCAAACAACACAACACCCTCTAAAAAGGCTTCATACAATTGAGAAGGATGACGGGCTAGAGGACCGCCGGTAGGAAAGATCATGGCCCATGGCACATCGGTGGGTCTGCCCCATAATTCGGAATTGATAAAGTTACCGATACGCCCTGCGCCTAAACCGATAGGCGCCAGCGGCGCGATAATATCGGTCAATTGCAGCATGCTGCATTGCTGCTTTTTGGCGAACAACCACATCGCGATAAACACGCCCACCATGCCGCCGTGAAAGGACATGCCGCCCTGCCATATTTTAAACAGGATAAGCGGATTACTGAGGAATCCTTCAAAATTATAAAACAGGATATAACCGATCCTGCCGCCCAGGATTACGCCGAACGCACCGTAAGTAACCAAGTCTTCTATGGCTTCCGGTTTGATTGGCGACCAGGGTTGTTCGGCGCGTTTTTGCCCTAAAAACCATACGGCAGCAAAACCGATCAGGTACATAAGGCCGTACCAATGAATTTTTACCGGTCCTAGACTTAAAGCGATGGGATCAATTTGT
>Ga0265297_10012263_pt1 | contig 10321 bp, 12 predicted proteins | sample Munlanlwell13791_FD_192502 | JGI IMG/M metagenome (GOLD analysis project Ga0265297, IMG submission 192502) | Leachate microbial communities from a municipal landfill in Southern Ontario, Canada - Leachate well 137-91 | ecosystem: Engineered > Solid waste > Landfill > Unclassified | place...
TATTTATTTTTACCTTAGAATCAGAAATAACTTCATTATTGTTAGATTTGAGATTGTTTTTTTTGTAAAAAATATAAGTCAAATAAACGAGGCCAAGAAAATTTAAAAAGACTAATAAATAGATTACGAATGGCATAACTCATTAATTGTAGCAAAATTTCTATGCTATACTGGCCTTAGAAGAATGATTGAACAGGAAAATAATAAATATATAAAAAAAGATTTACTCAAGAGCTTGATTTTAAGTGGGGTTTCAATTATGGTGATAGTTGTTATATATTTATTCGTTAATTTAAGGGGGTGAAGATTTAAAAATGCCAACCATTAAATTTTATAATGTTAAATCACGTAAATCTGTTGAAGTAGACGTATCTAAAGTTAAAAAAGTCATGTTGAAGAATGGTAGACCAGCAGCTGAAACCGTTGACCCAGAAACTGGTACTAAAATGTTCAAAATCTTATCTGCCGCTGATGCTGCTTTACTTTAATAATTTTAGTAAAATAGATTGACCTCTAAAGAAATTGAAGTGTCAACTCCGATTCGTCGGAGAGGAAAGTCTGGACCACAAAAGATACAGGATCTAAAAATGTAGGAATCCGAGTGATCGGATGGCAATGCTACAGAGACGAGTATCCCGCAGCTGCGGGAGAAGTGAAACGAGCATCCTCCTGGTGGAAATCTTAAGTTGAGGCGTTAATATCTTATCTTTGAGAGCCTCAGGTAAAGAGAATAGATAGATGACACATAAACAAAATCCGGCTTAACAGTTTCTTTGGAGGTTTTTGTTGGTCTGGTCTTTTTATTTTTTGGGAAGGAAGGTTCGAACTATAGTTTCAATAGTAAGAGCAATTGGTAGGGCTAAAAGAGCACCTCCAATGCCGGCTAATTTGGCACCGGTAGCAATGAGAATGATAGTAATAAGAGGATTGAAACCAACTGTTTGTTTCATAATACGAGGAACAATAAGATTGTTTTCTAATAATTGAATGATGATACCGACACCGATAGTTAAAAGCCCAATTAAAGGAGATACCGTAAAACCAACTAAAGAGGCCATTAGGGTTGCAATGGTAGGTCCGATAGAAGGAACAGCTTCGAGTAATGCAGCAAATATAGCCAATGGTACGGCATATTTTAAACCAAGTAAAGAATAACCAAAGTAGGACAATACACCAATAATGGTCATGAGTAAAAATTCGGCACTAACCCAACTACCTAATCTGATTTCTAATTTTTCGACGATATCAATAATTTTTTGTTTGGTCCTTTCACCAAAAATATCATAGCTATATTTGGCAAAATTTTTCTTTTCTAAAAGGAGATAAAAAGTAATAAAGAAAATAACAAAACCGGAAGCAATGTTGGATACTAGAGAAATGGCGGTTTTAGCAATGTTGGATGGAACATTTTCTAAAATTTTAAATTGAGAAGTAAAATCAACAGGATTGGCACCAAAGATTTTGATATTCTTGAGAGTTTCTGGAAGAGTCTTAACCAGACCTGTAGTCTGTTCAACAAGGATTGGGACAATGCCAGCAACAGCAAAAGAAATGACGGTTAAAATAATAATGTAAAGAATTAAGATACCTATTGGTCGAGGGATTTTTAGTTTTTCTAAACGAGTAACAGCCGGGTTGAGAGCTTCCATAAAAATAAAACAAATGAAAAGTAAAATTAAGAGAGCTCTGATTTGCCACAAGAGTAAGAGGGCTAATAAAAACAAAACGGTAAAAATGATGGTTTTGTAGGAGATCTCAATTTTTTTGTTGGTCATGATTTAGTATACCATTTGGCAATTTGATTAAAAATATTTTTGGGAAATTTTTTGTCGGTGATATCAAAAAATAAAGCACCAGATTTAGTTTTGAACCAACAACTTTGACGACGAGCATCGGAGTGTTCGGCATAGCGCCATTTTTGAAGACAATCTTCTAAAATTTCTTTTTGGGTGTTTTTAAAATAAGGGTGAAGGCATTGATAAGCAGCAATTTGAAAACCGGGATCAGACCATTTATATTTTTTGAGAAGATTGGTTATTTCGCTTAAAAAGCCAATTTGCATACGTTTGTTAACTCGGGCATCGATGCGTTGGTAAAGAAAATCGAGAGGAGCAGTAAGAGAGATATGTAATAAATTAAAATTTCTAATGTCTAATGTCGAATTTCTAATATTTTTTTTGAATAATTTGATTTCAATTTTGCGAGAGAGACGATAGTGGTTGTTGATGTCGGAATGATTTAATTTAGAAAAATTATCTTTATCTAAAAATTTATAGATTTTTTGAAGAGTGAAAACTGAAAAGCGATTTAGAATAAATCTTAAAAATTTATTTTGTTTGACAGAAAAAGTATTATAGTTGGGATTGATAAGCGAATCGATATAAAAACCACTACAACCGACTAAAATTGGTAATTTACCACGAGACTGAATTTCTAAGATAGTTTTTAGACCAATTTTTTGAAAATCAGCAACAGAAAATTTTTGATCAGGAGTAATAATGTCGATTAAGTGAATAGGAACAGTGTCGGGTTGATCTTTGCCAGTACCGATATCCATACCTTGGTAGATTTGACAGGAATCACCAGAGACTAATTCTCCATTGTATTTTTTTGCCAGTTTAACGGCTAAATCGGTTTTTCCAGTAGCGGTCGGACCGGAGATAATAAGAAGTTTGTTAAACATTGAATCTAAATTCGACGATATCGTCGGGATGCATAATGTAAACTTTGCCTTCGTGACGAAGAAGGCCAGCGTCTTTGGCGCCTTGCCAACCATTGCACTTCACAAAATCAGAATAAGAAACAATTTCGGCCATAATGAATCCCCTTTCAAAATCGGTGTGAATGACACCAGCAGCTTTTGGGGCGGTATCACCCTGATGAATGGTCCACGCTCTGACTTCTTTGACCCCAGCAGTGTAATATGACTGTAGACCTAGGGTTTGATAAGCTTTCTGAATAAGTCGTTCGAGTCCTGATTCTTTCATTCCTAGCTCATCTAGATAGGCTTTTTTGTCCTCTAAAGTGAACTCGGCCAATTCATTTTCGATCTTGGCACAAATTGGAATGACTGATTGAAAGTTTTTAAGGTTTATTTTCCAATCAGCAATATTTTTATAAGTATTTTCGTCGACATTGGCGACAATAAAATAAGGTTTGGCAGTGAGCAAAAAGAATTCTTTAACCAAAGTTTTTTCTTCATCATCAAAATCAACATTAACAATAAGATTCCCCTTTTCCAATTCAGATTTTAATTTTTGAGCCATGATAAATTTTTTGGTAACTTTTTCTTTGGCATTGTTTTTGTTGGTATCTAAATATTTATCAACAGAATCTAAATCTTTGATAATTAGCTCGGTACAAATAACTTCAAAATCACCCTGAGGATCGACGGAACCTTCCTTGATGATATTGGTGTCAGAAAAATCACGGACAACATGACAAATGGCATCACAATCACGAATGTTGGTTAAAAATTTGTTACCGAGACCTTCGCCCTGAGAAGCACCTTTGACTAGACCAGCGATATCGACGAATTCGACAATGGCAGGAATTATCTTTTGAGTTTTGACAATGTCGGCTAGGACAGGCAATTTGCTGTCCGGAACTTCGACAACTCCAACATTTGGGTCGATAGTACAAAAAGGATAATTGCTGGCGTCGGCAACTTGTTTGCCAAGAAGAGCATTAAAAAGTGTAGATTTGCCGACATTTGGTAAACCGACAATGGCGATGGATAAATTAGACATAATAGTATTTTACCAAAATTTAGGTTATTTTTTACAAATGTTTTGACATGAAGTCATTAAAATTTTCGGCGAATTGAATCAATGAATTTCTTAGACTATCACTCTTAAAAATTAGATAAATAAAGGCAACTGCAAGAATAAGTAATATTATGGAGAAAATTGTCGGGTTGTATATAACTTTTTTTTGAGAATAATTTTTATTTTCGGACATAGGGGTTTATTTTTTGTTTTTGATAAATTTAATAACATTGAGTGGAACTAGTTTTTGCCATTCCATATTTTTATCCAGGATCATTTGACGAATGAGAGTGGCACGAAAATCAAGAATGGTTGGTTTAATGACTTGGAAATGATGATCATAATTTGTAAAACAATTGGAAGTGTAATCGTTTTCGGTAAATAAACAAGTATTATTTTCGTTGATCTCGGGGAAAAATGTTTTGACATGATCGGCATATTTAGGAGGATTGTTGATGTCGGGAATAATTACCAATTTGTAAGGGAAATTTAATTTATCTAAATTGGGAATTAATAATTTTTTAATCTCTTTTGCTGTCAAAAAATTACGATCGTCTAAAACTTTTGATTCCCCGATTCCAATTAATAATTTTTTGATACCAGAATGAATAACTTCATCAATAAACTGAAGATGATGAAGACATGGTGGTTGGAAACGGCCAATGATTAGACCGAAATTACAGGTGGTAGACATCGTTTGTGTTCTGATAATTTAATTAAATCTTGAATTTTTACTTCGATTTCGGGATTGATATGTTCGCCTTGTAAAAATTTATCAAGATCGGCATAAGTAAAACCAAATTCACTTTCGTCAGTTTGATCGTCCCAAAGACCAGCAGTGGGTTTTTTGGTAATAATATTTTTGGGGATATTTAGATATTTACCCATTTCAATAATTTCAGTTTTGTAAAGATTGGCAATTGGTTCGAGATCACAACCACCATCACCGTATTTAGTAAAATAACCAACAGCCATTTCTGATTTGTTGGTAGTGCCAATAACTAGGCCATTTTTATGATTGGCATAAGCATAAAGAATAGTCATACGGGTTCGAGCCATGATATTGGCATTTACAAATCGATTGTCGGCAATTTTGTATTGATCAACAATTGGCTTAATGTCTTTTTTAAAATATTTAATGTTCAATTGATTGACTACGGAAATGGAATCAAAAATATCGGATTGACGGCCGTAAGGCATGAGAACACCAAAAACACGTTTCTTACCTAATGCCTTGACACATAAAAAGGCAGTTACAGCAGAATCAATTCCACCAGAAATACCAATAAAAATATTTTTTGTTCCGACATATTTTTTGATACCATCGATAATTTTTTGTTCAGTTTCGATTAAATTAATTTTTCTCATAATTAAGTTTGTAGATCAAAAGGAGAGTTCCTTTTTTATTTAATTTTTTAATTTTTAATAAGTTACAATTTATTTTTAAATCTGATTTGGCGATTAAATTTTTTCCACTACCAAATAGTAGTGGTTCTATGGTTAAGTATAGTTCATCAACTAATTTTGATTTTAAAAAGAGCGAATTGATTTCCCCACCGCCGAGTAAAAGAATATTTTTGTATTTTGACTTATATTTATTAATAATTTGTGGTGGTGTATTTGCGGTAAATTCTAATCTATCTGGGATATAATTGTTAATATATTTTTTAGGGTGATGAGTAATTACAAGACGAAATGGTCCTATACTAGGGTTAATTTTTGAGCGAATTGATTGATAAGTAAGACTCCCCATAATAACCATATCGGCTTTTTTGACCATGTTAAAAAACATTTGACTATCTTCTGACGAAGTCCATTTGTAAATATTGGGGTCATTGTCGAAGGTAATTTTCCCATTAATAGAATTGACCATAACCATGGTGATTTTGGTTTTCATTTTAGATAGATTTTATCCAAGTTTGACAGAAATTGGAATTTTCCATTTTTTCTAACAGATAATCTTTGGTTAAATGAAAACGAAGGTATTTTTGAGACGGATAGGAGGAACAAAAGGAATCATTGACAATGTAATAAAGCGGGCCACCGAATTGTTCTTCGTTGATACTTTTGATATTGTCTATTTTTAAAGGGCAGATTGACGATTTGATAATATAAGTGATTTTTGGATCAAAATCTTTGGGACAAGTGGAAATAAAGGTGGTATTTTCAACTTTATTTTTTGAAGAATAGAATAATGTTTCTAAAAAAACTTCTCTTGGTTCAGAGTCGATGACAATTATATTACTAGTATTGTTTCTAACGATGTAATTGGCAATAATTCGTTGACTTAAAAAATAATTTTCCTGACCGATAATGGGGAAACGGAAAAAATAAAAATATAAAAATCCAGTAAAGGAAATAAAAATTAAAAGGGATAATAATTTATTGACTAAATAAATTCCAAAAGAGGAAAAAATAATTAATATGGGGAAAAGTAAAAAAGAACGATTGATGGTGGAAGTGCCAACCGTGCTAATGGCGGTAGCGAGAGGTGAAATCAATATCAATATTGACAAAAATTTGGCTTGATGGGGATATTTTTTGAAAAGTGAAATTAGACCAATAATAATAAAAATAAAATCAACTAAATAAAATAATCCATGGCGACCAAATCGGTAAGTGCCGCTATTGTCGCCAGAAATAAATAAGGTATCAGGGGAAAAAGCTGAAAAATATTTTTGGGAAAATATTTCTAAAGAGATAGTTAATTTATTGGTGAAAATATTTTTGAAGGGACTTTCTAAACTGGCTTGACGATCAGTATTGACGGTTTGACTAATTAAATCTTTATTTAGAAATAAAATTTCTTGAGAACGGGTCTGACTGGCGGAAGATGGAAAGAATCGAGAGCCCAATAAATACAAACTAAAAATGGCAATAATACTGGATAAAAATAATAATTTTGGTTTGATATGTATTTTGGAATAAAAAAGACAAACTAAAACTAATGGGATGAGAATTGGTTTGGCGCCATGATAGGAAAAGAAACCTAAGACGAAAAACAAAAATGAGAGAAATAATTTTTGGGGAGATTTGTTGAGGATAAAATTGATAGCTAAAAGATAAAATAAAAGAGCAAAGGCAGTATCACTGGCAGTACGAGAAAGATAAAAACTCCAAGGATTGGCTAAAAATAAAATCGAAGAAAGAATGGCAAAATTTTTGTTTTGAAAAAGTTTTTTGACTAAAAGATAAAAAACAAAGGCAGTAAGAAGGTTAATAATTATATATGGAAGTCGGGCAGTAAATTGATTTAGATGAATTAAGCCATAGTATGGGGATAAAATTAAAGCTGGAAGAAAACTAATAGATCCTAGGGTATTGGTTTGAAAAATTGAGGCGGGAAAAGAAGAACCGGAAAGATCGGTACCTGATGAAAAATAACTTTTGGCGCTGAGAATATATTCCAACTCGTCATGACTTATGCCGATAGGAAAACGATCAAGATAAAGAAATCGAGAAAATACTAAAAAAATAAAAATTAAAAATAGAAAAATCTTTTTTAACACAATGGTTAATTATACAATTGTTTGGAAAACAAAAAATCCCCTCCCGCAGCGGCGGGAAGGGATTTTAAAATTTCAAAAGAGAAATTATTTGATCCCGCAGTGGCGGGATTCCGTAAACTTACGTTTACTTCACCATCTTTTTAATTTTGGTACCTGGAATATAACGTGGCATTCTTCGAGCAACAATTTTTTTAGATTCTTTTGAACCAATGGCTTTGATAGTCTTGGCTTTGAACATTTTGGTTTTGAAAGTTCCGAAACCAGATAATTTAACAGTTTCACCACTTGCTAAAGCTTTCATTATTTCAGAAAGAAAAGTTTCGACAGCTTGCTTGGCAGCTTTTTTACTGAGTTTGGCTTTTTGGGAGACAGACTCGATGAGATCTTTTTTGGTCATTTTTTATTATTTATTAAATTAATAATTATTTTAATAATAGCGGAATATACGTAAAAAGCAAGTAATTTTAATCTTCTTTTACCGCATTTTTGCTGATTTTACTGCCGGTGATGATACTACTGGTACGAAGTTCTCTAATAACAGTAACTTTGATTTGACCAGCCCATTTGGCTTCTTCATCTAATTTTTGAGCAATATTTTGGCTTAAAACTTCGGCTTCTGAATCAGAAACTTGAGAAGGTTCGACAATAACTACAACTTCACGACCAGCTTGATAAGCAGCCACACTAATAACACCAGGGAAACCTTTGGCAACTTCTTCAATATTTTTCATACGTTTTAAGTACTCTTCATGAACTTCATAGCGAGCACCTGGACGAGCACCAGAGGCAGCATCGCCAATATAAACTATGACTGATTCGACAGAAGAAAATTCTTTACCTTCGTGATGTTCAGCAACGCAGTCAATAATTTTTTCAGAAATTTTGAATTTTCGAAGAAGATCGACACCAAGATCAATATGAGTTCCCTCTTGATCGGCGACAACTTTACCAATATCGTGAAGTAAGGCTCCAAGACGGACAGTGTTGACGTCAGCTTTTAATTCATAAGCAATACCGGTAGCAATTTTGGTAGCTTCGATAGTATGTTTGGCTAAATTTTGACCATAAGAAAAACGGAATTTGTATTTACCAATTTCTTTTATAAGATCTATTGGTAAATTGAAAGCACCGACTTCTTGACAAAGTTTTTTACCTTCGTTGACCAAGATTCGATCCATATCGGCTTTGGTTTGAGCCACAATTTGTTCAATTTTGAGAGGCTGAATACGACCATCTTTAATTAGTTTTTCTAGGGAAAGACGGGCGATTTCTCGACGGGTGGAATCGAAAGAAGAAATACGAATATCGTTGGTTTCATCTAATTCAAGCTCAACACCAGTGGCTTTTTCGAAAGCTCTGATATTGCGACCTTCACGACCAATAATTTTTCCCTTGATAGTTTCATCGGGTAAAGAAATAGTAGAGACGGTATATTCAGCAACATAATCGGTAACGCCGTGTCGAATATTATCAACAATAATCTCTTTGGTAATTTCTTCTTCTTTTTGACTAATTTCGTCGCGAGCCTCTTCGATTTTTTTGGCAACCCAAGTGGACATTTTTTTCTCGGTACTACTAATAACTAATTGTTTGGCTTTTTCAACGTCGAGACCAGAAATAGTTTCTAATTTATCTAATTGTTTGCGATATAAATCGTCAACACTATCGAGTTTTTTTCTAATTTCTTGAGATTGCTGATCAAGTGATTTTTCTTTTTGAATAAGATAACGTTCTTTTTCATCAAGAGATGATAATCTTTTGGAAATTTCGGCTTCCTTATTTTTGGCTTCAGCTTCAATTCTTTTGGCATTTTGAAGAGCAAATTGGGCTTGAGCATCAATTTTACTGGTATCTTCAACAACTACTGCTGGCTTAGTGGGAGAAAAAACAACTCGATTTTTGTCGGCGTCGTCGACAACTTCTTTGACTACTTCTTTTTTGACAACAGTCTCTTTCTTTTTGGATTGCTTGGTAACAACCTCTGGTGTAGAAAATAAACCCTTAACTTTGGACAAGAAAAAATCTAACATAGTGAACCTCCAATTTACTTTTTACAACACAAATAGGGACAACTTAAGAACGGGGAAAACAAATTAACATATTGGTTGGTGTGCAAGTAAAAAGTTAAAAAATAATTTAATGATTAATAACTTAATTTAAAAGTCAGTATATTCTACTTTAATTGAAGATAATCGTCAATCGCGGCCTTGATATCACTAATTTGGAAGCCAGAACGAAAAAGGGAGGCATAAAGCTTATTTTTTAGGCTAAAATCGGTAATAATTTCTTTAGTTACTTTTTTCTTAGCTAAAATTTTTTTGATAGCTAATTGATCGTCAAGAGTAGACACATCAAAATTAATTCCTTGTTGCTGAAGTAAATATTTAACCTGAGCTTGGGATTTATTTTTATTTTTTTTGACAAAGTAAGAGGCAAAATCAGATTGGTTGAGTAAATTTTTGGATTTTAATTCTCCAATTATTTCATTAATAATTGGAGAAACGGGAAAACCAGAAAATAATTTAAATTTTTGAGTGGCTTTAAAAAAATATTGTCTCAATTTTTGAGATAGAATCTTTTCTGATTTTGGAGAAATGGCAATTTGACGAAGAACATATTCGCGACCCAAATATTTTAGAGAGGCAGTGATGATTAAATTTAATTTTTCGGAATCGATCTCGCTGTTTTTTATTAATGATAATTTGACGGTGTCATCAATAAAAAATGGCAAATAAGAATGATCGGAGAAAACTAAATTTACCCGATTGGGAATACGACTGGTTTTGATATTACTCAGTATCACTGTCGGATATTTTGCCTACAGGCTCAACATTTTCTTTGACTTTTTTCCAAACTAAATCGCGATATTCTTTGGCGATCTTGGGATTTTCTTTAAAATATTTTTTGGTACCTTCACGGCCTTGAATATTTTGGTCACCAACTTTGAAAAAAGCGCCAGATTTGGTAATTAGCCCATGAGAAACAGCTAAATCGACCAAACCTCCAAGAATAGAAATACCTTCAGTATTCATAATATCGAATTCG